>NHCFR00700__coassemble_945_pt1 | contig 50059 bp, 46 predicted proteins | sample NHCFR00700__metabat2_high_PE_065 | metagenome-assembled genome bin NHCFR00700
CCATCACGATAAGGTTCCGTTCAAGCTTCGATATTGTTCAATTTTCAAGGTCCTGCGCCGCTCTCCCTCGTGGGACAGCTTGTTTATTATATCTCGCAAAGTCTTGTTTGTCAAGCACTTTTTTGAAATATTTTTATTAGCTTTTCAGCGGCTCGCTGTCTCTCGCGACAGCTTGATTATAATACCACACCATGGAGCACATGTCAACAACTTTTTTCAATTTTCTTTCTCTTTTTTCGCGAAGCCCCGTTTTTTTCGCATATAATTGTATTATATATAAGGCGTTTTTCGACTCGCTTCATTATTGTGGTTTTTCCATGCCGAAAACTTTTTCATCTTTTTTGAGAAAAAGCCTTTTCAAAGCCTTGAAAATATGATAATATAATTTCTGCACCGATTGATGTGCGCTCGTGGCGCAGCTGGATAGCGCGTTAGACTCCGACTCTAAAGGCCGTGGGTTCGAATCCCGCCGGGCGCACCAAAACCCCCGAATGCGATTGCGTTCGGGGTTTTTACTTATTCACCATTCACTTTTCACTCACTTCTACTGCCTGCCCGGGCTTTTGGAAGGAAATTGTAAAGAAGTACCATTTCAATGTTCCAAAGGCTGCTGCATTTCCAAAAGAAATGCAGCAGCCTTTTTTCTTTTTCTTAATTCATTTCTGCCGGCAAATAGGTTTGCCCCGGCACACGCCGGGCATACAGCGTCTCCAGCCGGGCAAGCACCGCATCCCGGTGCTGGGCAAAGGGCCTGCTGTGGCTGACCAAAAACCATTCTGCCCGCAGCCCTTTCAGTATTTGCAGCTGCTGCGCCAGTAAACTCACGTTGTATACCGCCTGGCCTGCCTTGACCGCCGGATAAAGGGCGTCTCCCAAAAAGGCATAGCCGCCGTACTCCATCCCTATACAGCCTTTGGCATGAATGGAAGGCAATGGGAACAGATGTACCCCCTCCGGCAAAAACAGATCCTGGGAAACCACAATCCCTCCGCCGGCTTTTTTGCAGGTGAACGCGCCGCCATAAAAGGTCTCGCACTCCACCCGCCCCAGATTGTCCATATGGTCCGGATGAAAGTGGGACAGCACCACCGTTTTCTTTCCCGGCAGCGCATTGACTGCGGCAGCCACATCGGGCGTACTGCCCACATCATAGACCCAGAGCATTTCGTCTGTTCGCACCAGACCCACGTCCGCCGAGAGCGGCGATTCCGTGGCGGGAAGGTATCCGACCTGCCCGGTCAGCCATTCCCATTTCATACGGATTCCTTCTTTCCTTTATCTAAGGAGCCTCTCAGGCTGTTTCCAGTTGTTCATAGGATACCTGCTCCTGCAAAAATGCCCGCAGCTGTTCCATCGAACCCGCTTCCAGATCCTTTTTCTGCAGAACAAGCGCCCGCTGCCCGCAGACCGGCACCAGCAGCGCATCGGTCTCGCACACAAAGAAGAACTCCGGGTACTCAAAGCACTGCGCATCCTCATCGTTACCATCGCTCAGAATCATGCCCGCTTCGGTGAACTCCACCCGGACGTTTTCCGGATTTTCCACCGTCCCGCGCCGGCGCACCAGCTCCCGTGCCCCCCGGTCAAAGCCGGATTCCTTCCGGTGCATTCGTTTTCCGGCCAGCGCCCAGATCCCCACCGCAAGGCAGAGCGCTCCCGGCGCCAGCAACGCCTTCAGCGAATCAAACGCCAGCAGTGCACCCAGACACAAAAGCGCACTCATGACCAGATTCAATCCGGCCATCAGCGTTCGCTGCGTGCTTTTCATCGCCGCGCAGCTCAGCAAAAAGCCAAAAAGGCTCAGCACCAGGGGCCCTGCCATTGCCTTGGACTCCATCACGGAAGGCACCAGCAAAAACATGCTCACCGCCCAAAGCAGGATACCCAGCACGCCCTCTCTTTTGCGGCGTTTTTTCAGCACCTCCGGGTCCGCTTTCGGCACCCGGTCCAGCCAATCAGTGAGCTGCCACAAGGCCGGAAGCCGTTTTCGGGACTCCAGCTGCGTGTACCGCTCCAGCACACGGCTCAGCTGAGGAGTCAGCGCATCGTCGATAGGGGTAATTCTGAACAAAAATCTGGATTCCATGGCCGTTCCTCCTCCGGGCAAACGCTTTCTTTGGGCCCAGTATAGCATGGCATCCTTTGTATTTCGTGAATGGTTTTTGAATTTTACTTCCGGTCAGAACAACAGCTGTTCCGGGTCGATGCGGTCCGCCTCAGTGATCGGACGAATCACCCGGCAGGGCACGCCCGCAGCCACCACGCCCGCCGGGATATCCCGGGTGACCACGCTTCCCGCACCGATCACCGAACCCTTGCCGATGGTCACGCCGCCGCACACCACAGCGTTGGCGCCGACCCACACGCCATCCTCCAGCGTGATGGGCTTGGAGGTCCCGATTCCCTGAGCCCGCTGCTCCGGGTCCAGAGCATGACCGGCACAGGCCAGACACACGCCCGGCGCCAGAAACACGCCCTCTCCCAGGTTCACCGGCGAGGTATCCAGAATCACGCAGTTATAATTGATCACCACCAGGCCGTGGGTGTGGATATTGAAGCCGTAATCGCACCGGAAGGAAGGCTCGATGAAGGTGCGCGGATTGCAGGTACCCAGCAGCCGTTTCAGAAGCTCTGCCCGCTTGCGCCAGTCGGGCGGGGTCTGGTTGTATTCCCAGCACAGCTTCTGTGCATTCTCCTTCCACTCATTGGGGATATTCGGATTGATCCCCATATATCCCAGCGGGCTTTTCAGGCATTCCATTTTCTGATCCATTCTTATCCTCTTCCTTTTTCGCCTGCGGCGTTTTTCTCTATCATATCATCTGGGCGAACTTTCGCCAATTCCCGCGGTTCGCACTTTTCGGCCGGGAATTTTTTTGTTATACTAAATGTGTCTGCCCATTTGAGGCAGTCAATTCCCAAGATTGACGAGAGGAGCCTTACTCCCATGCGTTCCAAAAAACTCTGGATCAATGTGATCTTCGCGGCCGTACTGCTGGCCGCCGCCGGGGTGCTGTTCTGGATGAACAGCGGCCGCGGGGCGGGCGGTGTGGCGGAACTCACCTACGGGGACGACAACACCGTGATGGAGATCCCCCTGAACAAGGATGCCCAATACGACATCGACACCGGCTACTACACCATCCACCTGACGGTGGAGGACGGCCGCATCGCCTTTGTGGATTCCCCTTGCCCGGATCACAAGTGCGAGGGCTTCGGCTGGCTGAGCCGGGAGGATGACTGGGCCGCCTGCCTGCCCGCCCGGGCCACTCTGATCGTACTCAGCGAAAACTGAGCCGTTCCCCTTCCCCTTGGCCGGGCGGCAAAGGGGATATTTTATGTCAAAAATGATGTTTTCCACCTTATTTTCGTAAAATCCAGATAAAATATTTCGTGCTTTTTCGGCCCGAATCCGTAAAATAATGGTATAATGGGCATTGGTATACACATATCACAATATTCAGGAGTCTGTGTTTTATGACCATTTTCAATGTGATCAATCTGGCCGGCGGTATCGCGCTGTTTTTATACGGCATGTCCATCATGGGCGCCGGCCTGGAAAAGCTTGCCGGCGGCAAGCTGGAAGGCGTTTTGCAGCGGCTCACCCGCTCGGTCCCCCGGGCAGTGCTGCTGGGCGCGGTAATCACCGGCCTGATTCAATCCTCGGCCGGTACCACCGTCATCTGCGTAGGCCTGGTCAACTCCGGCATCTTCACCCTGCCCCAGGCCATCGGCGTGATCATGGGCGCCAACATCGGCACCACGGTCACCGGCCAGCTGATCCGCCTTTCGGATATTTCCGGCGGCGGCTGGCTGCTCACCATGCTCAAGCCCAGCACCTTCAGCCCGCTGGTGGCCTTTGCGGGCGCGATTCTGTTCGTGTTCTTCAAAGCGCCCAAAAAGCGCAACATCGGCCAGATCATGATGGGCTTCGGCATCCTGTTCACCGGCATGTTCACCATGGAGGCCGCAGTGGCGCCTCTGAAGGACAGCCCCCTCTTCGTGCAGCTGTTCTCCAGCCTGCAAAACCCCATTCTGGGCGTGCTGGCCGGCGCGCTGGTCACGGTGGCTATCCAGTCCTCCTCGGCCAGTGTGGGCATCCTGCAGGCGCTGTCCACCACCGGCGCCATCACCTGGGGCAGTGCCATTCCCATCATTCTGGGCCAGAACATTGGCACCTGCTCCACCCCGCTGATTGCTTCCATCGGTGCCTCCACCGGCGCCAAGCGCAGCGCCATCGTGCACCTTTACTTCAACGTGATCGGTACCACCGTCTTCCTGGTGGGCATCTACGGGCTGAAGGCCGTAGGCCTGTTCCCCTTCTGGGACCAGGTGATGAGCAAGGGCGACATCGCCAACTTCCATACCCTGTTCAACGTACTGGTCACCCTGATGTTCATGCCCTTCACCCGGGCGTTGGCCTGGCTGGCAGAAAAGACGATTCCCGAGCGGGCGGAGGATGCCCAGGACCTGTCGCTGCCGGTGCTGGACGAGCGCCTGTTCACCAGCCCCGCCGTTGCCCTGCAGCAGGCCCGGGCCGCGGTGGAGAAGATGGGCAGCCGCGCCTCCACCAACTTCTGCAAGGCCTTCGGCCAGCTGGAGCACTACAACGACGAGGTGACCCTGAACATCCAGACCCGCGAGGATCTTCTGGATAAGATGGAGGTCTCCATTTCCGATTATCTGGTGAAGATCGGTGACCGGGAGCTCACCGAAAATGAGAACCGCCAGATCACCGAGCTGCTCAAGCTGATCGGCGAATACGAGCGGATCGGTGATTATTCCATCAACATTCTGGAATGCGCCCAGCGGGTGCAGGACCGGGAGCTGCATTTCTCCTCCGCCGCCAAACAGGAGCTGGAGCTGCTGTACCGGGCCGTGAAGGAGATCCTGCAATTGACCTCCGGCGCTTTTTCCGGCGCAGACCTGACCAAGGCCCAGCAGGTGGAACCGCTGGAGGAAACAGTGGACCAGATCTGCTTTGCCATGCGGGAGCGCCACATTCTGCGGCTGAAATCCGGCCGGTGCGAGCTGGAAGCGGGCATTGTGTTCCTGGACATCATCACCAACGCCGAGCGTGTATCCGACCACTGCTCCAACATTGCCGGCCGCCTGGTAGGCAATGAGCTGGACGTGGACGCCCACGCCCGCAAGCAGGCTCTGCACGCGGGAGCAAACCCGGAATACAACCGCCTGCTGGAGGATTACCGGCAGAAATACCTGGAGCTGCTGCCCCAGATGGCCTGACCGCTCCCGGATTTTTAAATTGCCATACCGCTCCATGCCATGCGCATGGGGCTTTTTGTTTGCCCCGAAAAAAATTTTGCGTCAATCTCTTGACAAAGGCGTTAGTCGGTGCTAACCTTGTATTGCAGTTAGAAGAAGCTAACTCAATGAGAGCCACCGGGCCCGGGACGGGCGCCGCGTGTGAAGGAAAGGATGCGTTATGATGCCCATTTCTATGGCAGCGGCCGGTCAGTCCTATGTGATCCGGCGGCTCAGCGGCAATTCCGAGGTACGCGCCCATCTGCGGGCGCTGGGTTTCCACGAGGGAGTCAGCGTCACGCTGATCAACCAGCTGCAGGGCGATGTGATCGTCCATGTAAAGGACGCCCGTATCGCCATCAACCAGGAGCAGGCTCTGCATATCTATGTGTAAACGGCGGCGGGCCTTGCCCGCTGGCTGTTCACGATAAGCCGGCCCAGCGGCCGGAGCTTTGAGGAGGAGAAACGAACATGACCCTACAGGACGCAAAAGTCGGCACCCGGGTGACCGTGCGCCGCATCAACGGCGAGGGCGCCTACAAGCGCCGCATCATGGACATGGGCCTCACCAAGGGCAGCGAGATCCACATCCGCAAGGTTGCCCCTCTGGGCGACCCGGTGGAGATCACCGTGCGAGGCTACGAGCTTACGCTGCGCAAGGCGGACGCCGCCTGTGTGGACGTGGAACCGGTGACCGCATAAGCGGCGCGGTCATTTTTTTCGCCCAATAGTTAGTTCAAGCTAATTCAGGTTTGCTCAAGCGAACCGCAACTGGAGGAGGCATTCACAGCTATGGCAATCACCATCGCACTGGCCGGCAACCCGAACTGCGGCAAGACCACCATGTTCAACGCGTTGACCGGCGCGAATCAATATGTGGGCAACTGGCCCGGCGTTACCGTGGAGAAAAAGACCGGCAAGCTGAAAACCGGCAAAAAGGGCGAAGTAGTCGATGTGACCGACCTGCCCGGTGTATATTCCCTTTCCCCCTATACGCTGGAAGAGGTGGTCACCCGGGATTACATTTTGAACGACCGCCCGGACGTGATCATTGATCTGGTGGACGCCACCAACATCGAGCGCAACCTCTACCTGACCGGTCAGCTGATCGAGACCGGTATCCCGGTGGTGGTGGCGCTGAACATGAGCGACCTGGTAAAGAAAAACGGCATCCGCATCGACGTGGCCGACCTTTCGCTGCGGCTGGGCTGCCCCATCGTGGAGACCAGCGCCCTGAAGGGCACCGGCCTGAAAGAAGTGGTGGCGGAAGCTGTGAAGCTGGCCAAAAGCCGTCAGGTCAAGCGCCCCGGGGCCATTTTTGAAAAGGCAATTGAGGAAAAGATTTCTGAAGTTTGCGCCAACCTGCCCGCCGGTGTGCCGGAGCAGGAGCAGCGCTGGTACGCCATCAAGCTGCTGGAGCAGGACGCCAAGGTGCTGGAGCAGCTGCATCTGGACGCGGACAACGCCTACAAGCCGCTGGCGGATGCCATCGCCAAGGAATATGACGATGATGTGGAGGCGGTCATCACCGACCAGCGCTACCGCCACATTCAGGGCCTGGTGCATGCCACTGTGAAAAAGCCCGCCGGACAGATGAGCCTGTCCGACCGGATCGACCGGGTGGTGACCAACCGGGTGCTGGGCCTGCCCATTTTCCTGCTGATTATGTGGGCGGTGTACTTCATTTCGGTTTCCACCGTGGGCACCTGGGTCACCGACTGGACCAACGACACCTTTGTGGGCGGTATCCAGGGTATGGTGGGCGACCTGCTGACCGGCGCAGGCGTAAGCGATGTGCTCATCAGCCTGGTGGTGGACGGCATCATCGGCGGCGTGGGCGCAGTTCTGGGCTTCGCGCCCCAGATGGCGATTCTGTTCCTCTTCCTTTCCATTCTGGAGGACTGTGGCTACATGGTGCGCATCGCCTTCGTGATGGACCGGATCTTCCGCCACTTCGGCCTTTCCGGTAAGAGCTTCATTCCCTTGATGATCTCCTCCGGCTGCGGTGTGCCCGGCATCATGGCCTCCAAGACCATCGAGCAGGACAACGACCGCCGCCTGACCATCATGACCACCACCTTCGTGCCCTGCGGCGCAAAGCTGCCGGTCATTGCCCTGCTCAGCGCGGTGATGGCGGGCCAGGCCACCGGCAGCAAGCTGCTGGCGGCAAACCTGGGCCCGGTGATGTATCTGATCGGCATTGGCGCGGTGCTGGTGTCCGCCATCATGCTCAAAAAGACAAAGCCCTTCTCCGGCAAGCCCGCTCCCTTTGTAATGGAGCTGCCCGCCTACCACATGCCCAGCGCCAAAACCGTGCTGATGCACGTATGGGAACGGCTGCGGGGCTACCTGATCAAGGCCGGTACCATTCTGTTTTTGGCCTGCGTGGTCATGTGGTTCCTTTCCAGCTTCGGCTTTGAGAACGGCGCCTTCGGCCTGGTGGAGGACACCTCCGCTTCCCTGCTGGCCGTAGTGGGCAGCGCCATCGCCGTGATTTTTGCCCCCCTGGGCTTCGGCCAGTGGCAGCCCGTGGCTTCCTCCATCTCCGGCTTCACCGCCAAGGAGGCCATCGTTACCACCATGGGCGTGCTGGCCAACGTATCCGAGGATCTGGTGGAGGACACCGGCGCAGTTGCCGCCGCGGTGGGCGCCTGGTTCCCTTGCGCGGCCGCAGGCTTCTCCTTCCTGGTCTTCAACCTGCTGAACAGCCCCTGCCTGGCGGCCATCGCCACCATGGCCAAGGAAATGCAGGACCGCAAATGGTTCTGGTTTGCTATCCTCTATCAGAATATCTTCGCCTATGCAGTGGCGCTCATCGTCTACCAGCTGGGCGGTCTGGCCGCCGGTCAGGTGGCCGTGAACCCCTGGACCTTCATCGCCTTCGCGGTGCTGGCGGTCATGCTGTTCCTGCTGTTCCGTCCGGACCCCTATAAGGCAAACCGGGTCTACGCCAAACGTTCGGTGGAGGCCGCCGCGTAAGCCATGGGTGAACCGTCTGTTTCCATGCTCTATGTGCTGGCCGCGTTTCTGGCACTCTACTTTGCGGCCATGGGCCTGTTTCGCCTGGCGGACTGGCTGAAAAAACACTTCAAAAAATGAGCCGCACGCGCTGCGGCGGAAAGAAGGTGCTTTTATGAATCCTGCCGATTGGATCGTACTCGGGATCGTTGCGGTGCTGCTGGTGCTGGCCGTTCTGGCCACCAAAAAGCATTTCGGCGGCAAGGGCGGCTGCTGCGGCTGCTCCGGCGGCTGTGCCGGATGTTCCGGCAGCTGCCACGCGGGCGGGCATTGCAGCCACTCTGCACCGGACCGGAACGTCCCCGCTTCAAATCATACCCGGTGAGTGCCGCCGGTTTTCAATTGAGACATTCCTCTAAAGATTTCTTCCAATCTTCTTTTTCAAACAGCAGCACCGCCCGGGAAATACTTCCCGGGCGGTGCTGCATTTTCCGGCTGTTTTTCCACAAGAACGGCCTTTCTCTGTGGAAAACCCCAGCGACACAAAAAATACGCCGGAGTATTCTCCGGCGTACTTTGAAAAGCAGATTATTTTAGGAAGCCCTGGATGATCTTCTCCTCGGCTTCCTCGCTGGTCAGCCCCAGGGTGCGCAGCTTGAGCAGCTGCTCACCGGCGATCTTGCCGATGGCGGCCTCGTGGATCAGCTGAGCATCCACATGGTTTGCCTCCAGACCGGGCTGGGCCAGCACCTTGCCGTTCTCGGCCAGGATGGCGTCGCACTCGGAATGGCCGGTGCAGGCGGCGTTGCCCTTCAGGGTGGAATAGAACTCCTGACGGGAGTTGCCCCGGGCCACGCTGCGGCTCACCAGGTCACAGGCGCTGCCCTCGCCCTCCATGCGCACCACAAAATCGGTGCGGGCGTACTCGTCGCCGTCGGTCATGATGCGCTCACGCACCACCAGGCGGGCGTCCTTCTGCAGCACCGCGCGGGTCTTGCGGGTGGTGCTGGTCACGCCGCCCAGCTGCACGGTGTCCATCTCCAGGCTGGCGCCCTCGGCCAGCTCGATGTCGGTCACCGGGTCAATGCGCTTCTCGCCGGTGCCGCTGCCGGTGGCGATGTGCTTTTCCAGATACAGCACCTTGGCGTTCTTTTCCAGGAAGAAGCGGTGGATGCCGTTGTGGCGGGCCTGCTCCTCGCCTTCGCTGTGCACGCCGCAGCCGGCCTGCACGGTCACGTCGGCGCCCTCGCCGATATAGAAGTCGTTGTAGACCAGATCGTCCACACCGGCGTGGGTCACGCAGGCGGGGATGTACACGGTCTCGCCCTTGGTGCCGGGCTTGACCCGGATCACGATGCCGGGCGCACCCTCTTTGTTCTCAATGGAGATATTCTCGGTGGACTGGCGGCCAGCGCACTGGCTGTCCTCCCGGATGTTGAAAGCGCTCTTTCCGTCGATGGGGTTGGCGGAGATCAGGCGCAGCAGTTCGTCGGTGATCTGGTTCATACGATCGCACTCTCCTTTTCCAGCGGGCAGCGCACCGCGTGTTCATTGGCCAGCAGCTGGGGCAGGATCTCCTGCCGGGGGCCGTGCTGGCGCACCTTGCCGTCGGCGATCACAACGATCTCGTCGGCGATGGACAGGATACGCTCCTGATGGCTGATCACCAGCAGGGTGCCGGTGCTCTTGGCGCGCAGCTCCTCAAAGGTCTCCACCAGGCGGGCAAAGCTCCACAGGTCGATGCCGGCTTCCGGCTCGTCGAAGATGGACAGCTTGGCCTTGCGGGCCAGCACGCTGGCGATCTCGATGCGCTTGATCTCGCCGCCGGACAGGCTGGCGTTCAGCTCGCGGTCGATGTATTCGCTGGCGCAAAGGCCCACCTTGCCCATCAGCGCGCAGAGCGCGCCCTCGTTCAGCTTTTCACCCGCGGCCAGCTCGAGCATATCCCGCACGGTGAGGCCCTTAAAGCGCACCGGCTGCTGGAAGGCGTAAGCCAGGCCCTTTTTGGCCCGCTGGGTCACGTCCAGATCGGTGATGTCCTCGCCGTCAAAAATGATGCGGCCGCCGGTCAGGGTCTCCACACCGGCGATCAGCTTGGCCAGACTGGTCTTGCCGCCGCCGTTGGGGCCGGTGACCACCACCAGCTTGCCTTCGCCCAGCTCCAGGTCGATGTCCTTGATGATGCTCTCGCCGCCCGGAATGCTCCAGGCCAGATGCTCCAGTTTCAGCATAGCATTCTTCCTCACTTTATATTCAAACCACAGGCCCGGAATGGGCCGGTTCTTTTTTATTAACCTACACTATTATGGTCCAGTTCGTCAAAAATGTCAATATCCCGCCATTTCGGCTCCTCGGTCGCTTCCGCTTCCTGCTCCGGTGTTTCCGGCTGCGGCTGCTCAGACTCTGCGGCCGCCTCCTGGCTCTCTTCCAGCCGCGGGGCGCTCACTTCGTCCTCCAGGCCGGAAAGATAGCTGCGGGACCCGATGATGCCCATCACCTTTTCCAGCCGCAGCTTGCCCTGCCAGTAGCCCTGAGCGGCCATCATATAAGCCGCGCCGGTGCGCTCGGCCTGCTCCAGCAGCGCGGCCAGGTCGGCCTGCTGCTCCTCGCCGGTGAAGGGATGCTCCCAGACCTCCGGCAGCGGGGTCTCGTTTTTGCCGGTTCCCTTGAGACGGGCGGGGGTGATGTGGCCGGTGATGAAGCCCCGGCCGCCAAACAGCGGCTCCACCAGCCAGAAGAGGGCGTATTTGACCCGCATCCGGCTCACAAAATGCCGGCGCAGCAGCCGGGTGTGGGCAAAGCTGTCCTTCACCGCACGGCGGCTCACGGTCTGGCCCAGCGCCGCCCGGATGCCCGCCTGCAAAAGCTCGGCCGCACCCTCCAGCGCCTCCTCGCTCAGGGCGGGGGTGTTCACGTCCACCGGCACCGCGCTTTTTCCGGTATCCTTTTGGTGGAGAAAGCTGTCCAGTGCGATCTCAAAATAGCCGTGGCCGCCCGGCATGCCGTAGGCAGCACCCGGCTTGGTGATCATCACCACATAAGGGTGCAGCGCGCAGTCCGCCGCGTAGTGGCACAAAAAGCCCAGCGCGTAGCTCTGCTGAGCCGGAGTCTTGGCCGTTTCCAGCAGCGCCTGCAAAAATGCGCCGGTGTTTTCATTGTGCAGCCGGTCGCCGATCTTGGGCAGGTCCTCGCCCCGGCGGGCGCTCTTGCGCCAGACCCGGTAACAGAACAGCATATCCGGCCCGTTGGCGCCGCAGTCGAAGGCCGCGCGGTCGGCGGGTTCGATGTTCGCCAGGCGCGCCGCCGCCCGGGCGGTTCGGATGTGAGTATAGCCTTCCGGCATGGAATTCAATCTTCCTTTCAGCCCCCAGGCCTTGCCTTGATGCGGGGGCGGTAAAATCGCTGAAAAAAGGGTATGCGCAAAAACCACGCATACCCTTTTATATTACACGATATTGGTTAATTTCTCAAGGCAATACTGCACAATTCCAGGTGGTGGAGCACGCCGGAAAATTTTTTGTGATATGAACCAAAAAGCGCAGCCAATCCTTTGTGGATTGGCGAGCATTTTTGGAAAACAGCACGGAAAATTTTGGCGTGATACGCCGCCTGAGGCATTCGCCGTGAATTGTGCGGTGTTTCCTTCATTCTTTTTGCCCTTTGGGCGGCGTTTGCATGCAATTTTATACTTTTTCTGTTCCCGAGGTGTTCTCCTGCACGGGCCCCAGGGCATTGAGCGCCTGTTTCAGGATGTCCAGCGGCTTTTCGCCGGAGGCCACCCGCACCGCCAGATAGGGCTTGGCGCTGCTGTTCACGGTGATGCGCCCGGGCAGGGCCGCCACCGCCAGCTTGATGCGCTGAGCGTTCAGCGTGTCGGAATAGAGGATCAGCGCGTCCCGCTTCTGGCCGATTTCATAGATACCGGCCCGGGCGGCGCTCACACGCACCAGCGAGATGTCCACCAGGCCCGCCACGCTGGCAGGCACGTCGCCGTACCGGTCGATCAGCTCGTCCAGCACGTCCTGGGCGTCCTCCTCGGTCTCGATGGCGGCAATGCGCTTGTAGGCCTCGATGCGGCCCGCCGCCTCGGCGATGTACCGCTCGGGGATGTAGGCGTCCACCGTGATGTCGATCAGGCATTCGCTCTTATCCGGCTGCAGCTCCTCGCCCTTGGCCATGGCAATGGCGTTGTTCAGGATCTTCACATACAGGTCGTAGCCCACAGCCTCCATGTGGCCGTGCTGGCTCTGGCCCAGCAGGCTGCCCGCGCCCCGAATCTGCAAATCCCGCATGGCGATGCGGAAGCCGGAGCCGAAGCTGGTGAACTCGCGAATGGCGGAAAGCCGCTTGGCGGCCACATCGGTGAGCACCCGGTCCCGCTGGAAGGTGAAGTAGGCGTAGGCCTTGCGGCCGGAACGACCCACCCGGCCCCGAATCTGATACAGCTGGGCCAGGCCCATCTTGTCGGAATCCTCGATGATGAGGGTGTTGCAGTTGCGCACGTCCACACCGGTCTCGATCAGTGTGGTGCAGACCAGCACGTCGATCTCGCCGTCCAGCAGCTGCTGCCACACCTTGGACAGCTGCTCCTCGGTCATCTTGCCGTGGGCGGTGGCGATGCGGGCGCCGGGCACCATCTGCCCCACCATTCCGGCGCAGGCGTCGATGCTGTCCACCCGGTTGTGCAGGTAGTAGACCTGACCGCCCCGGGCCAGCTCCTTTTTGATGGCCTCGGCCACAATGGTCCGGTCGTATTCCATCACATAGGTCTCGATGGGCTGGCGCTCCACCGGCGGCTCCTCGATGGTGCTCATGTCCCGGATGCCGCTCATGGCCATGTTCAGGGTGCGGGGAATGGGCGTGGCGGACAGGGTGAGCATATCCACCCCGATGAAGGCCTCCTTCAGCTTCTCCTTGTGCTTGACGCCGAAGCGCTGCTCCTCGTCGATGATCACAAGCCCTAAGTCTTTGAACTTCACGTCGTCGCTCAGCAGCCGGTGGGTGCCCACCACCACGTCCACGGTGCCCTCCTTCAGGCCCCGCAGGGTGTTCTTCTGCTGGGTGGGGGTGCGGAACCGGCTGAGCAGCCCGGCCTTCACCGGGAAGGCCTCCATCCGGGCCAGCAGGCCGTTGTAGTGCTGCCAGGCCAGCAGAGTGGTGGGGGCCAGAATGGCGCACTGCTTGCCGCCCATGATGCACTTGAAGGCCGCCCGCAGGGCCACCTCGGTCTTGCCCACGCCCACGTCGCCGCAGAGCAGGCGGTCCATGGGCCAGGGCTTTTCCATATCCTTTTTGATCTCGGCGGCGGCGGTGAGCTGGTCGCCGGTCTCGTCGTATTCAAAGCGAGTCTCAAAGTCCCGCTGCCAGTCGCTGTCCTCCGGGAAGGCGAAACCCTTGGCCTGCCGCCGCTTGGCGTACAGCTCGATCAGCTCCTGGGCCATCTCGGCGGCGGCGGTCTTCACCCGGCGGCGGGTCTTGGCCCACTCCGTGCCGCCCAGCTTCGCCAGCTTCACCTTGTCGGAATCGCCGGGGGCGGTGTAGCGGCTGAGCAGGTCCAGCTGGGTGACCGGCACATACAGGGTGTCGCCCTTGTCGTAGCTGATTTTCAGGTAGTCCTTCACCACCCCCTGCACTTCCAGCCGCTGGATGCCGGTGTACATGCCGATGCCGTGGTTCTGGTGCACCACATAGTCGCCGGGCTTGATGTCGGTCAGGCTGGAAAGAGCGTCCTTATTCTTCTTTTTGGCAGGCTTTTTGTCGGTGTCGGCACTGCCCGCCTTGCGGCTGGTGAAGAGGGCGTATTTGGCAAAGGGAAACTCCGCGCCGCCGGTCAGATGCCCCGGGCGCACCGCAACCACACCCGGGCCGGGCAATACGTCCTTGGCGGCAGTGGCAGCAAAGCCCTTGGCCGCCAGGTCCTTGGCCAGGGCCGCCGCGGCGCGGGAGGTGCCCGCCAGCAGCTCCACCACGTAACCCTGTTTGGTCAGCGGCTCCAGGTCCTCGGCCAGGGCGGCCACCTCGCCGCTGAAGGGCGGGTGGGCATGGGCCGGGGCGTTTACAATGTCCTTCAGCCTTACCTCCGGCATGGTGCGGGCAAAGTTCTCGCAGCACAGGCTGGGCATGCTGTCCACCGCATGCATCAGATCCGGCAGGTCCTGATACAGCACGTCCAGCCCCGGGCAGAGCAGGCCCTCCTCAAACAGGCCCTTCATTTCCTCGGTGCGGCGGAACTGGGTAGCCTTGTGGGCTTCCCGGATGGCGCTGGGCTCCTCCAGCACCAGAATGGCGTTGTCGAAGTAATCCAGCAGAGTGGCGGGCTTGGGGTACCGGATGCCCAGGTACTTGTCCAGCGCCTCGGGCACAAGGCCCGCGTCCAGCTGGGCAAGATCCGCCTCCATGGCCTTTTCCATGGCGCTGGCCCGGCGGCCCTTCTGGGCGGCAAGGGCACTGCGCAGGGCGGCGGCAGTCTCGGCCGCGTCTCCGAACAGCACCTCCCGGGCGGGCGAGATGTACACCTTCTCCAGCGCGTCGTCCCGGCGCTGGCTGAGGATGTCGAAGCTGTTCAGGGTGTCGATCTCATCGCCCCAGAACTCGGCCCGGGCAGGGGACTTGGAATCCGGCGGGAACACATCCACGATGCCGCCCCTCACGCTGAACTGGCCGGGACCCTCCACCTGGCTGCGCCGGTGGTAGCCCGCCGCCAGCAGCCGGGCGGCCAGCTCCTTCACCGGGATGGTCATGCCCGGCTTTAAGGTCAGGGTGTTGGCGCAGAACTCGGCTTTGGGCACAGTGTATTGCAGCAGGGCCTCGGCGGGCACGCACACCGCCCGCAGGCGGCCGCCCACCAGATCGCCCAGCACCGCCAGGCGGCGATATTCGTATTCTCTGCCCGCACCCTCGATGGGCCGCAGAAGAAAATCCCGGGGCGGGAAAACCGCGGCGGGCATGCCCAGCGCCTCCAGGTCCTGGGCAAAGCGGGTGGCCTCGGCCTCGCCGGGGGTCACCACCAGCAGGCTGCGGCCGCCGTCGGCCGCCAGCTCGCTCAAAATGCGGGCGTGGGCCACCGGGGGCATGCCGAACAATGCCGCCGCGCCGGGGGTCTGCAGCGCCGTTTGCAGGCGCTTGTATTCCGCTGTGTGTTTGAAGCTCTCGAACATGGGGTGTCCTTTCTGTTTTCTGCCGTTTTCGGGCAGCACCATTTGCCCGGCCCTCTCGGGGGCCAGGGGGTCCTGCGGGCCACATGCCCGCTTTTTTCGGTTCTACCTAAATTATAAAAGAAAACCGCCGCCGGGGCCAGTCGTTTTTTGCCTCGGGGCGGTTTTCTTTTGTGTTTTCTTTTTGGTTTTACTTTTTCTCGTTCAGATAGCGGGGCAGCACGAAGAAATACAACCCGCCGCCCACGAAGAAGATCAGCAGCAGGCTCAGAATGCCCCAGGGCGCGGCCGCGGTGTCCACCTGGGCCAGCACCTCGGCGCTGGCGGTAGCACGGGTCAGGCCCATCTTGTTCAGCGCCACGCCCGAAGCAATGGCGCTGCTCCAGCCCACCAGGGCCGGGCCCATGATGGCGCTGAACTTGCCGAAAATATCGTAGAAGCCGAAGAACTCGCCGCTGCGCTTTTTGTCCGGGATCATCTTACCGAACATGCTGCGGCTCAGCGCCTGGATGCCGCCCTGGCTGGTGGCCACCATGATGGCCATGACCCAGAACTGCCAGACCTCCCGCAGGAAGAAGCCGAAGATGGTCACGCCCACATAGATGCAGATGCCCACACCCACCATCGCGCGGGCGCCGAACTTTTCGCTGGCCTTGATGTACAGCAGGCAGAAGGGCAGGCCCAGCACCTGCACCAGCAGCAGCGCCAGCAGCATGCTGGTGGAATCCAGGCCCAGGGTGTCGCCGTAGCTGGTGGACATATGAATGATGGTGTTCACGCCGTCGATGTAGAAGAAGTAGGCGATCAGATACACGAACATGGCCTTGTGATGGAAGATCTCCTTCACGGTACCGGCCAGGCCCCGCAGCGCGTGACCCACAGCGCCCCTGGTCTTTTCGTTGTAGCTCTTCTGCTCCACATTTTTCAGCAGAGGGATACTGAACACCAGCCACCACACGGCGGTCAGACCGAAGGCGAAGGACAGACAGAACAGCATCTTATCGCTGCCCAGCACCAGGTTCAGAATCAGGAACGCCAGCAGCGGGATGGTGGAGCCGCCGATGTAGCCCATGCCGTAACCCATGGTGGACACCTTGTCCATCCGGTCCTCGGTGGTCACGTCGTTCAAGAAGCTGTCGTAATACAGGTTTGCGCCCGCGAAGCCGATGGTGGACAGAATGTACAGTGCCAGCACCGCCATGCCCACCTTTTCCGCCATGCCCGGCTCCATGAAGTTCATCATGGGGGTGGCGGCCATCACCGCACAGGACACAACGCCCACCAGCATAAAGCCCACAAACAGCTTTTTGCGCATGCCCTTGAAGTCGCCGAACACGCCCAGCACCGGAGCCAGCAGCGCCACGATGGCCATGGCCGCGCTGGTGGCGTAGCCCCAGGTGCTCATGCCGGAAGCGGAGTCCGCCATGTAGCCCACCACCGTATTGTAGAAGATGGGCAGAATGGTAACCACGATCACCGAATGGGCGCTGTTGGCCCAGTCGTACATCATCCAGCTCTTTTCTTCCTTGGTATATCCTTTGAGCAGTTTCATTTTTCTCACCTTTCCACCGGGCCGAAATCCGCCGCGGCAACTGTTCAAACTTTTGAAGTAATCCATGTTCAGTGTAGCATGGGCCGGACCAAAGTACAACCAAAAACCATTTTACAAATGCGTTTATTTTTTAACAGATCGGGCGTTTGTTGTTTGACATCTCCCCCGGGATATTGTATCGTAAGCTTATACTTTTTCCGGGCAAGCCCGCGAGGCAACGAGGAGGAAACACCATGGCGCAGCGAAAACTGTTTTGTGAATACGGTCCGGTGTGCTACTGGATCGCGCTGCGCAAGGAACGGTTTCTGCGCCGGGTGCGGGACCTGACCGGCCGCCAGCGGTTCGCAAATACCCGGCAGGCCGAGCCGCTGCCTGCTCTGGTGAAGGGCCACTGCTCGGTGATCCGCCGCCGGCTGGCTGGGGTGGCCCCCCGGCTGCAGGAGGGCAAGGCCCGCAATCTGGAGCTGGCTGCCGCGAAGGTGAACGGGCTGATCATCGCCCCGGGCGAGACCTTTTCCTTCTGGCGTACGGTGGGCAACGCCACCCGCCGCAAGGGCTACCAGGAAGGACTGACCATCTCCGGCGGCAATCTGGGCCGAGGCATCGGGGGCGGGCTGTGCCAGCTGGCGAACCTGATCCACTGGCTGGTGCTGAACAGCCCCCTCACCGTCACCGAGCTGCACCACCATTCCGACGCGTTGTTCCCGGATGAGCGGCGTACCGTGCCCTTTGGCACCGGCACCTCGGTGTTTTACAACAATGTGGACTACCGCTTCCGCAACGATACCGGCCAGCCGGTGCAGCTGCTGGTCTGGCTGCGGGAGGATGAACTCTGCGGCGAGCTGCGCTGCCTGCAGCCCTTCCCCTGCCGCTACCGGCTGGTGGAGGAAAACAGCCACTACGCCCGCCTGGAGGACGGCTACTACCGGCTGAGCCAGGTGTACAAGCTCACCATCGACCGGGCCAGCGGCGCGGTGCTGCGCCGGGACCTGATTCTGGACAACCGGTCCCGGGTGCTGTTTGACCCGGCGCTGATTCCTCCCGAAGAGCTGCGCGAGGAGGACGGCGGCCGCTGGTGCCGCCCCACCCAAAAGGAGAATGCTTTGTGAACGAACAAATTTGTTTGACCGATCTTATGGAACACTGCGCCAAAAGCCCCCATCTGCCCGCCTACGAAAGCGGCGGATGGGGGCTTAGCTACGGCCAGCTGGTCACCCGTGCCCGGGTGCTGACCGCCGCACTGGAACAGCTTTGGCCGGGCGAAGGCCCCATTCTGCTCTATGGCCACAAGCAGCCCGCCCTGCCGGTGGGCATGCTGGCCTGCCTGCTGGCGGGCCGGGCCTATGTGCCCTGTGACGAAAGCTGGCCCGCCGCCCGGGTGGAGGCGGTGTTCCGTCAGGCGGGCGCCGCCGCCCTGCTGTTTGCGGACGAAGCCCCCGCCCCCTGGCCGGAGCAGCTGCCCACCGCACCCCTCTGGCCCATGTGTGAGCCGGGCATCATCGAACCGCTGGCCGCGCCCCGGCCCTGCGGCCCGGAACAGACCGCCTATATCCTGTTTTCCTCCGGCAGCACCGGCCAGCCCAAGGGCATCCCGGTGCCCCGGCGAGCCGTGGCGAATTTCGCCCGCTGGCTCACCGCCCAGCCCGCGCTGGCCCTTTCCCCCGGCGAAACGGTGGTGGGGCAGGCGGCCTTTTCTTTCGATCTCTCGCTGGCGGACCTGACCCTTGCCTTCTGCGGGCAGGGACGGCTGGTGAGCCTGACCCGCGAGGAGCTTGCCGACCCGGCCCTGCTGTTCCGGCGGCTTAGCGCCAGCGGTGCGGCGGTGCTGGTCTGCACCCCCACCTTCCTGGAGCTGTGCCTGTGCGACAGGGACTTTTCTCCCGCGCTGATGCCCAAGCTGCGGGCGGTGTTCTGCTGCGGCGAGGCGCTGCCAAGGCCTGCGGCGGAAAAATTCCTGGCCCGTTTTCCAGGCGTGGCCCTGTTGAACGCCTACGGTCCCACCGAAGCCGCCTGCGCGGTGTGTGCGGTGAATGCTGCCGACGCCCTGGCCGCCTTTGCCGAAGGCCCTCTGCCGGTGGGCCTTGCGGCGGATGCGGCGGTGGAGATCGCCGCCCTCAGCCCGGAGGGCACCGTGCTGGCCGAGGGCGAACCCGGCGAGCTGGCCCTGCGGGGCGCGAGCGTATTTTCCGGCTACCTGCCCGGCAGCGGCGACGCCCGGTTTTCCGGCGACTGGTACCGCACCGGCGACAGCGGCTTTGTACGGGATGGTCACGTCTGGTGCTCCGGACGCCTGGACGATCAGCTGAAATACTGCGGCTGGCGTATCGAGCCCGGCGAGGTGGAAGCCGCGCTGCGCACCCTGCCCGGCGTGGAGCGGGCGGCGGTGCTGCCCCAGCGTGCACCGGACGGCCGGGTGCGCCGGATCTGTGCCTTTTTGCAGGCGACGGAAACCGCCCGCCTGCCGGACGAAGAAGTCCGCCGTCTGCTGGCCCTGCGCTTGCCTGCCTACATGCTGCCCGGCCGCTTTGTCTGGCTGGAGGAGCTGCCGGTGACGGAAAACGGCAAGTGCGACCGGGCACACCTGGCCCGGGAATTTCTGCGTTAAGCGTCAAAAGGAGGTTTTACCATGCAACTGACCGATGATATGATCCTGAATCTGATCGTCCAGGCCTGCGGCACACCCCGGGCGCTGGATGAGGGCGTGGACCTGATCGAGAGCGGGCTGATGGATTCCCTTGCCCGTATCACCCTGTTCGAGGGACTGGAGGACCTGGGCGTGGAGCTCTCGCCCACTCAGCTTTCCCCCGATGCGCTGCACAGCGCACAGACTATCCTTTCCGCCGTGCGTGCGGCGCTGTGACCCTGCTTTTCCCTGTTTTGATGGAGTAACATTGTATGAATTCTTCGATTTCCCTGACGTCTGCCGCCGAAAAACACGGCTGGCGGACCTTCGTGCCCTTTGCCGCCTCCTCGCTGGTTTCCTCCGGGGTGGACCTGGGGGCGTTCTGGCTGCTGTGCTGCGCGCTGCGGCCTTATCTGCCGGAGGCGGTCTACATCACCGCCGCAACAATTGCGGCGCGGGTGCTCTCCAGCCTGATGAACTATCTGATCAACTATTTCTTTGTGTTCCAGAGCCAGGCCGCCCACCAGCGCAGCGCCACCCTCTACACCATTCTCACCGTGCTCAAAACCCTGGCCAGCGCATTTTTGGTTGCGCTGCTGGTTTCGTTTGTGCCCGCTCTTCCGGAACTGGGCGCCAAAATCCCGGTGGACGTGGCCCTCTTCGTAATCAATTATCTGGTACAGAACGCCTTCGTCTACTGATTTTTCCAAAAAAGAAGCCCCGCCGGGCATGCGCTTTTCGCGCAGCCCTGGCGGGGCTTTTTCTGCATGATTCGATTGTCCGGCGCTCAGCCGTTTTCCACCGCGGCCACTTCCGCGCTGGTCTCGCCGGATTCTTCCACGGCACTCTCCACCGGCTCCTCTTCCGGCTGAGGCTCCTGCAGGTCGGTCTGCGCCTTTTCGGCCAGATAAGCCTTCAGATTAGCCTCATCCCACCAGGTGTAGCTGTCGTCCTCCCAGTAGCGCACCATGTGGGTCACCCGCCCGGCCAGCTCCTGAGCGCTGGCGTTCATCTGGAACACACCGCCGATCTGCAGCTCCCACTGGTCATCCTCGTTCTCCGAGCGGAAATTCACCTGATTCACACCCAGCTCCCGCAGGGTAGGCAGCATCTGGGCGCAGGCCTCGGCGAAAGCATTCTCGTCCGCATAAGTCCCGGCAAGTGTCAGGTTTACCCGCACCCAGTCCTCGGTTTTCAGATCCGCCAGAGTCATTTCCTTATCAAACTCCATCCGGCTCAGATCCACCGAGCTGTAGCCGTCCAGCACACTGCCGACGGGCAGCTTCTCCTGCAGCTGCTGCTCCAGCTCCTGTTCCAGCCGCCGCTCGGTGTATTCCCGGTCCGGCCCGTAGTAGCGCAGCAGGATGGGCACCGTGGCCGCGGCCATGCTGGCGCAGATGAGCACAAAGCAGACGAACATGCTCAGCAGGTCGTATTTCAGCTGGGCATCGCCCTTACGGGCGTTGGCCCACAGCACCTCCACACCCAGGGCCACCAGCACCAGCGGCGCCAGCTTGGCCACAGTGAACAGAGGGAAGTCCTTCAATACCATGCTGGCAGCAATACAGCCACCGGTGAGGATCAGCGCGATGCCCAGGGTGAAAAAGCCCACCCGGCGCACCTTGGGCTGAGCGGGGCGGCTCTGCTTCTCCCGCCGGGGCTGCCGGACGTATTCCGGCGCGGCTTCCTTCTCGTCTGCCGGCTGTCCGGCCTGCGCAGTTTCCTCCATGGGGGTCATGGGTTCAAAATCCGTATTATTCATTGCCTGTTCCTCCCTCATTCGCCCTTGTATTCGGTAAAGTCCTCATCCAGCTCCTGGGGCAGCTCGCCGCCCTTTTTCGGGCCGGAGCCCCGGATCAGGCGCACGCCCGCATACACAAAGATCACCGAAACCACCAAAGTGGGCAGGTTGTTGATAAGGGAACGCACCGCGTTCACTACCGGGTTGTCGTAGCCGAAGATGTCGGCCAGATCCCACACCCAGGGATAGATGAAGTTGGAGTACAGGCCCCAGACGCCCAGCAGCACCAGGCCCCAGCCCACCAGATTGTGGCGCTGCATGGCCAGACGGGCAAAGCCTTTCACCTCGTCCAGGTCGAACTGGTAATCGTCCGGCGGGCAGATGCCCATCTTCAGCTGAGCACGCAGGTTCAGCGAATCGAAGAAGCTGTACATATACACCACAGCGGCAAATACCGCGATGGGTCCGAAGAGCCCGGCACCCAAAGCAATGAGCAGCACGAAGGCCGTTATCTGAGAAAGGCCGCGCTTCATGTATCCCTGATACATCTGCCCCGCGCCCGGGATGAAAGAAAAGCAAAAGGTCAAAAATCCATTTTTGATCATATTGTCACACGCTCCCATTTTCAGTCGTTTTGATCAGTTATCCTGCCGGTCAAGGAACTGGCTCAGCCACTGGCCCAGCCCGCCGTCCTTTTCCTGGTCCGGCTCCTCGTCCAGCTCTGGCTCCTCCAGCTGGTGGAGATCGTTGGGCCGGTGCTCCGGTCCGAGACCGTTGTCCGGCCGGGCGGGTTTGCCCTCAATGCGCTCCAGCAGCTGGCCCAACGGGCCAGGCTCCTGCGCCTGTGCGGTCTGCTCCAGAGCGGGCGGCTGCACGGCCAGCGCCTCCATCGCCCCACCGAACACACCACTGTACCACAGACCCGCGGTGATGACCACCGCGGCCGCCGCGGCCGCGTACCGGTTCCAAACGTTCTTTACCGCCCGTCGGCGCAGCTTGCGCATTACCGGCAGGGTCACATCCTGCTCCGGCTCCTCCAGCACATCCCCGGTGAGCAGCGCGGTATACCGCGTCAGGCACTCGTCGCAGAAGCTCAGGTGCTCCGCGGCTTCCAGCCGCTGCATCTCATCCAGCGTCCCGTCGATGAGGGCCTGCAGTCCCTCGTCGCTCAGATGGCCGGTTTGTAAAAACAGTTCCGTCATTGCGCCTGTCTCCTTTCTGTGATCTGCTGCTGCAGCAGGCGCTTGGCCCGATACAGCTGGGTGTGCACCGTTTTGGGCGGGCGGCGCAGGGCGCGGGCGATTTCATCCACGCTGCGCTCCTGCAAGAAATACATCACCGATACCTGGTAATAGGGCTCCCGCAGGTCCTTCACCATCTGGCGGATGGCCTCGGCCTCCGTCTCGCTCACGGTCAGGTCCTCCGGCCCGGGGGGCGCAGCGCCCACCGCCGCCGTTTCCGGCATGGCCTCGTCGCCGGGGGCGGTCACCCGCCGGTTCCAGGCGCTTTTCAGATGGTCGCGGGCTTTATTGGCCGCGATGCGGGCCAGCCAGGGCTTGTAGTGTTCGGGAGGGCAGTCGTCCATGTGGGAAAAGGCCGCCACGAAGGTATCCTGGGTAAGGTCTTCCGCCAGCTGGTGATCCCGTACCAGCTGGTAGCACACGGTATAGACCAGCTTCTGATACTGCTCCACCAGTGTGCTGAACTGTGCATTGGTCACTCGGCTGAACGCCCCCCTTCCCTTACTTGTTTGCCCCTTCGCCGAATAAAACGAACCTGAAAGGAGGTTTTCTTCACAAATGTAAAGAATTTTTTAACTCTCACAAAAAAACGAGCAGGCGGCGCGCCGCTTGCTCGTTTTCTGTGGTTTGGAATCAGGCCTCTTCCTTGCTGCCCATGAGCCAGGTGACCCAGGCGCCCAGTACCGCCAGCACCAGGCCCACCACCAGCTCCACCACCGAGAAGCCGCTCAGGGCGTCGGCGGAATAGAGGATGGCAAAGGGAGAGGAAACGATCAGGCCAATGATGGCCGCGAAGGTCTGGCTGGGGAAGCGCTGGAACAGATACTCAATGATCTTGGCGATCAGGAAGATGCCCAGCACCACGCCCACGCCGAAGGGAGCCAGCAGCAGGCAGTTGTTGACCACACCGCCCAGGTCCATATCCTTGAGCATGGTCACGGTGCCGGTGACCAGTGCCAGGATGGTGCTGTAATAGCCCAGCACCATCAGCACCATGCTGCCGGACACACCGGGGATGACCATGGTGGCGCTGGCGATCAGGCCCAGCAGGAACAGCACCACGATGGTGCCGGGGTTCAGGGTCAGGGTCTTCACCGCGCCCTCGGAGCCCTGCAGCAGAGGCAGGCCCACGCCGATGGCCAGCAGCACCAGAAAGCTGATGACCTCGCCCGCACCGATGCGGCGGCTGGGCTTTTTGGCCACGTTGTTCTTCAAGTTCATCCACAGGATGGGCAGGCCGCCCAGGATCAGGCCCACAAAGGTCAGGCAGGTGGCCAGCACATGGGCCTCCAGCAGGTACTCCAGCAAAAAGCCGAAGCCCACGATGCCGATGCCCATGCCGATGCCCAGAGGGATCAGCAGCTTCATGCTGTCCTTAAAATGCTTGAACAGGCCGGTGACCGCGCTGATCAGCTTGTCGTAGATGCCCATGGACACCGCCATGGTGCCGCCGGACACGCCGGGAATGACGTTTGCGATACCGATCACGATACCGCGCAGGATATCCAGTAAAGCTTTCATAATAAACCGCGTTTCCTTTCTTATGGATCAGGGGTTTCTCTCGTTCTCGTTCAGGCTCCTTGTTTTGGGCCTGACCTTTTTACTATACTCTATCCCGCCGCCGCATGCAAGCCGGAGCAGGGATTTTCTTCCATTTCCCGGCTGTTTTGACGGCAAAAGCCTGCAAACCTGGCCAAAAGGAAAATTAACTTGCATTTAACATTAGCTTGCAGGAAAAACTTACATTTTCTCTGGTACACTGAACATGCACCCGGACAACGGGCAGCAAACTGCTTTGAGACTGAGAAGGAAAAACGGGAGGAATCCATCCATGAATGCATCGCAAAAGGCGGCTGCCACCCAGTCGCAGAAACTGATGATTTTTGTTCTGTCCATGTCGCTTTACGGCCTGGCTACTCTGTTCACCGAGCTGATCCCCAAATTTCAGGTGGGTCTTGTGGAGTTTTCGGTGGAATATTTTCTGTTCATCCCCCTTACCCTGGCCATGCTGTTCGACCCGCTGAGCGCGGCGCTGGGCGCTTCCACCGGTGAGCTGGTCTTCAGCGAGATCATGCTGGGCCAGTTCGGCGGCCTGGGCGAGCTGGAGAAGTTCATCACCGTGGCCATCGGCGTATACATCGCCGGCCGTCTGGTGAAGGACCCCCGCAACAAGCTGGCGGTGGGTGCCGCCGCTCTGTTCGGCACTGGCCTGCAGCTGTTCATGGGCGCTGTGGTGGACATCCTGAAGGTCCAGTTCGCCGTGGAGGATTTTGAGGCCGTGGCCGGTCTGCCCGAGAGCGTGTTCGCCACCGAGGGCTTTGCCTTCCTGAACGATTTCCTGTTCAGCGGCATCCTGTTCTGCATGCTGCCCACCCTGTATCTGGTTCCCCGCCTGTACGGCAAGATCGAACCTCTGCTGGGCATGGCTCCCCGCACTGCGGGCGCTGCCGGTGGCGTGGACCTGCGCATTGCCGGTGTGTGCGTGGCCGGCTTTGCTCTGGCGGTTGCCGCTGAGCTGGCTGCCACCGCGGGCATGGCCCTGATCGACTGGGAGGCCAGCTGGGCCGAGAGCGGCACCGCAATGGCCGCCGGCATGGTGGTCGCCGCCGCTCTGGCCGTGATCGTGCTGCTGGTGATGAAGAAGAACAGTGAAAGGAACGTGGCTGGCTGATCATGAACGCAGTGGAGATCCAACACCTGACCTACACCTACCCCGGGGCGGAGAAGCCCACCCTGAACAATCTTTCCCTCACCGTGGAGCAGGGCGATTTCCTGGCCATTGTGGGCAACAACGGCTGCGGCAAAAGCACCCTGTGCAAGGTGCTCAACGGCCTGATCCCCCATTTCATCACCGGCGAATTTGAAGGTCTGGTGACGGTGGACGGGCAGGACACCCTGAGCGCCGACGTGGGAGAGCTGGCCCGGAAGGTGGGCTACGTTTACCAGGATTTTGAAAATCAGATTGTCCGCCCCACCGTGTTGGACGACGCCTCCTATGCCTGCCTGAACTACGCCTGCCCTGATTATAAGGATCGGGGCAGGCGCGCTTTGGCCCAGTGCGGGCTGGAGGGGCGTGAGGAGGAGTACGTGTGGCAGCTGTCCGGCGGGCAGACCCATCTGCTGGCGCTGGCGGGGGCGGTGTCGCTGCAGCCGGGCATCCTGATTCTGGACGAGCCCATCGCCCAGCTGGACCCCATGCACGCCGACCGCATCTATGAGGTGCTGCGGGACCTGAACCAAAACCATGGCAAGACCATCATCGTGATCGAGCATCACACCGAGTACATTGCCGACTACTGCAAGAATGTGCTGCTTTTGAAGGACGGCCAGGTGCAGTGGAAGCTGCCCACCGAAAAAGCTTTGCAGCGGGTGGATGAGCTGGAGGGCTGCAACATCTTCCCGCCCCAGGTGACCCAGGCGGGCCGCCTGCTGCAAAAGCGGGGCCTGCTGGCAGAGGACGCCTGCCTGCCCACCACCGTGGAAGCCGGAGCCGCCTGCTTTTCCGCCCTTCCCTTTCATCTGCCTGTCACCCGGCCTGCGCCCGCGGCAAGTGAGGCGGCGGAGGCGGTGAAATTCGAGAACATCCAGTTGCGCTACCGCTCGGTGAAGGGCGAGGCCCGCACAATTTTTGACGGGCTGAACCTGACGGTCCGCCAGGGCGAGCGGGTGGCGCTGATCGGCTCCAACGGGGCGGGCAAATCCACCCTGATGAAGCTGATGGTAGGCCTGCTGCGCCCCGCCGAGGGACAGGTGAGCCTGCTGGGACAGCCGGTGGGCGACCGCCGGGCCGAGGAGCTGGGGCGGCTGATCTCGCTGGTCTACCAGAACCCGGAGGAAATGTTCATCAAAGACTCCATCCGCGCGGACATTGCCTATGCCATGCAGGTGCGGGGCGTGCCGGACTGGCAGACCCGCTGCGATGAGCTGCTGGCCCGGTTCCGGCTCACCGAGTTAGCTGACCGGGACGGCCGCCTGCTCTCCGGCGGTCAGATGCGCCGGGCGAGCCTTGCCATCGGCGTGGCGCTGAACCCGGCCATCCTGCTGCTGGACGAGCCCACCGCCAACCTGGACATCGCCACCCGCCGGGAGATCCTGGGCGTGCTGGAAGAGATGAAGGACGTGATCCACACCGCCATCATCGCCACCCACGACATGCAGCTGGTCTGCCAGTGGGCGGACCGGATCATCGTGCTCTGCCAGGGTCAGGTGATCGCCGACGGTCCCCGGGACGAGATTTTCGCCCGGCAGGATGTGATCGACCGGGTGGGCATCCGCCCGCCGGAGATTTTCGCCATGGCCCGCCGCCTGGACCCCGCCGCCCGCTGCTACACCGTGAACGATTTTGTGAACGCCTTCAAGGAGGCCGAATAAACTATGCTGAACAAACTTTCGGAAAACATCCTGGACAAATTCTCCATGGATTTTCTGCGCAACCAGGTGCTGAAAAACGCCTACGGCAACGACGATACCCCCATTGCCGCCCTGGACCCCCGGGTGCTGCTGGTGTGGTATCTGTTCTTCGGTCTGGTGCCCTGGTTCGTGAACGATCTGCCCTTTCTTCTGGGCTGCTTCGTGCTGGTGACCATCACCACCCTGCTGGCGAAGGTGGCCGGGCTGGTGCTGTTTCTGTTCGGCCTGGGCGTTTTCTCCCAGACCGGCTATCTATTCCTAGTCACCCTGCTGTTCGGAGGCGACGCCTCCGCGGTGGCTCCGCTGCTGGTGCTCACCCTGAAGGTGGCCACTATCTCGCTGGCCTCCATCACGGTGTTTTCCGGCCTGGACCCGGACCGGCTGAGCAACGGCCTTATGTGGTTCGGCTGCCCGGAGCGGCTGAGCTTTTCCATCTCCTACGCCTACCGGATGCTGCCCATGCTGATGGAGGAATTCCAGAATGTGCTGCTCTCCTTCCGGCTGCGGGGCAATCCCCCCGCCCACGAGAGCCTTTGGGGCAAGATCCGGTATCTTGCCTACCAGATCAAGGTGGTCATCTGGGCCTTCTATCCCCTGATGCTCAACACCGCCAAGCGCTCCCGCACCACGGTGGAGGCGCTGGAGCTGCGAGGCTACCGCTACGCCGCCGTGAACAAAGAGGTGAAAAAGATCAAGCTTTCCACCCTTCAGGTCCGTTACGATGACTGGCTGTTCCTGGCCATTTCCGCCTTGTGGGTCTGCCTCACGGTGTTTGTTTCCACCCTGCTGTGAGCCTTCCGGCTCCGTCCGATCCGCCGTTTCGAAAAAAGGAAGTGTTTTTGTTGCTGTTTGATTTCCACACCCACGGCAAGCTGGCCAAAAAGCTGCCGTTTTCCACCGCCTACACCGACTGGCTGTTCGGTGAGGCCCGCCGGGCCGGGCTGGACGGCCTGTGCCTGACCGAGCATTTCAACACCCTGCAGTTCGAGGACCTGTACGGCTATCTGGCCTCGGTGAGCCGCCGCACCGGCGACTGCCTGGTGCTGGAAAACGGCCTGCGGGTATTCCCCGGCATGGAGACCGACGTGGCCGAGTGCGGCCACATCCTGAGCATCGGCCCTCTGGAGGCCATTCTGGAGCTGAACCGCCGCCTTGCTCCCCACAAGGAACGGGGGCACTTCCCTCCTCTGGCCCAGCTTCTGGACCTGTTTGAGGAATATCCGGTGCTGGTGGGCTGCGGCCATCCCTATCGGGCGCCGGGCCATGTACCGGAGCAGCCCATCGAGCAGCTGCGCCGCTTTTCCTTCCTGGATATGAACGGCAAGGACATGGCCCTGGACCCGGAGCGCACCCGGGCACTGACCACCCGGCTGGGCAAGCAGCTGGGCATCCCGGTGGTGTCCGGCAGCGACACCCACCAGGCGGTGCAGTACGGCTGCATTGCCACCCGCTTTGAGCGGGAGTTCACCACCATCGACCAGCTGCGGCAGGAGATGAACGCCGGGCGCTATTCCATCGAGCTCAGCGAGCAGGCCTCCTTCCTGGTGCGCACTGCCGGACTGCTCAAGCGCTCGCTCAAGGAGATTCACGCGCTGGGCGGCGACTATGTGGAGGTGCTCACCAGTCAGGCCCCCGTATAAGATAAGCCCTCTTCCCCCGTACCGGGTTTCGTATGCCCGGCGCGGGGCTTTTTTACGCGCCTTTTTCTGGACAGGCCCCGCCCGCCGGGGGTATAATGCAACCAGCGGCCTTTTTTGCGGCCGCCCTTTCTGTGTACTTCATCTTTACAAGGAACGGGGATTCAATGCCATGGAACTGCGCCTTCCCATTCCGCCGGAACAGCTGACCCGGGCGGAACGCTCCATTCTGGATTTCATCAACACCAATACCGACGCCTTTCTGTTTCTGTCCATCGGGCAGCTGGCCGAGCGTCTGGGCCTTTCCGAGGCCACCCTCTCCCGCTTTGCCCGCCACGCGGGTTGCCGGGACTTCAAAGCCCTGAAAACCCTGGTGCTGGAGCAGGCCGCCGCGGGACCGGCGGTGAAGCTGGCCGGTACCCTGCAGCGCTCCGGCCGCTTTTCGCCCCGGGACTGGCTGGCCAGCCAGCAGGCCTGCCTGGAAACCACCGCCGCCCAGCTGGACGAGGAGGAATTCGACCGGGCGGTAACTGCCCTGGCCGGGGCAAGGCGGATTTACATCCACGGCAAAAACGCCTCGGCCAGCCTGGCCCGGCTGCTGCACTTCCGGCTGCGCCGCCTGGGACTGGATGCCCGGCTGCTGCCAGCCTCCGGCTCCGAGCTGCTGGAGGGTCTGGCCGGGGCCGGTGAGGGCGATGTGGCGGTGCTGTTCAGCTTTTCCAAGCTCAGCCGGGAGGGCCGCATCCTGCTGGAGCAGGGCCGGGCCGCGGGCTACACCACCCTGGCCTTTGTGAGCCGCACCTGCCTGCCGCCGGACCAGGCGGCGGACATCAGCCTGTTTGCCTACCGGGGGCCGGAAAAGGAGTATCACTCCATGGCTGCCCCCGCCGCCCTGGTGGACGGTCTGCTGGTGGCGCTGACTCAGGAGCTGGGCCCCCGCGGCGCAGCCGCGCTGGAACGGCTGCAGAAGCTGAAAAAGCAATATTACCCGGGATGACACAAAGCGCCCGGCACAAAGCATCGTTTGCCTTGCGCCGGGCGCTGTTTTTGTTTGTATTCTGCGGCTTACAGGTCGATGATCAGGCCCACCGGGCAGTGGTCGCTGCCCTCGATGTCCGCATAGATGACGCTGTCCTTCACCTTGTCCATCAGCCGTTCGGACACGATAAAATAGTCGATACGCCACCCCGCGTTGTTCTTGCGGGCGTTGAAGCGGTAGCTCCACCAGCTGTAGGCTCCGGTCTTGTCCGGGTAAAGGGCGCGGAAGCTGTCCGCAAAGCCGCTGGCAAGCAGCTGGGTCATCTTCTCCCGCTCCTGGTCCGAGAAGCCTGCGTTGCCCCGGTTGGACTTGGGGTTCTTCAGGTCGATCTCGTTGTGGGCCACGTTCAGGTCGCCGCAGTAGATCACCGGCTTTTCCTTGTCCAGCTCCATCAGGTAGGCGCGCAAATCGTCCTCCCACTGCATCCGGTAGTCGATGCGGGCCAGCCCGTCCTGAGAGTTGGGGGTATAGACATTCACCAGGTAGAACTCCGGATACTCCAGCGTAATGGCCCGGCCTTCGTGGCTGTGTTCTTCCGGCCCGATGCCGTAGCGCACGCTCAGGGGCGGCTGCTTGCAATAACAGGCCGTGCCGGAATAGCCCTTTTTCTCGGCGCTGTAAAAATATTCGGTATAGCCCTCCGGCTCAAATTCCGCCTGACCGGGCTGGCACTTGGTCTCCTGCAAGCAGAAGATGTCCGCGTCCAGGGCGGCAAAGCTCTCGGCAAAGCCCTTTTTCAGCACCGCCCGCAGGCCGTTCACGTTCCAGCTGATGAATTTCATCGCAAGCCCTCCAAAACAGTAACTTTTCCTGATTATAACGGATTTTGCTGCTGTATGCAAGGGGGAGTACCATCAGCTGAGTAAGCTGATCACACACATGACCAGAAATGCTGCAATCCACAAAAGCATTCCCGGGTTAAGCAGCGCCGCCCGAACCGGATGCTCGGGCAAGCCGGTGGCCGGGCGAACGAACATGCGGCGATGGAAGTCCCAGAACTGCACCAGGCCCCAGCCTACCAGCGCCAGGATTCCCAGACCCAGCAGCGCATTGGCCACCGCGCCGTCGCCCGCGCTGGTGAGCACGCAGCTGCTGAAGAAGTTGATGAACAGATGGATGAGCATACCGTAAATGACGCTGCCGGTGCGGCAGATCAGATACCCCAGCCAGCAGCCCAGCACGAAGGCGTAGAGGAACTGGTCCAGGTTGCCGTGGAAGCTGCCGAAGAAAAAGGCGGAGATCAGAATATAGGGCAGCTGGCCGAACCGGATCAGCTTGCGGTACAGATAGCCCCGGAACACCAGCTCTTCGGCCACCGCGGGCACCAGGCTGATCAAAATCAGCGACGCCCAGGGAGACATCGTTTCCACCATGCCGTTCAGGCTGTTGTTGGGCTGCAGCCCCGCCAGCGCGCGGATCGCCGCAAGCAGAAGAAGCGACACCAGATTGGCCGCCATGCATCCGGCATAGCCCACCGCCGCCGTGCGTGCGAAGGTGACCGGGCGCAGCGCCCGCACCGGCCACAGCGGAAACGGGGCCGTGCTGGGCAGAAAATGCCCGATGGCCAGCAGCACCGGCAGACCCAGGCCGTAAATGCCAATGTCGTTCATAATCATCAGCAGATCGGTGGTCACCTCATCCGTTGTCCACATTGCCGCCATGGTCATCAGGCTGCACCCGATCATGCTGACCACCAGCATGCCGGTGAAGCCCAGGCCCAGCAGCCCCACTGCCACGGCGAAATCATTTCGTTTTTTCTGCGGCATCGTTTTACCGCCTCCTTTGCCTGGGGGCCGCTTTTTTCCGCCGCCCCGCTTGGAATAAACCCAGTGTACCACACCCGGTCCTCAAACACCAGAGCGGGATGCACCAAAACCCGGCGCATCCCGCTCTTTTCACAAAATCATCGAATTTACAGCTCCTGCACCGTCCAGCGCAGCAGCCGCCGCACCGACCAGACCGTCCAACCCAGCAGCGCCACTGTCAGAACTGCCATCAGCACCCACAGGGCGGTGGGATTGGCCTTGTACAGCTTGGTCAGATAATTGGGCGAAAAGCAGATCAGCATCCAAAGCAGCCACACCACCCAATAGCCCTTGGGTCCGAAGGTGTTCACCGTGGCCGCCACGCAGATGCTCAGCAGCACCGGCGCCAGCAAAATCAGCAGCCACTCCCCCGTGGGCAGCAGGGCCAGACCATCCATGTCCAGCACAATGCCCCGGGGCGCATAGGCCAGCCGGTAGATCAGGTGACTCAGCCCGTTCAGCCCAAAGAGCAGCGCGGCGCTGGCCAGCGCGCCGCCCAGATGCCAGGCCGCGCAGCGCAGCACTTCGGCCCGCCGGGTGCCGCCCAGGGCAATGCCCAGCGTGAGCACCCGGTTCACCCGCTGAAACCCGGTGAACACGCTCACAAAGGCCAGCAGAATCAGGCAGATCATGGCGGAGAAGATCACTGTGGTCGTTTCTTTGGTAATGGCCAGCGCCACTGCTGTGATGCCCTCGATCAGCAGCCAGAACACGGCCACCGCGCCCAGCTGCCAGTCCAGCCCGCTGCCGTACAGCAGCCACTGGCGGCGCAGCGTCTCTTTCTTCATTTCCCGTCCGCTCCTTTCCTCACAGCCAGTTCACTTGAGCAGTGCGGCATTGACGGTACAGCCCGAAGCTGGCCGCGCCGCCCACCACAAGGCTCGCGCCGCAGATGCCCCACAGGATGGTATCCATACCAAAAAACGAGAAGATCATGTGGGCGACCATGGCGGCGATGTATCCCAGATACAGCAGTATCACCAACCCCCAGCCGAAAATCTTCCAGCCGGTTTTCTCCACCAGCGACAGCCAGCCTCCCATGGCTCCCATGGCCCACAGCAGCAAAAACAGCGCCAGGCCGGAAAAACCCTTTACCGGCAGGGTGAGAACAAGCTCCGTATCCTCCGGCGTAAAAACCGCCGCACCCCAGTCCAGCATCGCCTGCATGGGCAGGCAGACCAGTGCCTGCGCGGCGATGGCCAGCTCCATGGTCCCCCACAGGCTTTTGCGCACCGCGCCCATGGCCAGACCAATGTTCACCAAACTGCGCACCAGTGAGGAGCTGAGAATCGTGGTCATAATGAAAAACATCGCCACGCCGCCCCGAAGATAGGTGGCAAACAGAGACTCCGTCCCCAGAAGCGCCGTACCCGCCAGGCAGAGCACCACGAACCCGAAGACAATCCCCATTCCGGTGGCCGGATACCGCCAGAAGGCTCTGATGTTGTTAACCATCCTGCACCTCCCCGTGGCCGCACAGAGCCACAAACACCTTTTGCAGGTTCAGCGCGGTCACATCCACATCCCGGCCGCGCACCGCCTGCGCCAGCTCGTTTTCACCGCAGCGCACCGTCACCGCCTTGTGGCGGCCCATCCGCTCGGTGGAGAGCACGGTCAGGCCCGCCGCGGCCGCGGCCACCTCATCCTCCCGGCCGCTGATCAGGTGGAACTGGGCCACCAGCTCCTCGGTGGGGGCCTTTTCCAGAATGTGGCCCTCGTCCAGGATGATAACCTCCTCGAACACGGCGGCCGCCTCCTCAATAATATGGGTGGACACCACAAAGGTACGGCCGGTCTCGGCGTAGTCCTCCAGCAGCAGCTTGTAGAACAGCTCCCGGGCCACCACATCCAGACCCGCCACCGGCTCGTCCAGCAAAGTGATGGGCGCCCGGCTGGCCAGCGCCACCACGATGGTGACCATGCTCAGCATGCCCTTGGAGAGCTTGTTGATCCGCTTGTTCTCCTCCAGCCCGAACCGCTGCGCCAGCCGGTGTGCGTAGGCGTCGTCCCAGTTCTTGTAATAGATGGAGGCGATGCGGAAATAATCCTTCACCTTGAGCCCCGCGGCCACGCTGTTGGGCGCGCCGGAAAACTCCCGGGAAAAACACAGCTGGCTCAGCGCCGCCGGGTTTTCCCACACCGGCTCGTCCCCGCAGGTAATTTGTCCCCCGTCTGCCGCCAGCTGGGCGGTGAGCAGGGCCAGCAGGGTGGTCTTGCCCGCACCATTGCGGCCGATCAGACCGTAAATGCGGCCCGGCTCGATGGTCAGGTCCAGGTTTTTCAGCACCTCTTTGGTTCCAAAGCTTTTGTTCAGGCCCACGGCCTTCAATGCCATCTGTTCCATACTCGCATTCCTCCCCGGCCCTTACTGGGCCTCGCTGTAAGCCCGGCGGATCATGCCGGCCAGTTCCTCCTCGCCCAGGCCCAGGCTTTTTGCCTCTTTGGCCAGGGCGGTCACATACTGCTGGTAAAAAGCGGCCCGGCGCTTTTGCTGCACCAGCGCCACTGCACCCTCGGCCACAAACATGCCGATGCCCCGCTTTTTATACAGCACACCCTCGTCCACCAGCAGGTTGATGCCCTTGGCCGCCGTGGCCGGGTTGATGCTGTATTGCCTCGCCAGCTCGTTGGTGCTGGGCACCTGCTCACCCTCCTGGTAAATGCCGCGCAGGATGCTGTCCTCCAGCATTTTTGCAATCTGCAGATAGATGGAACTTTGATCGTTCAGCGTTCCATTCACAGCCTCGGCCTCCTTTCCGTTCCTCATGTTCATTGGTTCATTACTTGTGTAACTAACTATATCACCTCTGACAGAATCTGTCAAGCACCGGCGGTCACAAAAGGCTTTTGCCGCCGCCCCCGGCGTGGTATACTATCGAGAGATCATCCAAAAGGAGACAAAACACCCATGCCCACTCTTTCCCCCATCGCGCCGGATCTGCTGGCCTGGTTTTCCCAAAACGCCCGCACCCTTCCCTTCCGGCAGGACCCCACCCCCTACCACATCTGGGTCAGCGAGATCATGCTGCAGCAGACCCGGGTGGCTGCCGCCCTGGAATACTACGACCGCTGGATGAAGGCGCTGCCCACCATCCGGGACCTGGCCGAGTGCGACGAGGAGAAGCTGCACAAGCTGTGGGAGGGGCTGGGTTACTACAGCCGGGTGCGCAACCTGCAGAAGGCCGCCCGCATCGTGTGCGAGGAATACGGCGGCCAGCTGCCCGCCGACCACAAAAAGCTGCTGGCGCTGCCCGGCATCGGAGACTACACCGCCGGGGCCATCGGGTCCATCGCCTTTCATCTGCCGGTACCCGCGGTGGACGGCAACGTGCTGCGGGTGTTCAGCCGCCTGTACAACGACGACCGGGACATCGCGGACCCCCAAACCAAAAAAGCCTATACCCAGTGGGTGATGGAGCATCAGCCGCCGGAAGCGCCCGGCCCATACAACGAAGCCCTGATGGAGCTGGGAGCGCTGGTCTGCCTGCCCAACGGCGAGCCGCTGTGCGACGCCTGCCCGCTGGCCCACCTCTGCCGTGCCCGCCAGGCGGGCACCCAGAACGCCCTGCCGGTGAAGAAGGCCGCCAAGGCCCGCCGCATCCAGCCGGTCACAGTGCTGCTGGTGAAAAGCGAACAGGGCTGGCTGCTCCAGCGCCGCCCAGACTCCGGCCTGCTGGCCGGGCTGTGGCAGCCCGCCCTCTTTGAGGAGGAGCTTTCCCGTCAGGAGGCCGCCGACCGGCTGAACGCTCTAGGCATTTCCGTTCAGCTTGGCAGCGCCCTCAAGCCCGCCAAGCACATTTTCAGCCACATCGAATGGCGCATGAGCGGCTGGCTGGCCGAGGCCGAAGCCGCCCCGCTTCCCGATGGCTATGTGTGGGCGGACCGGGAATCACTGGCACAGCAATACACCCTGCCCGGGGCCTTCAAGGCCTACCGGCCGCTGCTGGAAACGGACGGCTGAACCCCCGTTTTTTCGTCTATGTTCACAAAATCGTATTGTATTCCACCGCCTGGCGGGATATAATAAACCTATATACAACGAATTCCGGCCCGGTGCGTTTTGCCCGGCCATTATCAAGGAGGAATCGATTTATGAAGCATTCTACCTTTGTTGCCGTTCTGCTGTTTCTGGCTGGCGCTGTGGGCGCGCTGACCGCTGCCTGGCTGTACATCCGCCGCCGCGAGAAGGAGCTGGATGAGTACGAGCAGCTGCTGTTCAGCGAGGACTTTGACGACGAGCCCCTCAGCGCCGAGGAGGACGTGGACGCCGCCGAGGAAGTTCAGGAGCCCGTGGACGAGGCCTGATCCATCAAACAGGCACAAAAATGCCGCCGGGGAAATTCCCCGGCGGCATTTTTTCGTTTCGTTCCGCTTACGGCTGCCAGATCAGCTCAGGGCCGATCTCGGCCAGACTGTGCACACCGCACATGGCCATGGTGTCCTGCAGCTCGGTCTTGAGCTTATTGGTGAGCAGCGCCACACCCTCGGCCCCACCGCCGTACACGGCGGTCACATAGGGGCGGGCCAGCAGGGCCGCGTCCGCACCCAGCGCCAGCGCCCGGAACACATCCAGACCGCTGCGGATGCCGCCGTCCACCAGAATCATCATCCGGCCCTTCACGGCCTTTGCAATGGCGGGCAGCACCTGGGCCGTGGGCGGCACGCCGTCCTGCACCCGGCCGCCGTGGTTGGATACCACGATGCCCGCGGCCCCGGCCTCCAGCGCCTTTTCCGCGCCCTTCACAGTCATGATTCCTTTCAGAATGAAGGGCACGCCCGCGTATTCAATGATCTCCCGCAGCTCCTCCACGGTCTTGGGACCGGCAGGCGGATTCAGGCCCTTCAAAAAGGGCAGACCCGCGGCGTCGATATCCATGGCGAACACCTTCGCGCCCGCGGCCTTTGCCGCGTCCAGCTTGGCAAACAGGGTATCCCGGTCCCAGGGCTTCACGGTGGTCACACCCCGGCCACTGGCCGCACCGATGGCCGCCGAAGCAGCACGGAACACCTCCGGGTTTGTACCGTCGCCGGTGAAGGCGGCAATGCCTGCGTCGGCGCAGGCGGCCACCAGGATGTGGTTGTATTCATCATCGGTGAATTTGTCGCCGTAGTGCAGCTTCACCGCGCCCACCGGCGCGGCAAACACCGGCAGCTCACAGGTTTGGCCGAAAAAGTCGAACCGGGTATCCACGGGCTTGTTGTCGCAGATGGTGTCCATATTCACGCAGATCTTCTGCCAGGCCGCGTAGTTGGCGGCGGCCACGGTACCGGTGCCCTTCGCGCCGGGGCCGGGCATGGTGGAGCCGCAGGCCTTGCCGTTGCACACCGGGCACACCTTGCAGTAAGGGCCGCTGCAGGTGCGGGCAGCGGCGAGCATTTCCTGATAGGTCATGGTTTTATTCCTCCCTTTGTTGCTTTTGATTCTAGCCCCGGCATGGCCGCCATGTCAAGGGCGCGGACCCGTCGGGATTTTTTGCTGTGCATCGGCGGCAAATATGGTATAATGATAAATATTATGGGAATTTATGCCCCATTTTACCGACTGCCTGAAAAGGAGGCCGCTGGATGAAACGATTTTTCCTGTGGCTGCTCATGGTCGCCCTGTTCACCGGGGCTATCGTTGGAGGCAGCCTTGCCTTTTTGTATTACAACATCACCGAAGACGACCTGCCGGAAAAGGCCATCACCCTGGCGGGGCAGACGCTGGACGAGCCGGTGGGCTACCAGTGGACGGTGCCCATTCTGGGCGGCATGGTCTGGCGGGAGCTGGACCTAAGCCCCGGCTCGGCCATCCAGACCCTGGATGCGCCCATCACCACCGGCAATGCCGAGCTGGTGCTGGCCGAGGGTATGACCGAAAGCGCCACCACCCTGCTGCTGCAGACCAAGGAGGGCGAGACCCTGTTCGAGGGCAGCGCCGCCCAGTGGAAGGACTACACCTTCCCCAAAGACTGCGTTTACCTGCTCACCATCCGGGCCGGCTGTGAGGACACCGGCCAGCGCCCGGGCAAGGCCTACGGCTGGTACCAGTACCAGTGCCGCTTTACCGTGAGCGCTGCGGCCAGCGTCACCCTTTCCAGTGAATCGGTGCGCCAGGGCGACACGGCGGCCATTTATGTGAGCGGCCTTCTGGGCCAGCAATCCGACCCGCCGGTGGCCGACACCGATCTGGGCCAGGTCTGGTTCGCCCCGGTAAGCGGCGGCTGGATCGGCTACCTGGGTATCCCCTACAACGCGCCGGGCGGTGATCACACCATCACGGTGGAGGTGGGCGGCGAAACGCTGACCGCCACCCTCACGGTGGGGGCCAGCCAGTACACCACCACGACCCTGAGCGGCGGCGACGCCACTGCCGAGGCCAATGCCCAGTTCCGGGACAAGATCTACGGCTTCTACACCCAGGGAACCAATGAAAAGCTGTGGACCGGGCGGTTCTCGCCCCCGGTGCAGGGCAACATATTCCAGCCCTACGGCGCATATCTTATCGCAGACGACGGCTCCCGCGCGGGACAAGCCGCCAACCTTACCTACGTGACCACGCCCGGCAGCGAGGTGATCGCCCCCGCCACCGGCAAGGTGCTGCTGGCGGAAAACCTGCTGCTCACCGGCAACACCTTGGTGATCGACCATGGCTGCGGCGTGAAGAGCTATCTGTACCACCTGCAGGACCTGAACGTCGCTGTGGGCTCGGTCGTGACACAGGACCAGGTGCTGGGCCACGCGGAAAACACCCTGATCTGGGAGGTCCGGGTGGGCAACAAGAGCGTGGACCCGGCCAAGCTGACCCAAACCACAGGCGGGCTGTTTTTCCAGCCCTGAATCCGCCGCGCCCCGCGCGGCTCAAACCCTTGATGTGAGGTGGAACCATTGAAGAAAGACGAAAAGCAGCCGGAGAGCAGCGGCGTTCAGCCCGGCCAGACGCCGGACGAGACCCCGCAGGAGAGCGGCGCACAGACCGCCGAAGCCCCCGGCGAAGAGACTGCTCCCGCCAAAGAAACCGAAGCGCAGGCCGAAGAGCCCGCTCCCGGCCAGGAGGACAGCTGCGAGGACCCCGGCGAGGAGCCGCAGGAGGACAGCGAGGACTTTGACCCGGAGAACGGCGAATATCCGGACGAGGAATACGACTGGGAGGAGGACGCCCCCCTCAGCTTCGGCGCCCGCCTGTTCAGCGCCTCCACCTCGCTTTTGCGGTGGATCGTGCTGGTGGCGGTGCTGCTGGTGCTGATCCTGGGCGGCACCTTCTTCAGCATGTACCGGAGCGTGAGCCTGAGCAATCTGCCCCAATACCAGGTGAGCTGGGCGGGCCAGACGCTGGAGACCGCCGGTTACGACTGGTCGGTGCCGGTGATGGGCTTTCTGCACCGGGATTTCTCCAAAAAACCGGGCAGCAGCTGGCAGGACCTGGAACCGGTGAGCGAAGGCCATCCGGCGCTGGAGCTGCCGGAATACACCACCGCCCAGCTGACCATTCAGAATGAGGCGGGTGAAACCCTGTTCGAGGGGGATGCGGCCGCCTATGACGCCTTCCACTTCAGCGAGAACGGCGCCTATTCCGCCATCCTCACGGTGACCTCCCCGGAATCCACCGGCGCGCAGGGCTCCTACACCTACCAGTTCAACTTCCAGCTGGAGGCCCAGCCCCGGCTGGTGCTCTCCGACACCGGCGTGAGCCAGGGCAGCGTGATCGGCGTACGCCTGGAGGGCGTGCTGGGCAACATGGTCCCCGCCCTGACCACCGAGCTGGCCGAGATTCCCTTCACCCTGTATCAGGGCGAGTGGGTGGCCTTTGTTCCGGTGGACTACAACCAGATGGCGGGCGAGTACACCATCAGCGCCACGGTAAACGGCCAGACCGTCACCGAAACGGTGCAGGTGTACGGGCGGCAGCGCCGCGAGCTGGACACCTACACCATCGACGGCACCTCCGCCATCCCCTATGTGGGCGCACTGCCCAAGAACATGGATTTCCTGTGGGAGATCAACGACCCGGATATCTACTGGGACGGCTCCTTCATCCAGCCGGTGCAGGGCAAGATCCTGCGGGACTACTCGGTGCTGGAATACACCGACCGGCTGGACCCCACCGACCCGCTGAATGCGGCTATCCCGCTGGATCTGATCGCCGCCTATAACGCCAACATCGCGCCCCGGCGCAGCATCAACGTAACCATGGCCACCACCACCGGCAGCCCCGTGGTGGCTCCCGCCGCCGGACGGGTGGTCTATGCCGAAACCAACGGCAGCCTGGGCCGGGTCGTGGTGATCGAACACGGCTGCGGCGTGAAGAGCCTGTTCTATCTGCTGGGCCGCCGGGACGTGGACGAGGGCGACTTTGTGACCCAGGGCCAGCAGATCGGCACCACCCAGGGCCATGTGATCTGCGAGATGCGGGTGGGCGATATCCCCGTGAATCCCTGGGATGCCTGGCGCGGAGCCGGCGGACTGTTCTTCTGATTTCTCCATTCTGACCAAGGAACGTATTCTATGACCAAAACGCAAACTCTTACCCGCACCGCCATGGGCGCGGTGATCATCGCCCTGTGCGCCTGGATCAGCATTCCGGCGGCAGTGCCCTTCACCCTGCAGACCTTCGGCATCTTTCTGGTGCTGGCGGCTCTTGGCGGCCGTCAGGGCAGTGTGGCGGTGATCGTTTACATCCTGCTGGGCCTGATCGGCCTGCCGGTGTTTGCCGGTTTTTCCGGCGGCCCGGGCACGCTGCTGGGCCCCACCGGCGGCTACATCGTGGGCTTTGCCTTCATCGGCCCCGCCTGCATGCTGGCCGAACGGCTGCCTCTGCCGACGCTGGCCCGCTCCATCCTGGGCAATCTGGCCGGTCTGGCGATCTGCTACGGCTTCGGCACCTTTTGGTTCATCAGGGTGTCTGCCATGAACGGCAGCGTCTACAGCCTGCCCGCGGTGCTGGCCATGTGTGTGGTGCCTTTCATTCTGCCGGATTGCATCAAGCTGGCGTTGGCTCTGACCGTCGGCCGCCGTCTGGCGCGGGCGCTCCGGCTCACGGGTGCTGCCTGCTGACCAGTTTTCAAAACACAACAAAAGGAAGGCCCGCTGCATTTGCAGCAGGCCTTCCTTTTTGTTTTTATTCGGCTTCTTCCAGCGCAAAATCTCCCAGCGTCAGCTCGTCCAGCGCGGCCTGGGGTTCGGCGGCCAGACGGCGGCTCTGGTTCAAGATCGCCCGTTCCAGAAGGTTGCGGGCCATGCGGCCGTTGCCGTTTTCGTCGGCGTTCTCCGCCTGCGCCCGGGTAAAGTATTCGGTCAGCGGCGTTTGGCAGCCCTCGGCCAACCGGTAACCCCTCCCCTTTGCGCTCAGTTCCAGAATACGCCACAGCTCCTCGCCGGTGTAATCCGGGAACTCGATCTTGTTGGGGAAGCGGGAGGCAAGGCCGCTGTTGGCGGTCAAAAACTGCTCCATCTCCTTGGAATAGCCCGCCAGGATCACCACCAGATCGTCCCTGTGGTCCTCCATGCCCTTCACCAGCGTGTCGATGGCCTCCAGGCCGAAGCTGTCGTCCTTGCCCCGGTAGAGGGAGTAGGCCTCGTCGATGAAGAGCACGCCCCCCAGCGCCGAGCGGATCACCTGATTGGTGAGCGGCGCGGTGTGGCCCACATAGCGGCCCACTAAATCCGCCCGGCTCACCTCCACCAGCTGGCCGCCCCGCAGCGCGCCGATGGCCTTCAGATATTTGCCCACCAGACGGGCGATGGTGGTCTTGCCGGTGCCCGGGTTGCCCGCGAAGATCATGTGCATGGAAACGCTGCCGGTCTTCATGCCCGCCTGGGCCCGGCGCTGGTTGGCCTGCACACTGTCCTTCAGGCGCAGCACGTAGTCCTTCACCTCGTCCAGCCCCACAATGTTTTCCAGCTCCCGGTCCACCTCGTCCAGCATGCCGGTGTACTCCTGCCGCAGCAGGCCCAGCAGGTCCACCGGCTGGCCGCCGGTCACCGAGATCAGCGCCCGGCCCTCCGGTGCACTGAGGACGGCTGCCGTACCCGCCGCCGGTTCCTGCTCCAGCTTATACTCCGCCAGCGCCTTAAAGCACCGGTCATAAAATTCCCCGATGGGTGCCGCGCCCCGGCCGGGACTTGCCTGCCGCCGGGCCAGCGCCTGGAAGCTCTCGTCCGCCGTGATGGTCAGCTTCAGCTGCCGGGCCGCGTGTTCGGTCAGCTGCTCCAGACCCCGCCCGGCAATGGCCTCCAGCTCCTCCTCGGTGAAGGGCCGGGTGGCGCACACGTCGCTCAGGGCGTTCACCATGCCCGCGCCCATCCGGTCCGCCAGCTTTTCCGGCCCCTTTTCGCTCAGAAATACCAGGTATTTGCCCCGGGGCGTCAGTTCGCTCACCGCGTCCGGCACCAGGGCGGTGCCCACGTCCACCAGCATCCCCTTCTGCACCGCGTAGCGGCTGTTCAGCGGAGCCTTTCCGGTCTGGGCCAGCGCCGCCAGCGTGTTCAGAAAGCCCGGGTGGCACCGCTCGTAATGGCAGAATACCAGCACCTGCCCCGGCCCGTTCAGGGCGCTGTACAGGTCCTGCAAAAACAGCTTCTCCTGTCCGGGGCCCGGGTAGAGGCCCAGGTCCATCCAGGCGATCTGCGGCCCGCTCAGCAGCTTGCGGGCCGCCATTTCCCGGGCAATGGCTTCCAGGGCCGCACGCTTGCCGGTGCCCGCCGGGCCGTGGACCAAAAGTACACCTCGGGCGGTTTCTCCTGCCGTGCCCAGCACGAAGGGCCGTTTGAAGGCCCGCACCAGCCGTTTGAGAAATTCCGACTGGCCCAGCACGGTTTTTCCCAGCGTCTCCTCCAGCCCGTCAAAGGCATCCGCCTGCACGGGGGCCGGCACCGTGCGCCGGGCCGCCTGGGTCTCGGCCTCGGTGAGCAGGCCGTCCCGCTGCATGGTGTGTTCCAGTTCGCCGCCCAGCCGGGTGATCTCCTCCGCCTGGCGGGCCAGCGCTTCGCTCAGCGCCTGCTGATTCTTTTGCAGAGTCTGCTGTGCATCCTGTGCGGGCTTCTGGCTCCGGGCCGGCTTTGCCCCGCCCGCCCGCAGCCGCCCGCCGGGGCCGAACACTCCGTTCATCAGGTCTTCCCAATCGCTTGCTCCCATGGCTCGCGCCCTCCTTTTGCCGTCTGGCAGTCATCTGCCCTTATTGTACCACAGACCGCTGCCGTTTTGCGGCAAAAAAACAAGGCTTCCGGCCAATGGCCGGAAGCCTTGAAAAATCACACGTTGCCGAACTCGCTGAGTTCCAGGCCCTCGTTGTGCTGCTGAGCCCAGTTGATGGCCCAGGGGGTGGTGAAGAGCAGCAGCTTGTTGCCCTTCAGGTCCTCGATGCGCTTGGTGTCGCTGGTCAGGTCCAGATTCTTGGGGTCCAGGTCCTCGTTCTCGATCCAGCGGATGTGCTCGAAGGGCAGCTTCTGCATGCGGATGTCCACGTTGTACTCGTTCTTCAGCCGGTACTCCAGCACCTCGAACTGCAGCACGCCCACAACGCCCACGATGACCTCTTCCATGCCGCCGTTCAGCTCGCGGAAGATCTGGATGGCGCCCTCCTGGGCCACCTGCTCCATGCCCTTCACGAACTGCTTGCGCTTCATGGTGTCCACCTGGGTGATCCGGGCGAAATGCTCGGGTGCAAAGGTGGGGATGCCCGCATACTGGATCTTCTCTTTGCCGGTGCACAGGGTGTCGCCGATGGAGAAGATGCCCGGATCGAACAGGCCGATGATATCGCCCGCGTAGGCCTCATCCACGGTGGCCCGGTCCTGGGCCATCAGCTGGGTGGACTGGGCCAGCTTGATCTTCTTGCCGCCCTGCACGTGGGTGACCTCCATGCCGCGCTCGAACTTGCCCGAGCAGATGCGCATAAAGGCGATGCGGTCCCGGTGGGCTTTGTTCATGTTGGCCTGAATCTTGAAGATAAAGCCGGAGAAGGTGTTCTGGGCGGGCTCGACCAGCTCGTCGCCGCTCTTGCGGGGCAGCGGGCTGGGAGACAGGCGCAGGAACTCCTTCAGGAAGGGCTCCACGCCGAAGTTGGTCAGCGCAGAACCAAAGAACACAGGGCTCAGACGGCCGGTCTGCACGGCCTCCATGTCGAAGTCGTAGCTGGCGCCGTCCAGCAGCTCGATGTCCTCGGCCAGCTTTTCATGCAGGGGGGCGGTGATCAGCTCGTCCAGGCTGGGGTCGCCCAGCTCGGCCTCGATCTTGTCCAGGATCTTCACGCCGTTGGCCTTGCCGTCGCTCTGGAAGGCCAGGATGTGGCGGCTTTCCCGGTCAAACACGCCCTTGAACTCCTTGCCGCAGCCGATGGGCCAGTTCATGGGATAGGTCTGGATGCCCAGGATGTTCTCAATCTCCTCCATCAGGTCAAAGGGGTCCCGGGCCTCACGGTCCATCTTGTTGATGAAGGTGAAGATGGGGATATGGCGCAGGGTGCACACCTTGAACAGCTTGATGGTCTGGGCCTCAACGCCCTTGGCGGCGTCGATGACCATGACCGCCGCGTCGGCGGCCATCAGGGTGCGGTAGGTGTCCTCGGAGAAGTCCTGGTGACCGGGGGTATCCAGGATGTTGACGCATTTGCCGTCGTATTCAAACTGCAGCACCGAGCTGGTGACCGAGATACCACGCTGCTTCTCGATCTCCATCCAGTCGCTGACCGCGTGGCGGGCGCTCTGCTTGCCCTTAACGCTGCCTGCCTGCTGGATCGCGCCGCCATACAGCAGCAGCTTTTCGGTGAGGGTGGTCTTACCGGCGTCCGGGTGGCTGATGATCGCAAAGGTGCGCCGGCGCTGGATCTCTTGCCGTAAATCGGCCATAGATGCTTGTCCTCCTTATATTCTGGGGCGGCGCACATGCGCCGCGCGGGGTTTGGTCCTTAAAAACACAACACTCTATATATTATTACATTCAAAAGGGCTTTGGCAAGGGGCCCGGGCCAATTTTCGCCCGCCGGGCAAAAAACCGGCGATTTGCCCCGTTTTGTGCACCTCTCGACGGTTTTTTCCCGCTATGATATACTGAGAACAACGGTCCCGTCATGCGGACAGGCGGCCCGGAAAACAAGTCTGATTTTTGCGGCAAGGGGTTGACCATTTGAGAAACATCGCCATCGTGGAGGACGAGGACCTGGCGGCGCAGGCCCTCATGGACCACATCAAGCAATACGAGGCCCAGACCGGGCAACGCTTCCAGATCTTTCGCTTTGCCAACGGAGCAGATTTTCTGAAGGACTACCGCACGGTTTATGCGGTGGTGTTCCTGGATGTGCAGATGCCCAAAATGAACGGTCTGGAAACGGCGCTGCAGCTGCGCCGGTGCGACAAGAACGTCTCCATCATATTCATCACCAACCTGGTTCAGTATGCTTTGAAGGGCTACGAGGTGGATGCGGTGAGCTACCTGATCAAGCCGGTGAGCTACTACGATTTTTCCATGAAATTCAAAAAAGCGCTGGACATCTATCTGCTCAACGAGGACCGCAGCTTCACTGTGAACACCCCCGGTGGGCTGTGCCGGATCTCCACCGACAAGCTGATGTATGTGGAGATCATGAACCACAGGCTGTTCTACCATCTGATCGACGATGTGATCGAGATGACAGGCGTACTCTCCGGCGTAGAGCAGCAGCTGAGCCGGTTCGGATTTCTGCGTTGCAACAAGTGCTATCTGGTGAATCCGAAATTCATCGTAAAAGTGAAGGGCAGCACGGTGCAGGTGGGTGATAATCTGCTGCAGATCAGCAGGCCCCGCCGGGCAGCATTTCTGGCGGAGCTTGCCAACTGGTATGCCGGTTCGGCGGGAGGTGAATAAGTATGGAAGCCTTTCTGTTCACCTACCATTACATTATGCTGGAGTTTCTGTTCGGGCTGTATCTATTTTACGGGATGACTCTGTGGAACCTGCACCGGGCAGACCGGTTCTGGCTGCGGCTGATTCTTGGTTTTGCATGTGTGCTGACCCTGACCGGCGCGGCCTCTTGGGCCTATCTGTTTTGGGGACAAAATGCTCTGGGCCGCAGCACCATCTACATCGCTCTCTTCGCAGCCACCATCGCCCATGTCCGGCTATGCTTTGACGAGCCCTTCCTCACCATTTTGTTCTGCTGCAGTGTGGCCTATGCTGCCCAAAACCTGTGTTACAAGCTATACCTCACGGTGGTCTGCGGCGCGGAACTGCTCCGGTTCAGCGGCGGCAGCTTTCCCTTCGACGTTTACAGCAGGCTGTTCCATCACGGCTTTTATGTGGCGGCGGCACTGGTGCTTTACTGGCTGTTCCTCCGCCGGGCGGCAAGGCTTGCTGCCATCTGCCGACTGGACCGGCAGATGCTCTCGCTTTCGGTGGTGGTGCTGCTGATCACCGCGATCCTCTGCTCGGTGGAGGATGTGTACTTTGCCCGGCTGAGCATCGGCTGGGAAAACCAGTTTGAGCACACCGCCCTCTTTGCGCTCCGCCAGTCGGGCAATCTGTTCTCGGTCACCTGCTGTGCCATCGTGCTGCTTCTGGCCTGGCGCACCATCGAACAGCGGGAGCTTGCCCAGGAGGTGGAATACCTTCAGCACACCATCCGCCAGAGCCAGCGGCAATACGAGATTTCCCGCGATACCATCGAGCGGATCAACATCAAATGCCACGACATCAAGTACCAAATTGCTTCTCTGGCCGCCCAGGGCCGCCCCCTGGGGCCGGACGCAGTGTACGACCTGGAAAAGGCCATCTCCATCTACGACACCCGCATCGAGACTCACAACCAGCTGCTGGATGTGCTGCTCACCGAAAAGAGCCTCTACTGCGAACAGAACGGCATCCAGCTCTCCTGTATGGTGGATGGAGAAAAGCTGGCTTTTCTGGAAAACAGTGATCTGTACTGCCTGTTCGGCAACGTGATCGACAATGCCCTGGAGGCGGTGGCGGCTGTGCCTCAGCGGGAACGGCGTATCATCAATCTGGTGGTCAAGGCCCGTGGCTGCATGCTGCTCATCCAGCAGGACAACTACTTTGACGGCACGCTCACCTTCCAGAACGGTCTTCCTCTGACCACCAAGGCGGATACCTCCTGCCATGGCTTCGGCTTGCGGAGCATCCAGATGATCGTGCACAAATACGACGGAGAGCTGACAGCTCATGTGGACGGAGATGTATTCCATCTGAACATCCTGTTCAGCCTGTCCGACCGCTGAGTCCCGCTTTCAAACAGCCAAATGTGCAATACACGAAAAAAAGATGCAGTTTAGGGAACACCCATTGCCAGGGGTGTTCCCTTTTGTTATAGTTTGGGCCGAAGAACCGGCCCCGGCGGTTTCTCCTTTCGTTTTCTCCGGCCTTTTTCCCTGGCACGGGGCCGGTTTTCCGGAGAGAGAAGCAAGGAGAGCAGGCGCGCTTTTTGCCCAGCGCGGCTGCAAATCAGACACTTGTAAGGAGGATTTTCATGGCAAAGGACAAGAAGAAAAAACTGAGCGCGAAAGCGCTCACCGCGATCCTCACGCCGCTGCTGGCCATTCTGCTGGCGTTCTCGATCGCGCTTTCCGTCATCACCACCTCGATGTATGATCTGGTGCTGCGCGACATTTTCGGCGAGACGGATTTCTCCAGCAGCAGCGCTGTGGACGGCGTGGATGCCGCCTACTACACCCGCGACATCACTGACTCTGAAGCCCTGCAGGCCGCAGAGCAGGAATTCACCCGCAAAGCCGGTGCGGAAGGCTTTGTACTGCTCTACAACAACACCGAGAACGGCAAGGGCCTGCCCGTGGCCGCCGGTTCCAAGCTGAGCCTGTTCTCCGCCTCCTCGGTGGATCTGCTGGCCGGTGGCACCGGCTCCGGCGTGAGCACCATCTCCAGCGACATGCGCACCGCTCTGCTGGAGCAGGGCTTTGAGGTGAACGAGTCCCTGTGGAAGTTCTACACCGATAACCACAGCACCTACACCCGCGGCGGCGGCGCCATCATGTACGGCGGCGCTGAGGACTGGTCCATCAACGAGGCTCCCATCTCCGCCATTCCCGACGCCGCCAAGCAGGAGGCCGAAGGCACCATCCCCGTCTTCTTCATCGCCCGCACCGGCGGCGAGGGCCGCGACCTGGGCCGCTACATGGGCGACTGGACCGACATTGAAGAGGATAAAGACAAGCACTATCTGGAGCTGGACAGCGTGGAGCTGGGCGTGATCCAGTACCTGAACGACAACTTCGACAACGTAATTCTGGTGGTCAACACCAACAACGCCTTTGAGTTGGGCTGGGTGAAGGATTACCCCAACATCTCCGCGGTGCTGTGGGCCCCCGGCGCAGGCGGCGACACCTGCCGCTCCATTGCGGACGTGCTGAGCGGCAGCGTGAACCCCTCCGGCCATCTGGTGGATACCTTCGCCTACGACCTGTTCTCCTCCCCCGCCATGCAGAACATGGGCGACATGATGATGGTCAATAACGGCAGCGACGTGGAGGCCGCCGTGTTCTACGACGAAGGCATCTACGTGGGCTACAAGTACTACGAGACCCGCTACTTCGACAAAACCCTGGACCAGGGCAACGCGGGTGACTATGACTACGCCACCACCGTACAGTATCCCTTCGGCTACGGTCTGTCCTACACCACCTTCCAGTGGTCCGACTTCACCATGAGCGAGATGGACGCCAATGGCGACATTCAGGTGAACGTGACCGTGACCAACACCGGTTCGGTGGCCGGCCGCGATGTGGTGCAGCTGTATCTGAACAGCCCCTACACCGAATATGACAAAACCAACCACATTGAGAAGGCTTCCTCCTCTCTGGTAGGCTTTGAGAAGACCGGCGAGCTGGCTCCCGGCCAGTCCGAGACTGTTACCATCACGGTGAACAAAAAGGACTTCATTTCCTACGACGACGTGCAGTCCAAGACCTACATTCTGGAGGCCGGCGACTACCTGCTGACTGCCGCCTCCAACGCCCATGCAGCCAACAACAACTTCCTGGCCTATGCGGGCGTGGAGAGCGACGGCCTGTTCGGCACCCCCGACGCAAGCTTTGTGGGCTGCTGGACCTACGACTACACCGACAACGGCGGCGTGGACAACGTGACCTATGCCACCTCTGCCGCCGGTGCCGAGATCACCAACCAGTTCGACCATGCCAGCTACGATGAGCTGACCCCCCGCGACCAGTACCTGTCCCGTCAGGACTGGGTAGGCACCTTCCCCACCACCCACGGCACTCAGGACAGCCAGCGCAAGAGCGAGTTCAGCGAAAAGAACGGCTACACCTGGGAGGTGGAGGTCTCCGACGAGATCAAAGCTGCCATCCAGGCCAAGGGCGCCGAGGCGTCCCTGAACCCCATGACCGAGGAAGAGGCCGCCGCACTGGACGGCACCTACGGCAATGACGGCGATCTGGAGCTGATCGACTTCCGCGGCCACGACTTCGACGAAGTGGAGGCCGAGGGCGGTTGGGATGCCCTGATCGACCAGATGGACGCCACTGAGCTGGAGACCATCGTGCGCAACGGCGGCTACCAGACTCTGGCCTCTTCCAACGTGGGCAAGCCCCGTGCCATTGACTACGACGGCCCTTCCGGCCTGAACGAGGGCGGCATCACCCACGAGCCCTATTCCATCACCTATCCCTGCGCCACCAACCTGGCCGCCAGCTGGGATCGCAACAACTCCTACCTGCACGGCTACTATGTGGGCGAGGACGCTCTGGCCGCCGACGGCAACTGGGGCACCCACACCTACATCGGCCTGATCAGCGGCTGGTACGCACCCGCCATGAACATCCACCGCACCCCCTTCGCCGGCCGTAACTTCGAGTACTACTCCGAAGACGGCTTCATGTCCGGTGAGCTGGCCCTGCAGGCCGCCAGCGCCTGTGCGGAAAAGGGCGTATACGCCTACATCAAGCACTTCGCACTGAACGACCAGGAGGATCATCGCAGCCATGTGGCCACCTTCTCCAACGAGCAGGCCATCCGCGAGATCTACCTCAAGCCCTTCCAGACCTGCATCGAAGAGCGGCCCACCACCGAGATCATGGTACAGCAGTACGACGAGTCCACCGACAGCTTTACCCAGACCACTGCCGAAATCCCGGCGGTAATGACCGTGATGTCCGCCTTCAACCGGGTGGGCTGCACCTGGTCCGGCGGCGACTACAATCTGCTCACCGGCGTTCTGCGCAACGAGTGGGGCTTTGACGGCACTGTAATCACCGACTACGACAACGGCGGCGTGATGGATACCGAGCAGTGCATCCGCGCCGGCGGCGACCTGAAGCTCACCGGCTACGAGGTGGATGCTCCGCTGGATATCACCAATCCCGCTTCCCGCTACTTTGCCCGTCAGGCGCTCAAGCACATCCTGTACACCACCGTGAACTCCAACGCCATGAACGGCATTGTGCACGGCACCACAGTGGGCGAGCTGCCCTTTGCCAACTACTACTTCATCCTGATCGGTGAAGGCATCATTGCCGCTGGCCTGATCGCCTGGGGCGTGGTGGCCATCGTCCGCCGCTGGAAGAAGGAAAAGAAGGGTGCCCAGACAAACGCATAACCCTTTTTTCGCACAACTGCATTGAGAAACCCGTTTCCCCGTCTCAATCATAACCCCACGTTGAACGTGGGGTTTGCAGAACGGCCCTATAAGGGCCA
>NHCFR00700__coassemble_953_pt1 | contig 48064 bp, 43 predicted proteins | sample NHCFR00700__metabat2_high_PE_065 | metagenome-assembled genome bin NHCFR00700
CGGTACATTGATCGTATCAAAATTTCTGTCGAAGCAGAAGAGATTTCATGTCATAACCTATCTGACAGCACTGTTTTTGACATTTGCTCTTGTGCTGGGTTCCTATCGGGATATTGAGAGCCCGAATTTGTTTTATGTGGCAAGCCCAATCTGGCGTGCAGTGAGTCTTTTGGTTCTTGCATTTGGTATGTATATGGTGCTCACGACGCTTTATAGTTGGTTTGACCGTCTGAGGAACAAGGCGGAAAAACCGGGCAATATCCGGCATGCAACCGGGCTGGCGTTTGTGATTTTACTTGTGTTGTGGATGCCGATTGTTTTGAGTACGCTTCCCGGCTCAATCTGCTACGACAGCGCTCACCGGATTGGCGATTTTATGCGGGGCTACAATATTGGAATCGGAAATCCGATTATGAGTACGGTTCTGTATGGCGGACTGTTTTCCATAGGGATGACACTTGGTGGCGCTTTCTTTGCGGATGTGCTGTTGGTGGCCTTTCAAACGCTTCTTTGCGCATCTGCAATGGCAGCCATGACGGGCTGGGTCTATCGCCGAAGCCGCTCCAAAGTGGCCTATTGGCTTTGTTTGTTTATTCTGGGTGTAATTCCTGTTTGGGCGGCTGCGGTGCAGTGCGCGTTGAAAGATACGGCGAATATTGGATTCTTCATTTATTTTATGCTCGCTTATGCGGATATTATCCTGGATGGCGAGAAAGTGAAAAAGGGAACCTGGATCCGGTTGTTTGTATTTGCAGTATTGTCCGCACTGTCCAAGTCGTTTGTAGACAGCGTTATTGTGTTATGTCTTGTGGTGCTTGTGCTGGTAAGATGGAAACAAATTCTTCAGCGCAAGCGTTTGCTGGCGATTACGGCTGGTCTTGTGGTCATCATTATGGCGGTGGATGCCATAACTACACACCTGCCGATTTTTCAGCCCCCGATGCATCGCGAAAAATATAGCCTTCCTTTGCAGCAGGTAGCACGGTATTGCAAGGAATATGGGGATGAAATGACGCCGGAGCAGATTGCTGTGGTGGATCAAATCATGGATTTTGATGCTGTTCGCGAAGTATATGATCCCAACACAGCGGACCCGGTGAAGCGGACGTATCATGCGTCAGAGGAAGAAATGAAGGACTTCTGGAAGCTTTATTTCGAGCTTGGAATGAAGCATCCTGGTGTTTATTTGAAACATATATTGGCAGGAAGCTATAAGTATGTTTATCCGTTCGATCCGGGCACCTCTGCGATGCGGTTGTATATTTATAATTGGGAAGAAAACGGGGTCCCGCTGTACGAACTGAGTTATGTGAGCCGTGAAGCGGCAAGAGCGGCATACCAGTACGTGAGCGCCTGGTCGGAAAATCCCTTACTTGTCATTTTCATAGGTCCGGGATTTTACGTGGATGCATTTATTGTGCTGTTGGGGTACGTTTTGGAACGAAAAAATAGACAGGCGCTGCTTGTTTATGTTCCGCTGATGCTGCTTACAGTCGGATTGCTGTTTACGCATGTAAACGGGGAAAACCGGTATGCATTCCCGATTATGGGAACGCTTGCGCTGACTGCGACAGTGGCATTGTTAAGAAATCCAGAAAATCAGGAACAGTAAAATACGATAAAAAATGCTCCAGAAAGCAGGCTCCGACCACCCTTTTCGGATGAAATTGCCGGACTTCACATGAAAATGTGGGGTCCGGTTTTGTATTGCTGTGGGCAGGAAGCTTGGACACAGGTTCATTATGGCTTGGTATGGACAATACAACGGGAATGCTACTTGTGCGTTTGACCTTTTACAGGAATTGCTGTTGCGCTTTGGGGCGGGATGGGGTAAAATATACCATGAATATGTTTGTCCTGCCGCACCGGCGGGGCGTTTACACAGCGGGAGGGAATTGCGTTGATGAACATCATGCCCAACGATCTGGGCCGCCAGTACAGCCTGCACGCGGCGGAGTATGAGGAAAAAGCCTTGCAGGTGCTGCGCAGCGGATGGTATGTGCTTGGCAAAGAGGTGGAGGCCTTTGAAAAGGAATGGGCCGCCTACATCGGCGCGAAGCACTGCGTGGGTCTGGCCAGCGGGCTGGATGCGCTGTGGATCAGCTTCCGGCTGCTGGGCGTGGGCGAGGGCGACGAGGTGATCGTCTGTTCCAATGCCTACATCGCCTGCGTGATGGGCATCTCCATGAACGGGGCCACTCCGGTGTTCGTGGAGCCGGATGAATACGACAACATCGACGCGGAAAAGATCGAAGCCGCCATTACCCCCAAAACCAAAGCCATTCTGGCGGTGCATTTGTACGGCCAGTCCTGCGACATGACCCGTATCATGGCCATTGCAAAGGCCCATGATCTGAAGGTAGTGGAGGACTGTGCCCAGAGCCACGGCAACCACTGGCAGGGCCAGACCGTGGGTACCTTCGGCGACGTGGGCTGCTTCTCCTTCTATCCCACCAAGGGCTGCGGTGCCTTCGGCGACGCAGGCTGCATTGTGACGAACAGCGATGAGCTGGCTCAGAAGTTCCGGGTCTACCGCAACTACGGCAGCGAAAAGCGCTACCACAACCAGGTGGTTGGCACCAACTCCCGGCTGGACGAGCTGCAGGCAGGTCTGCTTCGAGTGAAGCTGACCCACCTGGACGGCTTCAACGCCGAGCGTTGCACCATTGCCGATACCTACAACAGGGAATTGAAGAATCCCCATGTGCAGCTGCCCAAGATTCGTCCCGGTGCGGACTGCACCTGGCATCAGTATGTGGTGCATGTGCCGAAGGGGCGCGACGCGCTGGCCGCCTATCTGAAGGAAAAGGGCATCGGTACCATCATCCATTATCCCATCCCGCCGCACCTGTCCGAGGCGTATGCCTATCTGGGCTTCAAGGCGGGGGATCTCCCCATTGCCGAGCGCTATGCCGGCGAGGTGCTCAGTCTGCCCATGTACAACGGCATGAGCGAAGAAGAGCAGCGCTATGTGATCGACGCCATCAACCAGTGGGAGCCGTGAGGAATAACAGCCGATGAAACAAAATACAAATTACGATAAGGTGAAGCTGCTGCGCTTCGGCGACCTGGGCGACGAGCGGGGCAGTCTGATCGTGGTGGAGGGCGAGCGGGATGTTCCTTTCGCCATCCAGCGGGTGTTCTATATCTACGGCAGCGACGCCACCGTGATGCGGGGCCAGCACGCCAACCGGAACACCGAGTTTGTGCTGGTGAACGTGGCGGGCAAGAGCAAGGTCCGCGTGGACGATGGCCTGGGCCGCGAGCAGGTCTATCATCTGGACCAGCCCAACACCGGCATTTACATCCCCCGCATGGTGTGGAAGGATATGTATGATTTTTCGCCGGACAGTGTGCTGCTGGTGCTTTGCAGCGAACACTACGATGGAGAGGAATACATTCGCGACTACGAGGCGTTCCGGGCCGAGATGGCCCGCGAAAGCGAATCGGACTGCTGAGAGCCAAAACAACAAAACAAGGAGACATACGAAAATGGGGAAGTTTACGTTTGTTGAGACCGGACTGCCCGGTGTGCTGGTGATCGAGCCCACCGTATTCGGCGACGCCCGGGGCTACTTTATGGAGACCTTCCAGAAGGAAGAGTTCGCCGCCGCCGGCATCACCGACGAGTTCGTGCAGGACAACCAGTCCAAGTCCAGCCGCGGCGTGCTGCGGGGGCTGCATTTCCAGAAGGAGCATACCCAGGGCAAGCTGGTCCGTGTGACCAAGGGTGAGGTGTTCGACGTGGCGGTGGACTGCCGCCCGAACAGCGCCACCTTCGGCAAATGGGTGGGCGTGACCCTGAGCGACGAGAACAAAAAGCAGTTCTACGTGCCCAAGGGCTTTGCTCACGGCTTCCTGGTGCTGAGCGACGAGGCCGAGTTCTGCTACAAATGCACCGATTATTACGACCCCACTGCCGAGGGCGGCATCCCCTACAACGATCCCACCGTGAATGTGGAATGGCCGGACTGCGGCTGCGAGTATCTGCTGAGCGAAAAGGACAAAAAGCACGAGCCCTTTGCCGCCCAGAGCTTTGATTATTTTAACAAGTGGTAAGGGAGCGCCGGTATGCTGAAACTTTATGTGCAGGACTTTTTGCGCTACCGCTACCTGCTTTACAATCTGATTAGCCGTGATTTCAAGCTGAAATACCGCCGCAGTGTGCTGGGCGTTGCCTGGAGCGTGCTCAACCCGCTGATGATGTGTGCGGTGATGTTCGTGATCTTCAACACCCTCATGGCAGGCATGCGGGGCGAGGGCATCGAGAACTTTGCGGTGTATCTGGTGATCGGCCAGCTGCTGTTCAATTTCTTCCGCGAGTCCACCACCATGGCCATGTCCAGCGTGATGAACAACGCCATGCTGCTGCGCAAGGTCTATATCCCCAAATACATCTTCCCGCTGCAGAAGATCTGCTTCGGCCTGGTGAACTGCCTGTTCAGTTTCATCGCCCTCATCATCGTGATGCTCATCACCCGGGCGCGGCTGTATCCCACCATCCTGCTGGGGCTGTATCCGCTGCTGATGCTGGCGGTGTTCAGCCTGGGCATCGGCATGATCCTGGCCGCCATGGCGGTGTTCTTCCGGGATGTGATCCATCTGTGGGAGGTATTCACCACCATCCTCATGTGGTTCTCGGCCATCTTCTACACCCCCGAGCAGTTCGGAAACGCCCTGCTGGAGGGTCTGATCGCCCTGAACCCCCTGTACCAGTACATCACCGCCTTCCGCGATACTGTGATGTACGGCCAGCTGCTGAGCGGCGCACAGATTCTGATCTGCGCCGCCTGGGCTCTGGTCATGCTGGCGCTGGGCCTGTTCGTGTTCAAAAAGACCCAGGATAAATTCGTTCTGTATATGTAAGGAGGCGCGGGAAATTGCAGCAGCCCATTATCGAAGTCAATAACGTTTCCATGCGCTTCAACCTGGCCAAGGAAAAAAGCGAGAGCTTAAAAGAGTATTTTTTGCAGCTGGTCAAGGGCAAATTGCGGTTTGACGAGTTTTTTGCCCTGAAGGACGTGAGCCTCTCGGTTCAGCCCGGCGATTTTTACGGCCTGATCGGTCTGAACGGCAGCGGCAAATCCACCCTGCTCAAGGTTATCTCCGGCGTATATAAGCCCAGCAGCGGCAGCTGTAAGGTGCGGGGCACCGTTGCGCCCCTGATCGAGCTGGGCGCGGGCTTTGACATGGACCTGACCGCCCGGGAGAACATCTACCTGAACGGTACCGTTCTGGGCTTCAGCCCCAAATACATCGACGCTCATTTTGAGGAGATCGTGGAATTCAGCGAGCTGCGGGACTTTCTGGACGTGCCGCTGAAGAACTACTCCAGCGGCATGGTGGCCCGTCTGGCCTTTGCGGTGGCAACCATCACCAAGCCGGACGTGCTCATTGCCGACGAGATTCTGGCGGTGGGCGACTTTCTGTTCCAGGAAAAGTGCGAGCAGCGCATGCAGAAGCTGATGAGCGGCGGCACCACCGTGATTCTGGTGAGCCACTCCATCGAGCAGATCGAGCGCATGTGCAACAAGGTGGCCTGGCTGGAGCATGGCCGCATCAAGATGAACGGCCCCACCGAGGAGGTCTGCGAGGCCTATAAGCAGACCACCCGGGAAGACGACAAAATCTAACAATACACAGCCAAGGCGGCGGGGGAGATGACTCCCTTGCTTTCCCTTGGCTGTTTTCAAAAGGAATGTGCGAAATGGCAAAGCAAAACAACAACCAGCCTCTGCCCGCGGACGTTGCCCAAAAGGACAGCGTGGGCGGTATGGCAAAGCGCCTGCTGGATCCGGCCCATGTGAAGCAGCTGGCCGCCTGGTGCGCGCAGGTGGCGAAAGAGGAGGGCGGCCAGGCCCTGTGGCGGGAGATCAGCTTCCGGGTGAACCTGGCGCTGCACCGGGATACCTGGCAGTACCGGGCGGACCTGCCCACCCGCCGGATGCTCAAACGCCAGCGGGCCGAGGGTGTGCCCGGCGGGCCGAAGATCAGTGTGGTGGTGCCCCTTTACAACACTCCGCTGCCCTTTTTGAAGCAGATGATCGAGAGCGTGACCGGCCAGAGCTACCAGAACTGGCAGCTGGTACTGGCCGACGCCTCGGACGAGGCCCATGCCCAGGTGAGCGCGGTGGCCCGGAAATATGCCGCAAAGGACAGCCGCATCACCTACCAGAAGCTGGCGGAAAACCAGGGCATCGCGGGCAACACCAACCAGGGCTTCGCGCTGGCAAATGGCGACTGGCTGACCCTGCTGGATCACGACGACGTGCTCTACCGCAACGCTCTGTATGAGGTGGCGAAGGCCGCCGTGGCGGGCGCGGATTTCGTCTACTCGGACGAGATCGTGCTCAGCGCGGATTTAAAGCATCTGGTGGACTACCACTTCAAGCCGGACTTTGAGCCGGACTATCTGCGGGGCTGCAACTACATCACCCATCTGGCGGCTTTCTCCCGGGGCCTGTTCGAGGCCACCGGCGGCGGAGAGCGGGCGGAGTACGACGGCAGCCAGGACTTCGAGCTGATCCTGCGGCTCACCGAAAAAGCCAGGAAAATCGTGCACATCCCCTATGCGCTATACATCTGGCGCAGTCACGCCGCCTCCACCGCCTCCTCCATGGACGCCAAGCCCTACGCGCTGGCGGCGGGCGAGCGGGCCCTCAATGACCATCTGAAGCGGGTGGGCCTTGCGGGCGAGGCGACCCGAATTCCGGGCTGCCCCGGCGCCTACCGGGTGCGGTATGAACTGACCGGCACACCGCTCGTCAGCATCATGATTCCCAACAAGGACCATGTGGAGGACCTGTCCCGCTGCCTGGAAAGCCTGTATAAATACGCGGGCTACAGCCGGTTTGAGGTCATCGTGATCGAGAACAACTCCACCGACCCGGACACCTTCGCATATTATGAGAAGGCAAAGCAGCAGTTTGCGAATCTGCAGGTGGTGAAGTACGAGGGCGGGTTCAATTTCTCCGCCATCAACAACTTCGGCCGCAAATTTGCAAAGGGCGAGCAGCTGCTGCTTTTGAACAACGACGTGGAGCTGCTCAGCGAGGGCTTCCTGGCCGAGATGCTCATGTACAGTCAGCGGCCGGACGTGGGCTGCGTGGGTGCGAAGCTCTACTTCCCGGACGATACCATCCAGCACGCCGGCGTGTTCCTGGGCATCAACGGCACCGCGGGCCACAGTCACAAGAGCCACCCCCGCGCCTCGGCGGGCGATCTGTACCGGCTGGCCACCCCCCAGGACCTGATGGCAGTGACCGGCGCCTGCCTGATGGTGAAGGCGGAGCTGTACGACGCCTGCGGCGGCCTGGACGAGGAAAAATTCGCCGTGGCCTACAACGACATCGACCTGTGCCTGAAGCTCTGGCAGCAGGGGCTTTTGAATGTGTTCACCCCCTTTGCCGAGGCCTACCACCACGAAAGCAAGAGCCGCGGTCTGGATACCCTGAGCGAGAACGCCAAGCGCTACGAGCGGGAAAAGGCGAACTTCATCGAGAAGTACACCCACCTTATCCAGAAGGGCGACCCCTACTACAACCGGCATTTCAACCTGCTGTTTGAAAATTACGGCCTCAAATAAGGCAGTCCGCAATCCATTTTAAATCCATCAAAGGAGAGGAACCTCCATTGAATCTGAAAGTGAAACGCATCAAAGAACTGATGGCCTATACCCTCCAGGTGCTGAAAGAAGAGGGAATCGTGCCGGTACTGCGCCGGGCTGTCGGCTTCATCAAGCGGCGCTTCTTCGGCAAAAAGGCCCGCTATCTGCCCAAAAAGCAGGTATTGGAGGCCCAGCGCAAGGAATGTGCCCAGGGCGCGCCCGGGCCGGTGATCTCCATCTGTGTACCGCTGTACAATACGCCGGAACCCTTCCTGCGCCAGCTGTTGGACAGCGTGCTGAATCAGACCAGTCCCGGCTGGGAGCTGTGTCTGGCGGACGCCTCCGACGACGCCCACCGCCCGGCGGTGAAAAAACTGGTGGACGCGGCGGCCCAGAAGGCGGGCGAGCGCATCCGCTATAAGGCGATCGAGAACAAGGGCATCAGCCACAACACCAACCATGCGGCGGCGCTGGCCACCGGGGAATATCTGGCCCTGACGGACCACGACGATGTGCTGGCCCCTCACGCCATCTATACTGTGCAGAAGGCCATTGCCGAGACCGGCGCGGCCTTCCTGTACAGCGACGAGGCCCTGTTCACCAAAAAGATCGAGAAGCCCACGGTGGGCCACTTTAAGCCGGACTACGCCCCGGATTACCTGCTCTGCTGCAACTACATCTGCCATCTGGCGGTGTTCCGTCGATCGGAATTTCTGGCGGTGGGCGGCGAGCGGCCGGAGTGCGACGGCAGCCAGGACCACGATTTGTTCCTGCGGCTGCTGGAGCGGCTGGAGCCCGCTCAGATCTGTCACATCCCCCAGGTGCTTTACTACTGGCGGGTGCACGCGGCCAGCACCAGCGGCGGCGTGGCGGCCAAGCCCTATGTGGCCAAGGCGGCGAAAAAGGCCATCGCGGACCACCTGCAGCGCACTGGCCAGCAGGGCGAGGTGAAGGACGGCATCTTCCCCAGCACCTACAAGGTGGACTGGGTCATCCCCGGCGAGCCGCTGGTGAGCATCCTGATTCCCAACAAGGACCACACCGACGATCTGGAAAAGTGCCTTGCCTCGGTTTACGGAAAAACCACCTGGCAGCGCTTTGAAGTCATCGTGATCGAGAACAACTCCACCGATCCGGCCACCTTCGAGTATTATGAAAAGGCCAAGGAGCGGTTTGCCAACCTGCAGGTGGTGAAGTTCGAGGGAGGATTCAACTTCTCTGCCATCAATAACTTCGGCCGCAAATTTGCCAAGGGCGAATATCTGCTGCTGCTCAACAACGATGTGGAAATCATCGACGGCGAGTGGCTCACCGAGATGCTTATGCAGGCAAGCCGCCCCGGCGCGGCCATCTGCGGCGCCATGCTCTATTACCCGGACGATACCATCCAGCACGCGGGCATCATCACCGGTCTGGGCGGCTACGCGGGCCACAGTCACAAGTACAAAAAGGCCGGGGGCAGCGGTTATATGTTCCGGCTGGCCACCGTGCAGGACTTTTCCGCCGTCACCGCCGCCTGCCTGCTGGTGCGCAGCCAGGTGTACGACGAGATGGGCGGCCTGGACGAGGGCTTCACCGTTGCCTTCAACGACGTGGACTTCTGTTTACGGGTGCGGGATGCGGGTTACCGAATCATCTGGACCCCCTACGCCCGGCTGTATCACTACGAGAGCAAGAGCCGGGGCAGCGACGAGAAGGACAAGGCGAAAAAGGAGCGGTTCGCCACCGAGCAAAAGCGCCTGACCGACCGCTTCACCCGCCACGGCCTGACCCACGACCCCTACTACAATCCCAGTCTGACCCTGGACCGGGAGGATTTTTCCGAGAGCGCCGATCTGCGGAATCTGAAGGACCCGCAGACCGCCCTGTAAAAGAGAGGCAATGCAATGAAAAAGCTTTCGCGCTGCAGGGCCCGGTTCTCCATCCTGGCCTTCTGGGCGGGCATGGCGCTGGTGATCGCCGGCGGCTGCCTGCAGCAGTTCCTCCTGTTTGAGCTGGGTTTGGCGGCTGTGGTGGCCGCCTGGATGGTCAAACGATTCGGGCTGCGCTGCCCTCACTGCGGCTACCCCGGCGTTCTGCCCCGCTGGAAGGGCAAGGGCGGTTGCATCCGCTGCGGCCGCACCGTGGAATTTGACGACTGACCGGTTTTAAACCGGCAGAACAATACCCCAAAAAAAGAGGTGTATCCTATGGAATTCAAGATCAACGAAAACAGCATCGTATACGGCGACGAGACCCGGGAACTGGCCCGGATCACCTTCCCCCAGGTAGCGCCCGGCGTGGTGGACATCGACCACACCTTCGTGGGCGAGGAGCTGCGGGGCCAGGGTATGGCCGGTCAGCTGATGGAGCAGTGCGTGGCCCAGCTGCGCGCCAGCGGCCGCAAGGCCCGCACCAGCTGCAGCTATGCCGCCAAGTGGTTCGAAAAGCACCCCGAGGAAGCGGACCTGCTGGACAAGTAAGACAAGCGAAAAAAGGCCGCCGGTTTTCCCTGAACAGGGAAGACCGGCGGCCTTTGTTTTGTGCTGCCTTATTTCTTTTTGGGGCGTCGGGGGCCATAGCCTGTCTTTTTGGGGGCCGGGCTGCGCTTTGCCTCGCCTGCTTTGCGGGGCGCCTTTTCAAAGACGCCATTTTTCGGCGCCGGTCCTTTCTTGATCGGGGGCTGCTTTTTGCGCACGCTCCAGCCGAAGGTGCCAAGCTCCTCGCCCAGGCTGTAATACTGGCCGTGGGCGTAGGCCAGCAGGCCCGCTCGCTCCAGATGCAGTTTGCCTGCCGCGTCCAGCAGGTTTTCGCTCACGTTTACGGCTACCACGTCCGCCAGAAACAGATCGTGGGTGCCCAGCGGAATCTGCTGGAATACCTTGCATTCCAGATTCACCGGGCTTTCTCCCACCAGGGGGCAGCCCACCTGGCTGGCAGGCAGGGCGGTCAGGTTCATGGCCTCGAATTTGTTCACATCCCGGCCGCTTTTCACGCCGCACCAGTCCACGGCCCGGGCCAGGGCGGTGGTGGGCAGATTGATCACGAACTCGCCGCTTTGCTGAATCAGTCCGTAGCTGTGGCGGCTGGGCCGCACCGAGATGGAAACCCGGGGCGGGTGGGTGTTCACGATGCCCGCCCAGGCCACGGTGAACACGTTGGGAGCTTCCGGTGTGCCGCAGCTGACCAGAACCGGGGGAATGGGGCCCAGCAGCACGCTGCCCTTCCAGGTGATCTTGTTCATTTGTCCTCCTTATCGGGGAAGGTGGTCTCGCTGATGATGAACCGGGGACGCTGTTTGGTCTCCAGATAGATTTTGCCGATGTACTCACCGATCACGCCCAGGCACAGCAGCTGGATGCCGCCCATGAAGCAGACGATGCTGGTGGTAGAGGCCCAGCCTGCCACCGTGCTGCCCAGAATGGCTTCCACCACGGCCCAGATCACACCCAGGAAGCTGATGACGGAAATCAGCGCGCCGAAGCCGGTAATCAGCCGAATGGGCTTCACCGACAGGCTGGTGATGCCGTCGAAGGCAAGGGCCAGCATTTTTTTCAGGGGATAGTGGCTCTCGCCCGCGATGCGCTCGGCCCGCTCATAATATACGCTGGTGCTCTTGAAGCCCACCAGCGGCACCATGCCCCGCAGGAAGATGTTGACCTCCTTGAAGTTGGCGAACTCGTTCAGCACCCGGCTGCTCATGAGCCGGTAGTCCGCGTGGTTGAACACCACCTGCGCGCCCATCCAGTTCATCAGCTTGTAGAAGCCCTCGGCGGTGAAGCGCTTGAAGAAGGTGTCGGTGTCCCGCTTGGAGCGCACGCCGTATACCACCTCGCAGCCGTCCCAGTAGGCATCCACCATGGCATCCATGGCGTTGATATCGTCCTGGCCGTCGCAGTCGATGCTGATGGTGATGTCGCACCGGTCCTTCACGGTCATCAGACCGCCCAGCAGGGCATTCTGGTGGCCCCGGTTGCGGGAAAGGCAGACGCCTTCAAAGTGCTCGTCGCTTTTGGCCAGATCCTGGATGATGTTCCAGGTGTTGTCCTTGGAGCCGTCGTTCACAAAGACCACCCGACTCTCGGGGGCCACCCGGCCCTTTTCAATCAGACTGGTGATCTTTTCCAGGAACATGCCGCTGGTCACCGGCAGGACCTCCTGCTCGTTGTAGCAGGGGATCACAATGTATAAAACAGGGGCTTTCATGGCAGAAATCTCTCCTTTTAACAGTGATATTGGCGGGTCAGCTCCGCCTTATTCAGCAGCTTGAAGCTGTTTTTGTAGGTTTCAATCAGGCCCTCGTCCCGCATGCGGGAGATCTCCCGGCTCAAAGCGCTGCGCTCGCAGTTCAGGTAATCCGCCAGCCCGGCGCGGGAGAAGGGGATGGTGAAGGTGTCGGCCCCGGCCCGGGCGGATTCCTCCAGCAGATAGGCGCACAGCTTGCTGCGCAGGCTTTTCAGAATCAGCAGGTCTACCCGGCGGTTCAGAGCAAAGTATTTGTCGGAAATGGTGCACACCAGATTCTGCATCAGCTGAAAATGGCTGCCGTGCATCCGGGCGCAGGGGTGCAAAATCTTCTGGTAGGGCACAAACAGCACCTGGCAGTCGGTCTTGGCGATCACCGTGACCGGGCTTTTGGTGCTGCTGCCGCTGAGTACGTCGCCGAACAGGCTGCCCGGCTCCATCAGGGTGATGGCCACGCTGCCGCCGTCCGGCGTGTTTTTCACCGCCTCCACCTGACCGGCCAGCACGATGCCCACGTCCCGCATCTCATAGCCGGAAAGCAGCACGATCTCGCCCTTGGAAAAGGCGCGGGCGGCGGGCTGGAAGCACTCCATCGTCATGCGCAGCTCCGCCAGGCTCAGGCCACGGAACAGGGTGGTTTGCAGCAGGATGGGAAGGTGATCTTCCAATAGAATGGAATTGCGCATGGCATTGGCTCCTTTGTGCGGGTGGTTGGTTGCCGCCGCAACGGCATAATTTCTTTTATTATAGTAGAATACAAATAAAAAGGCAAACCGGATCTTTACCGGAACAACTGCCCAGAAGGAGAGAACTTTCATGAAACGTTTGTTGAGCATGGTAATGGCGGCCGCAATGGCCCTGAGCCTGGCTGCCTGCGGCGGCGCCGGCGCTTCCAGCACTGCTTCTTCTCAGGCTGCGTCCAGCGCGCCTGCCTCCAGCCAGGCGGAAAGCGTCCCCGCTTCCTCCGCAGCAAGTGCTTCCGAGAATACCGCAGCTTCGGGCGAAGCCATGCGCATTGCGGGCCTGCAGGGCCCCACCACCATGGGTATGGTCAAGCTGATGAAGGACCAGGAAAGCATGGAGAGCCCCCTGTACAACGTGACCATGTACGGCGCGGCCGATGAGATCGTGCCGCTACTCACCAAGGGCGAGCTGGACGCGGCGGCCATCCCCGCCAACCTGGCCGCCACCCTGTACCAGAAGACCGAGGGCAAGATCCAGGTGGCTGCGGTGAACACCCTGGGTGTTCTGTATGTGGTGACCACCGGTGACGAGGTGGCCAGCGTGGCCGACCTGGCCGGCAAGACCATCTATTCCACCGGCAAGGGAACTACCCCTGAGTATGTGCTCAACTACATCCTCACCGAAAACGGCATCGATCCGGCCAAGGATGTGACCATCGAGTACAAGAGCGAGGCCACCGAGGTGCTGGCTACCCTGCAGAGCGCGGGCGAGGGCGCCGTGGCGGTTCTGCCCCAGCCCTATGTGACTGCTGCCCAGGCCCAGGTGGAGGGTCTGACCGTGGCGCTGGACCTGACCGAGGAATGGAACAAGATCGACCCGGATTCCCAGCTGATCACCGGCGTGCTGGCCGTGCGCAGCGACTACGCCCAGCAGCATCCCGAGGAGCTGGAGGTTTTCCTGGCGGACTACCGCAGCAGCATTGAGTGGGTGACCGCCAACACCGCCGACGCGGCCCAGCTGGTGGCGGAGTACGGCATCGTGGCCAAGGCTCCCCTGGCCGAAAAGGCCCTGCCTGCCTGCAACATCACCTACATGGACGGTGCGGACATGAAGCAGGCCCTGAGCGGCTATCTGGACGTGCTGTACCAGCAGGACGCTGCCTCGGTGGGCGGTGCGCTGCCGGGCGACGACTTCTACTATGGAGTGGAATAAACGAGGTAAACAAGCGGCCGCCATCCTGTTTTGGGTGGCGGTCTGGCAGTTTGCGGCCATGGCGATCCCCCAGAAGTTTCTGCTGGCCTCCCCGCTGGAAACCCTGGAAAAGCTGGCGGGGCTTGTGCCCACCGCCGCCTTCTGGCAGCGGGTGAGCTTCAGCGCCCTGCGCATTCTGGCGGGCTTTTTCAGCGCGCTGGCGGCGGGCGTGGTGCTGGCGGCGGCCAGCGCCTGGCTGGAACCGGTGCGGGTGCTGATCCGGCCTCTGATGCAGCTGATCAAGGCGGTTCCGGTGGCCAGCTTCATCATTCTGGCCCTTTTGTGGGTGCGCAGCGCCAACCTGGCGGTGCTCATCAGTTTTCTGATGGTGCTGCCCGTGGTGTACACCGCGGTGCTGGAGGGCATCCAGCAGACCGACCGGCAGCTGCTGGAGATGGCCAAGGTGTTCCGGATTCCCTTTTCCCGGGCGCTGGGAGCCATCTGGCTGCCCCAGGTCTGGCCTTATTTTGTGCAGAGCTGCACCGTGGGCATGGGCCTTGCCTGGAAAAGCGGCATCGCCGCCGAGGTCATCGGCCTGCCGGGCGGCAGCATCGGCGAGGCGCTGTATCAGGCGAAGCTCTATCTGGAAACCGGCGAGCTGTTTGCCTGGACGGCGGTGATCGTGCTGGTAAGCGGTGTGTTTGAAGCGGTGTTCGTCCGGCTGCTGGCGGCAGCGGGCAGGCGGATGGAAGGAGGCGGCGCATGAAGGCGGTGCTGAACGGCGTGAGCAAGCGCTACGGGAACCAGTGGGTGCTGCGGGATCTGAACCTGACCCTGGAGGGAGCTAACGTTCTGATGGCGCCCTCCGGCCGGGGAAAGACCACCCTGGCCCGGCTGCTGCTGGGACTGGAAACGCCGGATGCGGGCCGGGTGGAAACCGACGGCCGGATCGTGGCCCAGTTCCAGGAGGACCGGCTCTGCGGCCAGCTCACAGCGGTGGGCAATGTGGCCCTGTGCTGCCCCCAGCTGCGCCCGAAAGAGATTGAAGCGGCGCTGGCGGCGCTGGGCCTTTGCGAAGAGGACTGGTCCAAGCCCGCGCGGCAGCTGTCCGGCGGGCAGGCCCGGCGGGTGGCATTGGCCCGGGCGGTGCTGGCCCCGGCAGAGGGCGTGATTCTGGACGAGCCTTTTAAGGGGCTGGACGAGGAAACCCGGCAGCGGGCCATGGACTGGGTACGCCGGATGCTCAAAGGCCGCTGGCTGCTGCTCATTACCCACGACGAGCAGGAGGCCGAGGCCTTCGGCGGAGCCAGCGTAGAAATTTCATAATTGTAGAAACTGGATAGAAAGCAAACAGATTGTATCAGGCGATTTTGCCCGCACTCCCACTTGAAATTGTGCGGTATTGCCTAAAATTTACAATCTGTTTGCTTTTCTTTTTGACAATTTGCTTGTAAGCGCCAGGGGCAAAGGCTATAATAAAGGTAACGACAGGACCGGCCCGCGCCGCCCCGTTCGGGTGCAGGTGCGGGCGGCAAAAAAGGAGGCCCCGCAGGATATGAAGCTTACATTTTTGGGCGCAGCCCATGAGGTCACCGGAAGCTGTTATCTGCTTCAGGCAAACGACCAGAACATCATGATCGACTGCGGCATGGAACAGGGCAAGGACATTTATGAAAATCAGCCCTTGCCGCTGGCGCCCGGCCAGGTGGACAGCCTGCTGCTCACCCACGCCCACATCGACCACTCCGGCCGCATTCCGCTGCTGGTGAAAAACGGGTATCGGGGGCCGGTGTTCGCCACCACCGCCACCAGTGAGCTGTGCAACATCATGCTGCGCGACTCCGCCCACATCCAGGAATTTGAGGCGGAATGGCGCAACCGCAAGGCCAAGCGCTCGGGCGCGGCGGAATACGAGCCCATCTACACCATGCAGGATACGGAGGCAGCGCTGAAGCTGTTTGAACCCATTGATTACGGCGAGACCTTCGATGTGGCCCCCGGCGTGAAGGGCCGGTTTGTGGATGTGGGCCATCTGCTGGGCTCGGCCAGCATAGAGCTGTGGGTCACCGAGGGAGAAGTCACCAAAAAGCTGGTTTTCTCCGGCGACATCGGCAACGACCATCAGCCCCTGCTCAAGGACCCCACCTACCTGACCGAAGCGGACTATGTGGTGATGGAATCCACCTACGGCGACCGGAGCCACGGCCCACGGCCGGACTACGTGACCGAGCTGGCGGGGGTCATTCAGGAGACCTTTGACCGGGGCGGCAATCTGGTCATCCCTAGCTTCGCGGTGGGCCGGACCCAGGAAATGCTGTATTTCCTGCGCCAGATCAAGGAGCAGAACCAGGTGAAGGGCCACGGCGACTTCACCGTTTATGTGGACAGTCCGCTGGCCGTGGAGGCCACCCACATCTTCCGGGATCAGTGGGCGGAATGCTACGACGAGGAGGCCCGGACCCTGGTGCAACAGGGGGTCAACCCCATCAGCTTCAAGGGCTTGAAGCTGGCTGTGAGCAGCGACGATTCCAAGGCCATCAACTTTGACCAGAGCCGCAAGGTGATTCTTTCTGCCAGCGGTATGTGTGAGGCGGGCCGCATCCGGCACCACCTGAAGCATAACCTGTGGCAGCCCCAGTGCACCGTGCTCTTTGTGGGCTATCAGAGTCCCGGCACCCTGGGCCGTGCACTGGTGGAAGGGGCCAAGGAGGTCCGGCTGTTCGGCGAGACCATCGAGGTGCGGGCCCAGATCAAGGTGCTGGCGGGCGTATCCGGCCACGCGGACAACGAGGGCCTGATGCGCTGGGCCGCCGCCTTCAAGGACCACAAGCCCCAGCATGTGTTTGTGACCCACGGCGAGGACACCGTCTGCGATATCTTCGCCAACCGGCTGATGGCCGAGCTGGGCTATTCCGCCAGCGCCCCCTACAACGGCGCAGTCTATGATCTGGTGAGCGGCCACTGCCTGGCCTTGGGTAACCGCAAGCGCATCGAGGAGAAGAAGGCGGGCCTGCGCAGCCAGAACCCGGTGTTCCGCCGCTTGCTGGATGCCGGTCATCGCCTGCTGAACATCATCAAGGCCAAGGAGGGCCACGCCAACAAGGAGCTGGCCCGCATGGCAAGCCAGGTGGAAGCCCTGTGCGAGAAATGGGAGGATTGATCCGAAAACTCGTAGAAAATGATTGGGAATATACGATTTGTAAATAAGACTGTATGAAAACGCCGCCCGCTTTCGGACAAAACCGAAGGCGGGCGGCGCAGTTTTGCTGTGAGGTTCTCTGGGACCCTGGGTCGGAAGCCGGGAATACACACCTCAGGCAAGCAGTTCACACAGAATGCTGTTCTGAATGATGAGACCGGCGGGGGTTAGGGTGAGCACATTGTTTTGAAATCGGGCATACCCGGCGGTCACACATTTTTCTACAAATCGCAATTGCTTTTGAGAAAACTCCACATTGTATTGTGTTTTCAAGGCGTTCAGGTCCAAGCCGCTGGTCAGACGCAGCTGCAAAAGGATGTAATCCTCCGCGCCGCAGCCCCCATCCTGCACCGGCTGGCAGTCCGGGTCCAGAAAGCCATGGGTGTCGCCGAGCCAGTAAAAGCGCTTGCCGTTCACGCAGCTGTGGGCCGCAGGGCCAAGACCCAGGTAATCCTGGCAGTTCCAGTACAACAGGTTGTGCCGTCCCTCAAAACCGGAGCGGGCAAAGTTGCTGATCTCGTATTGGGCAAAGCCGGCCTTTTCCAGCTGCTCTACACCGTAGAGATAAAAATCTGCGGCAGCGTCCTCGTCCGGCAGACCGGCAGGGGGACGCTTGCCGAAGGCGGTGCCCGGCTCAATTTTTAACAGATAGGCCGAGATGTGGGTGGCCCCGCCGGAGCCGATCAGCTCCAGGGTGGCGTCGAACTCCTCCCGCGTATACTGGGGCAGAGCCAGCATGATGTCGCCGCTGATGTTGGAAAATCCCGCCCGCCTTGCTGCCGCAAAGGCTTCCCGGCTCTGGGCGGCGGTGTGGGGGCGGCCCAGACGGGCCAGGCTCTCGTTGAAAGCGGTCTGCACCCCCAGGCTTAGCCGGTTCACACCCGCCTGCAAAAAGCCGGAGAGACTGGCTTCATCCACGGTTTCCGGGTTTGCCTCCAGCGTCACCTCCGCGCCGGGAGCAGGGGAGGCGGCAGCGATGAGCCGGGCGGCCTGCTCCGGGGTCAGAAGGCTGGGCGTGCCGCCGCCGAAATACACCGTGTCCGAATGCTCCGGTAAAAGGCCCTGTCGGCGAAAGCTGTCCATCCGGCGCACCAGCGCGTCCACATATTCCTGCGGAACGCCCCGGCTGCCGCCCTTGGAATAAAAATCGCAGTAGCGGCATTTTGCCAGGCAATAGGGGATATGAAGATAAAGACCAAAGGCCATGGAAAACGCTCCTTTTGGGGGATCTTGTCACAAAGTCATTATAAAAGATTTTGATTTTATTTACAAATACAGATATAATATACGATATAATCAGTCTTAAAGAAAGGATCTGATGATATGAACGATTACAATCAATGGAACAATTCCGGCCCTAACACCGTTTATATGAACGAAAAATTCCAGTACGAAACCCTGAGCAACTACACTGCAAAAACCTTTTTGTGGATGTTCGCAGGCCTGCTGGTCACCTTCGGCGTGTCGCTGGCGGCCTATGCAAGCAATCTGGGCTTCTACCTGCTGCGTTCCAGCTTTGCCTTCTTCGGTCTGGCGATTCTGGAAATCGTGCTGGTCATGGCGCTGGTTTCCCGCCTGCACAGCATGAGCGTGAGCTCGGCCCGGGGCCTGTTCTTCGTCTATGCGGCGGTGAACGGTCTGGTGTTCAGCTCTTACCTGTGGCTGTATGGCATGGGGGATGTGCTCATGGCCTTCGGTGCGGCCGCGTTGTACTTCGGCGTGATGGCTGCCTACGGTTACCTGACCAAGCGGGACCTGACCAGCTGGCGCACTCCGCTGATGGTTGGCCTGATCGTGCTGATGATCGTGAGCGTGATCGGCATGTTCTTCATGAGCGGGTCCAGCATCCTGTTCAGCATCCTGGGCATCGTGATCTTCTCCTGCTACACCGCTTACGACACCCAGAAGATCAAAGCGCTGTACTTTGCCTACGCGGGCAACGAGGCCATGGCAAAAAAGGCTTCCATCTACGCGGCGCTGCAGCTGTATCTGGACTTCATCAACCTGTTTTTGTACCTGCTGCGCATCTTTAGCCGCAGCCGGGACTGATTTGAATCAATGCATCCAAGCGGGAGCCAGCGGCTCCCGCTTTTTTGCGCGCAAAGAGGCGAGCAACAGGATGTTTCTTGCCCCGGAAAGCGGGCCGGTGCTATACTGAGGGCAGAAAACCGGCGAGAAAGCGGGGAAGGATTATGAGCGAACAGCATGCGGAACAAAGGGAGAACCGGCAGGATTTTGGCGGTAGACTGGCGGCCTTGCGCCGGGCGGCGGGTTTGAGCCAGCAGCAGCTGGCCGAGCAGCTGTTCGTGACCCGGCAGGCGGTGAGCCGCTGGGAGGGCAACCGCACCCAGCCGGACCTTGCCACCCTGCAGCAGCTGACCGCGGTGCTGGGCTGTAGTTTGGATGAATTGGTGGGCGGGCTGGACCCGGACGCCGCTTTCCGCCGCCGCTGTGCCTCCTGGCAGAAGACCACCCGCCTTGCCTTCTGGTTGGCACTGGCCGTTCAGCTGGGGCTGTTTGTGCTGGGCGCGGTGCGGGGAACGATGGAATGGGTACTGCTGGCGGTGCTGCTGTTTCTGTGCGGAGGCAGCCTGCATCCGATGCTGGCGGTGATGATCTCCAGCGGCGATTACACCATGCTGGCGGGGTATGATCCGGACGCGGCCTATGATAGAAAAAAGCTGGAAACGCTGGTGCGTGCCATGGATCTGTGGGTCCAGCTGGCAAATCTGGGCATCAGCCTGATGGCGGTGCCCGTCGGCTTTGCCGCCAGTGGGGCGGGCTTTGTGGTACTGATCATCTCCCAGGTGGTCGGGCTTCTGGGGGCCGTGGGATGTGTTCAGTATAAATATGGCCGGGATCTGGTCACCGGATATCCCGGGCTTGGGCAAACGGGCCAGGCAGGGCGGCAGAAGGCGCGTGACATCCAGACCCAGCAGACAAAGCCGGCGCTTTGGTGGAGCGGACTGTTTGGGGCGCAATTCTTTCTGTGTCTGTTCTGCGTGGGGGTATTTCGCATTCCCAACAACAGTCCGGGCGCTGTGGCGCAGATGGCCACCATGCTGCCCGGTGTCTGCTTGGGCATCGCCTTTTTGCTGTGCCAGACGAGCCGGGCCAAACGAATGGCGGCCGAGGAGCAAAAATGGAAAATGAACAAAAGCGGAGCGGCCATGCTGCTGGGTGCGGCGGCGCTGATGGTTTTGCAGCTGCTGGCGGCTGTATTCATGCAGGGCGGCGGCAGCTGGTGACTAACTTTGTGAATTGGATGACCAATAGGAAAAACACCCCGATACCTTGTATTGGGGTGTCTCTTTTACTATAATAGAATTACATTGATTTCTGACAGATTTTCACCGGATGCGCCGCGCAGAACGCGGCGGCCGGGCAGAACAGAAAGGGGAATAACCCAATGCCGAACCTATTGATTTTGGGCGCGGGCGGTTTTGGCCATATGGTCTATGAATCCGCCATGGCGACCCGCCAGTTCGATAAGATCGCCATGCTGGACGACGCCTGCAAGGAGAGCTGCGTCATCGGCAAGCTGGTGGACTATAAAGACTTCCGCAAGGAATACCCTTGTGCAGTGGCTGCATTCGGCAACAACAAGATGCGGCTGCACTGGGTGAAAAAGCTGCTGGAGGCCGATTTTGTGGTGCCCACCATCATCCATCCCAGCGCGGTGGTCAGCCCCAGCGCCGAGATTGGCGCGGGCAGCTTCGTGATGCAGCGCGCCGTGATCAACACCCATACCAAGCTGGGCCTGGGCTGCCTGGTGAACAGCGGCGCCATCATCGACCACGACACCGTGGTGGACGAGGGTGCGCACATTGGACTGGGCAGCGTGGTCAAGGCCAACTGCCATGTGGAGGCCCACCGCAAGGTGGAGGCGGGCGAGGTGATCTTCGCCAAGCGCCGCAAGATCGACGGCGTGGACAGCCGCATGCTGGAGGATGCACTGTATGCCTTCGGTTTCGGCAACCAGTGCAGCTATGTGCAGCCCTTCGGCGCGGGCCACATCAACGAGACCTACGCGGTGTTCATGCCCGGCGAGAACGGCGAGGAAGAGCTGAGTTATGTGCTGCAGCGCATCAACATCCACGTGTTCAAAAAGCCCCGCGAGGTAATGGAGAACATCTTCGGCGTGACCGAGTATCTGCGTCAGAGCATCCGCGCTTCCGGCGGCGACCCGGACCGGGAGACCCTGAGCTATATCAAGACCAAAGCCGGGGAAAACTATTACGAGGACACCGACGGTCTGCCCTGGCGGTGCTACAACTTCATTCCGGATTCCGTGTGCTACCAGAGCGTGGAGCGCCCGGAGCAGTTCTACCAGTCTGCACGCAGCTTCGGCCGCTTCCTCAAGCAGCTGGACGGCTATCCCGCCGACACCCTGTATGAGACCATTCCCAAGTTCCACGATACCGAGGATCGGCTGAAGAACTTTAAACAGGCGCTGCGCCGGGATGTGAAAAACCGTGCCCGCACCTGCAAGGACGAGATCCAGTTTGTGCTGGACCACGCGGCGGACTGCAGCGTGCTCATGAGCCAGCTGCGGGCGGGAACTCTGCCGCTGCGGGTCACCCACAACGACACCAAGCTGAACAACATCCTGTTCGACGAGAAGAGCGGCCAGGGCATCTGCATCATCGACCTGGATACCATCATGCCCGGCCTTGCCCTCAACGATTTCGGCGATTCCATCCGCTTCGGCGCCACCCATGCCGCCGAGGACGAGCCGGATCTGTCCAAGGTGAGCTTTGACATTGATCTGTTCGAGGCCTACACCAAGGGCTATCTGGAAACCGCGGGCGATGTGCTCACCGAAAACGAGAAGGCGAACCTGGCCTGGGGCGCCAAGATCCTGACCCTGGAATGCGGCATGCGCTTCTTGACCGACTATCTGCAGGGGGATACCTATTTCAAGACCCAGTATCCCACCCACAATCTGGTTCGGGCCCGCACCCAGTTCAAGCTGGTGCAGGATATGGAGCAGCAGTTCGAGGCCATGCAGGCCATTGTGAAGAAATACAGCTGAGCCGCACGGGACGCGGCACAAGGCAGGGCCTGCCGGCGCGGGCTCTGCCACCCTGTTTTTTGAAGGAGAAGGACCCTTGCATTCTTTTATTATCGACTGCCTTTACGGCTATGCGGATCTCGCCGTGCTGGGGCTTGCGCTTGCCTGCGTGTGGTACGCCTGGCAGACGCTGCGCCGCCCGATGGAGGCGCCCTGGTTCGGTTTGGGCAGGCAGCTGACGGTACAGCGGCAGCTGTTCGGCGGCTGGCTGGGCGGCGCGCGGCAGACGCTGGCGCCCTGGCTGTTTGCAGTGGCAGCGGCGGTCTACCAGTTCGAGATCTTTTTTGTGAACAGTCTGTACCGGGACCGTCTTCCCTGGCTGTTTGAATACGGGACCATGGCGCTGGACCACCTTGTGGCGCTCTGCCTGCTGGGGAAGATCCTGTTCTGCACCCGGTACGACGGACGGCAGCTGGCTGCCGCCTTCTGCGTGCTGTTTGTGATCCGCTGGGTGTTTATGAACAACCATAATAAGTGGATGATGATGGCGCTGCTGTTCGCGCTGGCGGCCAAGGATGTGCCGCTGCGCCGGGCGCTGAAGCTGGTGTTCCCGGTGGGGGCGCTCAGCGTGGGCGTTGTGGCGCTCAGCTCGGTGACCGGTGTGATCGATACCATGCAGGATCTGAGCACCGGCCGGTACCGAAACAGCTTCGGCTACGGCTGGTACAACTTCTTCGGGGCCTGTCTGCTGGGCCTGGCGCTGATGTATGTGTGCCTGCGGGGGGTAAAGCGGCTGAAATGGTTCGACTTTGCCCTGCTGGCAGCGCTGACGGTATTCTGTAACTTCGGGCCGGACAGCCGGGCTGCCACCATCTGCCTGGTGCTGCTCATCGCCGGTTTGCTGGTGGTGCGCATTTGGCCCGGTGTACTGCGGCCGCTGCCGGTGCGCATTCTGCTCACCGCCGCACCGCTGCTGGCCTTTGCCGCCAGCATGGGCCTTGCCCTTGGCTGGGACCCGGAGAACCCGGTTCTGTCCCGGCTGGACGGGCTGCTCAGCACCCGGATCTCGCTGGGCTGGCAGGGTCTTTCCACCATGCCCTTTGCCATTGCGGGCCAGATGCCCGGGGCGGACATGCTGGTGGACAATGCTTACCTGTACTACTGGATCGTGGCCGGTCCGGTGGCCAGCGCTCTGATCTGGCTGGGCTTTGCGCTGCTGATGTGGCGGCTGCTCAAAGCGGGCCTGGCCACCGAGGCGGTATGCTGCCTGGCGATGCTCTGCCACGCCACCATGGAGACCCATGTGATGTGGGCCTGCGTGAACGTGACCATCTGGCTGCTGTGCGGGGTACTCTTCTGGCCCCGCCGCCAGCCCGGCTTTGAAAAGGCGGAGGAAAAAGCGAAAATCCATTCCAAAGGAGTCGTAAACGTATGAAGCTTCTGATCGCGTCCGACCTGCACGGTTCGGCCTATTATTGCGAAAAACTGATGGAGCGCATCCAGGCCGAGCAGCCGGACCGCATCCTGCTGCTGGGTGACCTGTTGTACCACGGTCCCCGCAACGACCTGCCCGAGGGCTACGCACCCAAAAAGGTGATCCCCATGCTGAACGGCCTGAAGGAGAAGATTATCGCGGTGCGGGGCAACTGCGAGGCAGAGGTGGACCAGATGGTGCTGGAATTCCCGGTGATGGCGGATTACACCACCCTCTGGCTGGAGGAAGGCAAATGCCTGTTTGCCACCCACGGCCATAAATTTAACCCGGAGAACCTGCCCCCCATGCCCGCACACAGCGCCTTTGTGTTCGGCCATGTGCACGTGAAGCATGCCCGCTGGCAGGACGATACCCTGATTCTGAACCCGGGCAGTGTGTCCATTCCTAAGGACGGCTCCCACAGCTATATGATCTATGAAAACGGCCTGTTCACCACCAAGACCATCGACGGCCAGGTGCTGGGCAGCATTGCCTACTGAGCAGGAGGATTCCCATGAAAACCATCGCAAGCTTTACCGTCGACCACGACAAGCTGGAAAAAGGCATGTATGTCTCCCGGGTGGACGGCGACGTGATTACCTACGACATCCGCATGGTCAAGCCCAACGGGGGCGTGTATCTGCCCAGTCCCGCCATGCACACCTTCGAGCATCTGTTCGCCACCTATGTGCGCAACTCCGCCTACAGCGACCAGATCATCTATGTGGGCCCCATGGGCTGCCGCACCGGTTTTTACTTCCTCACCCGGGATGCCCTGGAAAAGGAGCAGGCCATTGCCCTGGTGCGGGAGTGCTTCGCCTTCATCGCTGGCTTTGAGGGCAAGATCCCCGGCAGCGAGCGCAAGGAGTGCGGCAACTATCTGGAGCACGACCTGCCCGGCGCCAAGGCCGTGGCGGCGGATATGTGCAAGGTGTTGGAGCACTGGACCGTGCCCATGCTGCAGTACGACTACCAGGCGTAAGCGTTTCCAAACCGCAAAATTTCAAAAGCAGCCGCGCAACAAATTGATTGCGCGGCTGCTTTTTTGCATGCTATACTAAGGCCGATCCCACACAATTCACGCCCAAGGGCTCAGGCAAGCCTATCGCGCCAAAATTTTCCGGCGCGTTCTGCTGCCTGGAATGATTTGGGATTGACTCAAAACTTGCAATGCGCGGCAGAGAACCGGCCAGCCGCGCAAAATTTTTTGTTCTTTAGTTAGTTTCCACTAACTAAAGGCGTGCCGAATATCCGTCCCGTGCGGATAAGGCGGCACAAAACAGAAATGTATCCCGGAAAAGGAGAACGATCCAATGACCAAATTCATTTTCACACTGGCTGCGGCAGTTTTGCTGGCGGCATCCCTGGCAGGCTGCGGAGTCGTGGCAGACCTTGCGGCCTCTGCTTCGCCCAAGAATAAGCAGAGCGAATCTTCGCCGGTAAGCACGGCGGTTTCCGAGCCATACAGCGTGCTGCCGGTGCCGGAATCCGGTGCGGAACAAAGCGTTCCCGCCGCCGGATAAAGCCCAAAAGCCTTTGCCCGGTTTGTTGACGCAAAAGCAAAAAGCCCCGCCCCGGTGTGCAGATCTTGCACCCGGGGCGGGGCTTTGAAGTTTAAGCATGCAAGGGAGGGCAAATCAGGCGGCGCTGGCCGCAGCAAACCATTCCTCGTCCACCACCAGGCAGTCGGCGGTGCCGCCCACCAGGGCATTGGTCACCAGGTCGGCGTTGTCCGCTCCGTAGGTCTCCAGATACTGGGCCTCGTAGGAGGTCTGCAGGCCCTGCAAAGCGGCCTCGATGCCGGGGAAATACAGCTTGAGCGCCTCCGGCTTGCAGTGCAGGCCGTCGTAGAACAGGCTTTCCGGCACGCCGATGCGGCTGGCATGGTAACTGCCGTACAGCGGGATGTTGTGCTTTTCGGCAAAGCTGCGCAGCCAGGGTTCCACCTCAAAGAAGCCCTCGAAGCCCTGGGGATTGTTGTAAACGTGCTTGATGATGAAGGGATGGTAGGGGGTAAGCAGGAAGACCACGTTCACGTCCTTGCTCTGCACATAGGTCACAAAACGCTCGAACAGATCGGTCCAGTAGGGGTCCATCTTGGAGAAGCCGTGCAGGCCCTCCAGTGTGCCCGCCTGGTCCAGCACCTCGGCCATCACCTGGTCGTAATCCCAGTTGCGGAAATCCGACTGATACAGTACGCTGCCGTCCGGTTCCTTCACGTTGTTGTCCAGTTTATCCCGATCGCCGATCACCGCCTGGAAGGGGATGCTCTCGCCGTCTTCGGTGGTGGTTTCGCCGGTGGCCCGCTGCTTGAGGGCATATTTTACGTTGCCTTGGAAGTAGGCCGGGTCGATCAGAGCCTTCCACAGTTCCAGCTTGTCCGGCTCCTCGTAGTCGCTGGTCATGCCCAGGCCCTTCTGCAAAAACTCGCTGAACAGCTCGGTGTCCGCCTTTTTGTTCAGGTCGGCGGCGCTGTCGCCGTTGAACAGCCAGGGGTCCACCTCGATGATCAGATTCTTGGGCAGCTTGCCCTCCTTGTCCAGCAGATAGAAGCAGTTCATGATGTCCATGGCGGAGGCGCCGCTCAGACCCATGTTGAAAAAGCTGCCGCCCACCAGCTCCTGCCGCAGCTGCAGCACCCGGCTGGAGCCCAGGGCCACGGTGTCCGGCACCTGTTCCTCGGGCAGATTCTGCACATACAGCTTCAGCACCGCACGCTCGTCCATCTTGTCGTAGTTGGATACGGTGTCGCCTGCCAGCAGCATGTTGGCCACCTCGCGGGGGGCAAGCTCGCCCTGGAACAGGCCGCTGATGTCCACCTTATGGCTGAACCAGACCATGAACAGCAGGATGGGAATAAAAAAGCTGAATTTGATCAGAATCTCCAGCCCGGTAAAAAAGCGGTACAGCAAGGTGCGCACGAGACTACGCTTTTTTTTGCGCTTTGGTTGATTGGTCAAGATCGCCGCACCTCCTTAGAATTGCTGATAGATATAGGCCGACTGGCCGAATACGCCAAAGAACAGCAGCAGCAGGCAGAGACCGTAATACAGCGGCCAGCGCACCCAGGCCCGCTGGGTACGAATCCACTGGGCCACCGGGCCGCGGGCCTCGATCAGCTCCACCACCAGGCTGCTGGCCACCAGCATGAGTACCGTTGTGCCGCCCAGGCCCAGCGCCGCAAAGCCGCTGGCCAGCTGGGCGAGGCCCGCCTTGCCCCAGTCGGTGAACAGGCCGGCGAACACCGTGCCCGCCTTGCCGCCGTACAGATCGGCCGCGAAGAAGACGATGCAGGCGGTGAACAAAAGATACACGCAGCACCGCTGAATGAATCCCTGCAGATGGGGGATCTGATACAGCGGGTTCTTCTTGGCCAGCTTGCGGCGCTTTTTGGCGGTGGTCTTGCCCACCACCATGAACAGGCCGTTCAAAACGCCCCAGATCACATAACCCAGGCTTGCGCCGTGCCACAGGCCGCTGATGGGGAAGATGATGAAGATGTTGAACCAGCCCTGCAGCTTGCCCAGAATGCCCTCCGCGCCCCGGTTATAGAAGGAGAGGGGGGTGAAGATGTAATCCTTAAACCAGTTGGTCAGGCTCATGTGCCACCGGTTCCACAGCTCGGTGTAAGTCTTGGCGGCAAAGGGACGGTTGAAGTTTTCCAGAAGATCGAAGCCCAGCATCCGGCCCGCGCCGATGGCGATGTCGCAGCAGCCGGAGAAGTCCATGTAGATCTGGTAGCTGAACAGCAGGCTGGCCGCCAGCAGATAGGGGCCGGTGTGCTTGTCCGGCGCGGAGTAGACCGCCCGCACGAATACGCCGATGTTGTCGGCGATGACCATCTTTTTCACATAGCCCCACAGCACCCGGAACAAACCGCCCGCCACCCGGTCATAGTCGAACCGGCGGGGATGGTCGAACTGGGCCATCAGGTGCTCCTTGCGCTCGATGGGACCGGTGAAGATGCAGGGGAAGAAGCTCACGAACAGCGCGTATTTCAGCGGATTGCGCTCGGCCTTGGTCTGGTGCAGGTATACGTCGATCACGTAGCCCAGGCTCTGGAAGGTGAAGTAGGAAAGGCCCAGCGGCGCAATCAGGTCCAGATGGGGCGCTTCGCCGCCGAACAGACCGGTGATCCCGCCCAGCAGTTCGCCGAAGAAGTTGAAGTATTTGAAGAAGAACAGAAACCCGCAGCATACCGCCAACGAGACCACCAGAAACAGACGCCGGGTGGCCTGCTGGGGAACGCTGTCCATGGCTAGGGCGCACACCCAGGTCACCACGGTCACGCTGATCAGGATGAACACCAGCCGGGCATTTTCCGGCTTATACAGATAAAAAGCGTAGCTGGCCAGCAGCCAGAGATAGGGCTTTACCGGGCGGGGCACACAGTAGGTGAGCACCGCCACCCCCGCAAAAAAGCCCAGAAAGACCAATGTGTTAAAATCCATGCACACACCTCACACCGAAATCGTTGAATCGAAGGGATTGCCCCGGGAACTAGGAGCCCAGCTCCTGCTGCCGCTGAATGAAGGTGCCCCGGTCCAGATAGGGAGTGGAAGCCGGATCGAACCCCCAGCGCTCCAGTTCCGCATCGCTCTGTGCGTCCGGGGATTTGAACACCACATACTCATATTCCTCAAAGGCGGCGGCCAGATAGGGGCCGTCGTCCCGAAGCTGCCAAAGAGCCGCGTGATCTGTGTTGAACACATAACGGGCCACCATCAGGCCCGACCAGCCGTCCACCGGGGAGCCGTTGGTGTAGAACAGGTAGCTGGCCCCTTCCGGCAGGCCGTATTCATCCCGCAGCTCGATCCAGGGGGCTTGCTCCTCGTTGTTCTGGTAATCCTGCTTGCTGTAAAGGCAGCGCAGGGAATAGGGCTGAAAGACGATCAGCGCGAACAGGCAGCAGGCAAGAATGGCGCCGCCCGCCCAGGGGCGCGCCTTGTGCCCCTGCAGGTGCCAGAGCAGCGCCAGCAGCATAAGTCCGGCGATGGCGGCGCAGAAGCACACGATGTAGCGGGGAAGACTGGCCAGAACCAGCATCTCCTCCCGGCTCATGGATAGCAAATAGGTCAGATATAGTGTGAACAGATAAAAGGCAAGAACGCCCAGGCTGCTGCCCGCATAGAGCAGGGCGCGCTTTTTTTCGATGCGGCCCATTGCCAGCAAAAGCAGAGGAACCGCAGCGCACAGAGCGGCGGTGATCCAGAAAAAGGCCACGCCGCTGTAGCCCGGGTGCAGCCAGTAGCTGAAAAAGCTGCGCTGAAAGGCGGCGATGTCCGCGGTGCTCTTTTCGCTGATCTGCTGGGCGTAATTCTCCACCGAAACCGAATGCTTGGAAACGGTTTCGCCGTATACCAGCTGGATGCGCAGCAGCCAAAGCGCCCATACGCCGATGGGGGCAAGGGTCAGCAGCCCGCTCCAGATCCACTGCACCTTGCGGGAAAAGCCGCTGTGCCAGACCATCCACAGGGCCAGGGCAAGACCGATGACCGCAAACATGAGCCCGCTGTTTTTGACCAGGGTGGTGAAGCAGAGCAGCGCCAGCGCGCCCGTCAGGCCGCCGGCCGGATTCGCTTCACAGGAGGCGAGAAGCACGGCGGCGGTGGCCAGCACCAGCAGGCTGAACAGGTAGTCCACCATCAGGCTTCCGCAGCCGTTGAACTGCAAAAAGGAAAAGACGCCGTAGGCAACCAGAGCGGCCCCCACCGCTAAGGATTTGCGGCACAGCGGGATCAGGGCCAGGATGCAGGCCATGTTCAGAATGATGTGGGCAAACAGCATGGTGCCGTCCGAGGTGCCCAGCAGATCGCACACCAGCTTGATCCAGACGGCAGTCCCCGGCGGATAGCTCACATATTCCACCGCGGTGTTGGCAGCGGTGGGGAAGGCGTTGTGGGTCAGGATGCTCTTGGCGACGATGGCCCAATGGGCAAAATTGTCGTGCCCTTCCACGGCGGCGCCGCGCAAAAGCAGCATGAACCAGCCGCACACCAGACCGAAGCCGATCATGGGCAGGGTGACAAAGCGCCGCAGCAGCTTGGGCCCCTGCCGGAAAAGCGTCCACAGGCCCAGCAGGATTCCGCCTCCGTACAAAACCGGCTGGATCAGTCCGAACAGGTTCACCAGTCCGAACAGATAGGTGACCACCGAAAGGGCGCACATGGCGACCACCGGCGTTTGCTCCGCCGGAATCCGCAGTCGGTGGAACAGCCAGAGACACCAGCCCAGGAAAAAGCCGGCAAATAAAAAAAGATGGAGCAGCAATGCCATCATGAAATGTATCAATCCTTTTGCGGGCCGCCGGGCCCCGGCCTAAACCGGGGCCCGGCAGCCGCGCGTGTTGTTTGTATCAAAATAGACGAAGAGACTCGGCACTTCGTTACCGGCCGGTGTGGCGCAGCTGTTCCTCCAGCTGGCGCACCCGATGCTCCAGCATGGCGTTCGTCTGGGTCAGGCGCTTGAGCCGTTCGTTGTACTCGCTGACCACCGCGCACAGGATGAGCAGCACCAGCAGCACAAAGCAAAACAGCATGATGAACACCATGTTGGAGACCACCTCCACCTGCACCAGGCTGCGCAGGATCTTGGCGGCCTCCGGCCAGACGGCCAGCACCAGCATGCCTGCGCCGAGCCCCAGCCAGGGCAGGCTGAACCGGACGCTGAGCCGGCCGTTCTTGACCATCACAAAAATGAGAACCAAAAATACAAGATCGCCCACCAAAAGCAGGCTTTGGAATACCGGGCTCATCCTTTTCCTCCTTTTTGAATGGCGCTCAGCCGGTGGATGATGAGTGCCAGGCTGACCTTGATCATGTAGTACACGCTCTTGAAGGCCCGGATGGACGACACGCCGCCCTGGCGCTCCTCCATGACCACCGGCACCTCGCCCACCTTGTAGCCGTTGCAGATGGCCGTTACAATGGCCTCCGGCTCCGGGTAGTCCTGGGCGTAGTGCTTTGCGAAGAGCGCGGTCATCCGCTTGCCGCAGGCCCGGTATCCGCTGGTCACGTCCAGCACCCGCTGGCCGGTGAGCAGCCGGATCATGAAGCTCAAAAAGCGGATGCCGACCCGGCGCATGAAGCTGGTCTGGAAGCCCTCCTTTTTGATGAAACGGCTGCCGATGCACATGTCCAGCTTGCCCTCGGCCACGGGGCGGATCACGTCGTACAGATATTGGGGGTCGTGCTGGCCGTCACCGTCCATCTGAACGGTGATGTCGTAGTCGTTGGCCGTGGCGTACAGATAACCGCTCTGCACGCCGCCGCCGATGCCCAGATTCAGCGGCAGATCCAGGTAGTTGTAGCCGTTTTCCCGCAGGATGCGGGCGCTGTCGTCGGTGGAGCAGTCGTTCACCACCAGGTAGTCCACATCCGGGCAGGCGGCTTTCAGCCGCTGCACCACCCGGCAGATGTTCTCTGCTTCGTTGTAGCAGGGAATGATCACGAGTACCTTCAAGGGATTCACCTCAAACGTTTGTTTTTTCGCCTGGAATCAAAAACGCTTCCAGCTGGTCCAGCACCGCCCGGCGGCGGTAGTTCGCCTGATACCAGGCAAAGGCCTTCTGCCCAAGCGCGGAGCGTTCTGCCTCACCGGCCTGATACAGCGCCAGCATGTTGTTCGCCAGCGCGTCCGAATCCTCGGCAGGGCTGGCAAAGCCGCACCCGGCGGCCTCCACCGCCCGGGCGCCCTCGCCGTCCATGCTTGCCAGCAGCGGCTTTGCCGCCGCCATATAGCTGGCGATCTTGGCGGGCACCGTCATGCCCAGGTCCGGGCTGGCGCTCAACGAGGCCACAAGCCCGTGGGCCAGGGTGGTGTAGCGGGGCACGTCCGACGGGGGTACGCTACCGGTGAACACCACTGTATCCCGGGCGTTCAGCTCGTCGGTCAGTGCTTCCAGCGCATCCCGGCTCATGCCGTCGCCCACCATCAGAAGGCGCAGATCCTCTGCGCCCATGCTCCGGGCCTTCACCGCGGCTTTGATCACCGTGTCCAGGCTCTGAGCCGGGCTGAAATTGCCGGTGAACACCAGGTTGAACCGGCCGGCATACTGGGCCGCCAGTTCTTCGTCCGGCTGGGGGACGGCATAAAAATCCTCGCAGTGCTGGGGAATCACCGCCACCCGGTCCCCACCCTTGCCGGTGCGCTCCATCAGCCGCTCCTTCAAAGAAGGGCTCATGGCGATGAGCTGCTCCGCCCGCTTGTAGTGCCAGTCGCTCACCGCGCTGGCAATGCGGCGCAGCAGACCGTTTTTCACCGGCAGCACGCTGTACAGGTTTTCCGGCCAGATGTCCAGCACGTAGCTGGTGAAGGGGATGCGGTGCAGCTTGGCATACACAATCGCCGGGAAGTTCATCAGCACCGGGCTGGTGTTGTAGCAGAGCACCGCGTCGTATCGGCCATTCAGCCGCCACAGGCTGAACAGCGCAAAGAAGGGCCAGCTCACGTAATTCAAAAAGATCATGGCCCCGGAATTGCCCTTGCGGGGAATCTCCCCGGCCCGGAACACCCGCGCACCCTTGTATTCCTCCCGGCGGGGGCCGGTGTATTTGTAACCGGAAAACCACTCGCCCTTGGGATAGTTGGGCAGGCCGCACAGCACGTCCACTTCCAGGCCGTCCTCAACAAAGCCCTCCACAATGTCGTTGATGCGGAAGGGCTCCGGCCAGAAGTGCTGGCTCACCACTAAAATTCGTTTCACCGTGTAAACGCTCCTGTTTTGTGGGGCGGCTTTAGTATTTGCGCCACACCATCTTGTTGACCACGCCCACGTAGCTCTGGATGATCTTGACCACCTTGGTGGACACATCCTCCACATAGTTGGGCACGGGAATGCCGATGTCGCCGTTGTCGTTCATAGCCACGGCGGTTTCCACCGCCTGCTCCACGCCGCCGGCGGTGATGCCCGCCAGGATGAAGCAGCCCTTGTCCAGCGCCTCGGGGCGCTCGGTGGAGGTACGGATGCACACCGCCGGGAAGGGCTTGCCGATGCTGGTGAAGAAGCTGGATTCCTCAGGCAGGGTGCCGGAGTCACTCACCACGCAGTAGGCGTTCATCTGCAGATGGTTGTAGTCGTGGAAACCCAGAGGCTCGTGCAGCCGCACCCGCTCGTCCAGCTTGAAGCCCATGGCCTCCAGCCGCTTGCGGCTACGGGGATGGCAGGAGTAGAGGATGGGCATATTGTATTTCTCCGCCAACGCGTTGATGGAGGTGAACAGGGCCACGAAGTTTTTCTCGGTGTCGATGTTCTCCTCCCGGTGGGCGCTGAGCAGCATGTATTTGTGGGGCTCCAGACCCAGGCGCTCCAGCACGTTGGATGCCTCGATCTGGGCAAGATTTGCCCGCAGAACCTCGGCCATGGGGCTGCCGGTCACATAGGTGCGCTCCTTGGCGGTGCCCTCGGCGTTCAGATAGCGGCGGGCATGCTCGGAGTAGCACAGGTTCACGTCCGCGATGTGGTCCACGATGCGGCGGTTGGTCTCCTCGGGCAGGCACTCGTCAAAGCACCGGTTGCCCGCTTCCATGTGGAAGATGGGGATGTGCAGCCGCTTGGCGGAAATGGCGGACAGGCAGCTGTTGGTGTCGCCCAGAATCAGCAGGGCGTCCGGCTTCAGCTCCACCATCAGCTTGTAGCTCTTGGCGATGATGTTGCCGATGGTCTCGCCCAGATCGTCGCCCACCGCGTTCAGGTAGTGGTCCGGCGCCCGCAGGCCCAGGTCCTCAAAGAAGATGCCGTTCAGGGTGTAGTCATAGTTCTGGCCGGTGTGCACCAGGATCTGGTCGAAGTATTTGTCGCATTTTTTGATCACGGCGGCAAGGCGGATGATCTCCGGCCGGGTGCCCACGATGGTCATCAGTTTCAGTTTGCTCATAAAAAGCGCTCTCCTTTATGAAGAATCAGACGGGCAGGAAGAAGGTATCCGGGTGGTCCGGGTCAAAGACCTCGTTGGCCCACATCACGGTGACCATATCATCCTCGCCCACGTTTTCGATGTTGTGGGTGTAGCCGGTGGGAATGTCCACCACCTCCAGCTTGTCGCCGGACACATGGTATTCAATGACCTCGGTGCTGTCCAGCGCACGGAAGCGGATCACGCCGGTGCCCTTCACCACCAGGAACTTCTCGTTCTTGGAGTGGTGCCAGTGATTGCCCTTCACGATGCCGGGCTTCGAGATGTTGATGCTCACCTGGCCGTGGGCCGGGGTGTGCAGAAATTCTGTGAAGCTGCCCCGGTTGTCGCAGTGCATGTTCAGCGGGTAGGAGAATCGGTCGGCGGGCAGGTAGGACAGCCAGGTGGAGTAGAGCTTCTGCTCCAGGCTGCCGGGAGTCTGGTCCGGCACGTCCAGGGTCTCGCGGTTTTTGGCAAAGCCCTCGATGGTCTCGGCCAGATGGCCCAGAGTGGTCTCGTGTACCACCGGAATCACGCAGTAGTCGCCCTCGCGGGTGCAATTGCCGTCCAGCGCGGCCACAAAGCTGGCCACCACGTCGTCGATGTAAACCAGGGGCAGCCGGTATTCCGGGTCCCGCACCGAGAGGGGCAGCCCATTGGCGGAGTTGTGGCAGAAGGTGGCCACCACGCTGTTGTAGTTGGGGCGGCACCACTTGCCGAACACGCCGGGCAGCCGGAACACGTATACCGGCGCGCCGGTGGCTTTGCCGTGGGCAAAGATGGCCTGCTCGGCCTGGGCCTTGCTCTTGCCGTAGTCATTGTCCAGCGCGGCCTGGGTGCTGGAGGTCACCAGCACCGGGGCCTTGTTGCCCGCCTTGTCCAGCAGGCTGAGCAGGGTCTCAGTGAGGCCCGCGTTGCCCGCGTAGAATTCGCTGGGGTCCTTGGGCCGGTTGATGCCCGCCAGATGATACACAAAGCCCGCACGGGCGGCATATTCCGCCAGAGTCTCGGGGGGATCGTCCCGCTCAAAGAGCATCAGATCGGTGTAACCGGCGGTTTTCAGGGTGGCCACCAGGTTTTTGCCGATGAAGCCGCCCGCGCCGGTGATGAGGATAGGGGTATTCAGATCCATTGCAATGGCTTCCTTTTCCGTTTATTTGTTCCAGCCTTCCAGAGCCTCGCGCACGTAGTCGGTGGTCAGGATCTTCTCCACGGTCTCGTCCACGTTCAGGCGGCGGGTGTTGTGGCTGGTGTAAGCCTCGTCGGCCTCAGTGTGCACCTGACCCTGGACCACGAACTTGTCGTAGTTCAGGTCGCGGCCGTCGGCGGACACGCGGTAGTAGCCGCCCATGTCCTCGCTGCGGATGCGCTCCTCCTTGGTCATCAGGGTCTCATACAGCTTCTCGCCGTGGCGGGTGCCGATGATCTGGGTGCCGGTGTCGCCAAACAGCTTCTGCACGGCCTTGGCCAGATCGCCGATGGTGGAAGCGTCGCTCTTCTGCACGAACAGGTCGCCCGGGTTGGCATGCTCAAAGGCAAACTGCACCAGGTCCACCGCCTCGTCCAGGTTCATCAGGAAGCGGGTCATGTCCGGGTCGGTGATGGTGATGGGCTTGCCGGCCTTGATCTGGTCGATGAACAGGGGAATCACGCTGCCGCGGCTGCACATCACGTTGCCGTAACGGGTGCAGCAGATGGTGGTGTCCTCCGCCTTCACGGTGCGGGCCTTGGCGCCGATCACCTTTTCCATCATGGCCTTGGAGATGCCCATGGCGTTGATGGGGTAGGCGGCCTTGTCGGTGGACAGGCAGACCACCTTCTTTACGCCCGCGTCAATGGCGGCGGTGAGCACGTTGTCGGTGCCGACCACGTTGGTGCGCACGGCCTCCATGGGGAAAAACTCACAGCTGGGCACCTGCTTTAAGGCAGCGGCATGGAAGATGTAGTCCACGCCCCGCACCGCGCTGCGCACGCTGTCGATCTCGCGCACGTCGCCGATGTAAAAGCGCAGCTTGCCCGCCAGCTCGGGGTGCTTCTGCTGGATCTCGTGGCGCATGTCGTCCTGCTTTTTCTCATCGCGGGAGAAGATGCGGATCTCGCCGATGTCGCTGGCCAGGAAGTGCTTGAGCACCGTGTTGCCGAAGCTGCCGGTGCCGCCGGTGATCAAAAGAGTTTTGTTGGTGAAGTAACTGTTTGCCATAAAAAGGCCTCCGTTCTATTCCTATTGCAAGCCGCGCGGGGCAAAATGCTCATATACGTTATAAGGATACCATAAATATGCCTGTTTTCCAAGTATTTCGACCTGCTTTGACCGGGAGCGGGTGCAGCGGGCACTTTTTATTTTGTCCGCTTTGTGCTAGAATAAAAGGCAGCTTACAAGGCAGCCTACGGCCCCCGCAGCGGGGCAGTGGCCGCAAAAGAAAGGACGTGTAATCATGCGCGCGTATGAACGCTTTTTGAAGTATGTGACCATCTATACCACCTCCGACGAGGAGAGCACCAGCCATCCCAGCACTGCCCGCCAGTTCGATCTGGCCCACCTGCTGGTGGAGCAGCTGAAGGAGCTGGGCGTGGCCGACGCTGCGGTAGATGAAAAGTGCTATGTGTACGGCACTCTGCCCGCCACCCCCGGCTATGAGGAAAAGCCCGCTCTGGGCTTTGTGTCCCACATGGACACCGCCCCCGCCGCTCCTGGCGAGAACGTGAAGCCCCAGGTGTTTGAAAACTACGACGGCGGCAACGTGCTGTTTGCCGGTACCGGTGAGTACATGACCGTGGAGAAATTCCCCGAGCTGGCCAACTGGAAGGGCCAGACCCTGATCACCGCCGACGGCACCACCCTGCTGGGCGCGGACGACAAGGCCGGCATCGCCGAGATCATGACCGCGGTGGAGCGCATTCAGAAGGAGAACATCCCTCACGGCAAGCTCTGCATCGGCTTCACCCCGGACGAAGAGGTGGGCCAGGGCGCCGACTTCTTTGACGTGGACCGCTTTGGCGCCAAATTCGCCTACACGGTGGACGGCGGCGACGTGGGCGAGCTGGAGTACCAGAACTTCAACGCCGCCGACGCGGTGGTCACCGTGCACGGCTTCTCGGTGCATCCCGGCAGCGCCAAGGACCTGATGAAGAACGCCCAGACCATCGCGCTGGAGTTCGCCGCTGCTCTGCCCGCCGGAGAGGTGCCCGAGCACACCGAGGGCTTTGAGGGCTTCTTCCACCTGTACCAGATGAGCGGCGATGTGACCACCGCCAAGCTGCACTACATCATCCGCGACCACGACGGCGAAAAGTTTGCCGCCCGCAAAGCCCTGATGGAAAAAATCACCGCCCGCCTGAACGCCGAGCACGGCGAGGGCACCGTAGTGCTGGAAATGAAGGACAGCTACTACAATATGGAAGAGAAGGTAAAGCCCCACTTCCACCTGATCGAGAACGCGGAGAAGGCCATCCGCGAGGCCGGTCTCGAGGCCCGCATCGTGCCCATCCGCGGTGGCACCGACGGCGCGCGCCTGTCCTTCATGGGACTGCCCTGCCCCAACCTGGGCACCGGCGGCTTCAACTTCCACGGTCCCTGCGAGTACATCACCGCCGAGAAGATGGACAAGAGCGTGGAGATCATCCTGAACATCATTTCCATCTACGCCCAGCAGTAAAAGCTGCCCCGGCGGGGTGAAGGATTCCGCAAAAAAGCCTGCCTTTTCCCAAGGCAGGCTTTTTTGTGCGCGGATGGCTTTACAACACCGCGGGAGCGTGCGATACTGAAGGTGACCCCCAAGCACAGAAAAGGAGGAAAAGATATGAAGGATACCCGAACGCTGCTGCAGCGGCTTACCTGGACCTGGCGCAAATGCCTGGTGTTTGAAAGCTACCGGCTGGACACTATGAGCCAGGCCCGGCAGATTCTTGCGGAGAATTTCATCTTCTATACCGAAGAGTGGCTGAACCGGGACTATCATGACCGGTATTTTTACTCCCGTTCGGTGGATAACACTCGATATGAGCTGTATGTGGACAAAAAGGACTTTGCGGTGGCCATGGATCTGCTGGAAACCAACGGCCTTAACGGAATATGAGAGAAAACGGACGGTTTCGGTTGACAAAGCGCCCCGGCGGGTGTATGGTTGAAAACGACTGCCCGGCCGGTTTGCGGTAAGTTTTGCCGGGCAGTAAAACAGAGGAAGGAAAGAATTAAAATGAAAACCTATCTTGGGGATCTCCGGCGCGAATTTTCCGGCTACAACGGCGCTGCGTTCCTGGCGGACCTGATGGCGGGCCTGACCGTTGCGGCGGTGGCTCTGCCCCTGGCTCTGGCCTTCGGCGTGAGCAGCGGCGCGGATGCGGCCAGTGGCATGATCACCGCCATCGTGGCGGGCATCGTGATCGGCATTCTGGGCGGCGCGTCCTACCAGATCAGCGGCCCCACCGGCGCCATGGCGGCCATTCTCATCGGCATCTCGGCCAAGTACGGGGTGCAGGGCGTGCTCACCGCCGGCCTGCTCACCGGTGTGATCCTGCTTGTGGCCGCTGTGCTGCGGGTGGGCAAGCTGGTGTCCATCATTCCGGTGCCGGTCATCACCGGCTTCACCTCCGGCATTGCCATCGTGATCGCACTGGGCCAGGTGGACAACTTCTTCGGCACCGTGAGCGAGGGCGAGAACGCCATCCAGAAGCTGCTGTCTTACGGGGAACTGGGCTTTTCCCCCAACGGCCAGGCTGTGCTGTTCGCGGTGCTGGCCATGGCGGTGATGATCCTGTGGCCCAAAAAGCTGGCCAAGTATCTGCCCGGTTCGCTGATGGCCATTATCGTGGCCGTGGTGCTGAACTTCGTGCTGAACCCTGCGGCCGAAAGCTCCGCCGTGGCGGAGGTGGGCGCCATCCCGCAGAAGCTCATGACGCCGGACAGCCTGCTGCTCAACGGCATCGACATTTCCAACCTGCCCAACCTGATCGCCCCTGCCATTTCCATCGCGGCTCTGGGCATGATCGAGAGCCTGCTGTGCGGCGCGGCCGCTGGCCGGATGAAGGGTGAGCCCCTGAACTCCACCCGTGAGCTGGTGGCCCAGGGCATCGGCAATATCATTATCCCCATTCTGGGCGGCGTGCCTGCCACTGCGGCCATCGCCCGTACCTCGGTTGCCATCAAGAGCGGCGGCCGCACCCGTATGGTCAGCGTGATCCACTCCATCACTCTGATTTTGTCCATGTTCCTTTTGGGCGGCGTGATGGGCCGCATTCCGCTGGCCAGCCTGGCGGGCGTGCTCATGGTCACCGCCTGGCGCATGAACGACTGGGCGGCCATCCGGGAGATCTTCCGCAAGCGGCTCAAATCCGCTGCAGCCCAGTTCCTGGTGACCATGGTGGCCACCGTGCTGTTCGACCTGGTCATCGCCATTCTGGTGGGCATCGTGGCGGCCATGCTGCTGTTTGTGCTGAAGAGCTGTGACCTGAAAATCGCGGTGAGCGACGTGAAGCGCAAAAACGCCGACGGCACCGACCAGGTGCGCACCGACGTGAAGGTGGTCTACCTGACCGGTCCGCTCTTCTTCGGTACCCAGGATCAGCTGACCCAGGCCATGGCGCAGCTGGGTGATGAGACTCACGGCGTGATCTTCTCGGTGCGCGGCGTGCCCTACATCGACGAGAGCGCCATCAGCGAGCTGGAGACCCTGCTGGCCGATCTGCGCGGGCGCAGCATCCGGGTGATGTTCAGCGGTGTGCAGCCCAACGTGAAGCACGAGATGGAGCGCACCGGCTTTGCGGCGGCGTTGGGTGAAGAGAACTTCGCCTGGGACGCCATCGAGGCCATCGAGACCATGGAGCAGCTGCCTCTGGTGGATACCCCGGTGCAGCTGTAAAACGGCAAGGAAAGAAAACGCAAACACACCAAATGAACCAGGCGGAGGACCCTTCGGCCCGCCGCCTGGTTCGTTTTTTGCTCCGGGAGTTTCAGCTGACTGGCAGACTTGTGAAGTGTTGGCGGGAATTTGTGGAAAAGAGTCAAAATATTCAACCTCGGCTTGACTTTCATGGTTTAAAATGATAAAATTTTGTCGACTGAAAGCGCTTTAAACAGGCGTTTTCAACAAATTGTTCCAATGGGATTTTACCGGGTGCAGACCCGGTCCGGTCGGGGAAAAGATGCGGCTTTGACCGGGCTGGGGCTGGCATTCGGGCAAAAAATCGCAAGTGTATCAAAGGAGGAAAACAAGCAAATGGAACTTATCAAACTGATCGGCGTCGTGATCGTGATCGCGGGCTTCGCGCTGAAGCTGGATTCGATCCTGATCATCTTCCTGGCGGCGGTGTCCACCGCGCTGGTGAGCGGTCTGGGCGTGGGCGGCCTGCTGGAGCAGCTGGGAGTCAACTTTGTGGCCAACCGCTCCATGGCCATCTTCATCATGATCCTGCTCATTACCGGTGTGCTGGAGCGCAACGGCCTGCGGGAAGCGGCGGCTGACCTGATGCGGAAGGTAAAGAGCGCCACCGCGGGCAAACTGGTTTGCGCCTACGGCGTGCTGCGCGGCTTCTTCGGCGCCTTCAACGTGGGCTTCGGCGGCGTTGCGGGCTTTGTTCGTCCGGTGCTGCTGCCCATGGCTGAGGGTGCCATCAAGAACCAGGGCCACGAGCCTGACGAAGAGCACATGGAAGACGTGAAGGGCATGGCCTCCGCCATGGAGAACATCGCCTGGTTCTTCTGCCAGGTGCTGTTCGTGGGCGGCGCCGGCGGCATTCTGGTGCAGAACACCCTGCAGTCTCTGGGCTACGAGGTTGAGCTGGTGGATCTGGCTGTGACCGAGCTGCCCATCGCCATCATCGCCGTTGTGCTGGCGAGCGTGCTGTTCATCATGAAGGACAAGAAGCTCACCAAGAAATACTATGGCGACAAGAACACCAAGGCGAAGAAGTAAACGGGGAGGAACACTAGCATGATCGATATGAAATTTTTGCAGGTCCCGGCAGAGTTCAACACCGTGATGCTGGACGTGGTCTGGATCATCGTGGGCCTGATCGCATTTTACGCGGGCATCAAAAATCTGCTGGATAAGGAAAATCCCTCCCGCATCGGCACCGCCGTTTTCTGGTGCTCCTTCGGCGTGGTGACCGCTCTGGGCAGCTGGCTGCCTCCCAAGGTCTCCGGCGCGCTGGTTATCGTGATGTGCATGCCCGCCATCTTCAAGAAGGTCAAGGTGGGCCGGGTGAACGTTCCCAGCAAGGAATACACCAAGGCCCAGTACAGCAAGATCGGCATGAAGATCTTCGTGCCCGCTCTGACCGTTGCCGTGATGTCGCTGTTCTTCGCCCTGTTCTCCAACGTGAGCTCCATGATCGGCATCACCATCGGCGTGGGCATCTCCATGGCTCTGCTGATGGTTTATTCCCGGGACAACAAGCCCAAGGTCTTCCTGGATGACTCCGAGCGCTTTTTGTCCCTGATGGGCCCCCTGTGCATGCTGCCCCAGCTGCTGGGCTGCCTGGGTGGTGTGTTCACCGCCGCCGGTGTAGGCGACGTGGTGGCCAGCCTGGTGGGCAACGTGGTGCCCGAGGGCAACGTGAACCTGGGCATCGTGGTCTACGCCATCGGCATGATGCTGTTCACCATGATCATGGGCAACGCCTACGCGGCCATCACCGTGATGACCGTGGGCATCGGCGGTCCCTTCGTGCTGGCCTACGGCGCAAACCCGGTGGTCATCGGTATGCTGGCGCTGACCTGCGGCTTCTGCGGTACCCTGTGCACCCCCATGGCCGCCAACTTCAACATCGTTCCCGTGGCCATTCTGGATATGAAGGACCGCTGGGGCGTTATCAAGAACCAGGTGCTGGTGGCTATCATCATGATCACCATCCAGATCTGCTTCATGATCGCTTTCAAGTAATCAAAAAAACGGAAGCCTGGCGGGGAGAGCGCAGTCTTTCCCCGCCGGGCTTTGCGGCTCTTTTTCACAAAACTCCATCACAAAGGAATGTTCGCATCATGCGCAAAATGGAACGGGGCGCGTCCATCATCATCCATAAATGGGTCCGGCTCAAGCCCTGGGACCGGCTGCTTATCGTAACCAGCAAGGAATACGAGCAGGAGGCCAAGGCGCTGCGCCGCCAGGCTTCCACCGTCACCCGGTCGGTGTCGGTGCTGCTGGTGGAAAACAAGGGCATGCATGTGGGCATGTTCTTTGACGACAACGAGGAGATCTTTGACCCCTATACCACCATCATTGCGGCCACTGAGTATTCCCTGGTCACCACCAAGGCGGCAAAGCGGGCCATCCGCAGGCATAAGAAGTTTTTGTCGCTGCCGCTTTCCACCAACGACGGCCGCTCCATGCTGCGCTATGACTTTTTGATGATGGACACCAAGAAGAGCCGCATGCTCTCTAAGGTCATCATGAAATACCTGAAAAACTCCAGCCGCATCCGAATCACCACCCCGGCGGGTACCGACCTGACGGTGGAAAAGCGGGGCCGGGAGCCGGGCTTTTTTAACGGTGTGCTGAAGGACAGCAAGGATTATTCCTCCGCCAGCATCGAGGTGTATGTGCCCATCGAGGAGACCTGCACCAACGGCATCATGGTGGTGGACGGCTCGCTGGGCTACATCGGCCGGGCCGAGGACCCGGTGCGTGTGCGCTTCGAGGCCGGTCGAATTGTGGAGATCGAGGATAACCCCACCGGAAACCGGCTCAAAGCCTACATGGACCAGTACCAGGACCCGCGCATCTGCATCGCGGGCGAGCTGGGCATCGGCTTGAATTCTCTTTCCAAATGCGAGGGAAACTGTTATATTGAAGATGAATCCGCCTACGGCACCTTCCACATCGGCCTGGGGCGGAACATCGCGCTGGGCGGTATCCAGAATGCCAAGGGCCATTTTGACCTGGTGGCCCACAGCCCCAGCATCTACACCGACAACCGGCAGATCATGCAGGAAGGCAAGATCATCGTGCCGGAACCCGATTTTATCTATTGAGCAAAGGAGTGCTGTACAAATGAAAGTACTGGTAACTGGTTTCGATCCCTTCGGCGGCGAGGCCGTGAACCCCGCGTTCGAGGCGGTGAAGCTGCTGCCCGACCAGATCGCCGGGGCCCAGATCATCAAGCTGGAGATCCCCACCGTGTTCACCCGGAGCGCTAAGGTGGTGGAGCAGGCCATGGAGGAGCACAAGCCCGACATCGTGATCAATGTGGGTCAGGCCGGCGGCCGGTCCTGCATGACCGTGGAGAAGGTGGCCATCAACCTGGCCGAGGCACGCATCCCGGACAACGACGGCGAACAGCCCTTTGACGAGCCCCTGCGTGCGGACGGCGATACCGCCTACTTTGCCACTGTGCCGGTGAAGGCCATGGTGGAGAACATGCGCAAGAACGGCGTTCCCGCCCATATCTCCTACACTGCGGGCACCTATGTGTGCAACAGCATCATGTACAACGTGCTGTATCTGGCCGCGAAGAAGTTCCCGAGCGTGCGCGCTGGTTTCATCCATGTGCCCTACGAGAACGGCCAGGTGGTGGGCAAGCCCAACGGCACCCCCTTCATGCCCCTGGACCTGATCGCCAAGGGTCTGGAGCATTCCATCGAGGCGGCGGTGCAGAACACCGAAGACGCCAAGGTCACCATGGGCGAGACCCACTGATCTCAGCATGCAGAAAGCCCCCGAAGCTATCAGCTTCGGGGGCTTTCTTACGTTATTAAGCAATGTGCTCAGCTTTCCTCCGGCAGGCCGGTTTCCAGCGCGTTGTTGGTGCGGCCGGGGAAGGGATAGGTGCGGGCTTCGTCGGCCACAAGGCTTTCAAAGCCGTAGTAGCGGGCCATGTCCGCGCAGATCCAGTCCTCCGGGTCGGTGCGCAGGTCCGGCAGGCCGTAGCCAGCGCACCAGCGGGTGTAGGGCTCAATGGAGTAGCTCACCACCTGGGTCTGGCCCTGGGCCTTCAGGCTCAACAGCTCAGTCTCCCGGGTGCGGTGCATCATCCAGAAGCTGGCGATGTCGTAGCCCGCCCATAACAGCTGGAAGCAGGCCACAAGAGCAAGGGCAGCGGCCGCACCGCCCAGTACGCTGCGCAGACGGCTGCGGTCCAGCCCGGCCAAAGCGGCGGCGCAGGCGGCAGTGAGGAATACAAAAACTCCATGGGTGGAGCGCTCATAGTAGACCGGAGAGAGCACCATGGCGAAGTTCGCACCCAGCCCTGCCGCAAACAAGGCCAGCGGCAGGAACAGGACTTGCGGTGCGGGCTTTTGCAGCCACAGCAGCCAGAAGAGCACTGCAAAGATCAAAAGAAGAGGCAGACCGTAGTCCCACAGCATGTTCAGCGCGGTGAGAAAACGGGTGGCCAGAATGGTCACTGGGCCCCGGGGATCGGGTGCGGCGTCCTGCCGCTGGTAGTTGCCCGGGGCAAGAATCAACAGGGCGAAGCCGAGAAGCCCGCCCACCAGACCGGTGAACATCCACAGGGGGGCTTTCTTCTCCCGGAACAGCTGCCAGCAAAGTGCCAGCACCATCAGCACCAGAAGCCCGGCACTGGTGTTCTCACTGCTCCAGCCGCCCACAAGACCAGCCAGAAAACAGGCAGGAGCCAACCAGCGGCGGGGCTGCAGCGGGCGGTGCAGCTGCAGCGCAAAGGGCAGCGCCGCAGCCAGGCAGAAGAAGCTGGCCCATAGATAGTTGAAGGAGCCGCACATCCACAGATTGGTCTGACCGAACACCGGCGAGACCATCCAGAAGCTGAGAAAGATGAACAGCAGCAGCTGGGGGTCGGCAGGAGCTCGGCGGCCCTTGGCGGCCAGATAGACCACCAGGGCAAGCCCCACATAAATCAGCGTGTTGCATACGTTGAACAGGAGCTTCGGCTGGATGGTGAACCATTGGTCCAGGCTCTTGATGAGGAACCGGCCGCTCCAGGTCATGTAGTGGTAGGTCTGACTCTGGAGCACGTCCCACAAACCGGTGAGACGCTCGCCGGTACGGTAACTGAAGGCAAAGGTGAAGTCATCCGCCACAAAAGGGGTCAGGCAGTTGAACAGCAGCATCACCGCCGCCGCGGCAGCCGCCAGCAGCCAGAAAAGCCGACGGTTCAGCCGGGCATTGGATTCAATCGGCTTCATAGCGCCTCCTTTACTCCAGAGCATAGCTCAGTTCAGTTTCCACCGTGTTGGAGAAATCATCGTAACCGGGGAAGGGGTAGTAGTGCTGCTCGGTGATCACAAGGGAGTCCGCGCCAAGATGCAACGCCATGTTCACATTCACCCAGTTATCCTTATCCAGCCGCAGATCCGGCTGGCCGTATGCGCCGCAGAAGCGGGTATAGGGGTAAATGGCATAGGTCTCGATGTCCCGCTCACCCTGAGCGACTTGAGTAAGTATGGTCTCCTCACGCACCTGACGCATGATGGAATAGTTCAGAATGTCGTAGCCGCCTTCCACAAGATCGAAGCAGAGCAGAACGCACAGGCCTCCGGCCAGCAGTCCCTGCGGAAGTTTTCCCAGAGAGGGCTGATGCTGAGCCAGACCGATGAGTGCACTGCCGGTGGCGATGACCCAGAAGGCAAGCACCGCATAGAAGGAGCGCACATAGTATACTGGCGAGAGGATCAGGGCATAGTTTGCAGCCAGACCCATCACGAACCAGAATGCAGGGAACAGCGCCGCCCGCAGAGAGGGACGGCACAAAAGCAGGCAGAAATAAACAGCGGCAAACAGGATGGCCAGAACCAGGCCGTACAGCCGCAGGGTGTGGGTGGCGTTCATCACACGGGTGAGCAGTACGGTGAGAAAACCGCGGGAGTCCTCACCGGCCCGGTCCATCCGGACCCATTGGCCGGGTGCGCACATCAGCAGCAGGAAACCCGCCAGGCAGCCCGCAGCGCCGGTCAGCTGCCACAGGGGCGTGCGGCCCAACAGCAGGCGGGAGAGCACGCAGAGCAGCAGGCAGGCCAGCAGCACCGCGCCGCTGGTGTTTTCGTTGCCCCATCCGGCGGCAACGCCTGCGAAAAACATGCCCACAGCAGCGCCCTTGCCCCAGGAGAGATCCCGGTCCAGCTGTAGCCGGTAGGGCAACAGGAAGACCAGACCCAGCATCAGGGGCCACAGGTAAACGCAGGAGCCGCACATCCATAAATTGACCGCGCCGAACGCCGGGTTAAAATGGAAGAACAGCGCCAGCACCACCAGCAAAAAGGCGGGATGCAGCTTTTTCTGACCGGCAGCAAGCTTTGCGCACAGCCAAACGGTAAAGGTAAACGCAGCAGCGTTGGCCAGGTTGAAGACCCATTTTCCCAGCCACAGGAAGAGCTGGTTCAGGCCGATGGCGATGGTCCGGCCACCCCACTGCATATAATGGTAGTACTGGGAGACAACGATGTCCCAGAAGGTTTCCACCGGATCGTGGGTGGGAAACCGCAGCAGATAAGAATAGTCGTCGGAAATCAGAGGAGTGAGCCAGTTGAACACCAGCATCACCAGAAAAACAGCCGCAAGAATCAACCCCGCAGGCTGAAAAAACGCCCGGGGAGAAAACGAATGAGATCGACGCAAGAGATCGGTTCCTCCTTTTAGATGGTGGGCAGCAGACAGAGGCGCTGCACTCGGATCGGAATCAGCCCACGCTGATCTTGCCCTCGGGCAGGATGTCGAACTTGCCCTGCTCCCGGCGCTGGCTGGCCAGACTGATCGCCAGCGAGACCGGGCCCACACGGCCGATGAACATGGTGACCATGGTGATGATCAGGGCAGGCGCGTGCATTTCGCCGGTCACGCCCACCGAGCAGCCCACCGTACCGAAGGCGCTGACCACCTCATACAGGCAGTCCAGCGGGCTGATGAGCTCGCCGCAGTTGAAGAAGACGATCAGGGTGACCAGGATCACCACACCCAGGCTCAGCATGGAAATGCTCAGCGCCTGGTAAACGGTTTTCTTGTCGATGCGGCGGCGGAAGATCTGAGCATCCTCCCGGCCGGTGACCACGCTGGCCACGGTGACCAGAATCACGCTGAAGGTTGTCACCTTGATACCGCCGCCGGTACCGCCGGGCGCGGCGCCGATGAACATGAGCACACAGAGCATGCACTTGGTGATGGAGCCCATGGAGGCCAAATCAATGGTGTTGAAGCCTGCGGTTCGGGCGCTGATGGACTGGAACATGCTGTTCACTACCTTGTCCCCGGTGGACATGCCGCCCAGAGTGGCGGGGTTGTTCCATTCCAGGAAGGCGAAGCCCACAGTGCCGCCCACAATCAACAGGATGGTGCAGAACAGTACCACCTTGGTGTGGATGGACAGATGGTGCGTCTTGCGCCACTGGCCCAGATCATGCCAGACCAAAAAGCCCAGGCCACCGGCCACGATCAGGAACATGATGATGCCCTGTACATACCAGTTGGAGGCATAGCCCATCAGGCTTACATAACTCTGGGTGCGGCCCAGGATATCAAAACCGGCGTTGCAGAAGGCGGAGATGGATAAAAAGATCGAGATGAAAATGCCTTCGCTGCCGTATTCGGGCACAAAGACAGGCAGCAGCAGCACAAAGCCCAGGCCTTCGAAGAAGGCGGCAAGCTTCATGACCACCAGAAGCAGGCCCCGGGCCTCCGCCACGTTGGAGGTACCAATGGATTCACTGGCCAGCTTCATGGAGCGGAAGCCGACCCGGCGTCGGAGCGCCAGGGTGAAAAAGCTGGCCAGTGTGACCAGACTCAGACCGCCAATCTGAATCAGGCAGATCACGACCGTCTGGCCGAACGTGGTAAAGCCCTGATAGGTGTCCAGTACCACCAGACCGGTCACGCAGGTGGCGCTTGTGGCCGTGAAAAAGGCCTGTACCGGCGTGATGCCGTTACGGGTGGCAAAGGGCAGCATGAGCAGCAGCGCACCGGTCACGATCACCACAAGAAAGCTGGAAACAATCAGCCGGGTGGGGGAGAGACTCTCCAGCCGGCGGCGTTTTTTGGGGGGCGGAGCGGTCCGGCTGATCAACCGGCCCAGCTGCGATGTTTGAAAGGAATTGGAATCCTGTTCCACGGTCGTTTTCCTCCTTGCATGCACCCGGCGCCACTGTCAAGGCGCACGAACGCAATTCTATTATGTTCTTATAATATACACGTTTGTAAGAGGTATTTCAACTTGATTTTGACTGTCTTGACTGATATAATATTACAGTATGCACAGAGCTGGTAGAAAAATCAGCTTGGGCGGGCCTCCTAAGAAATAGGTTACCTTACGACAAACGAGTTTTTTCAAATTTTGAGAATGGTTCGAATGGAGTTGTGACTGCCTATTTTGGGGTGGTGGAGAGATGGAAGAATCTTACAAAAATGCCTGTGCAAATCGGGTGCCCAAAAGGCAGATCGTCACCTTGAACGAAGTGCGAAAAACCGCATAGAATCAAGGAAAAATCGATATAAGTCTCCGTAGCTCAGTTGGATAGAGCGCGAGCCTCCTAAGCCCGAGGCCCCCGGTTCAAGCCCGGGCGGGGACACCAAAATGAGCGCGGAAGATTGCAAAAAATCTTCCGCGCTTTTGCTAATGAAAGTAAGATAAAATTGATGGTCTGCTAAAAAAACAGGGACTTCTGCTAATGAGAAAAACAAACCGAAAACAGCCCGCCTGCCAAAAAAGGCGTATGGTTCCCTTAGAACCGGTGAATCTGGGTGTGAATCCATGACAAATTTGCGTTTACGACCATGTAAATCTGGTATGCTGGAAGAGGGGCTTGAGGGACGGATTTCTAAATGCATTAGCAGCCAGGCCAGAGAAATTTTAGATTTCTAAAAACAAGCGCCGGGATTAG
>NHCFR00700__coassemble_956_pt1 | contig 47424 bp, 47 predicted proteins | sample NHCFR00700__metabat2_high_PE_065 | metagenome-assembled genome bin NHCFR00700
TTCTCTTTCGCTTTGGCTGTTCACCTCAGCGACGTGTTTTATTATAGCACGGATTCAGAGAATGTCAACACCTGTTTTGAATTTTTTTGAAAAATATTTTCTCGTCAGTTTTACCGCCCCTATAATTGACATTCACCTTGTGGATGCGTATAATATATAAAATGTTAGGACAAAGGCGTCCATCCCAAGGCGGTCGTATCCGCTTTCACGGGATGGGCGCCTTTTCTTTTTTACACTATAGCAGATACAATTTCAAGGGGGATATTGGGATTATGGCAAGCAAGCATATTTTCGTGACCGGCGGTGTGGTTTCCGGCCTGGGCAAGGGCATCAGCGCGGCCAGCCTGGGACGGCTGCTCAAGCAGCGCGGCCTGAAGGTGGCAGCCCAGAAGCTGGACCCTTATGTGAACGTGGACCCGGGTACCATGAGCCCTTACCAGCACGGTGAGGTATTCGTGACCGAGGACGGCGTGGAGACCGACCTGGATCTGGGCCACTACGAGCGCTTCATCGACGAGGATCTGAACAAGCTCTCCAACCTGACCAGCGGCCGGGTCTACTGGAATGTGCTGCACAAGGAGCGGGCGGGCGAATACCTGGGCCACACTGTGCAGATCATTCCCCACGTGACCAACGAGATCAAGGAATTCGTTTACGGCCTGGGCGAATACACCAAGGCAGATGTGGTCATCACCGAGATTGGTGGCACCATCGGCGACATCGAGAGCCAGCCGTTTCTGGAGGCTATCCGTCAGATCAGCCGGGAGGTCGGCCGGGAAAACTGCCTGTTTTTGCATGTGGTGCTGGTTCCCTACCTGAAATGCTCCGGCGAGCACAAAACCAAGCCTGCCCAGCATTCGGTGCACGAACTGCAGAGCATGGGCATCATGCCGGACGTGATCATCGCCCGCTGTGACGAGCCCCTGGAAGATGGTATCCTGCAAAAGATCGCTGCCTTCTGCAACGTGGAGCAGGACTGCGTGATTGAAAACCGCACTCTTCCCAGCCTGTACGATGTGCCCCTGATGCTGCACGGTGCACGGCTGGACGAGCTGGTCTGCCGCCGCTTCGGCTTTGCCGCGCCGGAGCCGGATCTGACCGAGTGGCGGCAGATGTGCACCCGCATCAATGAGCTGAACCGTTCGGTGACCATTGCCATGGTGGGCAAGTATGTAGAGCTGCACGATGCTTACCTCTCGGTTGTGGAGGCGCTGCGCCACGGCGGCTATGAGAACAGCGCGGCAGTAAGCATCCGCTGGGTGGATGCGGAGCAGCTGAGTGAAGCCAATCTGAACGAGCAGCTGGCCGGTGTGGACGGCATCCTGGTGCCCGGCGGCTTCGGCCAGCGCGGCATCGAGGGCATGATTCTGGCGGCACGCTACGCCCGTGAGCATTCCCTTCCCTACCTGGGCATCTGCCTGGGCATGCAGATTGCAGTAATCGAAGCGGCCCGGAATATGGCCGGTCTGCCCCGGGCCAACAGCCGGGAATTCACCCCCGAGAACGACCAGTGTGTGATCGACCTGATGCCGGATCAGGCCGGCGAGCTGCCCAAAGGCGGCACCATGCGTCTGGGCGCATACCCCTGCGCTTTGGCAGAGGGCAGCCGGATGCGTGCCATCTACGGTGGCGCGGAACTGATTCATGAACGCCACCGCCATCGCTACGAGGTAAGTAATGCCTTCCGCCCGGTGCTGGAAGAGGCGGGCGTACGCTTCACCGGCACCTCGCCGGATGGCCGTTTGGTGGAGGCTATGGAGCTACCGGAGCACCCCTTCTTTGTGGCGGTGCAGTATCATCCGGAGTTCAAGAGCCGCCCCAATCATGCGCACCCGCTGTTCCGCGAACTGATCCGCGCCTGCCTGAAGGGCTGACCTTCTCTTTTCGGAATAAAAATGGATACAAAAACGCTCCCGCGTTCGGAACAAGTCGAACACGGGAGCGTTTTTTATTCTCTTTTCCGCACTCATATGGGCGCGTAAAGGGCTTTGTACTGGTTCTCCGGGTTGGGCTCCAGCACCCAGAAGGGGCTATTCAGCAAAGAGTCCAGATCCTCGTCAAAGGCGATGCAGAACTGCTCCAGCAGGGGCCGGATCGCTTCCTTGTCCGCCTTCTGTGCCCGGCGGCAGAGGATCTTTTCGGTCAGATTCCGGGGCGGTATCGTGCTTCTCAGATAAATCCGGCCGCCGTACATGCCCCAGCCGCAGAAGCCGCCCACCACCGGCTGGCCTTCCGGCGCGCCGAGACCCAGCACCACAATCACGCCGCCTGCCTGGTACTCGCCCAGAAAGCTGCCCGCCGTGCCGCCAATCACAATGCTGGCGCAGGAGTCACCGAAGGCCTTCATATGAACACCCGCCCGGTATCCCACATCGCCCCGGACCATCAGCGCACCACCGCGCATGGCATAGCCCGCGGCATCGCCCGCGCGGCCCTCCACCCAGATTGTGCCCGCGTTCATGGTATCACCCACCGCGTCCTGCGCGTTGCCGTGAACCCGAATGCTGCCGCCGTCCAGATAGGCCCCCAGCGCATTTCCGGGCGTTCCCCAGATTTCCAGTTCACGGCCCTGCATACCGCTGCCGATATAGCGCTGGCCGCAGCAGTTATGAATTTGAACATGGGGATCGGTGCAGGAGCGCAGGCAACGGCCCAGCTCCTCATATTCCATTCCCGTGGCGTCGATTCTCATTGTGTTTCTCCCCTCTCTCATTCTCCGGCATGCTTCACGCCCAGGATATCCAGCTCCTTCTGGGTAAGCCCAATGCCACGCAGCGCCAGCCGGTTGCCGCACAGCGCCTCAATGGAATTGATGCCCATGCCGCCCATCATCTCGCGGATCTCACGGGTCCAGGCATCCACCAGGTTCACCAGACGTTGTGCGCCCTCGTCCGGGTCCAGACGGGCAGCCAGGTCCGGGCGCTGGGTGGCAATGCCCCAGTTGCACAGGCCGGTATGACAGGAGGCACACAGATGACAGCCCAGCGCACACAGCGCTGCTGTGCCGATCGAAACTGCATCCGCACCAAGGGCAATGGCCTTGACCACATCTGCCGAGTTACGGATGGAGCCGGAGGCAATCACTGAGATGCGGCGGCGGATCTGCTCCTGGCGCAGCCGCTCGTCCACAGCGGCCAGGGCCAACTCGATGGGGATACCTACATTGTCCCGGATTCGTGCAGGGGCTGCACCGGTGCCGCCCCGGAAACCGTCAATGGCGATGGCATCCGCGCCGCTGCGGGCGATGCCCGAGGCGATGGCCGCGATGTTGTGTACCGCCGCTACCTTCACGATCACCGGCTTGGTGTAGCCGGTGGCTTCCTTCAGTGAGGCCACCAGCTGGCGCAGGTCCTCAATGGAATAGATATCGTGATGGGGCGCGGGGCTGATGGCATCCATGCCCTCCGGCACCATACGGGTGCGGGCCACATCGCCCACAATCTTAGCGCCGGTCAGATGTCCGCCGATGCCGGGCTTTGCACCCTGACCGATCTTGATCTCGATGGCTGCGCCCGCCATCAGGTATTCCCGGTGCACGCCAAACCGGCCGGAAGCAACCTGCACGATGGTATTGGCTCCATACGGGTACAGATCCCGATGCAGACCGCCCTCACCGGTATTGTAATAAGTGCCCAGCGCCTGCGCCGCCCGGCTGAGGGCCACGTGTACATTGTAGCTGATGGCGCCGTAGCTCATGGCCGCAAACAGGATGGGGGTCTTCAATTCCAGATGCGGCGGCAGAGTGGTGTCCAGCTTGCCGTCCGGCCCGCGGTGGACCTTATCCGGGCGACGGCCCAGATAGACCTCGGTTTCCATGGGTTCCCGCAGGGGGTCGATGGGCGGATTGGTCACCTGGGAGGCGTTCAGAAGCAGCTTATCCCAATAGCAGGGCACCTGCTCCTGTGCGCTGCCCATGCTGGACAGCAGCACGCCGCCGGTGGCCGCCTGCCGGTAGATCTCCTGCCGGGCGTCCTGACTCCATCCTGCATGGGGTCGGAAGGTATTTTCCGCCGGGCGAATCTGCAGCGCCCCGGTGGGGCAGCAGGCCACGCAGCGCTGACAATCCACACACAAGTTGGCGTATGCCCGCATCTTCCCGGCTTTTTCATCCTTTTTATGCACGCCAAAGGCGCATTGCTGCTCGCAGATGCGGCAGTTCACGCACAGCTCCCGGTCACGCAGGACCGCAAAGCGAGGCGTATCCCATTGGATTTTCATTTCCGTTCCTCCTCCTTCAGCCGCACGATCACCGGTTCGCCGCCATTTGGCGCCCAGATACGGTCCAGCTCCGGCTCCACTGCCCGGATGGCGGCCTCTTCACTGGCAAAGTATACCCGGTCGCCCCGCTCGGCCACCACCAGACTGCGCAGCTTGAGCCGGTCGTTCAGGGCCATCATGCCGCCCTCGAAGCCCACCAGAATGGAGAACGGCCCGGTAATCAGCAAATCGCTGTACATCTGACGCAGGAAACGACGCTGCTTCTGCTCCGGCTCGGGCATGGCGGCCAGCTCGCTCCAGAAGGGGGCCGCCACCACCTGTGCAGCCTCCTCCAATGTGAGGCCCTGATGGCGCAGCAGATAATCCAGTGTATAGGTAATAACCTCGGTATCGGTGAGCAGGTTACAGCGGTAACCATACATCTCCACTGCCCTCCGATTTGCGTCGTAGGAAGAAATCTCGCCGTTGTGGACCACCGACAAATCCAACAGGGCAAAGGGATGGGCGCCGCCCCACCAGCCCGGGGTGTTGGTGGGATACCGGCCGTGGGCAGTCCAGGAATAGCCCTCATATTCCTCCAGACGGTAGAAATCCGCCACGTCCTCCGGGTAGCCCACAGCTTTGAATACACCCATATTTTTGCCGCAGGAAAACACATAGCAGCCCTTGAGCTGGTCGTTGATGCGAATCACACAGCGAGCGACATATTCCTTTTCGTCCAGATGGCTGTCCGCCAGCTTGTGGGGCAGCGGCTGCACAAAATACCGCCAGATCAGCGGCGCGTCCTTGATCTTGGGCGTGGGCCGGGTGGGAATTTTAGAAAGGTTGATTACATCGAAATGACGTTCCAGAAACCGTTCGCACTCCTCCCGGGCGGCAAGATCATCATAAAACACATGCAATGCATAATGGTTTTTGTATTGCGGATAGATGCCATAACCGGCAAAACCGCCACCCAACCCGTTGCTGCGCTCATGCATCACCGCGATGGACCGGCGGATCACCTCACCGCTGATGGGCTGGCCATCCCTGGCAAATACCCCGCTGATGGCGCATCCGGACGGGATGCGTACCTGGCCTTCCTTTAACATGGTCCTCCTCCTTTTCACCGCGCAGCGCGCGGAAAACAAAAAAGGCGCCCGCACCGGTGCCTTTGCATCGATGCGAACGCCTTTGTTCGTATGCGTTATCATAGCACTGCATTAAAGCAAAAGTCAAGTGTTTTTTTACTCTTTCAACACTTTCCCGCAGTTCCGACAAAGCTTTTCGAGCAAACGCGCGCAACTTTTGTGCAAATACAAAAAATTGCTTTTTGCGGTCGTCTGCCCCCTTGACGCGGCGGCGTTTGGGGGCTATAATGCAGCTATTGACACAGCAAAGGCGCTGCGATCCCCCACGGATTTGCGGCGCCTTTGTCCCTTTTTATTCCCGGCATTCAAGGAGGAATTGTCCATGAGCCACACCCTTTCGCAGCTTATGCAGTTCATAGAAGAAAACGACATCAAGTTCATTCGCCTGGCCTTCTGTGATATGTTCGGCGTACAGAAGAACATTGCGATCATGGCCAGCCAGCTGCCTCACGCGGTGGAAAGCGGTATCTCCTTTGATGCTTCCGCCATTGCAGGCTTTGCCAATGTTGCGGAATCGGATCTGTTCCTCGCACCGGATCTGGACACTTTCGCCATTCTTCCCTGGCGGCCCAGCGAGGGCTGCGTGGGCCGGTTCTTCTGCAACATCAAATACCCGGACGGCCGCCCCTTCGAGGGCGACGGGCGGCACCTGCTGCAGACCATGGAGCAAAAGGCGGCACAGGCCGGATACCGGTTTTTGCTGGGTCCGGAATGTGAGTTTTATCTGTTTGAAACCGATGAAAAGGGCCGCCCCACCCTGGAGCCCTTTGACCGGGCGGGCTACTTCGACATTGCCCCCATGGACCGGGGCGAAAACGTGCGACGGGAAATCTGCCTGACGCTGGAAGAGATGGGCATCCAGCCCGAGCGAAGTCATCACGAGCAGGGCCCCGGCCAGAACGAGATCGATTTCCGGTGCGCTTCTCCCCTGCACGCGGCGGACGACCTGATGACCATGCGGGCAGCGGTGAAGGCCATTGCCGCCCAGAACGGTTTGTTCGCCTCCTTCCTGCCGAAGCCTCTGCAGGACGAGAGCGGCAGCGGGCTGCACATCAACCTTTCCATCTTCCAGAACGGTGTGAATCTGTTCGAGAATTTCCGCACCGATCCGCATCCCACCGCCGCCGCCTTTTTGGCAGGTATTCTGCGGCGTATTCCCGAGATTACCGTTTTCGCTGACCCGCTGCCCGGCTCCTATGAACGGCTGGGCCGCTGCGAAGCGCCGGGCGTGGTAAGCTGGTCCTGCCAGAACCGTTCTTCTCTGGTGCGTGTACCTGCCGCCAGCGGCCCCGACTGCCGCATGGAGCTGCGCAGTCCGGACCCCTCCTGCAATCCCTATTATGTAACCGCGCTGCTGCTGGCTTCCGGGTTTGAGGGTGTACAGGAAGGGCTGAGCCTGCCCGCCGCTGCGGACTATGACGCATTTGCCCGGCCTGCCGGACTTACCCCGCTGCCTGCCAGCCTGGACGAGGCACTGGCACTGGCCCGGGAAAGTGAGTTCTTAAAGCAGGTTCTGCCGGAAAAACTGCTGGTGGATTATCTGGGCCACAAGCAGCGGGAGGCGGATGCCTACGCCGCAGAAAGCAAACCCTATGAATATGAGATCCGCCAGTACTTTGAACGGATCTGACCATTGGTTTCGAAAAGTGAGGTGAACGGGGATGCCGGGTGTTCTGATTGCAAGCGACAAGCAATACCACGAAACGCTGCGGGCATTTTTTGCCGCCGGTCAGCCTGCGCAATGCTGTGCCAATGCCGGAGAGGCCCGTCGAGCCATGTGCAGCGGCTCCTTCGAAACCCTGGTGATCAACGCACCTCTCCCCGATGAATTTGGCCGGGAGCTGGCTGTACAGGCGGCGGATGCCGGTATGGATGCCATTCTCCTTTGCCCCGGACCCCAGGCCGACAAGATGGCCGCCGGGCTGGAAAAATACGGAGTCTTCGTGCTGGCCAAACCACTTTCCCGCCAGCAAACCGCTTTTGCGCTGCGGCTGATCCGAACCGGCCGCCAGCGGCTGCAGAAGCTCACCGCGCAAAACCGCCGACTGACCAAGCGGCTGGACGAAGCCCGGATCATCAGCCAGGCCAAATGTGCGCTGGCACTTTGCCGGGGGCTGAGTGAAGAACAGGCCCACCGTTTAATCGAAAAAGAAGCCATGGATGGCCGCATCTCCAGCCGGGAGGCCGCACTGGAGATCATGCGAAGGCTGGAGGACGAAGGCCTTTTGTAACTGCTTTTTCCGTTTCAGGATTGATAATAAATACGCCAAACAGGCAAAGGCGCCTGCATGAATGCTTGAGGAGGTTTCTCCCCGGGCTTTGTGCAGGCGCCTTTGCTTTTAAACCATACAAAGCGAGGGACATTTTATGCAAAAACTTCCCAGGCATCTGCCAATTCATTACGAGGATTACGCACCCGATCTTGCACCGGAGCAGCGCAAGGCCTTTTATGGGCTGCCAAAAAACGTGCAGTTCTGTCGCGAGTGCGTAATGAGCAACCAGAAGCCCAACAGCTGCTACGAGTTCGAGCACACCATTCATTCCAAAAAGAAGACCATAGTCATTCAGGAGGACGGCGTATGCGACGCCTGCCACGCCTGCCACAACAAGGAAGGCAAGATCGACTGGGCCGACCGGGAACGCCAGCTGCGGGAGCTGTGCGACCAATACCGCAAGACCGACGGCAGCTACGACTGCCTGGTGCCGGGCAGCGGCGGCAAGGACAGCTTTTACGCCGCCCACCTTTTGAAGTACAAGTACGGCATGCATCCGCTCACCGTAACCTGGGCGCCCCACATCTACACCGACTGGGGCTGGAAAAACTTCGAAGCCTGGATTCACGCCGGATTCGACAACTACCTGTGCACCCCCAACGGCCTGACCCACCGGCTGCTCACCCGCCTGGCCACCGAAAACCTGTTTCATCCCTTCCAGCCCTTCATTCTGGGCCAGAAGCAGCTGGCACCCAAGATGGCCGCGAAGTTCGGCATCCCCCTGGTGTTCTACGGTGAGAACGAAGCCGAGTTTGGCAACCCCATCGCGGACAACGACAGCGCGCTGCGGGACGAACACTTCTTTGCCACCAATGACTTTGATCACATCTATCTGGGCGGCGTTTCGCTGCGCCAGCTGGAGGAGGACTTTGGTGTGGACAAGGCGGACCTGGCCATCTATCTGCCCTGCGAGACCAGTGACCTGGAGAAGAACCACATCCAGGTGCACTACATGGGCTACTACGAAAAATGGCATCCGCAGGGTGCATACTACTACAGCGTGGAGCATGGCGGATTCATGCCCAGCCCGGAACGCACCGCCGGTACCTACTCCAAATACAATTCCATCGACGACAAGGTGGATGACTTCTTCTACTACACCACCTACATCAAATACGGCATCGGCCGCTGCACCTACGACGCGGCGCAGGAAATCCGCAACGGCGAGATCGACCGGGACGAGGCGGTGCTGCTGTGCAAGAAGTATGACGGCGAATTCCCCAGCCGGTTTGCCGACGAATTCTTCCGTTACATCTCCATCGACAAGGAGCACTTTGGCAAAGCGGCCGACTGCTTCGAGCAGCCCACAATGGATCTGGATTATTTCATGCATCTGGCAGACCGGTTCCGCTCGCCCCATCTGTGGCAGTACGAGAACGGCGTCTGGAGCCTGCGGCATACGCCCTTTGAGGGGCCGAGCCTGTGCGGCTTCGGCGCACCGGAAAAAGGCGGTGCCAAATGAGCGCGGCGCTGCGGCTCATTGCCCGGCTGGACGTAAAAGACCGGTATCTGGTGAAGGGCATCCAGTATGAGGGCCTGCGCAAGCTGGGCGACCCCCACGACTTTGCGCTGGACTATTACCGGCAGGGCATCGACGAGCTGTTTTATCTGGACACGGTGGCCAGCCTGTACGGCCGCAACAACCTGAGCGGCATTTTGGAGCGGGTCACCCGGGACGTGTTCATCCCCATCACCGCCGGCGGAGGCCTGCGCAGCGTGGAGGATGTGGGCACCGTACTGAAGGCCGGCGCGGACAAGGCGGCCATCAATACCGCCGCCCTGCTCCGCCCCCAGCTGATCAGCGAGGTGGCCCGTGCCTTCGGAAGCCAGTGCATGGTGCTGAGCATCCAGGCCAAGCGCCGGGACCCGCTGAACCCCGCCGCCGGTTGGGAAGCCTATTACGACAACGGCCGGGAGCACTCCGGGCGGGATGTTCTGGGATGGGCCCGTGAGGCCCAGCAGTTGGGCGCAGGTGAAATTCTTCTCACCGGTGTGGACCGCGAGGGCGTACGCCGCGGCCTGGACCAGGAGCTGATCCAAGCGGTGTGCAGCGAGGTGACCATCCCGGTGATCGCGGCAGGCGGCGCAAGCAATGCGGGTGATCTGATGCAGGCCGCCCGCCTGGGCGCAGGAGCCGTGGCAATGGGCAGCCTGCTGCATTACAAACAAGCCACAATCCCCCAGCTGAAAAAGGAGCTGGCGGAAAACGGTGTGGAGGTGAGACCATGCATCCAACAGTAACCATTGTGGATTACGGGCGCAGCAATCTTTTGAGCGTGCAGCGCGCCCTGGAATACTGCGGTGCGATAGTGGAATACGCCTCCACCCCTGAGCAGGTGGCCGCGGCCGGTGCGCTGGTGCTGCCCGGTGTGGGCGCCTTTGCAGACGGCATGAACCTGCTGCGGGAAAGCGGCTTGGCCCGGGCGGTCTGCACCAGGGCAAGGCAGGGTGTTCCTCTGCTGGGCATCTGCCTGGGAATGCAGTTTCTGTTCGATTCCAGCAGCGAGGGAGGGATCACTCCCGGCCTCGGTCTTTTGCCGGGCACCGTGGAGGCCATTCCCGGCCATACCACCCAAGGCCAGCCGCTGCGGGTGCCGCACATTGGCTGGGCGCCATTGTATCCCGCCCAGCAGCGGGAAGGATTTTCCGGCAGCACACTGGAAGCCATTCCGACCAAAAGCCAGGTGTACTTCGTGCACGGCTACCGGGCAATGCCTGCACGCCAGGCTGACCGGCTGGCGGATACGCTGTATGGAGGGCACCGCATCTGCGCTGCCGTCCAGCGCGGCAATATTACCGGGGTACAATTTCACCCGGAAAAAAGCGGCGAGGTGGGACTCGCCATTCTGCGCACGTTCCTGGGCAGCTGCCCGGCGTGATATAGAGGGTAACTTTTAAGGAGGGAATTTATTATGAAACAGACCTACCGACCTGCACTGAGCCTTTACGAGACCCAGAGTGCCATTGGCATGATCAAGCAGTGCTTCCCCGCACACCTGACTCGCCAGCTGCGGCTGACCCGGGCCACCGCTCCCCTGTTCGTGGACCCCACCACCGGACTGAACGACGATTTGAACGGCGTGGAACGTCCGGTCTCCTTTGACATTCCCGCCATTCCCGAACTGGCAAAAGGCGCGCAGGTGGTGCACAGCCTGGCCAAGTGGAAGCGCCAGGCACTGGGCCGCTTCGGTTTCGCACCGGACACCGGCCTGTACGCGAACATGAACGCCATCCGCCGGGACGAGGAGCTGGACGCGCTGCACTCGGTGTATGTGGATCAGTGGGACTGGGAAAAGGTCATCACCCGTGAAACCCGCACCGAGGAATACCTGAAGGATACCGTGCGGTCCATCGTAAGCGCCATCTGTGCCACGCTGGAGGAGGTCAAGAAGGCATATCCCCAGCTGTGTGTAACCCTCTCCGAACACGTGAGCTTCGTGACCACCCAGCAGCTGGAGGACCTGTGGCCCGACCTGACGCCCCGCCAGCGGGAGAACGCCTATCTGGAGCAGCACCCCACCGCCTTTATCATGCAGATCGGCGCACCTCTGGCCAGCGGCAAGCCCCACGACGGCCGCGCCCCCGACTACGACGACTGGAGCCTGAACGGTGATCTGCTGTTCTGGGACGACGTTCTGGGCTGTGCGCTGGAGGTTTCCAGTATGGGTATCCGGGTGGACGCCGAAGCCATGGAACGTCAATGCAAGGCGGCTGGCTGCCCCCATCGGCTGGAGCTGCCCTTCCACAAGGCTGTACTGGACGGCACCCTGCCCCTGACCATGGGCGGCGGCATTGGCCAGAGCCGCCTGTGCATGCTGCTGCTGGGCAAGGCTCACATCGGTGAAGTACAGGCAAGCCTGTGGCCCAAAGCCATTCGGGAGCAGTGCGAGGCCGCTGGTATCCCCCTGCTGTGAGCGCATCCGCACATTTTTGCTTTGAAGTATGAAAAGGAGCTGTGACATATGAATCATGTACCGGAATTGTTTGGCAGTATGGTATTCAATGACAAGGTTATGAAGGCCCGCCTGCCCAAGGAAGTTTACCGTTCTTTGAAAAATACCATCCAGCGGGGCGCTCCCCTGGACCCCAGCGTGGCCGACGTGGTGGCTGCCTGCATGAAGGACTGGGCCGTAAGCAAGGGCGCGACTCATTTCACTCACTGGTTCCAGCCCATGACCGGCATCACCGCCGAAAAGCACGACAGCTTCATCAATCCCTGCGGTGACGGCAGCGTCATCATGGACTTCTCCGGCAAAGAGCTGGTCAAGGGCGAGCCGGATGCCTCCAGCTTCCCCTCCGGCGGCCTGCGCGCCACCTTTGAGGCCCGCGGCTACACTGCCTGGGACCCCACCAGCTACGCCTTTATCAAGGATGACACCCTGTGCATTCCCACTGCCTTCTGCAGCTACAACGGCCAGGTGCTAGACAAAAAGACTCCCCTGCTGCGCAGCATGGACGCCATCAGCAAGCAGGCGGTCCGTGTGCTGGCTCTGTTCGGTAAAAATGTACAGCGGGTGAACGCCACCATCGGGCCCGAACAGGAGTACTTCCTGATCAACAAGGAGGACTACGCCCGCCGCCCGGATCTGATTCTGACCGGCCGCACCCTGGTTGGCGCTCCCGCTCCCAAGGGCCAGGAGCTGGAGGATCACTACTTCGGTTCCCTGCGGCCCCGGGTCAAGGCCTTCATGGCTGACCTGGACGAGGAGCTGTGGAAGCTGGGCATCCTGGCCAAGACCGAACACAACGAGGTGGCCCCCTGCCAGCATGAGATGGCTCCCATCTTCGCCACCGCCAACATCTCCACCGACGCCAACCAGCTGACCATGGAGGTGATGAAGAAAGTGGCCGACCGGCACGGCTTTGCCTGCCTGCTGCACGAAAAGCCTTTTGAGGGCGTGAACGGAAGCGGCAAACACAACAACTGGTCGCTTTCCACCGATGGAGGCGAAAATCTGCTGGACCCCGGCACCACGCCCGCCGAGAACACCCAGTTCCTGCTGTTCCTGACCGCCGTAATCAAAGCGGTGGACGATTATCAGGAGCTGCTGCGCATCAGCGTGGCCAGCGCTGGCAACGACCACCGTCTGGGCGCCAACGAAGCGCCTCCGGCCATCGTTTCCATGTATGTGGGCGACGAGCTTCAGGCCGTGATCGACTGCCTGGTGGCGGGCAAGCCCTGCCAGCCCAATGCTCCCACCGTACTGGACACCGGCGCTGTGGTGCTGCCCAACCTGCCCAAGGATACCTCGGACCGCAACCGCACCAGCCCCTTCGCTTTCACCGGCAACAAGTTCGAGTTCCGTATGCCCGGTTCCTCCTTCAACATCGCCTGCACCAACGTGATGCTGAACACCGCTGTGGCAGAATCTCTGCGGCAGTTTGCCGACGTGCTGGAGCAGGCCGACGATCTGCCCCGTGCCCTGCTGGAGCTGATCCGCGGCGAGCTCACCGCTCACCAGCGCATCCTGTTCAACGGCAATGGCTACAGTCACGACTGGGAGGTCGAGGCCGCACGCCGTGGTCTTTCCAACTTCCGCACCACGCCCGAGGCGCTGGTTCACTACACCGACCCGAAGAACGTGGAGCTGTTTGCCCGGCACGGTGTTTACACCCGGGATGAGATTCAGTCCCGCCAGGACATCCTGCTGGATGAATACGCCAAGGCCATCCGCATTGAGGCGCTGACCCTGCTGGATCTGGTGCGCTGCCGCATCTCGCCCGCCTGCGTTACCTACGCCACCGGCTTGGCTCAGGGCGTGAGCACCAAAAAGCAGCTGGGCATTGAGGTTCCCCAGGAGGAAACGCTGGCCCGCCATATTTCCTCCCTCACCGGTCAGCTGATTCAGGCTGCCGATCAGCTGGAGGACCGTCTGGCCGACCCGGTGGCCGAGGATGCCGCCGTTGCCGCAAGCTGGTGCGCCCAGGCGTTGATCCCGGCCATGGACGCGGTACGTACCCCGGCTGACCGGCTGGAGCAGCTGGTGGACCGTTCCGTCTGGCCGCTGCCCACCTACAGTGATATGCTGTTCTACGTTTGATTTCTCCCAAATTCTTGTTTTCTCCCTATAAAAATGCACAGAGCGCGCGGCTTGCCGGTTTCGGCAATGCCGCGCGCTCTGTGCGCTCTGTGTTATTTGGTTTGATTGGGATTTTCCATACCCATAACCCGGTAGACTGCATCCAGGTCCAGGCTGGCACGCACCGCATCCGCCAACAGATCATACTGGCTTTGCTGGTAATCCCAGTGACTCTGCGGCCGGAAGTTTTCCTGGGCAATGCCCTTACGGGCCAGCAACCAGGCAGCCAGAGCCTCAGTGAGCGAGCCCTCGTCGAATAGGCCATGCAGATAGGTGCCGAACACATTGCCCTGCACCGCGCCCTCCTCCTGGCCGTTTTCCAGCCGGCACAGGGGCTGGCCTGCCAGCCGCTTTGTGTGGCCCATGTGGATCTCGTAGCCCTGGATGGATGCCCCCGCTAAGGGACCGGCCAGTGCTTTGGCCGCTGTGCGGGTGCGGGCCTTACTGGCGGTAAATTCTGTTTCGCAGGGCAACAGGCCCATGCCCCGCATCTCGCCCGCCTGCTCTATACCATCCGGGTCCCGCAGGGTCTGGCCCAGCATCTGATAGCCGCCGCAGACCCCCAGCACCGGGGTACCGGCCGCCGCCAGCTTGCGTACCGCTGCTTCCAGCCCGTTCTGGCGCATCCAGGCAAGGTCCGCCATGGTGCTCTTGGTGCCGGGAAGCACGATCAGGTCCGGCGCACCCAGACCGGCGGCCTGCTCCACATAACGCACACCCAGCGCAGGATGGCTTTCCAGCGGGGAAAAGTCGGTGAAATTGGAGATATGCGGCAGCCGGATTACCGCCACATCCACCGGCCGGTGGGCCTCGTGGGCGCTCAGCCGGGGAGCCAGACTGTCCTCATCGTCGATGTCCACCCGGGTATAAGGAATCACACCCATCACCGGCAGGCCGGTGAGTGCCTCCAACTGGTCAAGGCCGGGGCGCAGAATGGCTTCGTCACCCCGGAACTTATTGATAATCAGGCCTTTGACCCGCCTGCGCTCCTCTTCTTTTAACAGGGCCACCGTACCGTACAGCTGGGCAAATACGCCGCCCCGGTCAATGTCGCCCGCCAGCAGCACCGGCGCATCCACCAGCTCGGCCAGGCCCATGTTCACGATGTCGTTTTCCCGCAGGTTGATCTCCGCCGGACTGCCCGCACCCTCGATGACCAGAATGTCGTTCTCCTCCGCCAGGCTGTTGTAAGCCTTCAGCACATGGGGAACCAGCCGGGTTTTGTTTTTGAAGTAATCTGCTGCCGAGTAGTCGCCCCAGACCTCGCCGTTCACGATCACCTGGCTGCCGGTGTCGCTGCTGGGCTTGAGCAGGATGGGATTCATCCGCACATCCGGCTCACACCCGGCCGCCTGCGCCTGCACCGCCTGGGCGCGTCCCATTTCCAGGCCGTCGGCGGTGATGCAGCTGTTCAGCGCCATATTCTGGCTTTTGAAGGGGGCCACCCGCCAGCCGTCCTGCGCAAAAATGCGGCACAGCGCGGTGCAGAGCAGGCTCTTGCCCGCCCCGCTCATGGTCCCCTGGATCATGATGCATTTTGCCTTAGCCATTTTTGCAGCCACACACCTTTCTGAGGGCAGCGATCAGCTGCCGGTTTTCCCGCCGGGTGCGCACCGCCACCCGGTACCAGCCCTTGCTAAGGCCGGGATAATTGGAGCAGTCCCGAATCAGCACGCCCAGCGTCCGCAGCGGGGCGGCCAGTTCTCTTTCACTGTACAAAAGCAGATAATTGGCGCTGCCCGGCAGCACCCGCAGACCCAGATTGGCCAGCTGTCCGGCCAACCAGGGCCGTTCCGTTTGAATAACCGCCCGCAGCCGGGCCACATACCTGTGCTGCCCCAGGGCCGCAAGCCCCGCCTCCTGCGCCGGGCCGGACACCGCCCAGGGCTGGCCGCAGCGGGCCATCGCCTTCAGCAGGGCTTCGTCCCCGCACAGGCAGTACCCTAAGCGCAGACCCGCCATGGCATACAGCTTGGTGAAAGCCTTTAAAATCAGCAGGTTGGGAAAACGGTCCAGCTCCCCTTTCAGGGTGTGGGCGGCGGGGTCGTCCAGCCAGTCGTTGAAGCACTCGTCCACCACCAGCAGGGTGCCGCAGGCCGCGCACCGCTCCAGAATCTTTCGCAGCAAGTCCGGCTCAGTGAGCGCCCCGGTGGGGTTGTTTGGCTCACACAAAAAGAGCATGTCCAGCTCCGGAGTGATTTCCTCCAGAATGGCAGGCGTGACGGCAAAGCCGTTTTCCTCGGTGAGCATGTGCTGCTTCACCCGGCAGTCCACTGTTTCCAGCGCCTGGCCGTATTCCGCAAAGGTGGGTGCGGTGACGAGGGCTGTGCGGGGCTTCTTCGCCAGCACCACCCGGAAGATCAGGTCCGCTGCGCCGTTGCCGCACATGATTTGCTCCTGCTTCACGCTCTCGTGCCGGGCCAGCGCTTCGGTGAGCTTGCGGCAAAGGGGGTCCGGGTAGCGAGCCGCCTGCCGGGCTGCTTTTGCCACCGCCCGGCGCACTGCCCAGGGCACACCCAAGGGGCTCACATTGGCGGAAAAATCCAGCGGCGGGCGGCCGTATTCGGCCTCAAAGCCCGCCCAGTCGCCGCCATGGGTCAATTTTTGCTGCATTGCAGTTGATTCTCCTTTTACTTATAAAGCCAGCAATACCGCCCAGCGCACCGCTGCCAGCACTGCCAGGCCCAGCAGGCTGGCGGCCAGCATCATCCGGTTGGTGCGAGGGATGTCCTCCAGCTCCACCGGGCGCAGCGCATCGCCCAGCGTGGGCTTTTCGTGCAGCTTGCCGAAGTACCAGGCCGGGCCTGCCAGCTGGACTCCCAGCGCACCCGCACAGGCGGCTTCCGGCTGGGCCGCGTTGGGGCTGGCGTGCTTGCGCCGGTCCCGCCGCCAGATACGCCAGGCATTCGCCGCGTTGTTGCCGGTTAAAAAGGCTGCGGCGATCCACAAAAGGGCGGACAAACGGGCGGGGATGTATCCGGCCGCATCGTCCAGCCGGGCGGCAGCCCGACCGAAGTACAGGTATTTGTCGTTTTTGTAGCCCACCATGCTGTCCATGGTGTTGATGGCCTTGTAAGCCAAACCCAAAGGCGCACCGCCGATGAGCAGGTAGAGCATGGGAGCAATGACGCCGTCCGAGAAGTTTTCCGCAATGGTTTCCACCGCTGCCTTGGTCACGCCTTCGCTGGTGAGGGACTGGGTGTCCCGTCCCACCACGCGGCTCACCGCCTGCCGGGCGGCAAGTAGATCGCCTTTACAGAGCGGTTCATACACATGCATGGTCTCCACCCGCAGGTCCTTTACCGCCAGCGCCTGCCAGCACCACAGCACCTGCACTGCAAAGCCCAGCGTAGGATGGATTCGGCCCGCCAGCCAGATGACACCCGCACTGAAAGCCAGGGTGCCCAGCGGCAGCACCGCCGCCAGCACCACACCGCCCCAGAACAGCGCGCGGGGTGTATCCGGCAGAAGGCGGCGCAGCAGCCGCTCCAGCCGGGTGATGGCCTTACCCATGTACACCACCGGATGGGGCATCCAACGGGGGTCACCCAGAATCAGGTCCACGCAGAAGCCCAGCAGAACCGCAAGCAAGATCGTCATGCCTGCCCGCCCCTTTCATAACACACCGTGCACTGGTATTCCAGAGTGTGCTCCTTGTGCCAGCGCTCGGCATCGGTGGTCACCAGATAGCCGCCGCCGTTGGGGCCGCACCAGCTGTAATAATCCTTTTTGGGCAGGCCGTACTGCTCCATCAGGGCCATCTGGGTACCGCCGTGGGCCAGAATTACCAGCTCCTCCTCCCCGGCTGCCAGAGCATCCTCCAGCAGGCGGCAGAAGGCTTCACAGGTGCGCCGGGTGAACTCCGCCTTGGTTTCGCCGCCGGGGCAGCGGCCGGTACAATCCTCCCCCACCCAGGCAATGTAGTCCGGATCTTTTTCCATTTCAATATAGTTGCGGCCCTGAAACACGCCGAAGCACATCTCCTTCAGATCCTCTACCTCCACCAGACGAGCCTCCGGGAAGAGAATCTCGGCGGTGCGGCGGGCACGGATCAGGGGGGAAATGTAGACCACTCTGGGCGAGATGGGAGCCTTTTGCAGCCGTGCAAGGCCCTCGGCACTCAGGGGGATATCCAGCGTGCCCTGATAGCGCTTTTGTTTGTTGTATTCCGTTTCGCCGTGGCGAAGCAGATAGATATTCATTCCGGCAATTCTCCTTTTAATAAGATGGGCAGGCCGCAAAAGACCCGCACCACAGTGTCTGCCTTCTGGGCCAACAGGCAGGCCAGACGGCCCGCCGCTTCCCGGTCAGCCCGCTGCTTTGTATCGACCGGCACCACGCCGCCGCCCACCTCGGTGGCGATGACCACCGGCCAGGTTTTCAGCCGTTCCGCCAGCTCTTCCAGGGTCTGCTGCCCGGCCAGTTCCTGCACATCCCACACCGCATACTTGGCAAGCTCTTCCGCTTTACAGCCCAGAATGTGGCAGGCAAAGTCTCGTTTGCCCGCAAACAGCGGGCCTGTGATAAAAATCATAACGCTGCCTCCAACAGCTGCACCGCCACCAGAGCGGCCAGCATCCAAAGTTCTGCAGTCTGCAAAAACCATCCTGCCAAATCACCGGACAGCCCGCCGAACTGCTTTTGGCTCATGCGGCGGTAGTACCGCAGCACCAGAAACGCTGCCGCTGCCATGGCTGCACCTTCTATCCGGCCCACCACACACAGGGAAACAGTCAGCACCACTGCCAGTGCCAGCAGCACCCGGCGCACCGCCGCCCGGTCCGCCGAGGTGGCGAAGGTATGGGCAAGGCCGGTGTTTTTGGCCAGCGGGAAGGTGGCCACCGCCCAGCCGGACAGCGCCCGGCTGAGCACAAAGCCCATACCAAAGCAGGCAAGGGCCGGACCATCCAGCCGTACCACTGTGCACAGAGTGAAGCTGGCCACAAACCAGACCCCCAGCCGAATCACCGCAAAAGCGCCGCAGCGGGGGTCCTTTAAAATCTCCTGCTTTTTCTCCGGCGATGCACAGCTGGCCAACGCGTCGCTGGTGTCGGCGTAGCCGTCCAGATGAATGCCTCCGGTAAGCAGAACAGGAATCAGGCACAGCCCCGCTCCTCGCAGCATTTCCGGCATGGAAAGCCAGCCTGCCGCCAACAGCCACAGCCCCTGGACCAGTCCGATCACCACCCCAATCAGGGGCAGCGCGCACAGCGCATACCGCATGTTGCGTGCCCCCCACACCGGTTGAGGCACCGGAATGGCGGAAAACATGGCAAAGGCCACCGCGATGGTCTCAAATACGATCATGCAGATAGGGCTCCTTTCCTTTGTAATACCGGGCAAAGCCGCACTGCACCTCGCACACATTGTCCGCCCGGGCAGCCAGCTCCCGGTTGAGCCGGGCCAGCAGCCTTAGATATTCCAGGGTATCGCCCTCGTAATCGCTGCCGCCGCTGAACACCTCGTTGCTCACCAGAATCAAATCGCTGCACTGGCGGCAAAGCTTGTCCACTCCGTCCAGAATAGCGCGGCAGGCATCCTCGCCCGCGCCCTCGGGGCTGTAGCGCTCGTTGGCCGCCAGATTGCTCAGGCATTCCAGCAGCGCTGCACCCTGTTCCGGCAGACGCAGGGTTGCCAGGTTCAGCAGGCATTCCAGAGTCTCGAACCCCTTGCCCGCCCGCATGGCCCGGTGCCGGGCGATGCGCTGGCGTGTCTCCTCGCCCCAGGGCTGCATGGTGGCGATGTAAAACCGGCGGGCCGCCGGGGCCGCCACTGCCAGCCGCTCGGCATATTCGCTTTTGCCGCTGGCCGCACCGCCCACGATCAAGGTGAACATGACTCGCCTCCCTGGGGCTGGTAGGCCTCCATACCGTAGTTTTCAAAGGTGTTGGATTCCTCATAAACCGCCTGAGCCATGTCCAGCAGCGGCATGGCCGCCAACGCGCCGGTGCCCTCGCCCAGGCGAAGCCCGGCGGTGATCAGGGCACGCTTGTCCAGCGCGTTCATGAGCAGCGCGCCCGCAGGTTCTGCCGACACATGACTGGCCAGGATCGCCGCACTGGCGTCCGGGCAGATGCGAACTGCCAGCAGGGCCGCTGCCGCGCTGATGACGCCGTCCATAAGTACCGGCACACCAAAGGCCGCGCCGCCCAGAAACGCACCGCACATCCCCGCGATGTCAAAGCCGCCCAGTTTGGCCAGTACGTCCAGCGGGTCTGACGGGTCCGGCTGGTTGCACGCGATGGCCCGGCGGATGGCTGCTTTTTTGCGGGCAAGGCCCTCGTCGGAAAGGCCCGCGCCCCGGCCGGTGATTGCCTCCGGCTCACAGCCCAGCAGCACGCTGGCCACCGCGCTGGCGGTGGTGGTGTTGCCGATGCCCATTTCGCCGGTGGCCAAAAGGCTCACGCCCTGTTCCTTGCAGTCTTTTACCAGCAGTGCGCCCGCCAGAATGGCCTGCTCGGCCTGGGCACAGGTCATGGCCGGGCCCTGAGAGATATCACCGGTGCCGTTGGCCACCCGACGGTCGATCACACCGGGCTGCGGGGCAAAATCCTTGATACCCATATCCACCGGAATCAGCTTGCAGTTTGCCCGGCGGGCCATCCGGCAGGCGGGGGTGGTACCCTGCGCAAAGCCCCGGGCCACCAGCGCCGTGATCTCGCTTCCGGTCTGGGTCACACCCTGAGCCACCACGCCGTTGTCCGCACAGAAGATCAGCAGGGCTTTCTTTTCCAGGTCAATGTCCGCCGAACCGGTCACCGCCGCGATCTGGCACAGCGCATCCTCCAAAAGGCCCAGACTGCCCAGCGGCTTTGCACAGGCGTTCCACCGGCGGCGTGCCTGCTGCTCCGCCGCTTCATTCTTCGGTTTGATCTGCTCCAGCAATTGTTCCAGCGTCATACCTCTTCCTCCTCTCGCCGCGCATACTCTTCTGCCGCCGCCGCGAAACGCTCGGCCAGCGGCAGATCACCTGCAAAGTACAGGTGCGGGAACCCGGCATACAGGCTTTGGGTGGCAAAGCAACAGTTCCACTGCCTGCCGCCCGCTGTCTTTTCCGCCTGCAGGGCTGCACCGTTTTCGCTGCTGTCCCAACAATGGAACTCGTGGGTGTTTGTGGTCTCGCCGGTGCGCAGCAGCATGCTGTCGCTCCGGGCGGTCATCCGGTTATAGCCAAACCGCACCAGTCCGCCGGTTTTATGTCCTTCTCCGGGCAGCACCCCGGCCATGGGCCAGGCGTCGCCGTTCGAATCCTCCAGGCTCTGGCCCAGATACAAAAATCCACCGCACTCCGCCACCGTGGGCATGCCCCGCTCCACTGCCGCGCGGACCGCATGCCGCATAGAGCGGTTTTCGCTGAGGGCTTTGGCATGCAGTTCCGGATAGCCGCCGCCCAGATAAAGCCCCGCAGCCCCGGCTGAGAGCGCGTCATCGTGCAGCGGGCTGAAAAAGTGCAGCTGCGCACCGGCCCGGCGCAGAGCGTCCAGACTTTCCTCGTAATAGAACTGGAAGGCTTCGTCCCGCGCCACGGCGATCACCGGGCCGTTCTCGCAAGGCTGCTCGGCAATTGCGGGCTCCGGCTGCCGCCCGGTCTGGTAGACCGCTAAAAAGCGAGGCCAGTCCAGTGTGGTCTCCAGGCAGGAGGCAATGGCATGCACCCGCTGGGCCAGATCGTCGATCTCCCCTGCGGTGACCAGGCCCAGATGCCGGCTGGACAGCGACGCCTGCTCCAGCTCTGGCAGATAGCCCAGCACCGGCACGCCGGTCTCCTCTTCCAGCATGGGTTTGAGCGCGGCGTATAGTCCGGCGCTGCACCGGTTCAAAAACAGGCCTTTGATCCGGCTGTCCTTACGGAAGGAGAGCATCCCCTTCACCTCGGCCGCCAACGTCAGGCTGGAACCGTAGGGATACAGCACCAGCAGCACCGGAAGCTCCAGCAGGCGGGCCACATCCCAGGCGCTGGCCTTGTCGCCGCCGAAGGTCATACCGTCGTAAAAGCCCATCACGCCCTCACACACCGCGGCATCGCAGCCTGCCGTGTGACGGCGGTAGAGCTGGCGCACCCGCTCTTCCCCCGCCAGGAACACATCCAGATTCCGGCTGGGCACCTGCAGCACCGAGCGGTGGAACATGGGGTCGATATAATCCGGCCCGCATTTGAAGGCCGCGGGGGCAAGGCCCCTGTCCTTCAGCGCCTGCAGCAAACCACAGGTAACGGAAGTTTTGCCGCTTCCGGAAGCCGGAGCGGCGATCATCAGCTCGAGCATACGTCCTCCTTATCCGCAGCGACTCTGAAAGCCGCCGCGCAAAATAAAAGGCCTCTCTCGCCTTGCCAAACAGCAAAGCCAAGAAAGACCCGGAAACGCGCAACACGCACCGGCGCAGCAGCCGGTGCTTTGCCCCGTGCGCGGTTGGTCCGCCCGGCGCGGGGGTTCCTGCCTTTGACAGTGATCCATCCACCGGGCAGGTCTTCCGGCTCAGGCCTTGTGCGTACCGGCAGAGCCTTCCCGGGAAATACTCTTCCCAGTGGCTTTTTCTGCCGGAACTCGGCCTTTACGGCGGCGGTCCCGCATGGGCATTGCACCCATTTCCCTATTCTCCCGGTCAACCTTTGACGGCTCCGGGCACCCGGCGGCGATTTAACTTATATAATATACCACAAAAGCGGCTGTTTGTATAGAGATTCATGCAGTACTGCCCACGGGCCTGCGCCGGGCCAGGATAGCCTGCATCGCGTCCCACAGACCAAAGCGCAGCATCAAAAGGCAGTAAAGGCCTCCGGTGACAAGGCACCCCAACAGCAGCTGCGGCCAGTCGCCGTTTACCCCCATCATACGCAACGCTCCCTGCCCCAAAACCGCCGAAATCAAGAAAATCAATGCGGGCTGGATGAACCACCGGTACCAGCGGGTGCGGATGCGGGCCACCTTCTCGATGCGGAAGATATTCAGCAGTGCGGACAGCACATTGGAGCAGATCATCACGAACAAAAAGCCCTTCATGCCCATGCGGGGCATGAGCAGGATCACCAGACCGATGCGAATGAGGGAATCCCAGATGCTGTAGCGGAAGGTGGCCACTTCCTCGCCCAGGCCTTTTAAAATGGAATCGCCCATGGCATCCAGATACATGCCCGGCAGCACCGGGGCCAGCACCGCCAGATAAAAGCCGATGGTCTCGTCGTGGTAGAGAATCCGGCCCAGCGGATAAGCGTGCAGGGCGATCAGGCCCCCGGCCAGCACCGAAAAGGTGGTGGTGAACAGCATGATTCGGCCCACCAGTGTTTCCAGTGTTTTCTGCCGTCCCAGAATGTGCGCCTCGGTGACCTCCGGCATCAGCAGCGTGGCCAGCGGCGTGAGGAAGGAAAACGGGAACAGCAGCACCGGCATCGCCATCCCTTTCAGCGCGCCGAACTGGGCCAGAGATTCCTCCCGGCTGCCCAGAAAGGCCAGCAGGCAGGCGGGCACCAGCGTATTTTCCACGGTATGAAGCGCGCTGTCCAGGCAGCGGCCTCCCTCCACCGGAGCAAGAATGCGCCAGATACGCCCGGAGGTTCCCTGGGGCACCTGAGCAGGCGCGGCGCCAAAGGTCCGGTCCAGATCACGCCGGTAGTACCACAGCACCAGCAGGGTGGACGCCACCTCGCTGACCATGCTGCCCGCCAGCACCGCGGCGCAGGCGTACTGCACGCCCCGCTGCACTGCGCCGGGCAAAATCAGAAGCACCAGGGCGATGCGGATGATCTGTTCAAAAATCTGGCTGACCACATTGGGCCCCACCTTGCGGCGGGCGAAGAAATAGCCCCGGGCTGCCGACCCCACCGCCATGAAGGGCAGACTGGGCGCCAGCAGAGCCAGCGAGGGCGCGGCTCGCGCGTCCCCCAGCCAGAAGCGGGCGGCAGGCCAGGCCAAAGCAAGCTGAACTGCCCCTGCTGCAAGGCCAAACGCCAGTGCGAGCCCCATCACCCGGCCCAGAACCCCCTTCGCGCGGCCGGGCTGGGGCCGGGCCAGTTCCTCTGCCGCCAGCCGGGTGGCCGCCACCGAAACACCTGCAGTGGCCACTGTAATGCACAGGCTGTAAAGCGTGAAAATCAGCTGATACAGGCCCATGCCCTCGGCCCCGATGCGCGCAGCGATATAGACCCGAAAAAACATGCCTGCAGCCCGCAGTCCCAGGCCGGTGATGGTGAGGATCGCCACATTTTTCAAATAGGTTTTCAGTCTGCCCATGGGCCCACCCTTTCTTTTGGCTCAAAACGCCTGTTCCATGGGTATGCGTTCGGACGTTGGGGTATGCTTTGACGCGGTAATCTCTTTTGGTTTATTGGCACATTCTTTTCTTTTGTTGACAGTTGTGGTAAAATCATTACCAGACACTTTCACATTGCCCGCCCCTTCCCCGGCGGCGGGCTGCAGGAGGATTTGAAATGATGATGGAAACCATTCAGCAGGCAGCCGACCTGCTGCGCAGCCGTCTGCCCGAAACCCCCACCGTGGGTATCGTTCTGGGCAGCGGCCTTGGGGGCCTTGCCGACCGCATCGAAGCGCCGGTATACGTGCCCTACAGCGAGATCCCGGGCTTTGCGGTGTCCACCGCGCCGGGCCATGCAGGCCGTTTTGTGGCCGGGCAGCTGGCCGGCAAGCAGGTGCTGTGCATGCAAGGCCGTCTGCATTACTACGAAGGCCATTCCATGCAGGACATCGTGTTCCCCATCCGGGTGATGAAGGCCCTGGGCGTGGAGACGTTGATTCTGACCAACGCCGCGGGCGGTGTGAACACCAGCTTCTCGGTGGGCGATTTGATGCTGCTGGAGGATCACATCAACTTCATGGGAGCCAATCCCCTGACCGGCCCCAACGACGAAGCCGTCGGCCCCCGCTTCTGCGATATGACCTTTGCCTACACTCCCTCTCTGCGTGAGCTGGCTGAGCAGGTGGCCGAAAAGCAGGGCGTTTCGCTGCAAAAGGGCGTATATCTGGGTTACATGGGCCCCAGCTATGAGACCCCTGCTGAGATTCGTGCGTTCCGCACCCTGGGCGCGGACGCGGTTGGCATGAGCACTGTGCCTGAGGTGATCGCTGCCAGCCACTGCGGCCTGAAAGTGCTGGCCATGAGCCTGATCACCAACATGGCCGCGGGCATTGAAAAGAAGAAGCTTTCCGGTGATGAGGTCATCGAGATCGCCAACCAGCGCGCACAGGTGCTGCAGAATCTGGTGAGCGGCATCATTGCCGAGCTGTAATAGAAAAAAGGAGAGAAACAAATCATGAGCGAATGTTCGCATGATTGCAGCAGCTGCAGTCAAAACTGCTCCAGCCGTCAGAACCCTCAGGACTTCCATGAGGCTCCCCACAAGCTGAGCAGCATCAAGAAGGTAATCGGTGTGGTAAGCGGCAAGGGCGGCGTCGGCAAGAGCATGACCAGCGCCCTGATGGCCGTGGAGATGCGCCGCCGCGGTTACGGCGTGGGCATCCTGGACGCCGATATCACCGGCCCCTCCATCCCCAAGCTGTTCGGCATCCATGGCCGTGCCATGGGCGACGAGAACGGCATCTGGCCCATCGAGAGCCGCATGGGCATCGACGTGATGAGCATCAACCTGCTTCTGGAGCACGAGGAGGACCCCGTTGTATGGCGTGGCCCCGTCATCGCCGGCGCGGTGAAGCAGTTCTGGCAGGACGTGATCTGGAAGGACGTGGACTTCCTGTTCGTGGACATGCCTCCGGGCACCGGTGACGTTCCCCTGACCGTGTTCCAGACCCTGCCGGTGGACGGCATCATCGTGGTTGCCAGCCCGCAGGAGCTGGTGAGCATGATCGTGGGCAAGGCCGTGAAGATGGCTCAGATGATGAACATTCCCATTCTGGGCGTGGTGGAAAACATGAGCTACGTGGAGTGCCCGGACTGCGGCAAGCAGATCAAGGTATTCGGCGAGAGCCACGTGGACGAGGTTGCCGCCAAGTACAACATTCCCGTTCTGGCCAAGTGCCCCATTGACCCCAAGCTGGCAGAATGTGCCGACCAGGGCCTGATCGAGGTGTATGGCGGCCAGTACCTGAATGCCGCGGCTGACGCGGTGCAGGCACTGCTGAAGTAAGCCATCCGGACTTATGGGCGGCGCCAAACCACCGAAGGAGTGGACCCGAATGTTCCGCGAGCATTTGACCGCCGGTTATCTGCTCGGCTTTCTTTTGATCGTTGCGGTGATTTTCATCGCCGGAGCTGTTTTCTGGTCCACTGCATTGTTCTGAACCGCATGCCCCGTGGCAGCCGGGTGATTTTTCCCGCCTGCCCGGGGCATTTCTTATCTCACCAAGGAGGTATTTTTCCATGCACATTCCCGCCTGCGAAACGCGGCAGCTTGAGATTCTCACCTTTCAGCAAGCCATGGAGCACCGGGACCAGAGCGCTGAATACGACCGGAGCCGGTGGCTATATATTCCGGACTTTTATTCGGAATACCGGTACATTCTGGGCACCGTGGGCAAGCGCCCGCTGATCACCATTGGCATCAATCCCTCCACCGCCGCCCCCGACGCGCTGGACAACACCCTGAAATCCGTGCAGCGCATCGCCCTGGGCAACGGTTTCGACTCCTTCATCATGTTCAACGTGTACGCCCAGCGGGCCACTAACCCGGACCAGATGGACAAGGAGTTCAACGAACCCCTGCACCGGGAGAACATGAACGCCTTCCGCTGGGTGCTGGAGCGCAGCGGCGAGCACCCGGCTTTGTGGGCCGCCTGGGGTACCATCATCGAAAAGCGCCCTTACCTGAAACAGTGCCTGGCGGATATGATGGAGCTGGGCCGCCAGTTTGATGCGGTATGGTACCAGGCGGGCAAGCCCTCGGTGAAGGGGCATCCCCACCACCCGCTGTATCTGAAAAAAGATTCCGCTCTGGACCCCTTTGACGTGGCTGCCTATCAGGCAAGTTTATAAAAAAGAACGCTGAACTCAAATGCAGAGTTCAGCGTTTTTTATTGAATCAATTTAAAATGCTCCGCCAGCGCGGCGCGGCCCAGGGGGGCATCGCTTGTTTGCAGCGCTTTCAGAATCCGGCGGTGGGTATCCAGCAGCGGGGTGCGAGTTGCCTCGTCCAGCTGGGCAAGGGTCTCCCGGCGGTACAAGTCGCCCTGGCTGGAAAGAGCCTCCATGATTGCGGCGATGAGCTGGTTCTCCCCCGCCTCGATCAGTCCCCGATGAAACCGGCGCTCGGCCTCCTCCAGCTGGCCCGGCTCCTGCGCCTGCTCCATGGACTGCACCGCCTGCTCCATCTCCTGTATCGGCTGCGGGCGCGCAAGGCGTACCGCCCGCTCATAAGCGGCGCTTTCCAGACTTTCCCGCAGGGCCAGAAACTCCTCCCGGTCGCTTTGACGAAGCAACAGCATCATGGAAAGGATGGAGGAAAAGCCCTGCCCGGCCTCGTTCACCAGAAAGCTTCCCTGGCCGTGCACACTGCGCACAAAGCCCATGTTTTCCAGCTGGCGCAGGGCCTCCCGCACCGAGTTGCGGCTAAGGCCCAGCTCCGCCATCAGGCTGCGCTCAGAGGGCAGCTTCGCCCCCAGAGTCAGCTTGCCCTCCAGGATCTGGCCTTTCAGATATTCCAGCACCAGATCATAGGTACGGACGGTGGATTTTTCCTCACTTGCCGGCGGCTTCGTTTTCATCCAATAAACCCCTCCAGCGCAGATAATTCAGGATCATCTCCACACAGCCGTCCACCCCCAGGACGCCGCTGTCCAGGCAAAGCTCGTAGCCCTCGGCCTGTCCCCACTGCTCACCGGTGAAATACTTGTGGAACTCGATCCGCTCCTCGTCCACCTCCTGCATACGCATCGCTGCTTTTTTCGGCGAAATGTTCTCCAGCTGGGCAATGCGCTGGCAGCGAATCTCCGGAGCGGCATGGATGAACACGCTCACGGCATTTGCGTCCGGTCGGAAGATCACATTGCCGCACCGGCCGATCAGCACGCCGCTGCGGTCCTGCATCAGCGCACGAATGCGCCGGAACACGGTCTCACTGGTCCTGCTGGGTTCCTCGTTCATGGCAATGGCATAGAGCAGGCTGTTCACCGGCCGCTCCTCATAAAATGCCTTGACCTCGCTGTAATCCGGTGTGCTGCGGGCAATGGACATCAGCTTTTCCTTGTCGTAAAACTCCACGCCCAGGCGCTCAGCCAGCTTTGCGCCCACCAGACGGCCACTGCTGCCGTATTGACGGCCCACCGCCACGATCAATGGTTGTTTCATGGTTATCCCCTCCGCAGGTTACATAAATTGGGCAAACACCGAAGCGCCCACCACGGTGCACAGGCCCGCCACCGCAATTGCCAGGCTGCTCATGGCGCCCTCTACCGCACCCAGCTCCATGGCCTTGGCGGTACCGATGGCATGGGCGGAGTTGCCCAGCGCCAGACCCTTCGCCACCGGCTCGTGGATACGGAACAGCTTGAACACACCGTCCGCGATCACATTGCCCAGAATGCCGGTGATGATGATGGAGGCCACCGTGATGGTAACAATGCCGCCCAGCTCCTGAGATACGCCCATACCGATGGCCGTGGTGATGGACTTGGGCAGCAGGGTCACATAAAGCTCGTGGTCCAGCCCGAACAGTTTGGCGCAGGCCAGCACACCCACAAGGCTTGCCAGAACGCCGGACAGGATGCCGCAAACCACTGCCTTCAGATTCTCCTTCAGCAGGCTCAACTGCTCATACAGGGGCACCGCCAGGCAGACCGTGGCCGGGGTGAGCAGGTAGGACAGATACTGCCCGCTGGCGTTGTAGCTCTGGTAATCCACACCCAGCACCAGGTTCACCCCGATCACGCAGATCACCGCAATGAGCAGCGGGTTGAGCACCGCCAGACGAAATTTCTTTTTCAGCGCAAGGCCCAGCTCGTAGGCCAGCAGGCTGACCGCCGCCCCATAAAACAGCGACGAGGCAAAAAACTCACGCATCCTTTTTCCCCTTTCCCCTTTGGATCACAAACTGAGTAGCCCGGCCGGTGACCACCATCACCAACACGGTGGTGAACACAACAGTGAGCGCAACCGGCCAGAACACCGAAGCCAAACTGGGCCAGGCATCGGTCAGGCCCACCGCCGCCGGGATGAACATAACCGGCATGATCTCGATGAGAAACAGCGCCGCCTCCCGCACCTGACTCACCCGGAGCAGACCGGTGCACAGCAGCACCAACAGGATGACCAGGCCGTATACACTGGCTGGAATCGGCAGCGGAATAACCGCTTTCAGCACCTCACCCACAAAGGAGATGGCGAGGATGCGGGTCGCTTGCTTTAAAAACTTCATTCGACTTCCCCACTTTATCCAAGCATTGCGCAACTGGTAGGACCAGTTGCGTTTTTGATTATACGGCGCACTTCCAGCCTTGTCAAGACAACGGAAAACAGAAAACCGCCCGCGGAGGAAAATTCCCCCGCGGGCGGTCATTCATAACAGACTGGTCAGAAATTGCTGCCGTTCCAGCCCCAGTATTCCGTTTCGGCGTATTTCACATAGATGCGGTCCGGCTGCACGTCCAACGTGCTTTCCAGAATCTCAGTGATCCGGCTGGTCAGGTCGTCATAGGCGTCACTGCGGGCGCCGCCGTACAGGCTCACCTCGGCCAGAGCCGCCGGGGCATCGCTGCCCGCAAACCACAGGCGGGCGTCGCCGGTGAAATTCAGCATCAGCCAGTTTTCGTTTTTGCCGGGCAGAATCTCGATGGCACGGCCCAGCTGGGTTTTCAGCATCTCTTCGGTATTATCCGGAATGGAGGTATTGGTCACGATATGAATATACGGCATGAAGATTGGTCCTTTCTGATTATGAAATAAAGCTGCAAGGTCACTCGGTGCGCCAGTAGGCCACGCTGTAGGGCGGCATCTGGCTGCCGCCGCCGAAGTCGTGGTCCGCGCCGGTGATCAGGTCCACCGCGCGGCCCGCCTGGGCGTCGAAATGAGCAGTGTAGGTCTCACCGGAGGCGTTCACCGCAACCAGCACCCGCTCATCCTCAAATTTACGCTCGAAGATGATCTGATGATTGGTGAGCATCACGTTGCGGTAGCTGCCGTAGCACAGTGCTTTGCTTGCCTTGTGGGCTGCCGCCAGCTTGGCGATCCACTCGGTCAGCTCATTCTCCTGGGGCAGCTCAATGGCCGGACGCAGGGCGGCGTCGCCGTCGCTCTTCTTGCCCTCAATGCCCCACTCGCTGCCGTAGTATACTGCCGGGGTGCCGGGCATACCGAACAAAAGGCCGTAGGCCGGGCGCAGATGCTCCTTGTTCTGCAAAATGCTGGCAATGCGTTCCACGTCGTGATTGTCCAAAAAGGCCAGCAGATGCTTGCCCTTGTAGAGGGTCCACTGCTCAGGGCCGAACTGGCGGGCCAGACTGTGGCCGATCTCGAACATATTCATGCAGTTGAAGCTGGAATACAGACCCTTGTAGCACTCGTAGTTGGTAACGGAATGGCACATTTCATCGTTCATCCAGCGGTTGTAGTCCCCGTGCAGGGTCTCGCCCATCAGCGCGAAATCCGCCTTCAGACCAGCGGTAAAGCTGCGCAGCTGCTTTAAGAACTCCGGGGCCAGGCTGTAGGCCACATCCAGACGCAGACCGTCGATGTCGAACTGTTCCACCCAGCCGCGGATGGAACGGAACAGGTAATCCACCACCGCCGGGTTGTGCAGGTTCAGCTTGACCAGCTCGTTGTGGCCTTCCCAGCCCTCATACCAGAAACCGTCGTTGTATTCGGTGTTGCCGTCAAAGCTGACATGGAACCAGTCCTTGTAGGGGCTGTCCCACTTCTTTTCCCGCACGTCCTGGAAGGCCCAGAAACCCCGGCCCACATGGTTGAACACGCCGTCCAGCATGACGCGCAAGCCAGCCTCATGCAGCGCCGCACAGACCTTCGCAAAGTCCTCATTGGTTCCCAGGCGGCAGTCCATCTGGGTCATATCACGGGTATCGTAGCCATGGCGGTCGCTCTCAAACAGCGGGTTGAACAGCACGGTATCCGCCCCGAGGGTCTTGATATGCTCCACCCAATCGAGCACCCGAAGAATCCGGTGTTCCTGTACCCCGTCGTTCTCTGCGGGCGCGCCGCACAGGCCCAACGGATAGATCTGGTAAATCACTGCTTCGTCAAACCACATATCGTGTTCTCTCCTTTATGCCCAAAAGGCATCTGTTTCCGCTTCCCAGTATACCATAGATTTGCCGAAAATCCCACCAAAAAAACGCGCACAGAGTGAAAACTCTGTGCGCGCTGTGCTTATTGATTTTCCGGGAGCGTTTCCTCGCTGGGAACAGCTGACTCCGGCTCCAGAGGCTCGCCGTTTGCCGTGATGCCCTTGGCCTTCAGACGATCGGCCAAAAAGTCGCTGGTGAGCGAATAGAGCACCGCGAAGGTGGGCACACCCACCACCATGCCGGCAAAGCCAAACAGGCCGCCGCCCACGATAATGGCTACCAGCACCCAGATAGCGGACAGGCCGGTGGAATCGCCCAGGATCTTGGGACCCAGGATGTTGCCATCGAACTGCTGGAGCGCCAGCACGAAGATGGCAAACTTGATGGCGTCGATGGGGCTTGCCATCAGCAGAATCATAATGCTGGGAATCGCACCGATGAAGGGACCGAAGAAGGGAATCACGTTGGTGACGCCCACGATCATGCTGATCAGCAGGGTGAAGGGCATCCCCAACACACTCATACCCACAAAGCAGATCACGCCGATGATAGCGCTGTCGATGATCTTGCCGATAATAAAGCCGCTGAATACCTGGTTGGCATGGCTGCACACCGTGAGCATCCGCCGGGCCTTGGGCAGCGGCAGGAAGGCGTAGGTGATTTTGTGCAGCTGGCTCAGCAGCTTGTGTTTGTCCATCAGCATGTAGACCGAAGCGATGAAGGCCGTGAGGGCGCTCACCACGCCACTGCCCACCGCCATACCGTAGTTGAGGATCTGCGGTATGAACGCAGTGACAAGCACGGTGGCCTTGTTCATCAAATCCGTATAGGAAAGCATCATACCGGAGATGACTTCCGGGTCGATGTTCAACCGGTCGCCCCAGTCGTTCACCACTCCGTTCAAATTATCCAGATAGCTCGAAGCGTTGTTAATGAGCATGCTCACGCTCTGCACCAGCTGGGGAATCACGAAGCTGAGCAGCAGGACCAGCACCGCCACTGCCAGCAGATAGCTGATGAGAATGCTCAGCATCCGTCTGCCGCCCAGCTTCTTTTCAAACCAGCGCACCGGGGCATCCAGCAGATAGGCCACCGCAAAGCCCCAGATAAACGGCGCCAGAACATCCATTACAGTTTTCAAGGCGCCATGGACCAGGTCCAGATTGGACATGGCCAGATAAAAGGTAATTCCGATCAGAACCACCGCCAGATTGGAAAAGAAGCGATGATTCGGCCGCCATTTGTTCACACTGTTTCCTCCATTAAATTCGATTCCTCATTTGTTGTACTTCCCGCCGGGATTCACAGCATCCGCCGCAAACGGGGCTGCATTTTGAGCACATACACGTGCAGCAGGTTGTTCAGCGCTGCATCATAGATCCAGAAGCAGGCGTTGCCCATGATCAGAAGCGCCGCCAGCATCCACTGTGCCGTTTGAGCAAATTCATCCACCAGACTCGGCATCGGGAAAACAAACAGCAGGACACCGTACATAGCCAGCACCGCGCCATTGAAGAAGGCCGCCTTCACCAGCATCTGCAGCGCCTTGCCGGGGATGCGCTGGATATACGCCTTCACAAGCGGATAGCACCCGAAGAAAAAGACGAAGATCGCCGCCATCTCCTTATCCGGTACAAAAAGCACCGACAGCACGCTGATGGCTCCGTAGCTCACCCAGGCCAGCCGCATCCCGCATTCCACCGCCACCGGCATGAGCAGAAGTCCGCTCATTGCCGGAGCGCAGAAGGTCGCAAAGGGGATGATGCTGCCGCTGAGCATCAGCACGATGGAAAGGCCGCACATCACACCGCACAAAGCGACCCGACCGCTTTGCCGCCTGCGCATCTCAGCAGCACCCCTGCCCGCCGCAGCTGCAGCAAAGGTCCATGCAGTACATGGCCATACACATATCGCAGCAGCTGCAGCCCACCGCATTGGCCTGCGCGCCGCCATAAGGTCCGTAAGGATTGCCGGGCATCTGGCCCTGCGCGCTGCTCTGCAGGTTGTGCAGGGCGGCGGCGTATTCCCGGTTGGCCGGGTCCAGTCGGCAGGCCTGCTGGAAATAACGCAGCGCCTCGTTCATCCAGCCCTTGTAATAGTAAGCGCTGCCCATCAAGAAGTTCCACTCGGCGTTGGCCGGGCCGTTGGGGATGCTCTGCAGCTGGGCCAGGGCCTCGTCTGCCCGGCCCGCACGGATCAGCGCCCGAATCTCCGGGTAGCTGCCGGTCGCCCCCTGGGGACCGCCGCCCTGCTGGCCGGGATTCTGCCCGCCATAAGGATTCTGCGCGCCGGTGCCGGAGGTACCGGTACGCAGTTCGCTCATCACCGTGTCAAAGGCCTCGTTGATCTGGTTCATCTTGCGCTCGGCGTCCTCCCGCAGGGGACCCGCCTCGTAGTTTTCCGGGTTGTACTTCTGTGCCAGCGCCCGGTAGGCCGCCTTTACCTCTTCCTCGCTTGCGCCCCGCGCAAGGCCCAATACCTGATATGCGTCCATCCTTGTCTCTCCTTCTGCCATTCCATTCAAATTCAGTTCAACCCGCCGCGCCGTGCGCCGCGGGTCGGCATTCCCGCACGCTGAATGCTGCCGGGAATGCCCAGAAAAATAATGTTATCCAAAATCGGGCGGTTCAGCCGCAGCTCCAGCAGATTGTAGCAGCGGGCCGCTTCGCCCGCCGCCAGCCTGCACTGCAGCCTGGCCTGCTCCACAGCCTGTTCCTTGCTCAGGCCGTTTTGCACAAACACATTGTACCGGTGTTTTTCCCGATCCTCTTCGTAGTCCTCCGCCGCGTCCAGCCAATAGAGGATCTTGCCCAGAAACAACCCCAAACGGCGCAGCACCCGTTCCTGATCCGGTGTTTCGGCACAGGCTGCCAGAATCTGGGCCGTCATGTTGCCGGTGGGCTCGGCTGCCTCGTCGTAAAGAGCGGTCTGCTTTTGCTCCACCTGCTGCTGCAGCTCGGTCTGACGGGCCAGCTCCGCGTCGATCTCGGGGTAAAAGGCCGCCGCCCGCTTGTAAGCGCGCCGCAGCGCAAACCTTAATGTGCGAGCCGCCTGCCGTTTGAAAAAGGTCTCGTCGGCCTCGTCGTCCACCAGCTTATACCAGCTGAGCAACACAAGGCCCGCAGCTGCCAGCCGCAGCCCCTGGGTGCCCTTTTGCATACAGCGTTTCTGCAACGGATTAGCAATGCATCGCTCCCGGCAGGGGCTGCCCGTCTCGCCGGAAAGGCCGTCGGCCAGAAGCGCCACCGTAACCAGATCGTAGTTCAGCAGCATCCGGGGCAAAAAGCCGTAATCTGCCTTGAGCTGCTTGCACAGCCCGCAATACATGGCCCGGTAGCTCTCGAACTCTTTCACTTTCATCTCCGGTTTTTCCGGGGTGACATATCCGAACATTCTGCCGTTTCCTTTCCGCGTTTCGTGTGCAGCCTTGGGCAAACACCCGGGCAGTACCGCATCGCTCTTCTCCTTGGAATTATGCGGTATTGCACTAGGTTATCATACAATATTTTATCGCGGTTTACAACGCGGATGCGACTTTTCCCGACAAAGTTCCCAAAAAATTTACAAAGAAAAAGCCCGGACTTCGCCGGGCTTTTGATTCAGATTTGCTGATCCAGTTCGCTGATGCCGCAGAACCGGTAACCGTTTTCCGAAAACCAGTCGATGATATCCGGCAGAGCTTCCACCGTGTTTTTGGTCGCTTTGGTATCGTGCATCAGCACCACACAAGTGGTTTTGCCCTCGGCCTCCTTCACCACGTTTTCGTAGATCGTCTCGGCACTGGGATGACCGCCCGCCGCATCCTCCGCGCAAACGTTCCAGTCCACATACCGGTAGCCTTTTTCCTCTGCCTGCTCCTTCAGGGCTTTCATGATCCCGCTGCCGCCGTATTTATGGCTCACCGTGTTGGTACTGCCGCCGGGAAACCGCAGCCAGTGCACAGTATTCAGGTCCACATAGGGTTCGATGGTCTGGCGCAGCTGCTTGATGTCCGCCCAGAAAGCGGTGGTGCTCTCGTAAATGGTCTTGTAACTGTGGCTGCAGCTGTGAAGGCCGATCTGGTGCCCCTCTTCCGTCATGCGCTGCAGCAGCGGCAGATATTTCTGGTTGTTCTCGGCCCCCACCACGAAAAAGGTGGCGCAGACCTGCTTTTCCTTTAAAATATCCAGTACCGATTCCGTGGTGGCGCTGGGGCCGTCGTCAAAGGTCAGGAACACCCGTTTCTCCTGCTCCGTCGTTTCGCTTTGTGTTGCTGCCGCCGGGACCACCGGCACGTTGGTCAGGTCCGCGTTGCTGCACACAGCGCTCTGTCCGGCGGCCCAGAGCATTGCCCCCGCCACCGCCGTGCAGCACACGCCCCACGCAGTCAACCAGAAAATGCGCTTTCGTTTCATGGATGCTTTCATATCCGATCCCCTCGTTTTCCATTGTTGATTTGCCCCGGCAAACCTTTTATACTTATAGCTATGAAGTTCGGGGATGGGTTATCCCCTTTTTTGAAGGAGAAAAATATGGAAATCGCAACCCTTGTGCTGGCCGCTCTGGCCTGTGTATTCAGCCTTCTGGCTCTGCTGCGCCGCCCGCCGCAGAGCGATCTGTCCGGCGAAGACCTGGAAAAGGTACGCCAGGACCTGCTGGCAGAAATTCGTCAGACCCGCCAGGAGCTGAGCGGCCGTGTAATGGCTGGCATGCAGGCAGGCGCCAACCAGACCGAGCAGAAGCTGGAAAGCATCCGCACCACCATGGAGGTCCGGCTGAATTCCATGCAGGCCAGCAACGACCGCCGCCTGAACGAGATGCGCCAGACTGTGGACGAGAAGCTGCAAAAGACTCTGGAGGACAAGCTGCAAAAGAGCTTTGGGCTGGTGAGCCAGCAGCTGGAGATGGTCTACAAGGGGCTGGACGAGATGCGCACGCTGGCCGCTGGCGTGGGCGATCTGAAAAAGGTTTTAAGCAATGTGAAGACCCGCGGCATTCTGGGCGAAATCCAGCTGGGCGCCATTTTGAACGAAATTCTGGCCCCGGAGCAGTTCGCAGAAAACGTAGCCACAGTGCCCGGCAGCTCCGACCGGGTGGAGTTCGCCCTGCGGCTGCCCGGCGACGGAGATGGTCAGGTATGGCTGCCCATCGACGCAAAGTTCCCTTCGGACGCTTACTCTGCTCTGCTGGCTGCCTACGATCTGGGTGACCGGGCAGCGGTGGAGACGGCCGCCAAGGAACTGGACAAGCGCATCCGCAGTTTCGGCAAGGACATTCACGACAAATACATCGCCCCACCGCACACCACCGATTTCGGCGTGATGTTTCTGCCGGTGGAGGGTCTTTATGCTGAGGTGGTGCGCCGCGGCATTGCTGAGCGGTTGCAGCGGGAATTCAAGATCGTGGTGGCCGGCCCCACCACCATGGCAGCGCTGCTGAACAGCCTGCAGATGGGCTTCCGCACCCTGGCCATTCAGAAGCGGTCCAGCGAGGTCTGGAAGGTGCTTGCCAGCGTAAAAGCCGAGTTCGACACTTTTGGTCAGGCGCTGGCCCAGGCGCAGAACCGGCTGAATCAGGCAAGCCACGAACTGGAGAATCTGGTGGGTGTGCGCACCCGGCAGATTCAGCGCAAACTTCGCCAGGTAACGGAGCTCCCGGCAGACAGCGACGTCGCCGCCATGCTCGGTCAAGGCAGCCTGGAAGAAAATGAAAGTTAAGTATTGACTTTTTGTTTCAAACCTGATAAACTATCTCTTGCGGTCGTAACCGGCCGCAGGATTATGCGAGGGTGGCGGAATCGGCATACGCGCATGTTTGAGGTGCATGTGGTTTTTACCTTGAGGGTTCAAGTCCCTTTCCTCGCACCATAACGAGTGTTCTTACAGTATTTGAAAAGCTGTAAGAACACTCGTTTTTTGTTTTTACATGTCAAAGAGTAAAGTTTTATAGGAATCGTGCCGTCCTTAGTTCCCCTTCCAGAAAACTCACCCGGAGATAGCAGGCAGATATTCAGCTTCCGCGGTTAGTGGGCATCTTCCTTCTTGTTAAGCAGCCGCGCTTATGCTATATTAAATATTAAGGGAGCCTGTTTAGTTGGTTGCTAGGTGGTTTCTGCTATGCGGTTATCTGTTGGCGCAGGTAGCCGCTTTTCTGTATCTGTCGAACCGCTCAAGATGTTCACTTCCGGGAAGCTGTTCAAACTGCGTGCCGGTCATGCCGGTATCCTTTGCGGTTTCCTTGGTGTAAACCCGATTTATTATGTTTTTCATGTTGCCATGAGTCAAATTGATTGCCACAATGCTTATGAGGTGATAGCATGCCCAGAAGTGCCAAATATAGCGAAGCCGAAGCGAAGACTGCAAAACTTGAAAGTAACGCAAAACACCAACGGGAAAAGCTGGACAGAATTGTGATTCAGCCAAAAAAGGATATTGGGGCAAAAATAAGAAAATCCGCTCAGTTGTCGGGGCAAAGCTTGCAGGGATACATTTTACAGGCTATCCAAGAGCGTATGGAAAAAGAGGAAACAGAAAAACTGTAGACAATCACGCCGAACCGCCTTTGAACATACGACCGGTGTGAACCTGCCCGAGCCCCATAACCGTCCCCCGCAAATCACTGGGCCGCGGAATTGACACGAATCTCCCCGAACGGTATGATAAAGCCATAGAATCGACAGAAAGGGCGATGAACGATGGCGAAGCAGCCTTATCGGGGACTTCCGGATATGATCGCAGACTACACGGGTCACCCGCGGATGAGCGACGAGGAGTGGGAGGAATATCTGGCACAGCTGAGCAGAGATCAGGAGTTCCACAAGAAGTACGGAGTTCCCTTCGGGGAGAAGTGGCGCAAGGAGCGCGGCTTGGGCAGACGGCTGACCATGGAGCAGCAGTTTCAGATGCTTCAGGACTTCAAGGCCTGGCTGAAGGACAACGGGCTGGAGTGCCCGTACCTTAAGTAGCCGAAGAATTTTGCGCACATGCACGGGCCTCCGGCATGAGATTGAAAAAGCTTAAGTTGTCTGAATATAAGCCAACAGCCGGTTCCGTTCAATCATCACAAAATGGCTCAGCAACTGAGCAATACAACCAACTCAGCGGTATAGTGAGAGCCCTTTCGAGAATTATCCCGGCAGCTCACAAACGATGTTGCGATGCCCATATAATAACCTCACGGTCAACGCTTCCTTTTTCAGCCTGTTTTTCTCCACCGCTCTCCACCCACAGTTTAATGAAGCGGTATTCCACCGGGGCTTTCCCCATGCAAAAAGTTTTCCAAACATGTCCGCCTTTGGCTTTTTTTGAAAAAAGTGCTATACTATAGATAAAGAAATATTGCTCGCTTTGTCTCCAATGGAAAGCCCGGTTGCGGACAAAGTGCATGCGTTTTCCCGCGCTTTGCTGCTGAATGATCAGCGGCAAGGCGCTTTCTTACAGGCAAAAATCACACGGGCTTGAAATGCGAGGTGGAACATGTATCAAATCGGACAATACATTATTTATGGCAACACCGGCGTATGCAAGGTGGAGGGACTGGTGGAAAAGCCGCCGCTTGGGCTTTATTATATTTTAAAGCCCCTGTATGAAAGCGGGACCATCTACACCCCGGCCGAGCATCCCAAGGTTTTTATGCGGCCGGTCATCAGCCGCGACGAGGCGGAGGCGCTGATCGATCAGATTCCCCAGGTCGTTGCGCAGCCGGACCGGACCAAGAACCTGCAGGAGCTGAGGGAGCATTACCGCACCGCCACTTGCAGCCATAACTGCGCCGATTTGATCCGGCTCACCATGTCGATCTATGCCAAGAAAAAGGAGCAGGAACAACGGGGCCGCCGCTTCGGCCAGGTGGACGAACGCTTTATGAAGCAGGCCGAAAGCATCCTGTTCGGGGAGTTCGCGGTGGCGCTCGGCATCCCCAAGGAAGAGGTCCACACCTATATTTCCCGCCGGGTGGAAGGCCTGCGCACCGTACAAGCATAAGCATTTTGTGCAGCCGCACTTGCATTTTGACCAACGGGTCGATGCAAATGCGGCTCTTTTTCTACTTTTCATAAAACATGTTCATCATTACGCCAGATTTTTGTACAATTGTTTGTTTAATTTATCAATTGAAACAATTGCGCAAAATATTTATACTATAAACTAACAAATCAACCACTGAACAACAGATTTTAGAAGGGGGTGTACGGAATGAGCGAACCTACCGCACGTGAACTGTTGGTTCAGCTGACCCAGGAGGCGGAACGTCTCCGGCTGTTGGATTTGGCAGACCGCTGCCGTTCTTTGGACGAGCTGAAGGACTGCCTGCGCGCCATGCTGAAAGGCGTTGTTTGATTTTACCTTTTTCTTTGCTCTCTATCATCTCTACATAGGGAAAGCCCCGGGCCAATCGGCCCGGGGCTTTCCTGTTTTGATTTTGATTCAATCCGCTGCCTGCATATCTGAGGGCGGCGTTTTTTTCAGGTAACGACAAGCAAATTCCTCCGGCGGAATGGGGCAGCTGTAGAAAAAGCCCTGCCCATATTCACAGCCAATGGAAGAAACGAATTCTTCGTCCTGCTGCACCTCCACGCCTTCGGCCACGGTGGTGATCTGCAGGTCCTTCGCCAGCTTGACCACATTTTTCAGCGCAAGCTTGTTCCTTTCCTTCTTATCCGGTGCGCTTTCCAGCAAAAAGTCCTTGTCGAACTTCACCTCATCCACCTGGATACCCGCCAGCACATTCAGCGAAGAATATCCGCTGCCGAAATCGTCCAGCGAAAGGCGGAAGCCCTTTTCATGCAGCTGGGTCAGCGTTTTGTTCATCTGCTCAATGTTCTCGATGGCCAGACCTTCCAGAATCTCCAACTGGATGAGTCCATTTGGAATCTCATACCGCTGCAGAATCGAGCACAGCCGGTCCACATAATTGGACTGATAAAACAGCAGCCGGGACTGATTCACCGAAATACAGATCGGCTCATAGCCCGCATCCAGCCACTTCCTCAGCTGGCAGCAGGTGCGGTCCACCATATAAAGGTCCAGTCGGGCACAAAATCCGTTTTTCTCAAAGGCGGGGATAAACTCATTGGGATAGACCAGCGTTTCGTCCGGACGAATCCAGCGCACCAGCGCCTCTGCGCCCTCCACCTGGCCGGTCTGCAGCCGCACCTTGGGCTGCAGGAACAGCTGAAATTCCTGCTTGGCCAGCGCGCTCTGCATGCTGCTTTCGATGCTGTTTTGGAAATTCTCCCTCCGGTGCATGGCCCGGTCGTAAAAAGCAAGCACGTTCTGGTATTTTTTCACCGCGTGCTTCTGGGCAAACTCCGCCTTGTGCAGCAGCAGCCGCACCTGATCCTCCGGCGGCGCTGTCTCCTGCACCACCGCCGCACCCGCATACAGGATGATGGGGTAACTCACGTTCAGCTCCTGGGCAATGCTGCCCGCACGGTCCATGATCTGCTCCACCCGGGCACGCACCTGTTTCTCCTCATTGGTATGAAGCAACAGATAAAACTGGTCGGCGCTGGAACGGCAGAAACACTCCTTCTCCCCTACCAGTTCTCTCAACAGAACAGCCAGCTTTTTCAGCACCTGATCCGCCTGCGCCTTGCCCAGGATCTCGTTGATGTACTGGAACTGCCGAATGTTCATGGTAACCAGCGAATACGCGCTGTCTTGCTCCAGCAGATCCTCTGCGCACTGAGTGAATTTTTCAAAGTTGTAGGTGCCGGTCAGCCGGTCGTAAAAAGCCAGCTTCATCAGCTCCTTGTTGCTGCCCCACATGGCCCAGCGCACATACCACAGAAGGCCAAGGCACAAAAGGATAATCATTCCGCTGAGCACATTGGCCGTGATCAGGATGGAATAGATCGGACTTCTGCCGGAATTCACCGTGTCTGCATAGCACAGATACCAGCCATTCATTCCAAAGGGCTGCATGTAGACCTTCTGTTCCTTGCCTTCCAAACGGAAAGTAAAATGGAACGCTTCGTTGTTTGCCATCTGCTGCTGCGCAGACTGAGCAGTCTGCTCATCCACACCGGCCTGACTGAGAAAATTCTCCGTGCCCTGCGGTGCAAGGGGGGTATTCTCCGACGCAGCGATGATCCGGCCGTCCTGCTCCACCCAGACCACATCCAGTTTGTTCTGGGACACCGAAGGCTGGGTGAGGATCTTCTGAAAAGCGCTCAGGTCCTTGGAGGCAGCCACCACACCGGTCACCTGCCCGCTGTCCGACTGCACCGGCGCCGCATACATGATCAGCTGCAAGCCCATCTCTTCGTCATAGTAGACCTGAGAAGCCGTTTTTTTGCCCTGCAGTGCATAATAGAGCAGCTGCTGAACCTCTGGCTCCAGTGCTTCCATGGGAATGTTCTCTTCCAATGTGCCGTCCGCACGGACACGACTCTGCATGCCCTCCTGGGTGTAATAGCCCATACGCAGGAAGGAATTTTCCTGACGGGCAGTCTGCAGATCCACCACAAAGCGGCGGAATTCCTCGCTGGATTTGCCCTGCATAAACTCCGCCAGGATCTGCAGCGCCTCCCGGTCAGTCCCCATCCGGTTGCGCATCTCCAGCCAATATTCATTCATAGAGGTTTGCAGCTGCGTATTGTAGGATTTTCGGTTGGCCTGCTGGATCGATGCGATTCCCATACAGGAAACAACGATCAGTGAAATACCAATCAGCACCGTGGAAAGGGTGATTTGCACAAAACGCTGATGCATCCGGGGCCGCGACGCCCGCTTGGATTGGTTGCTTTGTTTCAGGAGCGCCATCTCCCGCCTCCTTCCCCTACTCTTTTGGCATTATTCTTTCGACTATATTACAATAAAATGCTCTTTTTATTCTACCCCATAAAAGCCGCTTTGTGCAAGATGGCGCCGGGCCTTTTGGCACCGTTAATGCACTGCTTTTCGCAAATTTCTTCGTTTTTCTTTGTTTCGTTTATTATACATCCTTATTATATAAGCAGCTTGTACCCCGTGCAACGTGGCAGCCACAAAAAAGATTCAAAAATTTTAAGTTTTTCTCTTGACAATCCCCGGATTCTTGCTACAATATACTTAAATAATTTTAGTTAAATAATTTTAATTAAAATTATGAAACCATTTTTCGACACATTTCAACACCAAAAAAAATAACCAAGGAAAGCGAGAGTTTATTATGTTTGAGAAAGTACGCGATATCATTGTGGACACCCTGAGCTGCGACGCTGACAAAGTTACCATGGAGGCCAGCCTGGCCGACGATCTGGGCGCTGACAGCCTGGACGCTGTTGAGCTGAACATGGCTCTGGAGGACAACCTGGGCGTTGCCATCTCCGACGAGGAGCTGGCCAACATGAAGACCGTTGGCGACATTGTGAATTACCTGGAGGCCAACGCCTGATTTTTGCGGCATAAGGCAAGGCGCTTTTTACCGGTGCTTTGCATCAGCTCTGGCAGGGCGGTCGGAACGCGGCGATCCGCCGCCTGTTCCGGCCGGCTTCTGCCGGAGCTGATTTTCTTTTTGCGCAAAGGCAGCGCAATGCGCCGCCTTCTCGCGCCCCTATCACGATTTATAAGGAGGTTCCCGGCATGACCTTGGAACAAATCACCAGCCTGCTGAAGGCGTTTGACGAAAGCTCCGCCAGCCGTTTGAAGTACACCTGCGGTGAGGAGCAGATCACTTTGGAAAAAGCAGTCGCCCAGAGCGCCGTTGTCTGCGCGCCGGCCGTGGAGGCTGCCCCTGTTGTTGCTGCCGTCCAGCCCGCAGCTGCGCCCGCCGCCGCTGCTCCTGCTGCCGGGGCCACCATCGACGCGCCTCTGGTAGGCACCTTCTATGTGGCCAGCGCCCCGGGCGAAACACCCTTTGTGCAGCCCGGCGACACCGTGCACAAGGGTCAGACCATCGGCCTGATCGAAGCCATGAAAATGATCAACGAGATCCCCGCTCCCTGCGACTGCGTGATTGAAAGTCTGGTCGCGCAGGACGGCGCTCTGGTGGGCTTTGGCGATCCGCTGTTCCAGATCCGGGAGCTGTGAGCCATGTTCAAACGTATTTTAATCGCCAACCGCGGCGAGATCGCGGTGCGCATCATCCGCGCCTGCCGTGAGCTTGGCATCGAGACCGTGGCGGTGTATTCCACCGCCGACGCCACCGCCCTGCATGTGCAGCTGGCCACCAAGGCCGTGTGCATCGGTCCTGCCAAAGCAGCGCAGAGCTACTTAAACCAGACCGCCATTCTGACCGCAGCGGTGGAAAGCGGCTGTGAGGCCATCCACCCCGGCTACGGTTTCCTTTCGGAAAACGACGAATTCGCGGATCTGTGCACCCAGTGCGGGCTCAAGTTCATCGGCCCCAGCGGCGATGTGATCCGCAAGATGGGCAACAAGGCTGCCGCCCGTGAGCTGATGATCAAGGCGGGCGTGCCGGTGGTTCCTGGCTCCGACGGCGTGATCGAGAGCGCCGAGGATGCTTTGAAGGTGGCCGAGCGCATCGGTTACCCAGTGCTGCTGAAGGCCAGCGCCGGCGGCGGCGGACGCGGCATGCGCCGGGTGTTCAGCCCGGAGGAGCTGCCTGCCGCTTTTGCCTCCGCCCAGGCGGAGGCCGTGGCCTGCTTCGGCAACGGCGAAATGTATCTGGAAAAGCTGGTTCTTTCCCCCCGGCATATTGAGTTCCAGATCATGGCCGACCAGCAGGGCCATGTGGTTCATCTGGGCGAGCGCGACTGCTCGATCCAGCGCAAGAACCAGAAGCTGATGGAGGAATCCCCCTCCAAGGCGCTTTCCCCCGAACTGCGCCAGGCCATGGGCCGGGATGCGGTAAAGGCCGCCCAGAGCTGCGGCTACGAGGGTGCGGGCACCATTGAGTTCGTGCTGGACCCGGAAGGCAACTACTACTTTATTGAGATGAATACCCGCATTCAGGTGGAGCACCCGGTCACCGAGATGGTCACCGGACAGGATCTGGTCAAGGAGCAGATTCGTGTGGCCGCCGGGCTGCCGCTCTCCTTCACTCAGGAGGATGTGAAGCTGAATGGCCACGCCATCGAGGTGCGGATCAACGCGGAAGACCCCGCCAAGAACTTCGCCCCCATGCCCGGCAAGACCGAATTCGTGCACTTCCCGGGCGGCTGCGGCGTGCGGGTGGATTCCGCTTTGTACAACGGCTACGAGCTGAGCCCCTTCTACGATTCCATGGTGGCCAAGCTCATCGTACACGCCCCCACCCGCCTGGCTGCCATCCGCCGGATGCGCCGGGTGTTGGAGGAGTTCATTGTGGAGGGCTATCCCACCGGCGCGGAACTGGCCCATCTGATCCTGTATCACCCGGATTATCTGAAGGGCGATTACAACACCTCCTTCATTGAAAACAACCTGGACGAGGTGCTGAACTGGATGGAGAAGGGTGCGCCTCTGGCCGACGAGGAGGAACGCTAAATGCTGAACGAACGATTTTCCGACCGGCGGCAGCGGCTGCTGCGCCTGAAGGTGATGCGGGAGGGCGGACGCCTGCCCTCCTCCAGCCGCATTGACGCGCCGGCCATTTTTGAGCAGTGCCCTGCCTGCGGCGAAGCCGTGAGCAAGCGGCAGTGGGCCGATCAGCTGTACGTCTGCCCCCACTGCGGCCATCACCGGCCCATCGGCGCATACCAGCGGCTGGCCTTCACACTGGATTCCGGCACCTTCCAGGAACTGAACGACGGCATGTGCGCCTCGAATCCCCTGGATTTTGATGGCTACGACGCCAAGCTGGAGGGCCTGCGCCGCCGCACCGGACTGTCCGAGGCGGTGGTCACCGCTAAGGGCCGCATCGGCGGCTGGCCCGCTGTTGTGGCCGTAATGGACGGCCGTTTCCTGATGGGCAGCATGGGCGTTGCAGTGGGCGAAAAGGTGGCACTGGCCGCCGACACCGCCCGCAAGGCAAAGCTGCCCCTGGTGATCTTCTGCGCTTCCGGCGGTGCCCGAATGCAGGAGGGCATCCTCTCGCTGATGCAGATGGCCAAGACCGCCGAGGCCATCACCCGCTTCCAGCAGGCAGGCGGGCTGTACATTGCTTGCCTGACCCATCCCACCACCGGCGGCGTGACCGCCAGCTTTGCGTCCCTGGGCGACATCACTCTGGCTGAGCCCAAGGCCCTGATCGGCTTTGCCGGCCCCCGCGTGATCGAGCAAACCATCGGCCAGAAGCTGCCGGAGGGCTTCCAGCGCTCCGAGTATCTGGAGGAGCACGGCTTTATAGATGCGGTGGTTCCCCGCGGTCAGATGAAATCCACACTGATGCAGCTGCTTCGGCTGCACGCCAAAGGAGGTGCTCGCCGTGGCTGAACTGCATACCCCCGCTGAGAAGGTGGCGCTGGCCCGGCATGCGGGCCGCCCCGGTACGGCGGATTACATCAAGGCCCTGTTCACCGATTTCTTTGAGCAGAAGGGCGACCGGCTGTGCGGTGAAGACGCGGGCATTCTGGGCGGCATCGCCATGTTCCACGGACGCCCGGTCACGGTGATCGGCCACCGCAAGGGCCGCAATCTGGAGGAAAACACCCGCTGCAACTTCGGTATGCCCAGCCCGGAAGGCTACCGCAAGGCCCAGCGACTGATGCGCCAGGCGGACAAATTCGGCCGGCCCATCATCACCTTCATCGACACCCCCGGCGCCTACCCCGGTCTGGAGGCCGAGGCACACGGCCAAGGTGAGGCCATTGCCCGCAGCCTGGCCGTGATGAGCGAGCTGAACGTACCTCTGATCGCGGTGGTTACCGGTGAGGGTGGCAGCGGCGGCGCACTGGCGCTGGCCATGGGCAACACGGTGCTGATGCTGGAAAACGCCATCTACTCGGTGCTTTCCCCTGAGGGCTTTGCCAGCATTCTGTGGAAGGATTCCACCCGCAGCGCCGAGGCCTGTGACGTGATGAAGCTCACTGCCCAGGACCTGGAGCAGCTGGGCATCATCGACGGGATCATTCCCGAACCGCCGGAGGGCGCACATGCAAACCCCGCCGCAATGTTTGACGCGGTGGACGCGGCGCTGCAGAAGGCCCTGCGCCAGGCGGACCGCATTTCCGACCCGGCGGCTCACCGGCACAAAAAATTCAGAACCATGGGTTCCGCATTCCTGCAAGAGCCCGGAAAGGACCTTTTCTGATGACGGGACTGGAAATTCTGGGCACCGGGCGCTGCCTGCCGCAGCGCTGTGTGACCAACGACGATATGGCCCGCATGGTGGAAACCAGCGACGAGTGGATCTCCACCCGCACCGGCATCCGCCAGCGGTATTTCTGCGGGGAAGACGAGGGCGTTGTGAGCCTTTCTGCGGGCGCGGCCCGCAAGGCGCTGGAGAAGGCTGGCGTGAGCGCGGATCAGCTGGGTCTGATCCTGACCGCCACCTTCACCCCGGACAGCTTCACCCCCTCGGTGGCCTGCCAGGTCCACGAAGCGCTGGGCTGCACCGCCGCCATCCCCTGCTTTGATCTGAACGCCGCCTGCACCGGCTTCATCTACGCGCTGGAAACCGCCCGCTCCCTTCTGATGGCGGGCAGCGCCGGGGAATATGCCCTGGTCATCGGCGCGGAGTGCATCTCCCGCGTGCTGGACATGGAGGACCGCTCCACCTGCGTGCTGTTCGGTGACGGCGCGGCCGCCGCTGTGGTGCGTCTGGCCGATCTGCCCTACGCCTGCGTTCTGGGCGGCCGGGGCGAGGCTGCCGGTCTGCATGCCAACAGCCTGCTGCCCGGCCAGAACCGCTACCTGTTCATGGACGGGCGGGCGATCTTCCGCTTTGCGGTGGACATCATCCCCAAGTGCCTGGGTCAGCTGTTCGAGAAGAGCGGCACCAGCCTGGAGCAGGTGGACCATGTTGTCTGCCACCAGGCCAACAGCCGCATCATCGACCATGTGGTGAAAAAGCTGGGCGCTCCGGCGGACAAATTTTACAAGAACATGCATCGCTACGGCAACACCTCCGCCGCCAGCATCCCCCTCGCTTTGGACGAGATGCTGGAATCCGGCGCGATCCGGCCCGGTCAGACCGTGGCCTGTGTGGGCTTTGGCGCGGGGCTGACCTGGGGCGCGGTACTGCTGCGTTTCTAAGCAAAGCCCCTCTGATAAAAAAGGAGTAACAATATGCGTTTGAACGAGATCCTCGGGACCGAATTCCCCTTCATCCAGGGCGGTATGGCCAACATTGCCACCGGCACCTTTGCCGCAGCGGTTTCCAATGCGGGTGCGCTGGGCCTGATCGGTGCGGGCGGCATGACCGCCGACATGCTGCGGGAGCAGATTCACATCTGCCGCAGCCTGACCGACAAGCCCTTCGGCGTGAACATCATGCTGATGAACCCGGACGCTGAGAAGATGGCCCACATCGTGGTGGAGGAAAAGGTTCCCGTTGTGACCACCGGCGCTGGCAACCCCGGCGCTTACGTTCCCATGTGGAAGGAAGCGGGCATCAAGGTGTTCCCCGTTGTGCCTGCTGTTGTGCTGGCCCGCCGCATGGCCGGCCTGGGTGTGGACGGCATCATCGCCGAGGGCACCGAGAGCGGCGGCCATGTGGGCGAGATGACCACCATGGCCCTGGT
>NHCFR00700__coassemble_968_pt1 | contig 44472 bp, 36 predicted proteins | sample NHCFR00700__metabat2_high_PE_065 | metagenome-assembled genome bin NHCFR00700
AAGTGGTGACATCCTTCACCGGCGATGCGCTGAAGGATAGCAGTTGCAGAGGGATCGTTTCGGTGCTTTCCCAGAAAGTGGTGGAAACCTTAACGATGATCGGGCCGTAGTCGGTGATCTCTTTGCCTGCCGGATCGTACACGCGCACTTTCAGGTTGCCGTTGGTGCCGTCATATACACAGGGCAAGTTCGAGATTACATACTTGTTATCGGAGTTGACAGAGCAGGTGTATTGCTCGCCGCTCTTCATGTACTTGGGATTGTCACTGCCCAGCACTTTGACCGTATAACCGGCGTAAGAGGTGCTGGTGCCGAACAGGTCGTTCAGATCGCCCACCACGCGGGCCACGCCGGTGGTGCGGTTCATGTTTTTGTCGAAGACGGTTTCAACACCCCTGCTCTTATCGGTGCCCAGGTTCCAGTCGCTGCCGCTGGTGTCAAACACGCTGGCAGCTCCATTCAGATCGACCTTGTACACATCCGCGTTCCAGTGGCCGGTAAAGTTCTTGATGGGTGTCCAATTGGCGGGCAGGGTGATGTCCTCGACCAACATATAGCAGCCATCCAGCGGATACCAGTAACTGCCGCCGTTCTGGAGTGCGGTCAGCACTTCATCTGCGTTGGCGCTGCTGATGCGCCGGACAAAGTGAGAGTTCTCCTGTCCACCCTGATTGGCGGCACATATCTCGCACTGTTTACGCTGAGAGATATACATAACGCTGTTCGCAAACAGTCGGGACTCGCCCGCAGTTGCAGAGTTCGTCGGAAGATGCCCAATCTGATTCATCAGAAAGTTGCTGATGCCGCTTAAATAGAAGTTGTTGGTGCCGGTTTTACCACCGATCGTCCAGGTGTAGGGATTCTCAAAATAACCATACTCCGCAGCGCCCTTATTGGTGCCGCTGTAATCCACCCAGATGGTGCCGAAGGCTGCCTGCTGGTTGGTGTGCGTCCAGGCGGCGGAGAAGGTTTGCCCAACAGAAAAAGAATAGGGGAAGTTGGTGGGGGTACGGTACTTCACATTGGCTGCTGCGGTGGCTGCATCCCAGCCGGTTTGCAGGATGTGCAGCTCTTCCGTGCCGTACTGGATGTTCTTTCCGTACTGCCCATGGCTGCCGCCAGTGGAAAGGATCAGGCTGGGGGCATCGCTGGCAAGCACAGAACCGGAGTTCACGTTGCCGCCGTTGGCACCCATCAGCTCGTTCATGTACCAGTGGCCGGTGTTTGGCACCCAGCTGTTCAGGGCGTAATACCGGGTGGTGGTGTCGTTCGGGTCGATGCTGGATTCATCCAGATCGGTGCCGAAGGCATCGTAGTAGGCACCCGCGTATGCGTACAGGGTATCGTGGCCCACCATCAGGCCATAGCCCTGGGCGATGTAGTTCTTCAGCTCCCAGTAAGCCTTGCCGGAAATATCCGGCTCCTGGTCAGTGCAGACGCCCCAGGCAAAGCTGTCCATGCGATAGTTGCCTTCCGCGTCTACCAGGTAGCGGGCGGGATCGCGGTTGAAACTTTCGCAGTTCACCGCATAGATTTGAATGTGTGTACTATCATCGGACGAATTATGAAGCCATCCATCGGATGTTACAGCTTTCAAATAATACTTATAAATGGAGCCGGTGTCCGGTACGAAAGCATTCAGCATGGTGATTGCTTTCTTGTACTTGGTGCCGGAGGCGGATTCCACATAATGGCCGTCATCGTCGATGGTCAGGTTGGTATAGGCCGGGATGTCAATGGCAGTACCGGTGGAAGTCCACTTCTGGCCATTTTCCACAGGCCGGAAATAAACGGTCTTGCCGTACCACTCGGACAGCACTTCCAACTTGTCACCGTCAGTCAGGTCGAAACCGCTATAACTTCTTACTTGACCGGTAGGAAATCCATCTTCATCAAGAACATTAGTATAATTGGACGAACCAAATCCTTCGCTACCTAATCTTGTCCAATATACATCAGCCTGAGTTTGACTGATTTTTCCTTCGTTCAGCCAGCCGGTTACACGGTCGTAGGTGTCCTTGGTGATGTATTCATAGCCATTGGTCAGGCCGGTGATCCACTGAGCATCGCTGGAGAGCTTCGGATCACCTGCTGCGCTGGCCGCAAGCGGTGCAATCCTAAAATCTACCTCATCCATAACGGGGGCAGCGATCTTCATGGTTGCCGAATACAGCACCTGCTCTTCTGCTTTCTCTTCCTCGGTCAGGGTGATGCCCTGTTCTTCCAGCAGCTTCGCGCAGGATTCCTTGTAGTCTTCGTCCAGAATCGTGACCACGCACCGGTAGCTGGTGTCGTAATCTTCTTCGGTTACGGTCAGATCATAGGTAGAGGCGGTCGCGCCATCAATATCCTGCCATGTGGCCTGTTCCGGCTGCGAAGCCTCTACCGCATCGCCAAATGTCCACTCGCCGTCCTGGAGTGTACCGATGTGACGCTCTTCGTCCTTGTCAGCATACAGGACAATTCCATCTTCACTCGTCTCGGCAGTAATTACGAAGCCGTCCAGAGCGTAGTTGGGGGTCTTCCAGGCAATGCGCACATTGCTGCTGTCCGCCTCGATCTCGTCCAGTGCGGCGACTATGGCGAAATACAGCTCCATGCCCTGCCAGGTGGCATCCGGGTTTTCAGCCAGGGCTTCCGCCTCGCTCTTGTCCTCCAGCGGCCAGGAGTACCAGGTGGGTTCGTCTTCAGCGTAATCGGCCAGAGCAGTGTCAAACGCTTCCGGCTTGCCGGTGTACATCTTCTGCCACTGATATGCGACTTCCACATCCTCCCGGTTCAGTTCCACGGTCAGGGCAAGTTCGTCCCCCACGCTGGCTTCCAGCAAATCGCTCTCCGGAGCAATGAGTTCCAGAGGTGCGGGAGTTGCCGTAGGCTCAGGGGTAGCGGAAGGTTCAGGAGTTGCCGAAACTTCCGGCGTTGCTGTAGGTGTCGGAGAAGGTTCCGGGGTTGCGGAAGACTCCGGGGTGGGAGACCCTTCCGGCACTGCGGATTCCTCCGGCGCGGCAGAGCTTTCCGGCTTCTCGGATTCTTCCGGGGCTGCCGAAGTCTCCGGTGTTGCCGTGGGAGCGGCAGACGCTTCCGGCGCGGCAGACGGTTCCGGGATTGCCGAGGGTTCCGGCGCGGATGTGGCTTCAGGGGTTCCGGTGGAAATGCCTCCGCCGTCTGTTACAATGCTACTTACATCATCCGCATAGACCACCGGCCCAAACGTGGGGGCCAGTGTACTGAGCAGCATTGCAACAGCCAGAACACCCGTTGCAATCCGCTGGGTGATTGTTCTTTTGTGTTGCATATTTTCCTCCATTCGGTTTGCTTCTTCAAAGTGTGTGCCTTAGATCAAGGGCAGCACCACCTTTCAATTTCAAAATGTATATATAAAAAAGCACCCTCCCAGTGTGGAAGAGTGCTTTGTAGATGTTAGGATTTCAATTATTTTAAGCTGTCATCAATATTATCTTCATCAGGGGTATCGTTCGGATCGGCGCTGCCTTCAATAATAGTTCCATTGTCAGCATCCACATATCCGCCCGGAATGGGGGTGGGAACCGGTGCAGGGGCAGGCTGTTCTGGTGCGGGAGTGGTGCCGCCACTGGAGCCACCGGTAGAAGGCGCACCGCCGGTAGAACCACTGCTGGAACCGCCGGTGACGGGAGAAGTGGAATTGCCAGTGCCTTCAGAACCGGAAGCTGCGGTGGAGCCGCCAGCAGGGGCAGCAGCCTTATTGTTGACAGTGAGGGTATATTCAGCGGTCAGACCATTGTAGGTTGCGGTGATGGTGGCTTTGCCTGCCTTTTTGGCAGTTACCTTGCCTTCGCCGTCCACAGCTGCCACATCCTCGTCGCTACTGGAAAAAGTGACCTGGCTCATGTCGGGGGCTGCTGCTTCGCTGGGGGTGGTGTACAGCTTCAGAGTGGTAGAGCCGCCCACGGTCAGGCTGCCGCTGGCCTTGCCGAACTTAATGCCGTCCGGCGCGGTGGTCACGGTCACTTTGCAGCTGGCGGTGTATTCGCCCAGTGTGGCGGTGATTTCCGCTTCGCCGTCGGCTACGGCGGTCACAGTGCCGTCTTCGGCCACAGTCGCCACAGCTTCATTGCTGCTGGTATAGGTAACTCCGTCCACCGGCTCGGTGCTTTCCGCAGGCACCGGTGCGGCGGTCAGCTTGGCGCTTTCCGTGCCGTTGATGGCAAGAGCCAGGGTTTCCTGATCCAGGGCAATGCCGGTAAGCGGCACAGTAACGGTCACTTTGCAGGTGTCGCTCAGGGTGCCGTCCGCACTGGTAACGGTGATGATGGCTTCGCCGCCCTGAGCGGCGGTCAGGGTGCCATCTTCAGCAACGGTCACTGCCGGGCTATCACTGGTGAGTTTCACACCGGCCTCGCTCTGTGCAGCAGCCTTTTTCTCGTCACTGGCGTTCTCGTTTTTGTAGGTATAGTTCACAGCCAGGTCAACGGGCTGGCCGACTTCAACGGTCATGGATTCCGGCACATCGATGCCGGTAACGGTGGTGCTGCATCCGGTCAGCATCATAACTGCGGCCATGGCAGCGGACACGATAAGGATTCGTTTCATGGGTTATTCCTCCTTTGTTTTGCGTACAGTATAGCATGGTTTATTTACCATGTTAAGCCTTTTTTATCGCTCTATATATCCCTGAGTGGTAGCCTGGTGAATTATGTTATTGGCGGGAAAGATAAGATCATCGAAATTCAAATGGGATAACTTTTGCTCAATCATGGCCTGAAGATTGGGATAATGGATTTGATGCACCAAATTGTTATCTACCAGGTAATTCATGGAACATTCCACTAAATCGGCTTCCACTTGAATACAATGAGATTCATCTTCGGTTGTGGTATATGCCAGAGAAATATGGTGATAGTCGGAAAAATCGGCGCTGCCGGAATACTCGCTTTCACAGAATTTCCCAATCAGATTTTTGGCAAATTCAATATTCGCTTCCTGTTCATGACTTCGCGCCTGCAATTCCCTTGCACATTCTTTTGCGCAATGGAGAGTGGCTTTTGCATCTTCCAAGCTATCGTGAGCATGGTATTGGTACTGGTAATGCTCGGCGCAATCGGTCAGTTTTTTCCACTTGTACCCCTGATGTTTCTCGTCCCATTCCCCGTTCAATTCGGCGTAGTCGAGCATTACATCAATAACGGGAGTTTCCGGTGGGAGAGTAATGTCCGAATATTCAAGAAAAGGTAAGTCGAATGCGTAGTGGTTATAGCCGACAACAACGGACGCTTCTGCCAAGGTGGTGTTTATGATGTTAGCATAGTCCCTGATTGACAAGCAGTTGCTAACCTCTTCAGGGGAAATACCATTTACTGCTTGAGCTTCCGGCCATTCGGTGGTGTGCTCCGGTTTGAATTTTTCGTAGAACAAAGTGTTTTCGTTGCCGTCGATTATCGCAAGGGATAGTATCTCGTCTTGTGGGGGAACGAAACCGGTCGTTTCAATATCCAATGTCATAACCTTTTTCGGGTCTTGTTCAAGATACTGTGGTAGTTCGGTACAATAAATCAGTTCCATATAAATCTCCTTAATCGCCTGTTGGATAGGATTGAGAAGGTACGACCATTGGTCGTACCTTCTCTGCAACAAAAAGTTGGGCTAAGAGGGTTCTTTTGTTAGTTCAGCCAAAAGACAAGTAGCAAGCTCCCGATCTTCGGAATCGCCAGCCCGTTCTTGGCAGAGAGCTAACCATGTGCGATAAAGCGGAATAAGAGCAGCCCAAAATTCATCCTCCCAACCAGTTGGCATATCTTCAGCAACTTCATAGCCCGCTTCATCAAGAAGCTGTTCATATTCATCCCGTATGTCGGCAGCTTTGGAGTAGCCATGCAATGGATTGCTGTAGTGACGAGGATCTCGAGTGCCACCGAATAGTTCATTGCTGACAATTTGAAAATAAGAGTCGCTCCATTCGTCCCAGGTTTGGAAAGCATAATCGTTCACATTGATCACCGTCTCTTTCGTATGTTAAGCGGTTGCAGTGCGAATTAAGGCCAGCTACGACCATCGGTCGTACTGAACAAAGAAAAAGACCGGTTGTGATACCGGCCTTTTTATCAAGGGGAGATTGGTGGTTGAAGAAAATAAGAAATAAGTTTCTGGTAGTTATCCTGAGCAGAAAGACAGGTATCAACCAAATAGCCGGGTTCTTGTGGATATTCCCGTAAGCCACGGTAATAGAAAAGTTTGTGGTCGCTGTCGATGACAAAAGGAACCAGGTTGTGAGCAAGGCATTCCTTGAACATGACCAAGCGACCGACCCGACCATTTCCATCCTGGAATGGATGGATTTTTTCAAAATGATAGTGGAAGTCGATTATCTCCCGTTCCTGTATTTTCTGCTTGTGGTACTGGGTCATCAGACTGTTCATTTGAGCGGGAACCTCTGCTGGTTCCGTAGTGTAAACCATTTCACCAATCATGTTGGGAAGTTTTTTGTACTCTCCAACATTGAAGTTTGGATCGCGCTCGTCAGAGGTGCCGCGCTTCAGCAGATAATGCAGTTTCTTTATTATCTCTTCGGTCAAGGGATCTTCTGCCACATCGATCATGTAGTCAAACGCGGTAAAGTGGTTCAGCGTTTCAATCACATCATCCGTGTGGATTGCTGCGTTCCCATCCGGCAGAAACGTATTTGTTTCATAGATGAACCGGGTCTGCTCGTGGGTCAATCTGCTGCCCTCAATGCGATTGGAATTATAGGCGAATAGGATTTGTGTCTGGTGATACAGCCCGCCTTTCCGGTGGTGTTCTTTTTCGTGCCGTAACAGTTTCAAAATCTCATTCATGGGCAGCCCTCCTTGTGGATATTGTACCCGAAATAACACCGTGTTTCAATGGACTATTCCCTGTCAGTTTTTCCATAGTGGTGTGCCCAGCCCCTGGCAAATGTCACCTTCTGCCGCAAAGCTGTAAGGGCAAGCTGCTCACGCTCATTTTCCAGATGTGCGGGAGAGAAATTTTTGAGCGCATCTTCCAAGTAGCACAATTCACAGTAGGTTAGAGCTTTGGTAAGGTAAATGTAGTTTTTTTCGTTCATGGTAGCGAACCTCCTGAGATTGAGTATGAAAGTACGGCGGGGTACGACCGATGGTCGTACCTGAGGAAAGCGGGTTTATTTCGCAGTGCCTTTGAAGAGATAGATTTGAAGATCCTTTGCAAGTGATGCGAGAAGACTGGCCGAAAGAAGCGGAAGGAAGATCATATTGGTTATTATGACGATGGCGCTGTACACCGCACTAGCTTCAGCCGAACCACTGAAAAAGTCAATGATATATTGTTCGGCAAAAACCAGAACAATGTTGCTGCCAATTGTGCCGATCGTGGTGATAGTGCTTATGAAGGCACTGGCAAGCTTGGCCACATCATCGTCGGCCATACAGGCGGTGAAGCTCCACCATAAAATGAACAGCAGAACAAAGAAAAAATATTCAAACCAAAAAGTCAGTGCAGGGGGTGTTTTTGCTCCAGCTTTGATAACAGCACAGGAAATCGGTAGCAGAAGGAATGGGGAAAACAACCAAAAAACGAGGAGCTTTCTTACAGAAGAGAGTGCCTGGTAGATAAACCGTACAGAGTACATAACGAGCAGCAACAGGGACGGAAACAGCAGCCCTTGCCTTAACGAAGCGGCATTCGATGTAATAAGAAACCCTGCTATGAGGCAAATCGTTAGAATATTTTGTGCGAGATCGAAATAGCGCCATTCATTAAAACGAACCAAAAGGGATCTGCATGCGTGTACGGATTCAAAAAACTGTTCAGCAATGTATCTCATGACCTTCTTTATTCCTCCGTGCTTTTGAATGCTGAACATTATGGCACAAAAGGCGTAGGAAGTCAAAAGAAATAGCGGAACGATCCGCCGTTCGAACGGAAGTGTAAAGGGGTTGGGGATGGGGAGAATAAAATAGATGAACTCTCGGATGATCCATTCGTACAAACAACAAAAGACGGCGAATGACATGTCTTGTGGTGGCTGCTGATGATGCCGGAGTCTCTTAACAGCTACGAATAAAACCACAATCGTGAAGAACCAGATCAGACGGCGCACAAAAATAAACAGTGAAAAAATAATATCCAAAGTGTTGACCTCAGCATGCGTTGGAAATGTGAAAATATCGCGGAAATTCTGTCTGTGGAGCTGGATCAACCAGGTCTTGGAGAGTATACAGTGCCATTGCGTGTTTCAAAGCGTCATCCAGGACAAACAGACAGTCATCTGTTTTGGTAAGCAGTGAGGCTGCGATAGGAGATATTGCCTGCCGGTGGCGGCTCAATGTCAGGCGATCTTCCATGCATTGCACAATATCCAAAAGTGTGATGCTGTCTCTCGGTCGGCTTAACTGGTGGCCGCCGGTGATCCCGACTTTCGACTGTACCAAACCACTGTGGCTCAGTCGAACAAGGACGCGCGGCAAAACTTTGGGGGGAATACTCATATCCTCTGCGATTTTTGCAGAAGAGATAAATCCCGCGTTACAGTTAAGCGCCAAATAAAGCATGGTTCTGATACCATAATCCGTTTCGGCTCGGAAGTGCAAAATGCTCACCCTTTCTTTGTTGCGTTGTAGGTACGACCATCGGTCGTACCTGGTTCGTCAGTCCGAAACCAACGTGGCCACAAGCAGGAGACGTTGGTTGGAGTTATCCGTACAGGTTGATAATGTGAGCAGCTTGTCGCTGCTCTTAATTGAGAAGCTGGAGGTCAATTGATTTCTGGCTATGGCTTTTTCAGTCAGAGCCTGAAGCTGACTGGAAGTTGGATCAGTCAAAATACAGACCTGATCTTCTGCTGTGTCGGCCAACCCCACAGAAACGATGGAAAAGTGCAATTTCTGATCCGAAACAGAAAGAAAAATATCCGGGTGTTTTTTGGCAAAATCATCTTCCAGGTAGAAACGCAGCTGGCCGAAACCAATATCGGGGTCTTGGCCGGACGCTGTGAAGCTATGACCATAGATAATCGTGTTGGTGCTCAGTGTTTCAGCTGTGCTTAGTTCACATTCAAAGTCTGCATAGAGACAACCTTCATAATCGCTTTCTCCTAGCGCGTTTCGGCGGAGATAGTATTCGTTATCGTCAGCCTGCTGCACTGGGCCGTCGATGTTCGTTCCGGGGATGGTGATCCAAGCGACAGTATCGGGATTATTTGCTTGTGCAGAAGTCAACCGATGGTCAGGTGATGTCTTTTTAGGAGCGGTAACCTGGTGGAAAGTTCCCTGGCTGCTGCTTAGGGGGAAAGCAATGGCCGCCGCACAAAACAGTGCGACGGCCACGGCTGCAAACACTAAATGAAACTTTTTCATTTACATACCTCATACCGCTCAATGAGCGCCTTGGTGATTTTCTTGTGTAAAGACGCTTCATCAATGTGGCAGAGCGTCTTATACGAATTCCCCTGCCGCAGCGAGGGCATTTTTACAACCAGATGCCCGTCCCGGCACTGGATCAGCTTCAGCCCGCACAAGGTAAGGATGGCACAACCGTTTTCCTTAAGCTGGATGTCTGCCCAAGCTTTCAGACTACTGGTTTCAAACGGATTCGCCATAAAGTTCAAAATTGCGACGGTCATTCCCTGTGATCCCTCCAAAACTCCAGCGCCTCCAAAATATATTCGGAAGCCTCTTTTTCTGTTGCGTTTTCAGGCAGATATTCTTTTATGGCTGCGAACTTGATTTTAACGACAGCGGGGGGCTGCTTGGCAGGCTGCGCCCGTTTGCTTTTATCACGCATGGCCCGTGCCGTCTGCTGGGTGATTTGTTCTCCTTCTTCGATACGCTGCGCAACTCGTTCTTGCTGTTTTTCCGGCAGATAGGATAACTCACCGGCAGCACGAACGGAAAGTTCTCCGCGATCCACTGCGTCGAGCAGGCCCCTGGTCAGCTGATTGAGCCGCTGATACCGCTGAATGGTGCGTACATCCTCGCCCGTTTCCTGAGCGATGGCGGCAGTGGTTTGCCCATTCAGCAGCCCCTTCGCTTCCAGCACCCGTAAAACCTCCTGGTATCCAAATGCTTTTTCACTGGGGAGAATGCTTCGCTGCCCAAGATTCGTAACATGAAAAATATAGGTAGCCGATTCATCGTCCAGGTCTGTATAGACCAGGGCGGGGATCGTGGTCAATCCGGCTTGTCGTGCGGCAGTGCTGCGCCTGTGACCGGCCAAAATCTCATATCGCCCATCCGGCTTGTTCCGCACCACAATGGGCTGTAGAACACCCATTACCTTGATGCTTTCAGCCAGCCAGTCGATGTCTTCCTGCGACATGTGATAACGATGCTGCTCAGGATGGTCATCCAGCATGGATAATGCCAATGGCTGCACCGGTTGGGTGGAACCACCGATCAAAGTGAGCAGTGTGTTTTGAGCAGCGGCAGAGGTGCGACCATCGGTCGTACCTCGCGCGGCTTTGGTGAAGTTGAAATTTTTTCCTGCCATTTTACTTTCCCTCCCGGTTCAGAAATTCATCCACCATAGCAGTGTACTGGCTGCCGATCACGCTGCGGCGCAGTGCCAGGCAGCTGTGCCCGGTAGCGGTGGAGTCAGCGGCCTCGATCAACCGGGAAATTTCGGTTTTATAAGTGAGGTCAGGGTAATCACTCCGCAGTGCTTCGCACACTGCGGAAGACTGTCTGGTGTGATCCACCATGGTGGGCAAAATGCCGTTGATTCGGAGCTGACCGCCGGTTACATTCGCAACGTTTTCGATGGCCTGCTGGAGCATTTCAAGCCCCATCAGAGCGGCCATCTGGGCTTGTACGGGGATAATGACCTCACTGCTTACCACAAGTGCGTTGGTCAGCAGCAGGCCCAGACTGGGCGGACAGTCAATCAAAATGTAATCGTACTGTCCAGTAGGCAGCTGGCTCAAAACCCGCTGCAAGACCTGTTCACGGTACATGGTAGTGACCAGGTAAATATCAGCGGCAGCCAGAGTCACATTGGCTGCAATATAGTCCATTCCTTCTTCGTGATGGCAGATTGCCATGGAAAGCTGATCTTCACTGAGTCTTCCGCTGTTTGCCATAGACTGCATCAGATCGCCCGTAGTAGGAGTATCGCCCTCCCAGCCCATAAAGGTGGACAAGTGCCCCTGTGGGTCAAAGTCGATGCACAGAACCGATTTGCCGCGTTTGACCAGAGCTGCGGCCATGTTGATGACGGTAGTGCTTTTGCCAACTCCACCTTTTTGATTTGCAATAGATACGATTTTCATTTTGATTTCCTGCCTTTCTTTTATCTGTTTGGTAATATAGAAACAGGTACGACCATCGGTCGTACCTGTTACGGTGTGGGTGCTTGTTCCATCCCATTATGGGTGATCCATTGATACTGCTGCGGGGTAACAGGGATTCCGGCAAGTTGTAACGGTTCCCTGGAGTCACGCACCAAAATCTGAGGATCATGCAGAGCTTTTTCGTATTTTTCCATCAGTTCGGGACTTAGGGAGATAAAGTCTTCCTTCCCAATACCTGCCAGAAAAAAATTCCCTACAATCGGGTGGTAGGGATCAACCATCCGATTGAAAGGAAGTTTTAACAGCAGCCCTTCATCGTTTGCGACGAGTGCTACTGGATCGTTGAAAGGGTAAGTGGCGGTGATCCATCCCCCAACGAGCTGCTGCATTTCCTCTAAGGTGTCAACTGAAACGGAACGAGGATATTTTCCAGGTTCAAAGAGCAATACATCCATTTCTAGTCAGCCTCCTAAAAAGATATTGAGCTGTGCCATGCTCTCCACAATTTTGTCCATCAGTAGAGCTCGGGTGTCAGGGTAAACCAGTGCAGCCAGGCCGATCAAAGCAAGTGCGGCAATTGTGGCACTGGCGGCGAAACGTATTACCTGCCCAAACGCCTTCAAAACAATACGAAGAGAATTTGTGAAAATGTTTTTTCGCTCTACAATGACGGTGTTTGGATCATTGATCCCATAAGTTTGGCGCAGAGATGCTTGTTGCTGGTGCAGATTCCAGGCAGCCCGCAGACGATTGTTTTTCATGATTTCATGATTCCCCCAAAAAGAAACAGGTACGACCGATGGTCGTACCTGCAAGGTTACCGAGAAAGAAACGCTTCGCGCATTTTTTCTGTTTCGAGATAGAACTGCATGGTCTGACGCAATGGTGCATCACTGAACACAAATTCTCCTCTTTCGATCTCAAACGAGAGCTTGCCGCCGACTACGCCTATTGCCTGCAATGCGCAGATATAATGCGGAGCGGGCAGCTGAGACAGAAGCCAGTAGGGATTTTCCGGGCAGGAGCTATGTCCCGAAAAAAGATTGTGAGCAACAGATAACAGGTGCTGATCGGGGGCGGAAAGGTGGCGTTTGCTTTGCCGCATTTTAGGAAAGTTGATCCCATCGTCTGTGATCATGCCAGGTTTGGACGCAAGGGAGTAAAGCTCTTCATCGAAAGACAGAACAAAAAATGCTGCGGCGTACTGGTGATCCTTTGGCGCGGTTTGTTCGTTCAGTGCTAAAAGCTGTTGATACCGTTCAACGTGTGTCATGGTTCATTCCTCCTTGTTAAGGTACGACCGACGGTCGTACCTGCGTTGTTCATTACTTTTTCTTCTTCCGATTGAAAAGGAAGCGCAGTCCTTTTTCTTTTGTTTGAGCAGGAGATGGGCCAGGGCAATCAACCAATGCGGAATAGATTTCATCGGCACCGGAATAGCTGAAATAATCAGGGGCGTATGGAGCAAAATAGGTTTTATCTGCGCTCTCTGCCATTTGCTCTCGCACCGATGTTTCATCAGCTGACGGAACAAAAGAAAAAATGTAGCGCAAGCTTCCATCGTCATCCTCGAACACAGCGGGAAGCTGGGCGCTTTCCCAGGGCTTCGTACCGGCAACCATAATCTTTACGTCTTTTTCCCAAAAGGAGACCGGCTCAAGAATATCTTGATAGGGGCCGTAATCGCAAATTACATAATCATATTCACTGCGGGCCTGCATGAGCAGCTTGCCATTGGTGATGATGTGCTGGCCCTGGATTGTGAACTCATGTCCGTTGATCCGGTCACAGGATTCGTAGATATCTAATAGCTGCTCCATTTTTCCGCTGCTGCACATATCCAGATAAGCGCAGCTATAATCTTTTGCCCTGAGAAAGAGCAGAAGCTGGAGGGCCTGTGTTGTAGTGCCGATCCGAGGGCTTGCCCCGGCAACAGCAACCGTAACTGCTTTTGTGGCGGGGCGGGGAGGTCTTTTAATAGCCATGGCTTTGCCTGCTACAATATCTATCTGAGAAGGAGGAAGAATACTTGGTGAAGACTCAACTTGTGGTTCTTCCATAAGAGGAGGGGGAGAGAAGCTGCCCTCTTCGGTGCCCAGCTGCAGCAGTTGGCTTATCCTGGCTTTCATAGCGGTGCCGCCTTGCAAAAAGATGTTTTCCCGCTCTATGCCCAATGCGAGTAAATCACGCATGAGGCGGCTATCCGGCATATACCCATTCGCAAGGATCAGCCAGCAATAGTTGGTTGTGTTTATCAGCCGAGACAACAGTTCTAATGGCACATCGGCATTCTGATGGATGTAGTCTATATCCATCAGAATGTGAGTGAAGGCGGTATCACCTTCCAAGGCTTTACGGATTTCGCTTGGGCTGCGAGCGGCGATGTGCCGAATATCATAGTTTCCACGAAAATTAAGCATGGAAACCTGCCGGTATACGGATGGATCGGATATGATACCTAATATCATGAGCTTACCTCCCTCGTGTTGTTATCGAAATACTGTGTGATCTTTTTTGCTTCAATGCGGAAGTCAGAAACATCACTTCGGATATATCGGTCAGATGTGAATTTGAAATCTACATGGCCGATCATTTTTGTCAAAAGCTCCTCTTTGACTCCTGCACGGTAGGCAAGGGTTGCAAATGTACACCGCGTTGAATAGGGCTTCAGCCGCCTGGGGTTATCTGGCGGGTTGATGCCTAATACCTGCAAACAGATGTAGAATTTTCGAGTTCTCCAATTTTGAAGATTCATACGTTTTCCGTTTGGGCTTGGAATTAAATATCCACTATCGGGGATATGGAGGTAGAAGTCTAAAATGAAGGGCCAGATGGTATCTGAAATAGGGACAATCCGGTTCTTTCCAGCCTGTGTTTTTGACCCGGAAATGAAGTAGCGATCATTGATGTTGACGCTTTCTCGTTTTATTTTAAATAATTCTTCAGGACGCCACCCAGTAAAACAGAGAATTAAGATGATTCGGGCGGTCTCGCTATGCTCGTCGCCGGAATACGCACAGTCCATAAGCAGCTGAAGCTCCCGCATAGTGAATGCCTGATAGGGTGTGCTGCTTTTTCCATCAAGCTCCAAATATTCAGCGTAGTTGATGTGGATCAGCCCGGAAAGCATTGCTCTCTTGCATAATTGGCTGATGAGCTGCTGGATTTTCTCTTGATGCGAGCGTGATAGGTGTCGTTGGCTATCAATAATTTCTTGATAATCTTCCAGTGTTATGGAAGACATTTCTCTATTGCTCAGAGGAAAAAGAAATCGCCAGGCATTTTCATACCCGGCGATTCCTTTTGTACTTAATCTTCGGTAGTGCTGGCGGCTCCATTGTTTGTAGATCATGCCTAGTGTGATTTGAATTGTTTTCTTTTGGTTCCAGCCGCAAAAAGTGCAGAACTGACCGGTAGGCACCGTGTTTCTGCAATTAATACAAATCATTAGCAAACCTCCTAAATTATGGTAATTACTAGCATATAGGGGTTTGGGTAAAAACCAGCCATTTAATGGAAAATGTTAACAAAAAATTAACCTATTGAAGAGGTGGAGTTATGACTATCTGCATCACACGCAGGAAGTCTGGGGTTCGAGTCCCTAATTCTCCACCAAAAGCTCACAGGTTATGCCTGTGGGCTTTCTTTTTGCGTTCAGCGCCCCGGCCCGTGCTTTTTGCACGGGGCCGGGGCGCTTTTTTATTCTGCTTCAAGGTCCAGCGCGGGCACTGCGTCGGCGGCCAGGCCACGCCGCTTGAATTCGCTGGGCGACATGCCAACTTCTTTTTTGAAGGCCTTGCTGAAGGATTGCAGGGATTCGTAGTTCAGCATGTTGGCGATCTCGGAAAGAGTCCAGCGGTCGTCCAGGATCAGCTCCTTGCTCTTGTCGATCTTCACCTGCAGGATGTACCGCTGCAGGGTCATGCCGGTCTTCTGCTTGAATACGTGGGAAATATAGGTATAGCTGAAGTGCATCTCCTGGGCCAGGGTGCGGATGTCCGGAATGGAGAAGATGTGGTCCTCGATGTATTTGATGAGGGTGTACACCGTGGTGCCCACCACCCGGGGGTTGGGCGCGTCCGCTCCCGGCTCGGTGCGCAGATTGTGCTGGGAAAAGGTGCGCCAGGTGAGGATCATGATATTTTCCAGGCAGTTGGTCAGATATTCAAAGGAATAGGGCAGCTGCTGGTTGAACTCCGCCAGCATGTTTTTCAGCACACCGCCCACCCCGTAATGGTCGCTGGAGCACTGGTTGGTGCGCAGCGATTGCAGATACATCTGCAAAACGCTCAGATATTCGAACTCGCAGTCCGGCGCGAAGTCGAAGCCCAGGTACAAAAAGCGGAACTTGTTGTCCGAGGAGGTCACGGTGTGGGTGCCCTGCTTGGGGGTGAGGATGATATCGTTCTTCTTCACCGGGATGGTCTTGCCGTTCAGCGAAAACTCCCCGCACCCGGCAAGGATCACGCTGAGCTCGTAGCACCACTGCTGATGCACGTCGTCCACGCCCTGCTCATAGCGCAGTTCGCCGATCTGGTACAAAAGGATATTTTTGTAGCGCATGGGCGCGTCGTGGTCGGATTCCATATTGAACTGGAAAATCCGTCCGGCGGTGGTTTTGTTCAGCATCGCTGGCACCTCCTTTGGGCGGAAAAAGCTCCCGCCTACCGCTTATTATATCGGATTTTTGGCCGGAATGCCGGTTTTTGCCGCAAATGAGAGCAAGATCAATAAAAATAGCATGGTGCACAAAAGAAGATGCCGACGTTCGTACATAATGATAACAATGACGGGAAAGTGGAAAATAGGGGCCACAGGGACCGCAGATTAGGACAAGCGCGAACCGCAAACTTTTGCTATGATGTGGGTGACGAAACGAGAGGCCGGCCGAGGGGATAGCCCGGGGACCGGCCTGCCTATGGAGAGGACTGATGCCGTTGAAAACGATGCTGTATCTGCCGCTGGATGAACGCCCCTGCAACTGGCTGTTTCCCCAGATGATGACCCGCGGGGTGGCAGAGCTGGAGCTGCTCACGCCGCCGAAGGAGCTGCTGGGCCGCAAAAAGACCCCGGCGGATCTGGAAGGGCTGTGGGCTTTTGTGGAGGAGAATTTTTCCCGCAGCAGCTGCGCGGTCCTCTCGGCGGAGATGTTGTTTTTGGGCGGGCTGCTGCCCTCCCGGCTGCACCACATGAGCGCAGCCTGGATTGCCCGCAGCATGGAGCGGCTGCGGGCGCTGAAAGAGAGCAGCCCCGAGACGCGGCTGTATCTGTTCGAGCTGATCATGCGCACTCCCCGCTACAGCAGCAGCGACGAGGAGCCGGACTACTACCAGGAATACGGCGAGCGGATCTTCCGCTACGGCTACCTGAAGGATAAGCAGGCCCGCCAGGGGCTGGATGCCCGGGAGCAGGAGGACCTGCACAGCCTGGCCAACCAGATTCCCCCCGAGCACCGTGCGGACTATGAGGCCCGCCGGAACTTCAACGCGGCCCTGCTGGAGAACGTGCTGGAGCTGGTGCGGGACGGCGTGGTGGAGCTGCTGTACATCCCGCAGGACGATTCCTGCGAGTTCGGCTACACCGCCATCGACCAGAAGCGCATCCACCAGGTCATCCGCCGCATGGGCGTGGAGGACAAGGTCTACATGCACCCCGGCGCGGACGAGGCGGGCGCGGAGCTGGTGGCCCGGGCCTGGCTGGAGCTCACCGGACACAGCCCCCGGGTATATGTGGAGTACGGCAGCCCGCTGGCGGCTCAGATCATCCCGCTGTATGAGGACCGCATCCTGGGCGCGAGCGTGGAGCAGCATCTGCTGGCCTGCGGCTGCGAGCGGTGGGACGATCCCTGGACGGCGGACCTGATCCTGGCGGTGAACGCCCCGGGACGGGTGATGCAGGAGAGCGCGGACCAGCAGGAGGCAGACGTGACCTACCAGTCCTTCCGCTGCCTGCGGGCCTTCGTGAAGCGGATCGGCCGCTTTGTGGAGGCGGGCAAGCCGGTGGCGGTGGCGGACTGCGCCTATGCCAACGGCGGCGATCTGGAATTCCTTCGCCTGATGGACAAGGCGGGCCTGCTGGAAAAGCTGGTCTCCTACAAGGGCTGGAACACCAACTGCAACACGCTGGGCACCACCCTGGCGCAGGGCGTGTTCGCATTGGCCGGGCAGGACGCGGCACAGCTGCGGCGCAATCTGCTGTATCATCTGCTGGACGACGGCCTTTACCAGGCGCTGGTACGCGCCGAGGTGCTGTGCCGGGTGCAGCAGGACGGCCTGAGCTATTTTGATCTGGGCGGCGGCGCACAGGAATATGGCGCTTACGCCGAACAGCGGCTGCTGGAGCACTGGCGTGAGCGGCTGCCGTCGAGTTTTTCGGACCTTGCTTCGGCGGGGTTTGAGATATGGTTCCCCTGGAATCGATTGTTCGAGATCGGGATAACCTGGCGTACATAACGCCGTGTGAGGAGAAACGTCCACAAAGGAGGGATGCGGCAGGCACACAGGGGGAAAGGCGACTGCAAAAGCGGGAGCCTTTGGTATGGATTCATATTGAAAGGAGAAACATTTAAAATGGGTGAAATTTTAAGCATTCGGGTCATTCTGATCCTGGTAGCCTTTGCGGTATTCGTAGGCCTGATGGTGGCCAAAAAGCTGCCCACCATCCTGGCGCTGCCTCTGCTGGGCGTTCTGACCGCGGTCATCGCGGGTGTTCCCTTCATGACTCCCGCCGAGGAGGGCGGCCAGACCATCATGAACTACGTGATCGGTCAGGGCGCTTCCCGTCTGGCAGGCACCATCATTGCCACCATCTTCGGCGGCATGTTCGCAAAAGTGATTCAGAAGCAGGGCATTTCCGACGCCATCATCCGCAAGGCTGCGGAGCTAGCCGGTGACAAGCCCTACGCCATCGCCTTCGTGCTCACCGCCGCCACTGCGCTGATCTTCTCCGCCATCGGCGGCGCGGGCCCCGTTATCATGGTGTCCACCATCGTGATCCCCCTCATGCTGTCCGCTGGCATCCAGCCTGTGGTCGCAGCTGGCCTGGTGCTGTTCGGCATCAGCACCGGCGGCCTGTTCAACGTGGCCAACTACCAGTTCTATGTGGATACCATCGGCATGGATATGGCCATGATCAAGAGCGCTTCCGTGGTTCTGGGCGTTGCCAGCGTGGTTGCCATCGTGGTTTACGTGCTGCTGAACGTAAAGCGCACCGGCGGCAAGAGCTTCTGGGCCAAGCCCGCCGCAGCCGACACCAAGGAAGTGAATATCTTCGCTCTGCTGGCTCCTCTGGTGCCCATCCTGCTGGTATTCGTGTTCCAGTTCACCGCTGAGCTGAGCCTGATCATCGCCGTGATCTACACCATTCTGGTGACCAATCCCCGTCAGATCATCCAGGTTGCTTCCTCCTCTCTGGTGGAGGGCATCCAGGACGTGGCCGGTGTAACCGCTCTGATGATCGGCATCGGCATCCTGCTGAACGGCGTTTCCGCCGAGGCCACCGTGGCCCTGATGCAGCCCCTGATCGGCGCCATCATGCCCCGTTCCGCCGTGGTTTACGTGATCGCCTTCACCATCCTGTCGCCCCTGGCTCTGTACCGCGGACCTCTGAACTCCTACGGCCTGGGCTCCGGCCTGGCCAACATCATGCTGGCTGCCGGTACCATGAGCCCCGCCGCTGTTGGTAACGCGCTGCGCGCTACCGGCGTGGTTCAGGGCGTTTCCGACCCCACCAACACCCAGAACGTAATCGTGGCCGATTACGCCAAGGTGGATGTGAACGCGATCCTGAAGTCCACCCTGCCCTACACCATCTTCGTGACCTTTGTGGCTCTGGTGTACACCGGCGTGTTCTACTTCTAATCAGATCATCAGACCGACCAGTTGTTTGGGAGAAATCGGGGCGCCGGTTTCTCCCAAACGCATATCAGAAACCATTTTACAGATACAGAAAGGAAAACTATCATGGGCAATAAAGTTCGGATCGGAATCGACGTTGGCGGCACCTTCACCGATGCCGTTGTGATCGACAACAGCAGCTATGAGGTGATTGCCAAGGCCAAGATCCCCACCACTCACCGCGCGGAAAAAGGCGTGGCGGAGGGCATCGTACAGGTCATCCGCAAGGTGCTGGCGGAGAATCACATCGATCCGGACGATGTGGTGTTCATCGCCCACGGCACCACCCAGGCCACCAACGCTCTGCTGGAGGGCGACGTGGCCCAGGTGGGCATCGTGGGCATGGGCACTGGCCTGGAGGGTGAGCGCGCCAAGGGCGAGACCAAGGTGGGCCGCATCGAGCTGGCCCCCGGCAAGTTTTTGAACACCGTGCACACCTATCTGGACACCGCCAAGCTCACCGATGAATCCATCGACGCCGCCATCCAGACTCTGCTGGACGGCCAGGCTCAGGTGATCGTGGCTTCTAAGTCCTACTCGGTGGACAACCCGGAGGATGAGATTCGGGTGATCCGCCGCGCGCAGGAAAAGGAGCTGATGGCCACCGGCGGCTACGAGATCTCCCAGCTGTACGGCCTGCAGGCCCGCACCCGCACCGCCGTGGTGAACGCGGCCCTGATTCCCAAGATGATGGAAGCGGCCAACATGACCGAGTCCTCGGTGAAGCAGACCGGCATCAAAAAGCCCCTGATGATCATGCGCTGCGACGGCGGCGTGATGAGCGTGGACGAGGTGCGCAAGCGCCCCATCCTGACCATGCTGTCCGGCCTGGCCGCGGGCGTTGCCGGTGCGCTGATGTATGAAAAGATCACCGACGGCATCTTCTTCGAGGTGGGCGGCACCTCCACCGACATCTCGGTCATCAAGGACGGCAAGGTAATGATCCAGAACGCCCAGGTGGGCGGCCGCAAGCTGTATCTGAATTCTCTGGACGTGCGCACCCTGGGCATCGCGGGCGGCTCCATGATCGTGGTGGAGAACGGCAAGATCACCGATGTTGGCCCCCGTTCCGCGCACATTGCCCAGAAGGAATACGAGGTGTTCACCGCGCCGGAAAACCTGAAGGACGCCAAGGTCAAGCTGGTGGCTCCCCGCCCGGAGGACCTGCCCCACTACGCGGTGGTAAGCTGCGCCGAGGGCAAGGAGTACGCGCTGACTCTGGCGGGCGCGGCCAACCTGCTGGGATATGTGCCCGAAGGCGACTACGCCCGGGGCAACCTGGAATCTGCCCGTCTGGCCTGGGAGGCGCTGGGCCGTGAGGTGGGCATGACCGCCGAGGAAGCCTGCCGCCGCGCCATGGATATCGCCTCCGAGAAGGTGAAGGCCATCGTGGACAGCCTGATCGAGGACTACCAGCTGAACAAGCAGCTGATCCGCTTTGTGGGCGGCGGCGGTTCCGCCTGCGTGGTGCCCCCCTACCTGGGCGAGAAGATGGGCGTGCGCTGGCAGGTGGCCAAGAACGCGCCTTACATCTCCACCATCGGTGTGGCGCTGGCGCTGGTACGCGAGCAGCTGGAGCGCAACGTGAGCAACCCCACCCAGGAGGACATCAAGAAGATCCGCGCCGACATCATGGACGAGGTGGTCAAGGCGGGCGCGAACCCCGAGACCGTGGAGATCACCATTGAGATCGACGCCCAGAAGAACATTCTGCGGGCCATTGCCACCGGCGCCACCGAGCTGCGCACCAAGGACCTGAGCGAAAAGGCCAAGAGCCGCGAGGAGCTGGCCCAGATCGTGCGGGAGTCGGTGAGCGGCGGGGCCGAGATCGCCAGCGAGGCCCACACCGGCCGCTGGCACGCCTACCGGCTGGAGACCGTGAGCAGCAAGCTGTGGGGCCTTTTGAAGATGCGCAAGCCCTCGCTGCGCGTGGCGGACGACGAGGGCGTGGTGCGCCTGCAGAAGGGTACGGGCGAGATCCTGGAGTTTGAAAAGAGCGAGATGGACGGCCGCTTTGTGCGGTTCATCGAAGCCAACACCCGCTTCTCGGACGCGGGCGCGACCCTGCCCAAGACCTACCTGTACTTCGGGCAGAAATCCGCCGACCTGAGCGGCGTGACCAACAAGGAGCAGCTGCTGTCGCTGGCGAAGATGGAGTGCGAGACCCTGCCTGAGGACGCCTGCATCATCGCGGTGGCCGCTCATGAATGATTGGGAGCAGCTGGAACGTCTTTCCGGCGAGGCCTTTGCTCTGGTGCTGCTGCGGCAGGACCCGGTGTTCGGCCGCATCCCGCCGAAAAAATACGGCTACTACATCCGGCAGGGCATCCGGTCCGGGCAGCAGGCGGCGGAACGCTGGACCCTGCCCGGGCTTGCCCGGCGGCTGGAAGAAGACGGAGTGGAGGTGTGCCGAAGCGGGGAGACTCCGCCCATGGACATCCACTCCGAATACTGCCCGGCGGAAAACGGCCGGGCGCCGGTGATCCGCCTTTACATCCCCACGCTGGAAAAGATTTGCGCGGCGGCCCAAAGGCGGGGCATTCCGGTGACCATGGAGCAGCTGGAGCAGCTGCACCTGGCCCATGAGTTTTATCATCATCTGGAGCACAGCGGCGCGGGCGACGTGAGCCTGACCAGCGAGCCGGTGGAGATCCGGCTGCTGGGGGTGATCCGCCGCACCCGGGCGGTGCGCAGCCTGCGAGAGATCGCGGCGCACACCTTTGCCCAGTCGGTGTGCGCCAGCCCCTGCCACCCCCTTGTGTGGGACTGGCTTTTGCTGAACGAGGAAGACGAGGACCAGGCGAAAGCCTTTTTGAACCTCTGCCGGCAGGCGGAGCAAAGCGTAAAAGGAGCATGAACGATGGATAGCATTTTACACCGGGGCATACCGCTGGAGGTCTATGGCCGGTATGACGTGGCCGTGATCGGCGGCGGCACCGCGGGCGCTGCCGCGGCGATTCGGGCGGCCCAGCTGGGCTGCTCCACCCTGGTGGTGGAAAAGGCCACCGCTCTGGGCGGCACGGCAGTGAACGCGCTGGTCATGCCCATGATGAACTCCAACGTGGAGCACATGGAGGTCCTGGCCCAGATCGACGAGCGGCTGCAGGCCATGGGCGTGCAGACCCACCACCGTTACAACAAGGGCATCTGGTTCGGCGGCGAGGATATGAGCTACTGCCTGGAGCAGATGCTGCTGGAAAACGGCGGCGAGATTCTGTACGACGCCTGCCTCACCGACGTGTGCCTGGAGGACGGGCGCATCCGCTATGCGGTGGTGTTTGCCGAGGGGCGGGCCATGGCCATTGTGGCCGACCACTTCGTGGACGCCAGCGGCGACGCGGTGCTGGCCCGGCTGAGCGGCGTGCCCTGCGCCAGCGGCGACGAGGAAGGCAACAACCAGTGCGTGACCATGCGCTTTGAGATGGGCGGCATCGACGTGGAACAATACCGCGCCTACTGCACTTCCATCCACGACACCTTCTGCCCCATGCAGCCCGGTGAGTTCTTTGAATCCGCCATGGTGGGCGGCAAGGGCTTTGCCCTGGAGCCTCTGTTCCAGAAGGGCGTGGAGGAGGGCGTGCTGCAGCCCATGGACCTGCGCTACTACCAGTGCTTCACCGTGCCCGGCAAGCCCGGCTGCATGAGCTTTAACTGCCCCCACATCGTGGGCGTGACCAAGAATACCTCGGCCCGGGCCCGTTCTGAGGCCTTCCAGCAGGGACGGCAGATGATCCGCCGCCTGGTGCGCTTTTTGCAGAAGTACATGCCCGGCTTCGAGCAGGCCTTCCTGCTGCGGGAGGCCTCCATGCTGGGCATCCGGGAGTCCTACCGCATCCAGGGCCAGTACCTGCTGGACGAGCAGGACTACATGAACCGGGCCCGCTTTGCGGACGGCGTGGTGAAGGGCGACTGGTACATGGACGTGCACGCCGCTGCGGGCAAGGCCGCCGACTGGAAGGAATACACCCCCGGCGAATACTACGAAATTCCCTACCGCAGCCTGGTCACCAACCAGGCCGAGAACCTGATCGTGGCGGGGCGCTGCATCTCCACCAGCTTTTTGATGCAGGCCAGCATCCGCATCCAGCCCACCCTCACCGATATGGGCCAGATCGCGGGCGAGGCCTGCGCCCTGGCCAAGCAGACCGGCACCCCGCTGGCCAAGCTGGACGGCGCGCGGCTGCGGCACTTCTAAGGAGAAACCATTATGGAGCAAACCACCATCCATATGCTGCATCACACCCACTGGGACCGGGAATGGTACCAGCCCTTTGAGGCCATGCAGATTCGCCTGCGGGACGCGCTGCGCCACGTGGTGGATCTGGTGGAGCGGGGCGTGATCGACTGCTTTTATCTGGACGGCCAGACCAGCGTGCTGGACGACTACCGCCGCATCGTGACCCACGAGGAATACCAGCGGCTGTGCGCCCTGATCCGGGCGGGAAAGATCGAGGTGGGCCCCTGGTTCGTGCTGGCGGATGAATTCCTCTGCCCGGCCGAGGCGGTCATCCAGAACCTGCGCATTGGCCGGTCCATGGCCGGGGAGCTGGGCAGCTTCTGCGGCATGGGCTACCTGCCGGACACCTTTGGCCACATCGGCTCCATGCCCATGGTGTTGCGCCAGTTCGGCATCGACAAGGCCATCATCTGGCGCGGCGCGGACCCGGAGCACTGCGAGGTGAACTGGGCCAGCGCCGACGGCTCGGCGGTGAAAACGCTGGTGCTTTCCACCCGGGACGGCTACTTCCAGGTGGGCCTGAAAAACCCAAATTACAAAGAGCATTTACAGCGGTTCGTGGAATTCCACCGCACCCAGAAAAAGGCGGGCCTGCTGGTCTACACCGACGGCGCAGATCACACGGTCTGCAGTGCGGACGGCATGGACCGGGTGCGAAGCTTTGAAGCCGAGAGCGGCGTGAAGGTGGAGCAGGTGACCATGGAGCGGCTGTGCCGATTGCTGGACGGCTGCCCCGCCGAAGAGACCATCAAAGGCGAGCTGCGGGATAATCGGAAGATCTTCGTGCTCAGCGGCACCTGGAGCACCCGCACCTATCTGAAGCGGATGAACCAGATCATCGCCGCAAGGCTGGTACACGAGCTGGAGTTTTTGTGCGCCTGGGAGCAGAATGCCTCCCGCAGCGAGGCGCTGCGCCGTCGCCTGTGGAAGGATTTTCTGGTGAACCAGGCTCACGACAGCATCTGCGGATGCAGCGTGGACGAGGTGCACCGGGAGATGATGAGCCGCTACGCCCGCATTGCCCAGAGCATCGGCGAGCAGACCGAGAGCGTGCTGGAACGGCAATATCCCTTTGTGTACGGCGAGCCGGGGGCGAAAAACCACTGGCTCCATGTGATCAACAGCCTGCCCTATCCGGGCAGACGGCTGGTGAAGGCCCGCATCCTGCTGCCGCTGGATCAGGACAAGGGCGGCGTCGCCCTCTGGCAGGGCGAGCGGCCGGTGCCCCTGAGCCGGGCCGAGCGCCGGGTACAGGAGGAGTTCTTCCACAACAGCCTGACCCAGCCCTGGTACGAGGACATGGCGGTGTACGAGCTGGAGTTCTTTCTGGACTTCGCGGGCATGGAGGAGATCTGCCTGCGCATCGAGCTCACCGGGCCGCAACCGGCTGCCGCTGAACAGGAGTGCCCGGCGGAGAACCGCTTCTACCGGTTGGAGATTCGGGACGGCCAGCTCTGCGTGCTGGAGAAAAGCACCGGCACCTGGCACACCGGCCAGAACGTGTACCGCTCCAGCCTGGACGCGGGCGACACCTACAACTACTCGCCCCCGGAGCAGGATGCCTGCGCCGAGGCCCATGTGGTGGCCTGGCGGACCGAGTCCCGCCCGGGTCAGCGGACCCTGCATACCGAAAGCGTGCTGGAGCTGCCGGAGGGCCTTGCGCCGGACCGGAAGGGCCCCGCAGAGCACACGGTGACCCTGACCATCCATACCGAATACACCCTGTACGAGGAGGACCCGGTGATTCACGTGCGCACCCGGCTGGACAACCGGGCCAGGGACCACCGGCTTACCGCGGACTTCGAGGTACCTGGCTGCGAGAGCCATTGCAGCGACACCGCTTTTGACTGGGTGGAGCGCCCGGTCAACGGCTCGGTGGACCCCCAGGTGGGTCCCGAGCAGGAGGTCATCCCCGGCCAGCATCCCACCGGCACCCAGCTGGTGGCAGGGGGATTGCAGCTGGTCCATCTGGGCCTGCACGAGTATCAGGTCTGCCGCACGGAAGGCGGCGAGCGCTGCATGCTCACCCTGCTGCGCTGTGTGGGCGATCTCTCCCGGCGCGACCTGCGCAGCCGCGGCGGCGGCGCGGGCCCGGGCTATCCCACGCCGGAAGCCCAGTGCCAGGGCGAAATGGAATTTGAGTATGGCCTGATCTATGGCCGGGCCAACCATTCGCCGGTCCACCCGCTGGCGCTGCGCGCGCCGGTGTTCGCCCGCCAGAGCACGGCGGAAAGCGACGGCCGCCTGCTGCTGAGCCTTGCGGGACCGGTGCAGTTCTCCGGCCTGGAATACGAGGACGGCGCCTATCTGCTGCGGGTGTACAATCCCTTGACGGAGCCGCAGCAGGTGCAGCTGCACACCGGCTTTGCGGCCCGCATCTGCCCGGAAGACCTGGCAGCAAACCCCGCCGGAGCGGAACAGCAGGGCATGCAGACCCTTCTGACCGTGGGCGGGCGGCAGCTGGCAAGCTATCGCATCCGGCCGATCTAACGCTATCCCCATCTCTCACGTTTCCTCATAACAGAAAATGCCCGCGGGCACCGGAGGTTCCGGAGCCTGCGGGCATTTTCTGTTGCTTTACGGCTTACACTCCGATGGCGTTGCCGGTGTACAGCTGGTAGTAACGGCCCTTCTGGGCGATCAGCTGGTCGTGGGTGCCCCGCTCGATGATGCGGCCCTGCTCCAGCACCGTGATGCAGTCGGCGTTCTTTACGGTGGAGAGCCGATGAGCGATCACGAAGGTGGTGCGGCCGGTCATCAGGGCGTCCATGCCCTGCTGCACCAGCGCCTCGGTGCGGGTGTCGATGCTGCTGGTGGCTTCGTCCAGAATCAGCACCGGCGGGTCCGCCACAGCGGCTCGGGCAATGGCCAGCAGCTGCCGCTGGCCCTGGGACAGGTTCGCGCCGTCGCCGGTGAGCAGGGTGCTGTACCCCTCGGGCAGATGCCGGATGAACCGGTCGGCCCCGGCCAGCTTGGCGGCGGCGATGCATTCCTCATCGGTGGCGTCCAAACGGCCGTAGCGCAGGTTCTCCAGCACGGTGCCGGTGAACAGGTGGGTGTCCTGCAGCACCATGCCCAGGCTGCGGCGCAGATCGGTTTTTTTGATCTTGTTGATGTTGATGCCGTCGTAGCGGATCTTGCCGTCGGCGATGTCGTAAAAGCGGTTGATCAGGTTGGTGATGGTGGTCTTGCCCGCGCCGGTGGAGCCCACAAAGGCGATTTTCTGGCCCGGGGTGGCGAACAGGTCGATCTCATGCAGCACCAGCTTGCGCTCGTCGTAGCCGAAGTCCACATGGTTGAACACCACGTCGCCCTGCAGCCGGGTGTAGGTGAGGGTGCCGTCGTGGTGGGGATGCTTCCAGGCCCACAGGCCGGTGCGCTCGGTGCACTCGGTCAGGGTGCCGTCCGCGTTTTCCTTGGCGTTCACCAGGGTCACGTAGCCCTGGTCCGCCTCGGGCTGCTGGTCCATCAGGTCGAACACACGCTGGGCGCCCGCCATGGCCATGACCACGCTGTTCAGCTGCTGGCTGATCTGGGTCACCGGCTGGGTGAAGTTCTTGTTCAGAGTCAGAAAGGAGACCAGCGCGCCCAGGGTCAGACCGCCCCAGCCGCTCAGAGCCAGCGCCGCGCCCGCCACCGCGCACAGCACATAGCTGATGTTGCCCAGGTTTGCGTTCACGGGCATCAGGATGTTGGCGAACTTGTTGGCGTTGTCCGCGCTCTGGCGCAGCTGCTCGTTCAGCTGGCGGAAGTTTTGCAGGCTCTTTTCCTCGTGGCAGAAGACCTTGACCACCTTCTGGCCGTCCATCATTTCTTCGATGTAGCCGTTCACCTTGCCCAGGTCCGCCTGCTGGTGGGCGAAGTAGGCGGCGGAGCGGCCGCCCAGCTTGGAGGCCGCCATGAGCATGATCGCCACCATCACCAGGGTGATGAGGGTCAGGGGAACGTTCAGCGCCACCATGCTGATGAAGGTGGCCGCGATGGTCACGGCCGAGTTGATCATCTGGGGCAGGCTCTGGCTCATGAACTGGCGCAGGGTGTCCACGTCGTTGGTGTAAACGGACATGATGTCGCCGTGGGCGTTGGTGTCGAAGTAGCGGATGGGCAGGGACTCCATGCGGGTGAACAGTTCCACACGCAGCCGTCGCATGGTGCCCTGGCTGATGGTTACCATGATGCGGTTGTAGCCGTAGGCGCACAGGATGCCCGCCGCATAAACGCAGGCAAGCGAGACAAGCGCCCGGGCCAGAGGGCCGAAGTCACCGCCGCCGTTTTGGGCCAGCGGGGTGATGTAATCGTCGATCAGGGATTGCAAAAACAGGGTGCCCCGCAGGGTGGCCAGGGCGGACCCCAGAATGCAGACAAGAACCGCCGCAAACTGGAGGCGGTAGGAATGGATCATGTAGCGCAGCACCCGGGCCAGAATCGGGCCGGGGCTGGGCCGCTTTGCAAAGTTCGGATTCATAAACACACCTTCTCTCGTTCAGGCCATCAGCCGTTGGGCTGGTCGAAGTCGCCGCCGCCCTGGGTCTGGGCCTCGTAGATTTCCCGGTAAATGGGGCTGGATTCCATCAGCTGTTCATGGGTGCCAATGGCGCCGATGCGCCCGTCGTCCAGCACCAGAATCCGGTCGGCGTTCTGCACCGAGGAGATGCGCTGGGCGATGATCAGCTTGGTGGTGCCGGGAATGGCCTGGGCAAAGGCCTCCCGGATGCGGGCGTCGGTGGCGGTGTCCACCGCGCTGGTGGAATCGTCCAGAATCAGCACCTTGGGCTTTTTCAAAAGGGCCCGGGCGATGCACAGCCGCTGCTTCTGGCCACCGGATACGTTGGAGCCGCCCTGTTCGATGTGGGTGTTGTAGCCGTCCGGCAGGCGCTGGATGAACTCGTCCGCCTGGGCCTGGATGCAGGCCTGACGGCACTCCTCTTCGGTGGCGTCCTCCTTGCCCCAGCGCAGGTTTTCCAGAATGGTGCCGCTGAACAGCACGTTCTTTTGCGGCACCACGGCCACCTGGTCCCGCAAAGCTTCGGTGTCGTACTCCCGCACATCCCGGCCGCCCACCTTCACACTGCCCTCGGTCACATCGTACAGGCGGCTGATCAGGTTCACCAGGCTGGACTTGCCGCAGCCGGTGCCGCCGATGATGCCGATGGTCTCGCCGCTCTTGATGTGCAGGTCGATGTCGTGCAGGGTGTCCTCACCGGTGGAGCCGTGCTTGTAGCAGAAGTTCACATGGTCAAAGTCGATGCTGCCGTCGGCGATTTCGCGCACCGGGTCGGCGGGGCTGGTGATGTCCGGGGTCTCGGTGAGCACCTCGGCGATACGCTGGGCGCTGGCGGCGCTCATGGTTACCATCACGAAAACCATCGAGAGCATCATCAGCGACATCAGTACGCCCATCACATAGCTGAACAGGGAGGTAAGCTCGCCGGTGGTCAGGCTGCCCGCCACCACAAAGTGGGCGCCGAACCAGGACAGAGCGATGATGCAGCCGTAGACCACCAGCATCATCACCGGGTTGTTGAGCGCCAGCAGGCCCTCGGCCTTCACGAACAGGCGGTACAGGTTCTGGGCGGCCTTGGTGAATTTTTGGGTTTCGTGTTCCTCCCGCACATAGGCCTTCACCACCCGGATGGCGCTCACGTTCTCCTGCACGCTGGCGTTCAGGTCGTCGTACCGGCGGAACACCTGATCGAACACGGGGATGGTGCGGCGCATGATGAGGATGAGCGCCGCGCCCAGCACCACAATGGCCGCCAGGAACACCAGACTCAGCCGCAGGTTGATGAAAAAGCACATGGCCATGCAGCAGATCAGCATCAGCGGCGCGCGCACCGCGATGCGCAGAATCATCTGGTAGGCGTTCTGCAGGTTGGTCACGTCGGTGGTCATGCGGGTCACAAGGCCCGAGGTGGAGAATTTGTCGATGTTGGAAAAGGAAAAGGTCTGGATGTTTTCATACATGCCGTCCCGCAGGTTGCAGGCAAAGCCGGACGAGGCTCGGGCGGCAAAGCGCCCGGCCAGCACGCCGCAGGCCAGGCTGATAAAGGCCAGCACCAGCATGATGGCGCCGTAGCGGTAGACCTCGTGCAGCGACCCCGCCTCGATGCCCTTGTCGATGATGGCGGCGGTGATGAAGGGGATCAGCACCTCCATCAGCACCTCCAGGGCAGTGAACAGCGGGGCAAGCAGGGAGTCCGCCCGGTAGCGGCCCACCTGCCGCATCAGGGTTTTTATCATAGTCATTCCTCCTTGGAACATGGTTGAACAAAATTTTTTTGCGGCGCAGAGCATTGTCTGCACCGGTTCTATTATAGAGCCGATCCAATTGCAAGTGAATTCAAAAAATGTTATCATTAATAAACAGAATTTATTAATTGAAACGGGAGGAATGCGCGGTGAATACCTTTCAGCTGGCCTGTTTTCTGGCGGTGAGCGACACCCTGAACTTTGCCCGGGCCGCTCAGCGGCTGAACGTGACCCAGCCTGCGGTGACCCATCAGATCCGCTCGCTGGAGGAGGAGCTGAACGCAAAGCTTTTCCGCCGCACCACCCGCAGTGTGGAGCTCACCGAGGCGGGGCGGCTGTTTCTGCACGACGCCAACGGCATGATGACCATTGCCATGCGGGCGAAAAAACGGTTTGAGGACCCGGCGGCGGGGGAGCTCTGTGAGCTGGCGGTGGGCTGCCACGGCTATACCCATCTGTTCAGCCTGCATGAGCCGCTGCGGCAGCTGGCCGAGAGCTATCCGAACCTGCATCCCCGGCTGCAGGTGGTGCCCTACGATTTTTTGTACCGGCTTTTGGAGGAAGAGCATGTGGACGTGATTTTGAGCTTCCAGGAAAACGAGGCCAAAAAAGCGCCCGGCATCTATGCGGAGCTGGAGAAAACGCCCATGGTCTGCGTGACCACCCGCCAGCAGGTGCTGGAAGGGGAGGGCGAGCTGGAGCTGGAACAGCTGCGGGAGCGGCGGCTAGTGCTGGGCGACCCCCGCAAGGCCCCTCGGAACATCGCTCAGATGCAGGCGCAGCTGCTGGGCGAGCGTGCGCCGGGCGAGCTGTTCTTCGGTGAGTCGCCGGAGGCAGTGATCACCCTGGTGAAGGCCGGGTTCGGCCTGGCGGTGATGCCCCGGCTGCTGGCGCCCCCGGACCCGGAGTTGGTGCTGCGGCCGCTGGCCGGAGTGGAGCCGCTCTCCTTCGGCATGTATTACAAGACCCTGAAGGGCAACCCGGTACTGCGCCGCTTTGTGGAGCTGATGCGCCTGCAGCACGGGGAAAAGGCATGAAAAGCCCCGGGCCGTATCCTTTGGATACGGCCCGGGGCTTTTTTGTATGGTTCAGGTTTTCAGCTGCCAGGCATTCTTTCCGGCAGGCTCCACCGCGCCGATGGTGGCCAGCCGGGCCAGCATCCGGCAAACCTGGCCGGAGGTCAGGTGCAGCGCACCGGCCAGCTGGGCGGGGCTGGCGCTCACGTGGTCGGTGAGGTATTCCAGCAGGGCCTGGCTGCCGCTGGCGGCGGGCCGGGGCGGCAGCGCGGGCCGGGGCGCGAAGACCAGCCGCAGGCAGGTGGCGCCGGGGCACAGCTCCTCCCGGATGGAGGGCTCCTCCCAGCCTTGCAGCCGCCAAACCGCCTGGATCTGGGGCAGTCCGCTGCCCGCCCGGCGGCCCACGCCCACCAGCCGGAACAGCTCGCTCAGACCGGGGTTGCGGGCGTCGCTCACGCCGCCCGCCAAAGCGCTGGCGGGTTCCATGAAAAAGCAGCCCGGATTGGTGATGTAAAGCCGGTGGCCCCGCTTTTCGATGGTCAGGCCCCGGCGGTCCTGGTAGTCCGCGTGAATCAGGGCGTTGGCCAGCGCCTCCCGCACCGCCAGCTGCACCGGATGGTCCGCTTCGCCGGGCAGGCGGGGGTCGGCGCAGATGCGGTGGGCCGCCGCGAAATAAAAATCAAACAGCGCGCCGTTCCAGTCCGTGCTGTCCGAGCGCAGGCGACAGGCAAGACCGGGTTGCAGCTGCTCCCGGTAGGAAAGGCTGAAATGGGGCCACACCGAACGGATGGCCCATGCTTCGCCCAGCATCAAAAGCCCGGCGGCGGTGGGGCAGAGCGTCCCGTTTTTGGACCGGGCCAGCACGCCCAGCCGCAGCAGCAGGCCCGCGTCGCTCAACTCACCCCACACATGGCCGGGGCGGCAATGCAGCAGCCGGGCCCGGTAGCGGGTCACCGCGTCGGGGCAGAGGGCGCTCTGGTCCAGCCCCTCCAGCGGCACCAGATCCCGGGGCAGGTCCGCCTGGTCCCGCATCATGGCCCGCACCTCCTCGGCGGAGCAGTGATAGTCCCCCTCGCCGCCCCGCCGGTAAGCGCCGGAAAAGGGGTCGGTGCCCAGATACACCGGCCGGTCGTGGCGGCCGGCACGGGGCACATGGATAATCACAATCCGGTTGCCGCCGCTCTCGTCCACCCACACGTCGGTGGGGCGCAGGATGTTGGCGCTCACCCGGGCCGGGTCGTTCACGATCTGCCAGAACTGGCGCACCAGCTCCTCCGGGTCCGGCAGGGGCACAGAGGCCAGGGTCTTGTTCTCGGTCTCAATCACGCCCAGCAGAATCAGCCCGCCGAAGGAGTTGGCAAAAGCGGAGTAGGTCTCCCAGATGCTGCGGGGCAGTCCGCCCTGGGCGCGCTTTGCCTCCAGGCGGTTGTTCTCCCGGTATTTTTCCAGGTGGGCAAGGTCGATCATAGACGGTACCTCAACAAAGGGTCACTTGGTCCAGCGGGCGGCCAGGCGGCGGAACCAGCTGCCCGGCAGCTCCAGCCCAAGCAGGATGGCCAGCACCATGGCGATGGCGGTTTTCAGGGTGGTAAAGCCGATCTGACCGGCCTCGGCGGTGGCGTTGTTCACCATGGCGTAGGCGGTCTGGTAGATGCCAAGACCGGGCACCAGCGGGAAGATGCCGGAGATCAGAAAGATGGTGGCCGGGCAGCGCAGCTGCACCGCCGAAAACCGGGAGATGCACAGTACCGCGAAGGTAGCCAGAAAGATGGCGGGCAGCACGCCCCAGAAGGGCTTGAAGGCCAGGTAGACCAGCCAGCCCGCCGCGCCGGTGATGCCGCAGCGCAGATAATACCGGTTGGGCACATGGAAGATCAGGGCAAAGGCCACGGTGCCGATGCCCGCGGCCAGCACCTCGCAAAGAAAACGCTGCATGCTCACACCCCCCATGCGGTATAGGCGGCCATCACCGCGCCCACGCCCAGGGCAAGGCAGGCCACCACCAGCACCGCGTCCAGCAGGCGTACGCTGCCGGAGATATAGTCCTCATCGGCAATGTCCCGAATGCCGTTGGTGAAGGCCACGCCGGGCAGAAGCGGGACTACCGCACCGGCGGTGACCATTTCCAGATTGCTGCCCAGCCCCAGATGGGTGAGGATCAGGGCGCACAGGGTGACCAGCGCCCCGCCGCTGATGTTCATGGCGATCTTGGAAAGACGGCCCCGCACCAGATACAAAAAGTAAAGATATAAGACCAGCCCGCACAGAAAAGCGGCGGCCGCGTCCCGGCCGGTGCCCCCGAACAGGTAGCCGAAGGCTCCGCTGCCGATTCCCGAGGCCAGCACCTGCTGCCAGCGGGGCTTGGAGGGTATAGCACGGATGGCCAAAAGCCGCTCGTGGGCCTCGGCGGGGGCGTGCAGCCCCAGCTCGATCTCCCGGGAGAGCTGGTTCACCGCGTCGATCCGGTCCAGCCGACCGCCGCCCAGGGGGATGTGGCGCACCCGGGCCTGGTAGCTGCGGGGCCCGCCCCCGGTGGACAGCAGCACGCCGTTGCTTAAAATAAAGGTATCCAGGCCGGGATTGCCATAGGCCCGGGCGATGCGCTCCATGGTATCGCTGACCCGGGAGATCTCGGCCCCGGAGGCCAGCAGGATCTCGCCCGCGAGCGATACGGTCTCAAAGATAAGGTCGCGGTCCTCCATGGCGGGTCCTCCTTTTGCGGCCGGAATTTGCCCTTTTATTATACGGCGGTTTGGTGCCGGTTACAAGCAAAACCCGGCGGCAAGCCCCTTGCACAGGCGGCAGGTTTTCGTTATGCTTAAAGTTACATAACGAACGCCGGAGAGCGGGAACACCGGAGGAGGAGCGGAGGATGAAGGATACGTTGACCAGCCTTTTGGGGGTGCGCCCCGGGGTGACCGCGCTGGTGGGCGCGGGCGGCAAGACCACCACCATGCTGACCCTGGCCGAAGAACTGACCCAAGCGGGCAAGCGGGTGATCGTGACCACCACCACTCATATCCTCCCGCCGGACGAGCAGCGCTATGGTCCGGTGTTTTCCCCCGAGGATAAGGCAGGCCTGGCCGCAGCGCTGGAGCGCACCGGGCTGGCGGTGTCCGCCGGGCCGCTGGACGCGCGGGGAAAGCTGACCGGGGTGAGCGATGAACAGGTGGAGGGCTTTCTGGCCCTGGCCGACTATGTGCTGGCCGAGGCGGACGGTTCCCGCCGTCTGCCCTGCAAGACCCCCGGAGACCGGGAGCCCGCCCTGCCCGGTCAAACCGGGCTGGTGGTGGCGGTGCTGGGACTTTCGAGCCTGGGCAGACCTCTGGAGGAGGTCTGTTTCCGGGCCGAGCTGGCCGCCCGGCGGCTGGAGATACAGCCGAATCAGCCGGTCACGCCGGAGCTGCTGGCCCGGCTGGCGGCTTCGCCCTGGGGCCTGGCCAAGGGCAGCGAGGGGCGGCAGTTTGTGGTCCTGCTGAACCAGAGCGATATCTGTGAACAAGCGGACCTGCGCCGGGCGGTGCAGGCCGTGAAAAAAGAGAGCAGCGCCCGTGTGGTGAGCGCCGCTTTGCAGAAAAAGGAATGGAAAGAGGAATCAATATGTTGATTGTGATTCGAGGCGCCGGAGACATTGCCACCGGCATCGGCTGGCGTCTGTGGCAGTGCGGGTTTGATGTGGCCATGACCGACCTGCCCCAGCCCACCTGCATCCGCCGCACGGTGGCCTTCTCCACCGCGTTGGAGGAAGGGCAGTACACCGTGGAAGGCGTTACCGCCCTGGCCTGCCCGGATGTGGAAGCTGCCCGGGCGGCGCTGGCAAAGCGCTGCGTGGCGGTGATCCCGGACCCGGAGGGCGTGTGCATTGCAGCACTGCAGCCCGCCGTGGTGGTGGACGCGGTGCTGGCCAAGAAAAATCTGGGCACCACCCTTGCCGACGCGCCGCTGGTGATCGGGGTCGGCCCCGGCTTCTGCGCCGGGCAGGACTGTCACTATGTGGTGGAGACAAAGCGCGGTCACCGGCTGGGCCGGGTGATCGAGGAGGGCCCCGCCGCCCCCAATTCCGGCCTGCCCGGCAACATCATGGGCTACACCGGCGAGCGGATCATCCGCAGCACGGTCAGCGGCCGGTTCGAGCCGCTGTGCGCCATCGGCGATCTGGTCGAGGCCGGTCAGACGGTGGCCCGGGTGAACGGGGAGGAGCTGAAGGTGCAGATCCCCGGCATGATCCGGGGCATGCTGCACGAGGGTATTGAGGTTACGCCGGGCTTCAAGTGCGGCGACGTGGACCCCCGGGGCCGGGAAGCGGACTACACCACCATATCGGACAAGGCCCGGGCGGTGGCGGGCGGCGTGCTGGAGGCGGTGCTGCGCCGCTACGGCAGCCGGATGCAGTAAACCGGGAAAAGAGAAAAAAGACGGCAAGGGCAACGCCGCACAATTCACGCCTGCCGGCTCAGGCGGCGTATCACGCCAAAATTTTCCGTGGGATTTTCCAAAAATGCGCGCCAATCCACCAAGGATTGGCTGTGCTTTTTGGTTCATCCCGCAAAAAAATTTCCGGCGCGCTCCACCACCTGGAATCGTGCGGTATTGCCCAAAAACACAGGCCGCCGCGTACCCAAGCGGGTATGCGGCGGCCTGTGTTCCCTTGACCGACTCCGAAGAGATCGTGCAATTCCCCGCAGCTCCGCCCAAACCGGAACTGCGTACCATTATTATAACGCATTTTATGAAATAAAGAACAAAAAATGCACAGAATCAAGGCGATGCGACACAAAACGCGGGTTTTCTGCCCCAAAAGGGCAGGCGAGTCTCAGCCGTTCTGCCAGCGCAGAAACTCCTGACGCAGTTGGGAAAAGCGCTTGACGCTCACCGGGATGCGCTGGCCGTTTTTCAGGATGACCATGTAGTTGGAGAACCGGTCCACATAGCGCAGGTTCACCACGAAGCTGCGCTGCACCCGCAGAAAGCCCCGGCCCTCCAGCCGGTCGGCGATCTCCTGAATCGACACCCGGAATACCCGGGTACTCCAGAGAGCCGCGGCGGAAAAATGGGCGGTGACCGTGTGCCCGGCGGCTTCAAAATAACAAATCTGCTCCAGCGGCAGGAACACGTCCTCCCGGTCCGCCCGCAGGCACAGGGTGTTGGCGGGGGAGAACAGGGTCTCCCACAGGCTGTCCATGCAGGCGGTGAAGCTCTCCGGCAGGCGGGTCTTGAGCAGGTAGGCGAAGGCCCGCACCCGGTAGCCGTCCGGCGCGCAGTCCAGGGAATCCGAGGTCAGAATCACCGGCGTTTCCGGGCTCAGCGCCCACAGGCGGCCGGCGATCTCCAGGTTGGGGCACCCTGCGGCGCTCACCTGCAGAAACACGGCGGTACAGGGGTAGCTGCGGCAGAATTCCAGCAGCAGCTCCGGGCGGCTGAACTGCTCCACCCGGCAGTGAAGGTCACGCTGCTCCAGATAACTCTCGAGCAGGTCGGAAAGACGCCGGGCATCGGCAGGCTGCGTGTCGCAGATGGCAAACAGCATGAGGGGGACACTCCTTTGGGGATCATGGGGATCAGGGCAACGGGGGGGACTGCAGGGCCCGGGCGATACGCTCCAGCGCCTCGGGGGTATCGGCGTCCCACAGCTCGCAGGGCGACTGGGCTTCGGTGAGCCGTATCTGCTGGGGGCACTGCTTCAGAACGGCGCTGCCGCCGGTTTTCGGGGGCAGGCTGGCCAGCGCGGAAAAATGGGCCGCGCCGAAGAGCACCGGGCTTGCGCCCACCCCCTGCCAGGCAAGGCGGTGGATGCACTCCGGCTGCCGTTCAAAAGCCTGCGCCAGCGCGGCCAGGCTGGCAGGGCGGCACAGGGGCTGGTCGCCCTGGCAGACCAGGCAGCCGTCCATCCCCTCCATATACCGGATACCCAGGCGGATCACATCGCTGCGGTCCTCCCGGTCGTGCAGCAGGCAGGCGACGCCCCGTGCCGCGCACAGGTCCGCCACCTGGGGCCAGCGGGTGACCACCAGCGTTTTGGCAAACACGCCGGCCGGCAGGCAGTCCAGGGTATGCGCCAGCAGCGGCCGGCCGCACAGGTCCGCCAACAGCTTGTTGGAGCCGAAGCGCTTGCCCTGGCCGCTGGCCAGGATCAGGCAGCCGATCTTCATGGCGCAAGCCCTCCTTTTTTACAGAAAATAAATGGTGACGAATGTCACTGTTTTTGGTTCTTATTGTAATATAATCGGGTAAGGGATGCAAGTATATGCGGCAAAACCCGTCGAATTGGTGGCATTTTTTGCAAAAAGAGCCTATAATGATGAAAACACCCGTGCGCCGGGCCTTCAAAGGAGAAGCGAGCATGATCCATTTCAACTATCCCAATTATCCCATGCAGTGGTACAAAAACAAGAACCCGGTGTCCGGCAACGCGGGCCAGTTCAACTACAAGGTCCTGCGGGACGGCGACGAGCTGGCCGCCTGGTGCTGGATGGGCATGTGGTGCATGGAAAAAACCAAGGACGTGAAGGAGCGGCGGTTTGCCTTTGGCGAGGAGGGCGTGGCCCAGGCCATTGCCTGGCTGAAGGAGGAATTCGACAGCCACAGCCGGGAGGAGATCGAGAGTAAGCTGGGCTTTTTCACCACCGAGCCCTATACCCCGCCGAAGGAAGAGAGCGGCGACGAACAATAAAACAGGGAGCGTCCCGGCCGGGGATGCTCCCTGTTTCTTTGATGAAAATGAAATTATACGGTTTTAATACGCCGCCAGCCGCCCCGCTTCCAGCGGATGACGAAGATCAGCGCCCGCAGATTTTCGTCCAGCGCAAAGGCCATCCACACGCCCACGAGCCCCAGCCCGAAGTGGATGCCCAGCAGCCAGGCCACGCCCACGCCCACGATCCACTGGCTGGCGATGCCCACCAGCACTGGAAAACGCACGTCGCCTACCGCCTGCAGGTTGCGCACCATCACGATGTTGAAGCAGCGGCCCAGCTCCAGAAAGACCTCCACGATCATCACGTTTCGGCCCAGCGAGATCACCTGCGGGTCGCTGCTGAACAGGCCCAGCAGCGGCTGGGCGAACACCGCCAGCACCGCCGCGATGATCAGGGTGATGGGGGTGAAGGTTTTCAGCGCGTTCCAGTTCTGCCGGTCCGCCTGGTCGAAGTCCTTCGCGCCCACGCAGTAGCCCACCACGATGGCCACCGCCTGGCTCACCGCGCTGATGAGCATGTAGCACACCTGGGCGAACATGGCGCAGTACATGCGGGTGGTCACCGCGAAGGTGCCCATCAGGTTCACGAACACCAGACTGGTGGACTGGGACAGATTGTAGGAAAGACCCTCGCCCCCGGCGGGCAGGCCGATGCCCAGAAACCGCTTGAGCAGACCGGTGGGGAAGGGCCGCAGCGCCTTCAGGCTCACCCGGGCGTTTTCAACCGTGTGGAAGAAGGCAAAGATCATCATCAGCATACCGGCGGTGCGGCAGATGCTGGTGGAGAGGGCCGCGCCCGCCGCGCCCAGCCGGGGCATGGGGCCGAGGCCATAGATGAAGGCGGTGTTGCCCACGATGTTGATCAGGTTGATCACGCCGGTGCTGAGCATGATGACCAGCATCTTTGCGTGGGCCCGCAAAAAGGCGCTGAAGGTGAGCATCAGCGCCTGGCAGGGCAGGCTGAGGGCGGTGATGAGCAGATAGCTCTTTGCTTCCGGCCGGGCCTCCATGGGCACCTGCATGATGCTGAACAGCCCGTCCGCGCCCAGCAGCAGGCCCCCGGTGATCACCAGGCTCACCGCCAGGTTCAGGCAGACGGCCAGGGTGTAGATCTGCTCCACCTTGTCGTACTCCCGCGCGCCCAGATACTGGCTGAGCATGATGGTGGCCGCCAGACTGATCACATTGAAGGTGAGGATCAGGGTGGTCATGATTTGGTTTGCGTTGCCCACGGCGGCAACGGCGGTGGCGTTGTAGCGGCTGAGCATGATCTGGTCGATGTTGCCCACCAGCATCTGCAAAAGCAGTTCGATGAACACCGGCCAGGTCATGGCCAGCAGCGAGAACTCGTGCCCCGCTACGGTGATTTTCTTGTTCAAAACGATTCCCCCTCTGCGGCGGCCCGGGGCCGCCTTGTAAAACCAGAAACATTATAGCGCAAACAAATTTGGCTTTACAGTTGGAAAATTGACGATTCTCACAGAAAGTGCACGCGTAATTTGTGCACAATTTTGCCAACACCCGGTTTGGTTTACTTTTGCGGGGGTTTGTGATACCCTGATAAAGGATTTTTCGTGATTCTGAGCCATAAAGGAGGGCGCTTTTTGAACAGGACCATTCCCCGCACCGCCCGGCTGGCCGCTGCCGTACTGGCGGTGCTGGCGCTGGCCGCCGCGTTCGTGCTGCGGTTTTCCTATTCCACCAGCTTTTTGTACCCGGAATACTGCGGGTTTGACTCCGCCATCTTTCAGACCATCGGCAAGTACTGGGCCCAAGGGGTTACCCCCTATGCCCAGCTGTTCGACCACAAGGGCCCGCTGATCTTTTTTGTGGACGCGGTGGGCTACTGGCTCCACGGCCGGTCCGGGGTGCTGGTGGTGCAGACCCTCAGCCTGGCCGCCGCCATCTGGGGGCTGTACCGGCTGGGGCGCACCGCCCTGTCCCGTCCCTGGGCGATGGGGGCCACAGCGCTGGCGCTGGTCTATCTGGCCCGCACCTTCGACGAGGGCAACATGACTGAGGAGTACAGCCTGCCTTTTCTGGCCGTCAGCCTGTATCTGGCGGCGCACTGGTGCCTTGCCCGCCGGAACGACCCGGCCAATCCCCATCCCTGGCAGTGGGCGGTGGTGTATGGGGTGTCCTTCGGGACCATTCTGATGCTGCGGGTCACCAGCGCGGTGGCGGTGTGCAGCTATGTGCTGGTGATCGCTCTGGCGCTGATGGTAAGCCGCCAGTGGAAAAACCTCTTCGCCAACATGGGCGGTTTTGTGGGCGGTTTTGCCCTCATTACCGGTCCCTTCGCGGTGTACTTTGCCTGCAAGGGCTCGCTGGGCGATATGCTCTACGGCACCATCGGGTACAACATCTTTTATGCCACAGAGTTTTCCATCGCGGAATACTACGGGAACAGCCAATGGGCAGCGCGTACCCTGACCCGGGTGCTCACGGATTTCGGCGCGCCGCTGTTTTTGCTGGCGGTGCTCTGTATCGCCAGCCTGGTACGGCGGAAAACCGACCTGCTGGCCTGGGGCGGGCTGCTGAGCACGGCGCTGAGTATGTATGTGCTGTTCACCAACCGCCCCTACGTGCATTACTTTATGATCGTCACCCCGCTGATTCCGCTGGCTTTTGTGCTGGCGGCGGAGCTTTTGCGGGGCGACAAGGGGCGTAAGCTGGCCTGGGCGGCGCCGGTGCTGTGCGGGCTGTGGGCGGTGACTCTGCTGATTCGCCTGCCCGGCTGGAACGGGGACAGCTTCATGGCTCGTTACCCCTACGAGGTGTTGGATTACAACAACGCCGCCCGGTCCGCCGCGGCGGTGATCCCGGCCGAGGAGCGGGATTCGGTGCTGGGCTACAATGTGGACGCCCAGTGGTATCTGGCCACGGACATCCGGCCCTGTCAGCGGTATTTCATCCATCAGGACTGGCAGGCCGCCGAGGACCCGGGCATGCGCGGAGAGATCAATGAATCGCTTCGGCAGGACCCGCCCCTGTGGCTGGTGGTGGCCGGCCCGGAGGAGGACACGGTACAGCAGCTGCTGGACGAGCAGTACACCGCCGTGAGCGGCGAGCAGCAGTTCGACGAATATGCAAACTATGTGCTGTACCGCCGCAACAGCTGAAAGGAGAGAAAAACGCATGAAAGGGAAACGAGGCGTTTTGGCCCTGGCGGCGGCGCTGTTGCTGTTGGCCTGCGGCTGCGCGGGGGAGCAGACTTCTTCCCAAAGCACGGCGCAGCTGCGCGCTTTGAAACCGGTGGAGGGCGCTGTGGTGGTGACCCAGCACGCCGGATTGTATGACGGGTATGAGGCGTACGGAGCCTTCACCGGCGATTGGGCCTTCGTGTATGGACAGGGCCAGGCGGGCTACCGGGCGGCGGGCGGCGAGTACAAGCCCTTGTATACGGCCAGTGCGGATGTGATTCTGCAGCAGTACGACGGCCCGGCGGACGAGACCGGCCTGTGGCGGCGGATGGACTGGCTGGCCCAGCAGTATGCTTATCTGCCGGGAGCATCCATGGCCCCCTATTGCGCGGACGGGCTGTGGGGCTTCTGCGATCTGAACGGGACCCCTGTGCTGGAAGCCCAGTTCGCCAGTCTGGCGGAGCTGTGGGCCTATCAGGAAACGGTGGCCCCGCCGCTGCCCACCGCCGAGCCCCAGCAGCAGCCCGAGGGAGCCGAGACCTGGTGGGAGGACCCGGCGGACGAGGGCTTTTATGTGCTGGTGGGGGAGAAGATCCGCCGCTACAACGTCCAGGGCACCGAGCTGACCAGCCAGCCGCTGGCCCGGCTGACCCTGGAAACCGACGGCAAGGGAAAAAGCACCCTGACCATCACCGACCAGGACGGCTATCAGCTGCTGCAGCTGACCAGCACCCAGCCGGACCCGCTGTACACCGAAAGCGAGCTGCGGTTCGACGGGGACTGGTTCTACTGGAAAACCGACGAGGGCAGCGTGCTGCCCTGCCGCATCACGGTGGAATAACCAAACAGAAAACGTGCTGCGAGGATTCGCAGCGCGTTTTTTATTGCATCAGTTTAGCTACAAGGCTTCGACGAGCCTCGTCGTATTCCTGCTGTGTGATTAGCTCATTGGCCAGCATGTCGCTCAGTTCTTTCAGCTTGTCTGATGTGGCTTTTTCAGGGGGTGTATGCGGTGCGGGGGTCTGGCTTCGAGCAACCGTTTCATAGTCCTTGCCTGGCAGGAGGCGACGCAGATAGTTCAGGTCCTCAAAGGCCAGGTCAAACCGGTTGTCTGCGCCGTTTTCTTTGTAGTAAAGCTGGATGCAGCGGGTATCCTGAATGGTGGTGGATACGTTGATCGGATCGATCTTCCCGTGAAAGCCGGTGAGAAAGGAATAAGAGGAATTGCCGCCGGTTCCATTAATGATGGTGTTTACGTCTCCGGATTCTACATAAAAATAGATTTGATCCTTCGGAATCTGAACCAGCTTGAAATTTTCTTCTCCCACAGAAAGCTCAATGGGAAACCAACATAGTGATTGGTCGGTACACCACATCAGGTATTCCCCCTTACGAATCGATTCGGCATTTGCAGGGATTTGGCCTTCCACAGTGCCTCGAATGGAGTTGAGTTTGTGTTCTAAGTTCTGGCGTTCATCAGCATCAAGTTTTTCCCAAAAGCGACGCTCTGCTTTTTCTTTCTGATCGATGCGATATCCAATAAAAAAGGCAACTGCGCTGATCGAAAAGCAAATCAGTGCTTTGGGAAGATTGCCGTCCATCAGTGCGAACAGCCCAAGAACCAGTGGCCAGCCAAACAGGTTGAACAGAATCAAAAAACTCATATGATCTCTCTTTCTCATAAGTGTTCCAATACCCATGAACATTTTAATAAAGATATTTACTAAATTCAATAGTAAATATCTTTATTATGATAGGCTTGCCTCATTGAGGTGATCGAAATGATGGACTATGTGCGGATTATCCGGGATTTGCGGGAAGATGCGGATAAAACTCAGACGGAAATTGCGCAGGTTTTAGGTACGTCACAAACAATGTACGCGCGTTATGAGCGGGGGGCGAATGAACTGCCTATCCGCCATTTGATTTCACTTTGTCGGTATTACCGGGTTTCGGCAGACTATATTCTGGGGTTACGTTCAGATAAGCAGTAAACGTTATTCATTTACAAAAAGGAGTGAAAAGGGGCGCGGCAAAAATTTTGCCGCGCCCCTTTCGCTGCTCTTGACAGTGCCCGGGACCGGTGCTATACTGAAGTTGCGAAGATATTTAGAAAAATATCTAAATATCGAAAAGAAAAAGAGAAGCAGCCCGAACCAGGGCGAAAGGAGACTTGCGATCATGGGAGATGCGTTCAAGGCGTTGGCGGACCCGACCCGGCGGCATATTCTGGAGCTGCTCAGCGGCGGGGAGATGACCGCGGGCGACATTGCCGCCCAGTTTCAGATGGCAAAGCCGTCGGTCAGCCACCATCTGAGTATTCTGAAGGCGGCGGGCCTGGTCACCGACGAGCGGCGGGGGCAGAACATTGTGTATTGCCTGAACCTGACGGTGTTCCAGGAGCTGATGAAATGGTTTTACGATATGGGGTTTGCCAAGGGAGGCGAAAACAATGAAAAATAAAAAACTGCTGATCGCGCTGGGGGCGGTGTGCCTGGTGAATTTCATCGCACATCTGTGCTTTTATCCGGCCATGCCGGACACGGTGCCCATGCACTGGGGCTTCAACGGTCAGGTGGACGGCTGGGGCCCGAAATACATGGTTCTGGTCACCGCGCTGATTCCGGCGGCGATCCTGCTTTTGATCGCGGTGGTGCCCAAGATCGACCCCCGCAGCGAGAATTTCCAGAAATTCGGCGGCATCTACCGGGGCTTTCTGGCGGGCATCGTGCTGTTTCTGTGCGGAATCAGCTGGCTGAGTGAGCTCACCGTCTACAACGTCCTGCCGGACGGCAGCAGCCTGGTGGGCGTGCTGGTGAGCGGGGGCATCGGTATCCTGTTCATCCTGCTGGGCAACTACATGCCCCGCATCAAGCAGAACTACACCTTCGGCTGCCGCACCCCCTGGGCGCTGGCGGACGAGCACAACTGGAACCGCACCCAGCGCATGGGCGGCATCACCTTTGTGGTGATGGGCGTGGCGCTGCTGTTCCTGGGGCTGTTCGCCAAGGCCCTGGGCGAGGGGCTTACCATTGGCGCGCTGCTGGTGGTCGTGCTGGGCGGCACTGCCTGGATCTTCGTCTACTCCTTCCTGGTGTTCAAGAAAATCATGCGATAAGCATAAAACTCCCCGTGGCCAGCGGCCACGGGGAGTTTTGCGTATGGGGAAAGGGGAATCAGCGCAGGATGAGCGCGCCGTTCTCCACGTCCACGGTGAGGGTATCGCCAGCGTTGTGAACGCCGCCGATGATCTCCCGGGCGATGAGGGTCTCCACACGGCTCTGGATAAACCGCTTCAGCGGCCGTGCGCCGTAGATGGGGTCGTAGCCCTCGTCGATGATGAAGTCCTTCGCCGCGTCGGTGACCGCCAGCTTCAGCTGCTTGTCGGCCAGACGGCGGCGCAGGTCGTCCAGCTGCAATTCCACAATGCCGCCGATCTCATTCTTGGTCAGAGGTTTGTAGAAGACGATCTCGTCCAGACGGTTCAAAAACTCCGGACGGAACTGGCTCTTGAGCAGGCCGTCCACCGCCTTGCGGGCGTCCTCGCTGATCTGGCCGTCCTTGCCGATGCCCTCCAGAATATACTGGCTGCCCAGGTTGCTGGTCAGGATGATGATGGTGTTCTTGAAGTCCACCACACGGCCCTGGCTGTCGGTGATGTGGCCGTCGTCCAGCACCTGCAACAGGATGTTGAACACATCCGGGTGGGCCTTTTCCACCTCGTCGAACAGCACCACGCTGTAGGGATGGCGGCGCACCGCTTCGGTGAGCTGACCGCCCTCCTCATAGCCCACATAGCCCGGAGGCGCACCAATCAGACGGCTGACGCTGAATTTCTCCATGTACTCGGTCATGTCGATGCGGACCATGTTTTTCTCGTCGTCGAACAGGGCCTGGGCCAGCAGGATGAGCTGCACCGTCAAAATCCGGGAGGGGTCCCGCCTGGTGTAGGGGAACACGGCGTCACGGTATTTA
>NHCFR00700__coassemble_971_pt1 | contig 43960 bp, 35 predicted proteins | sample NHCFR00700__metabat2_high_PE_065 | metagenome-assembled genome bin NHCFR00700
GGCCAGCTCGGTCTTGCCCACGCCGGTGGGGCCCAGGAAGAGGAAGCTGCCGATGGGGCGGTTGGGGTTCGCGATACCGGCCCGGCTGCGCAGGATGGCCTCGCTTACCTTGGTGACTGCCTCGGACTGGCCAATCACCCGCTTGTGCAGGATGTCCTCCAGGCCCAGCAGCTTCTCCCGTTCGCCTTCCACCAGCTTCTCCACCGGGATGCCGGTCCAGCGGGCCACGATGCGGGCGATTTCCTCGTCGGTCACCCGGTCACGCAGCAGGTTGTCCTGGGTCTGACCGGCGGCTTCGGCCTTCTTTTCCTCTTCGGCCAGCTGCTTTTGCAGTTCGGGCAGCTTGCCGTATTTCAGCTCGGCGGCCTTGTTCAGATCGTACTCCCGTTCGGCCTTTTCGATGGCGGCGTTCGTCTGCTCGATCTGCTCGCGGATGCTCTGCACCTTGCCGATGCTGTTCTTCTCGTTGTCCCACTGGGCCTTCATGGCCTTGAACTGCTCCCGCATCTCGGCCAGCTCCTTTTGCAGGGCGGCCAGGCGCTGGGCGCTCAGGGTGTCGGTCTCCTTTTTCAGGGCGGCCTCCTCGATCTCGTGCTGCATGATCTTGCGGCGCAGATCGTCCAGCTCGGCGGGCATGGAATCCATCTCGGTGCGGATCATGGCGCAGGCCTCGTCCACCAGGTCGATGGCCTTATCCGGCAGGAAACGGTCGGAGATATAACGGTTGGACAGGGTGGCCGCGGCGATCAGGGCACTGTCCTGAATCTTTACGCCGTGGAACACCTCGTAGCGTTCTTTTAAGCCGCGCAGGATGGAGATGGTGTCCTCCACGGTGGGCTCATCCACCATGACCGGCTGGAACCGGCGCTCCAGGGCAGGGTCCTTCTCGATGTACTGGCGGTACTCGTCCAGGGTGGTGGCGCCGATGCAGTGCAGCTCACCACGGGCCAGCAGCGGTTTCAGCAGGTTGCCCGCGTCCATGGCGCCGTCGGTTTTGCCCGCGCCCACGATGGTGTGCAGCTCGTCGATGAACAGGATGATCTGGCCTTCGCTCTTCTTGACCTCCTGCAATACGCTCTTCAAACGCTCCTCAAATTCGCCCCGGTACTTGGCACCGGCCACCAGAGCGCCCATGTCCAGGCTGAAGACCTTCCGGTCCTTCAGGTTCTCGGGCACGTCGCCCCGCACAATTCGCTGGGCAAGGCCCTCGGCGATGGCGGTTTTGCCCACGCCGGGCTCACCGATCAGGCAAGGGTTGTTCTTGCGTTTGCGGCTCAGAATACGGATCACATTCCGGATCTCGGTATCACGGCCGATCACCGGGTCCAGCTTCTGCTGCCGGGCCAGCTCCACCAGCTCCTGGCCGTACTTTTTCAGTACGTCGTAGGTGTCCTCGGGATGGTCGCTGGTCACCCGCTGGTTGCCCCGCACGCCGGAAAGTACGCTCAGGAATTTGTTCTTGTCGATGGAGAAGCGCTTCATCAGCTCGGATACCGCGCTGTTGGGGTTCTCGATGAGAGCCAGGAACACGTGCTCCACGCTCACATACTCGTCCTTCATGGCGGTGGCGGTGCTCTCGGCCGCGTTCAGCACCTTGTCGGTGGCGGCGGAGATGTAGATCTTATCCGCCTCCCGGCCGGAGCCGGTCACATGAGGCAGCAGCGCCACCTTCTGGGCGGCGGCGGAAACAAAATTGCCGGGCTCCACGCCCATCTGCTGTAACAGTTGCGGGATCAGACCCTGCTCCTGGTTAGCAATCGCGAAGAGCAAGTGCTCGGGTTCCAGGGTCTGGTTCTGGTATTCAATGGCGGTCTGCTGGGCACTTTGCAGCGCTTCCAGCGTCTTTTGTGTAAATTTGTTGGTGTTCATTGGGCAAGCCCCCTTTTCATTACCGAACAAAGTAAGAATTTTTATTTGTTTTAGCACTCTCGTACTTCGACTGCTAACATTGTAAAACCACTGGTTTTGCTTGTCAAGAGGGTTCACAGAAAATTAACATTTTTTCGGTGAGCGGGGCGCGAAAAAGCCCGGCCACCCTATTTTTAAATAGGATGGCCGGGCAAATCTTGGCGCAATCACTCAGCGGGTGAGCAAAAGAATGTTTTCCGGTGCGATGCCCAGCTGAGTGGGCAGGGGATTCGGGCGCTTGTCTTTGGTCATGCGCCACCAGATGTCCGGGGTGCCGGGGGTCTGGTTCGCGGCGCGCATCTGTACGATCCACTCAAAGGGCTCCTCGATCTGGCCGGTGTATTCCACGTCGAACCGGTTGGCTGGGGCCTTGGGGTGGAAGTAGTGAGCCCGGATGCCGATGGCGCACAGGTCCTCCGGCACAGGGCGGGCGGTGGTGAATTCCAGGCCGCCCCAGTCCTCCACCCAAACGGTGTTGGGGCCGGTGCGCCGGGCTGCCGCGATGTTCTTGCAGCCGGTGAGCCGCGCCGCCGCCCGGCTGCCCGGGTCGGCGAACACCTCCTTGGTGGCCCCGCAGCGCAGCACTTCGCCCTCGTCCAGAATGGCCAGACGGCCGCACATGTGGTAGGCCTCGTCCCGGCTGTGGGTCACCAGCAGCACGTCGCCGGAGAATTCCTTCAGTACCCGCAGCATGTCCAGCTGCAATTGTTCGCGCAGATGGCTGTCCAGCGCGGAGAAGGGCTCGTCCAGCAGCAGAACCTGAGGCCGGTTCACCAGAATACGGCCCAGCGCCACCCGCTGCTGCTGCCCGCCGGAAAGCTCGGCCGGGCGGCGGTGCTCCAGTCCCTGCAAACCCAGCAGCTCCACCGCCTGGCGGTAAAGGGCCTGCTTCTGGGTTTTGTTCTTTTCCCGGTGCAGGCCTGCCAGCAGGTTCTGGCGCACGGTCATGGTGGGGAAGAGGGCGTAGCTCTGGAACAGATACCCCACACCACGCTGCTGGGGCGGCAGGTCGATGCGCTGCTCCGAGTCAAAGAGCGCCCGGCCGTCCAGCAGGATGCGGCCCCGGTCCGGCGTTTCCACTCCGGCGATGCAGCGCAGGGTCATGCTCTTGCCGCAGCCGGATGCACCCAGCAGGCCGGTGATGCCGCCGTTTGTCTCCAGCTTTACCTTTAAACGGAAGGAACCCAGGTCCTTCTCAATGTCCACAAACAGGCTCATGGGGCGCGCCTCCTTTGCTTTTGTTCCAGCAGGTTCACGGTGAGCAGCACCGCGGCGCTGATGGCCAGGTTCACCAGTACCCAGGCAAAGGCGGCCGCGTCGTCGCCGGTGCGCCAGAGCTGGTACACGGTGGTGGAGATGGTGGCGGTGCGCCCCGGGGTGTAGCCGATGAGCATGCTGGTGGCGCCGTACTCGCCCAGTGCCCGGGCGAAGGCCAGCACCGCGCCCGCCAGAATGCCCTGGCGGCAGGCGGGCATGCGCACCCGCCAGAAGATGTAAGTGTTGGAAAGCCCCAGCGTGCGGCCCGCGTCCGCCAGCCGCTCGTCGAAGCTCTCGAACGCGCCCCGGGCGGTGCGATACATCAGCGGGAAGGCCACCACCGAGGCGGTGAGGATGCCGCCGTACCAGGTCATCACAAACTTGATGCCGAAATTGGCGAGGAAGATGCCCAGCGGGCGCTTTGCGCCGAACACCAGCAGCAGAAAATAACCCACCACCGTGGGCGGCAGCACCAGCGGCAGGGTGAGCACCACGTCCAGCAGGCCTTTCACCGCCCGGGGCAGCCGGGCCACATAGTAGGCGGCAAAGATGCCGAAAAAGAACACCAGCACGCTGCTGATGGCCGCGATGCGCAGGGAATTCAACAGGGGATACCAGTCCATGTGGAAAACTCCAATCCGAAAAACGGGGCAAGGCAGATTCGCCTTGCCCCTGTTTGTGCCGTTATTTTACTGGGGAGAAACCGACCTCTTCAAATACCTGCATGGCCGCATCGGTCTGCAAGTAGTCCAGGAAGGCCTGCGCCTCCTCGCTGTGCTGGGAAACGTTCAGCACGGCGGCGGGGTAGATCACCTGGCCGCACATCTCCTCGGTGGCGTAATCCACCGGGGTGATCCCGGCGCTGAAAGCGTCGGTGCAGTAGACCACGCCGCAGTCCACGCTGCCCTCGGTGATCTGGGTGGTGACCTCCTTCACGTTGGAGCCGTAGGTGATCTTGCCGGCGTTTGCCAGGGCCTCCTCGTCCAGATTGTAATAGGCCAGGATCTGCTGGGTGTACTGGCCCACCGGCACGTCGCTGTTGCCCATGGCCATCAGGATGTCGGTGCCCTCCAGGGCTTTGGCCAGATCGTCAAAGCTGGCGATGGAGGCGTCGCTGCCCTCGGCCACGCACAGGGCCACCTTGTTTTCCAGCAGGTTCACCCGGGTGCCCTCGGCCACAAAGTCCAGGCCCTCGGTGTTCACGCTGGCGTCGGCGGTCTTGTCCAGCTGGTCCATCTGCTTCTGCCCGGCTGAGAGGAACACGTCACAGACCGCGCCCTCCTGGATCTGGGTCTTCAGGGTGCCGGAGGAGTCAAAGTTGAAGGTCAAGGTCACATTGGGGGCCACGACCTTGTAGTCCTCGGCGATCCGGTTCAGAGTCTCGGTCAGGCTGGCGGCGGCAAACACCGTCAGCTCCACCGGTTCGCCCCCGGTCTCGGTCTGAGAAGCGGATGCGGACGCCGCACCGGAACCGGCGGACGCGGCAGAGGAGGGGGAAGCGGCGGAAGATGCGCCGCCGCAGCAGCCTGCCAGCGAGAACGCCAGCGCGAAGGCTGCGGCAAGTGCCTTTTTCATGGATAAAACTCCTTTTCCCGTATTTCAGGGAGATTTATTTTCAAAATGTGGATTTACACATTCTGAATCCAAACGGAGGAGCGCCCGCCCGACCGGCACGCAGCCGACAGAGCAGGAAAAAAGGTGCGGTTCAGGCCTTGCCGAAGCCGCAGTTGGGGAAGGTGCACACCGGGCAGTTCAGGCACAGCCCGCCGTTGCCGTAGGCGGCCAGCTGGTCGGGAGTGACCGGCACGCCTGCCACCAGATAGGGCAGCACCAGGTCGAAGATGGTGCGCTTGGCGTACATCACGCAGCCGGGCAGGCCGCACACCGGGCGGTTGCCCTCGGCGTAGGCCAGCAGGAACATGGCGCCCGGCAGCACCGGCGCGCCGTAGCTCACCACGCTGGCTCCGGTGTTCTTGATGGCCAGAGGGGTCTTGTCGTCCGGGTCCACGCTCATGCCGCCGGTGCACAGAACCATGTCCGCGCCCTCGCGCAGCATCTCGTTGGCCGCGGCGGTGATTTTTTCATGGTCGTCGTTCAGCACGGTGTGCCAGGCCATCCGGCAGCCGTACTCCGCCAGCTTTTTCTCGATCACCGGGGTGAAGGCATCCTGGATGCGGCCGTAGAACACCTCGTTGCCGGTGGTCACCACGCCCACCTTCAATTCCCGGAAGGGCACCAGCCGGAACAGCGGCTCCTCACCCACGGCGGCGCGGGCGGCTTCCATTTTAGAGGCCTCGATCACCAGCGGGATCACCCGCATGCCGGCCAGCTTGTCGCCCTTTTTCACCGCGAAGCCGCTGTGACGGCAGGCCACCATCACCTCGCCCAGACGGTTCAAACGGAACAGGCGCTGGGTATCGGCCAAAAACAGACCGTCCACCTCGGCGGTCAGCTCGATCTTGCCCTCGCTGGGCTCGCTGGCGGTCATGTGCTCGTTCTGGCACAAGCCGCGCAGGATTTCGGCCGCGTCGTTCTCGTGCAGATGGTTCTCGTCGTTTTCCCAGATATAGATGTGGTCCTTGCCCACGCTCAGCAGCACGGGCACATCCTCGGCCTTGATCACATGGCCTTTTTTGAACACGGGGCCTTTTTTCACGCCGGGAATGATCTGGGTAATGTCGTGGCAGAGCACCTGGCCCACCGCGTCCTCAGTCTTCATCAGTTTCATAACGGTTCTTCCTCCAGTATTTGCATGATCTCGTTCTCAATGGCAAGGGCAAGCGCGAGCTGATGCCGGTGGGCGGCCTTTGCCTCGGGAGTGGTGCATTTCACAGCGCTTTTTTCAAAGCGGTCTTTGATGGAAACAAGCGTGGTGCCCTGGACCCGCTTGTCCGCCCAGAAGAGGATCTGTTCCTCCCCCAAGGGAGAGGGGGCCAGCCCGGCGCCGTGGTGGCAGGCCACCAGCCGGGCGATCTGCTCAAACCCCATTTCCTCCAGAAGGCGGGCGGCCTTTTGGGGATGGGTGTGCCCGGCGGGGCGGCAGATGTCGTGCAGCAGCGCGGCAGACTGCAAAAGCGGAATGTCCAGCAAAAAGCCCTTTTTCTCCAGCGCCAGCGCGGTGCAGATGGCCAGACGGCTCACCGCCTGGCTGTGAGCCATCACCGGGGCGGGCACCCGGCAGCGGCGCAGGAGGATGCCGATCTGAACCGCCGAGGGCGCGGCGGCGACCCCGGCCCTCATGAACGGCGGCGGCCAGCGGCCGCCGGGGGAAGGGGAAAGTCGGCAAAATGCTTCTGGAAAATGGCGTCGGCACTGGCGGCCAGTTCCTTCTGCATGGCCTTGCAGCGGATCAGCAGGTCATGGCCCCGGGGCGTGAGCCGGGAGCGGCCGCCCTGCGCGCCGCCGCTCTCCCGCTCCAGCAGGGAAAACCCCAGTGCCTCCTCGGCGTTCACGATGCGCCGCCAGGCGGTGGAGTAGGAGATGTGCATGCCGCGGCAGGCGTTCTGCATCGAGCCGCAGGCCTCCACCAGATCCAGAAAGCGGATGGTGGTCTCGTCAAAAACAGGGGCCTCCGCCAGGATGGCGGTGGTCAGGTCCAGCCGCAGGGTGCGGGGACCGCCGCAGGCCCGGGTGTAGTAGTGCAGCAGCTGGCTGTAGCTTTCGGGGGTGTCGGCGTCCATGCAGACGGCCGGATCGTTCACCAGCACGTGAATGGGGCGGACCTCCAGCCGGGCCAGCGCGCTTTTCATGTTTTCCTGAGAGGGGGCTTCCAGCAGCGGGGCGATCAGCCGGGCGCTGAGCATGGCCGGGTGGCCTTTTTTGCCCTCGCACATGGGGCAGGCGAAGTCGGCCTTGCAGGCCATCAGCAGCTCCATGGTACGGCGGCTGGGCAGGGGAACGTCCGCCGGGGAAAACAGCAGCCGGTCACAGGTTCCCTCCAGGGCGGCGAGGCCCAGCTGGATGGAGTGGAACATCTGGGTGTGGGCGAAATCCGGGTTGTGTACCAGGGTGATATCCGTCCGTCCGGCAAAATGCTCCTCCAGCTCGTGGGCGTGCCAGCCGGTCACGATCACCACCGGGCCGACCCCGGCGGTGCGCATGGTTTGGATGATGTGGTCGATAAAGGCGCTTTTGCCGATGGGCAGAAGCGGTTTGAAGCGACCCATGCGGGAGGAGAGCCCTGCCGCAAGGATCAGTGCGCCAGTGGTTGACATGAACGATGCCTCCAGTGTCTGCCTGGAGGAAGAGATGCGGGCTGCAAAAACGCGCCGCAGGCAAAAACAAGCAGGGCTCAGGGCTGGCCGCACAGGATGGGCACGGTGGGCGGGGTGTGGGCGTCCGCAAAGGCGAAGGCGTCCTGAATGTCCCGCGTGATGGTGGCCTCATCCAGCCGGGCCAGCAGGCCCATGTGGTAGACGTGATAGTAGCAATACCGGTCGATGGGCAGAAAGCTGCTGTCGGTCAGGTACTCCCGGTACATCCGCCGCCGGGCGCCCAGGTCCAGATAAGCGGTGATGCGCAGGTCTTCCTCGGTGAACTCCTTGTGGAAATCCTCTGCGATGTCCCGGTAGATGTTCTCCATCGTGGCGACCTCGGTCACCTCCCACAGGCTCATCTGATTCTTGTGGTAGAACAGACCCCGGGTGCAGGGCGAGGCCATGATGGCCCGGTAGGCATAGATGTACATGACCGAATAACGCCAGTAGGCGTCCCGGTAGGCGTCGGGGAAGCTGTCGATATGGGCGCGCAGCGCGGCGAAGTACTCCTCGAACAGGGTGCCCATGATGAAATGCTTGTTTTTAAAGTGATAGGTGATGCTGCCCTTTGTGATGTGCAGCTCATCGGCGATTTTTTGAAAAGTGGTGGCGTCGTATCCGTACTGGCAGAACATGGCTTCCGCCACCCGCAGGATCTCTTCCTTCAGATTTTTTTTCGGTTCGGTCACAGCAGGCATGGTTCGTGTTCTCCGTATCAAAGTAAAGTCCAATATGGATTCTAACACATTATCCGTTATTTCACAAGAGAATGAACGCTTTTGTGAAAGAAAAAACTATACAAATACTAAAAAGTATAGTTATGCAAAACGCCAACTGTTTTTGCCGAAACGCAAGAAAAAGGAACAAAAAAGCATGAAATCTTTCGGATAGCATCCACAAAAACAAAGGATTCAGAAGAAAAGCGGGATAGTTTGTTGACTGTTTAACGAACTGGGGTAAAATTGTACTATACAAACGTGTGCTTGTATAGTAAAGTCCAACGCAGTACAGGCATGGAAGATGAAATGAAGAGTTTGAAAGGAGTTTTTTTATGGCACAACAAGCTGCGCCGCAAGGCGCAAAAGCCTCCAAATGGCTGGCGCTTACCGCCGCCGTGCTGGCTTTTTCCTACACCTTTCTGAGCCGTTACATCTGGAGCCCCCTGATGACGGACGTGTCCAATGAGTTCGGCATCAGCGCCACCCAGGCGGGCCTGTATATGTCTGCCTTCTTCATGGGCTACCTGATCATCCAGATCCCCGGCGGCCTGATGGCGGACAAGCTGCAGCCCAAGTACATTCTGATCGTGTGCACCCTGTGCAGCGGCCTGGCCACTGCGCTGATGTCTGTGATCCCGGGCTATGCGCCGGGCCTTGCGCTGCGCATCATCACCGGCGTTTGCAGCGGCTGCGTTATGGCCAACTGCTCCAAGATCGTTGCGGTGAACTTTGCGCCCCAGGAGCGCGCCATCGGCATGGGCATCCTGCTTGCTTCGCCTCCCTTCGGCATCACTCTGGCCAACACCATCGGCAACCCCCTGAACGCCGCCATGGGCTGGCGCAAGACCTTCCTGCTGGTGGGCGTGCTGGCCGTTGTGGTCATCGCTGCTCTGCTGCTGTTTGTAAAGCCCATCCCCAAGGCTCCCGTTTCCGCCGCCGTGGTGAAAAAGCCCGGCATGCTGGAGGGCCTGAAGGTCTTCTTCTCTGATCCTCAGCAGCTGATCCTGGGCCTGAGCGGCTTCTTGTTCATGTTCGTGACTGTGGGCTTCGCCACCTGGGCCAACACCTACGCGGGCACTCTGGGCTTCACCCGCGCCCAGGGCGGTATGGTCATCACCGCCTACAGCATTGCCGGTATCGTGGGCTCCTGCCTGTCCGGCGGCATCGCCAAGCGGCTGAAGGTGGGCCACAAGAATTTCCTGCTGATCAGCCTGGTGCTCATGAGCGTTATGACCCTGGTGTTCAGCTTCCAGCGCAGCTACACCGCGCTGATGATCGCGGGCATCGTGTACGGCTTCGTGTCCTACCTGCCCTCCACCCACTACACCACCCTGGCAATGCAGCGCGCCGGTGACCAGTATTCCGCCACCGCCGCTTCCACCCAGAACCTGCTGTTCCAGATCTCCAGCATGGTGCAGCCTGCGGTGATCGGCGCGATCCTGGATATGAACAACAACTACGCGCTGATCTGGTACTCCTTCTTCGCCTGCCTGGTGATCTCCGTGGTGGTGAGCATCGCGGTCAAGAAGGACTGACCTGCCCTTCGGCAACAGTTTAAAAAGGAGAAAACCAATGAAACAACGAATTCAAAAAATCATCACGCTCAATGTGAACGGCCGTGACTACGACATCAGCGTGGGCGAGGGCCGCACCGACATGCCGGAGAGCGAGACTCTGGCCGACACCCTGCGCGACCGGCTGGGCTTCACCGGCCTGAAGGTGGGCTGCGGTCAGGGCGCCTGCGGCGCCTGCACCGTCATCATGAACGGCAAGGCTGTGACCTCCTGCATGATGCTGACCATGGACTGCGACGGCGCCCGTATCGTGACCATCGAGGGTCTGGCCGACGCGGTGACCGGCGAGCTGAGCGGCCTGCAGCGCTCCTTCGTGGACAACTGCGGCTACCAGTGCGGCTTCTGCACCCCGGGCATCATCATGACCGCCCAGGCGCTGCTGGAAAAGAACCCTGAGCCCACCGAGGAAGAGGTGCGCGAGGCTCTGGCAGGCAACTACTGCCGCTGCGGCACCCATTACAGCGCCGTGGAATCCATCATGGCTTATGTGGAAAAGAAAAAGAAAGAGAAAGAGGGGTGCGCACAATGAGCAATGAGATGCGTCATGTGGGCAAAGAGTCCAAGCGCCTGCTGGGTGAGCAGATCGTAACCGGCCGCGCCAAATACACCGGAGACTTCAAGCTGCCGGGCATGAAATACGGCAAGATCCTGCGCAGCCCCCATCCCTATGCCCGCATCAAGAGCATTGATGTGTCCGAGGCCCAGGCCATGGACGGCGTGCAGGCAGTGGTCACCTGGAAGGATGTGGACCGCAACATCTACATCACCAACGGCTTCACCCCGCCCAAGCATCACCACATCCTGGACGAGTACGTGCGCTACATCGGCGACGCGGTGGCTCTGGTGGTGGCCGACACCGAGGACCTGGCCTGCGAGGCCATGCAGAAGATCCGGGTGGACTACGAGGTGCTCAAGCCGGTGTTCACCATCGACGAGGCCCTGGCAGAGGGCGCTCCCCAGCTGTACCCCGAGTTCCCCCGCAACATCGCACCCCATAAGAACAACCTGAACTTCACCGTGGGCGACCCCGAAAAGGGCTTTGCCGAGTCCGACATCGTGGTGGAGCTGGACGCCGAGCTGGCCAGCGGCCAGAACCCGCTGCCCCTGGAGCCCCCGGTCATCATCGCCGAGTGGGTGGACGACACCGTGAACTTCATCGCCAGTGCCGCCGCGCCCGCCTATTGTCACCAGAACGTGGCCTCCTCGCTGAACATCCCCTATGAGAACGTTCGCCTGGTGGCTCCCGCCGTGGGCGGCAGCTTCGGCTCCAAGCTGTACAGCGGCAACGTGCACTGCCTGGTGTTCGCCGCCATCATGGCCAAGGCGGCCCACTGCCCGGTGCTGCTGCGCTACACCAAGGAAGAGCACTTCGCTGCGCACCAGAACCGCATGACCACCCGCGGCCATGTGAAGCTGGGCATGAAGAAGGACGGCACCGTCTGCGCCGTGACCCTGGACCAGCTGGCCGACGCGGGCTGCTGCGCCTCCACCCAGGAGTTCATGCTGGCGGTGGGCACCAACACCCTGCCCCTGCTGTGCAAGACCGACAACAAGCGCTTCAACGCCGACGTTGTGGTCACCAACCACGTGCCCTCCGGTTCCTTCCGCGGCTACGGTTATCTGGAATCCACCAACATCGTTGCCCGGGCCATTCAGGACGCCTGTGAGCAGGCCGATCTGGACCCCATGGCCTATTACGAAAAGAACGCTCTGCTGCTGGGCGAGCGCTACCACAACTCCATGGCGGAGCCTCACCCCTGGCAGCACAACAAATCCGCCGACTGGTCCGAGCTGGTGCGAGAGACCGCCAAGGCCTGCCGCTGGAACGAGCGCTGGAAGGGTTGGGGCGTGCCCACCTGGGTTTCCCCGGACGGCAAGCGCGTGCGCGGCATCGGCGTGGGCGCTGCCGGTCACTCCGACACCGGCGGCAAGCCCTCCAACGCCAACGTGACCATCACCGGTCTGGGCTCTGTGTATGTGTCCACCTGTATGGCCGAGTTCGGCGCGGGCACCCGCGACGTGGTGCTGAAGGTGGCCGCTGAGGAGCTGAACGTGCCTCTGGAAAGCGTGCGCCTGAGCGAGGCCGACACCGGCGCCACCCCGCCGGACTTCGGTTCCACCGGTTCCCGCTCCACCTACTGCGCCGGCATCGTGACCAAGCTGGCTTGCCAGGACGCCAAGCGCAAGATGTTCGAGCTGTGCCACGAGAAGTACGGCGTGCCCGTGGAGGACTGCGGCTTCCGGGACGGCTACGTATACCGCCTGTCCAACCCGGAGGAGAAGTACCCCCTGTTCCCCAAGCTGCTGGGCAAGGTGGACGGCATTACCGGCTGCGGCCACTTTGAGGGCGTACACAACTCCACCATCTTCCACCTGCAGGTGGTTGAGGTCGAGGTGGACCTGGAAATGGGCACCTTCAAGATCGTGGACCACTTCGGCGGCTCGGATGCAGGCGTCATCATCAACCCGCTGCCCCTGCGCAACCAGGTGCAGTCCTTCTACGCCGGCGTGGATATCGCCTGCATGGAGGAGACCGTGTGGGACGAAAACGACTACCGCGTGCTGAACCCCAGCAACATCGACTACAAGACCCGCACCTTCAACAATGTGGTTCCCCATAACCATATCGTTCTGGAATCCAACAAGAACCGGGAGAACGACTATCCCTTCGGCGCGTTCGGCGTGGGCGAGCCCCTGCTGGCCCCCGGCGGCCCGGCCATCCGTATGGCGATCTACAACGCCTGCGGCATCAAGCTGGACGACTATCCCTTTACTCCCGCAAAAGTTCTTGCAGCGCTGAAGGAAAAGGAGGGCAAATAAGCCATGAAGCATTTTGAACATATCAGCCCGTCCACCCTGGACGAGGCGGCCAGCCTGCTGAACGGCGGCGACGCCGTGCTCAGCGCCGGCGGCACCGACCTGGTGGGCGTTCTCAAGGAGGAGCTGCTGCCCCACTACCCCAGCCAGGTGGTCAGCCTGAAGCAGATCCCCGGCCTGGACGGCATCGAGGCCCGGGAGGACGGCCTGCATCTGGGCGCCATGGCCACCCTGGCCGACATCGCCGAATCTCCGGTGGTGAAGGAGGGCTGGGCGGCCCTGGCCGACGCGGCTTACAGCGTGGCCAGCCCCAACATCCGCAACCTGGCCACCGTGGGCGGCAACATCTGCCAGGACGTGCGCTGCTGGTACTACCGTTACCCCAACAGCATCGGCGGCCGCATCAACTGCGCCCGCAAGACCGGCAACCTGTGCAGCGCCATGATGGGTGAAAACCGTTTCCACTCCATCTTCGGCGCGGCCAAGGTCTGCGAGACCGCCTGCACCCACGAGTGCCCGGCCCACACCGACATCTCCGCTTACATGGAGCTGCTGCGTGCCGGTGATGTGGACGGCGCCGCCCGCATCATTCTGGAAGTCAATCCCATGCCCGCCATCACCAGCCGCGTCTGCGCCCACTTCTGCATGGAGGGCTGCAACCGCAACAAGTACGACGAGAGCTTGAACGTGGGCGGCGTGGAGCGCTATCTGGGCGACTACATCCTGGAGCACCACAGCGAGTACATGAAGGCCCCCGAGACCGAGAACGGCAAGCATGTGTCCATCGTTGGTTCCGGCCCCTCCGGCCTGACCGCCGCCTACTACCTGCGTCAGGCGGGCTATCAGGTCACCATCTACGAGCGGATGAAGGAAGCCGGCGGCTGCCTGAGCTACGCCATTCCTCCCTACCGTCTGCCCAAGGAAGTGGTTCGCAAGTTCGTGGCCGCTCTGGAGGAGATGGGCGTTCAGTTCAAGCTGGGCGTACACGTGGGCGAGGACGTGCAGCTGGATGAGATCGTCAAATCCAGCGACAGCGTAATGCTGGACACCGGCACCTGGAAGCGTCCCCTGATCGGACTGGCCGGTGAGGAGATGACCCAGTTCGGTCTGGATTTCCTGGTGAGCGTGAACAACTACATCCTGGAAAAGCCCGGCTCCCGCGTAGTCGTTGTGGGCGGCGGCAACGTGGCCATGGACGTGGCCGTTACCGCAAAGCGCCTGGGCAGCGAGAGCGTGAAGATGGTCTGCCTGGAGCAGCGGGACAACATGCCCGCCAACGCCGAAGAGGTGGAGCGCGCTCTGGACGAGGGCGTGGAGATCCTGAACGGCTGGGGCCCCAAGGAGATCCTGCGCACCGAGAACAAGGTTTCCGGCATCGTGTTCAAGTCCTGCCCCAAGGTGCTGGACGAGACCGGCCGCTTTAACCCCACCTACGACGAGACCAACTGCATGCCCCTGGACGCAGACATCATCCTGATGGCCATCGGTCAGCGTGCCGACCTGGCCTTCCTGAACGGCGCTTATGAGGTGGAGACCGAGCGCGGCCGCATCAAGGTCCTGGACGGCAACAACACCTCCGTTCCCGGCATCTTCGCGGGCGGCGACGTGACCACCGGTCCCGCCACCGTCATCAAGGCGATCGCTGCCGGTCTGACCACCGCCAAGTCCATCAACAACTACTGCAAGCTGCCCGAGCTGCCGGTGGAGACCGTCACCCGGGACCGCAAGCACAAGAGCCTGGTCACCTTCGACTCCGGCTGCAAGAACTGCCATTCCGCCAGCCACGGCGCCATGCTGCGGGCTGAGGAGCGCGGCATCCACAAGGAGGACCAGAGCGGTCTGGATTCCTCTGCGGTGCGCTGCGAGGCCGGCCGCTGCTTCAACTGCGGCTGCCTGGCGGTGAACCCCAGCGATATGGCCAACATGCTGTACGCCTACGGTGCGAAGATCATCACCACCCAGCGTGAGCTGGATGCGGGCACCTTCTTTGCCACCAGCACCCGCGTGACCGACCTGCTGCGCAAGGGCGAGATCGTCACCGAGATCGTGGTGCCCCGCCTGCCCGAGGGCGCGGTGGCCCGGTACGACAAGTACCGCATCCGCGATTCCATCGACTTCGCGGTGGTGGCTGTGGCCAGCGTCTACCGGCTGAACAACGGCGTGGTGGAGGATGCGTCTCTGGTTCTGGGCGCTGTGGCTCCCATTCCCATGAAGCGCACCGGCGCCGAGGCCTACCTGAAGAGCAAGACCCTCACCGCCGAGGTGGCCGCTCAGGCCGCCGAGCTGGCCCTGGAGGGCGCTCTGCCGCTGGACAAGAACGCCTACAAGATCGACATGGCCAAGACCATGGTGCGCCGCAGCATGGGCTTTTAACAGCTGACCATACGGCCAAAGCCGTTTGATTCAAAACAACAACCAGGGCGAGGACGGGGGCCGGTGGGCCTCCGCCTTTGCCTCGCAGGAGGGACCAAAGATGGCGACCGATAAACAAAAAGTATTAGAGCTGGCGGCGGACCGGCAGCATGCACAGCTGCCGGTGGAGGCAAACGGCCTGGGCCAGGCAGAAGAGCCCCATTGCGGCGATCTGCTGCGCATCGGCCTGGTGGTGAACCCCCGCCAGGTGGTGGTGGACGCAGGCTTTACCATCACCGAAAGCGCCTGCCCCCCGGCAGTGGCCAGCGCGGTGATCGCCGTGCAGCTGGCGCTGAACAAGCCGGTGCTGGCGGCCTATACCGTGGATTGGAACGCCATCGCGGAGCAGATGAGCGACAGTGACGGGCTGGACAAGGAGCATGTGCACTGTGCCCAGATGGCGGAGCTGGCGCTCAAACGCGCGGTGCTGGACTACGCGGCGAAACGCGGCGCGGCACAGCAGCCGGCCAACTGAATCAAACCAAAGCGGCGCGCCGCAGGCCAAAAGCAGGGGAGAGCTCCCCGAAGGCCTGCGGCGCGCCGCGCTGTTTTGGGGGCAAAGGGGTACGGTTTTGTCTTGCCCGGGTGTTTATGGTATAGTAATAAGGACAATAACCATACAAAACAGGCAGGAATCAGGAGAAATGAATGAAAACTGAACGACTGAACGAAACATCCGCCCGCGCTTTGCTGGATGCCCAGAAAAAATACTTTGCCACCGGGGCCACCCGGCCGCTGCAGTTCCGGCTGGGGCAGCTGGAAGCTCTTTACAAGGCGCTGGAGCGGCATACCCCGGCCCTGGAAGCGGCCCTGAAGCAGGATCTGGGCAAGAGCCGGTTCGAGAGCTATGCCAGCGAGATCGGCATGGTGCTGGCGGGCATTTCCCACATCCGCCGCCATCTGGCCCGCTGGATGAAGCCCCGCACAAAGCTTGCCCCGGTGCAGCTGTTCCCCGGCCGCAGCCGGGTGGAGCTGGTGCCCTATGGCTGTGTGTACATCCTGGGGCCCTACAACTATCCGGTGCAGCTGCTGCTGGAGCCGCTGGCCGAGGCGCTGGCCGCGGGCAACTGCGCGGTGGTCAGCCCCTCCGAGCTCACCCCCCATGTGGCCGAGGCAGTCAGCACCATGCTGGCCGAGGTTTTCCCGCCGGAGTATGTGTGCTGTGTGCCTGCGGGCATCGAGAACAATACTCTGATGCTGCACAGCCGCTTTGATTACATCTTCTTCACCGGCAGCCCCCGGGTGGGCCGCATCGTGATGCAGGCTGCGGCGGAAAATCTGGTGCCGGTGACGCTGGAGCTGGGCGGCAAAAGCCCGGTGATCGTGGCAAAGGACGCTCATCTGCCCACCGCCTGCGAGCGCATTGTCTGGGGCAAGCTGATGAACGCGGGCCAGACCTGCGTGGCCCCGGACTACGTGCTGGTGGACCGGAGCATCCAGGAGGAATTTTTGCAGGGGCTGGAAGGGGCCATCCGGCGCTTTTACGGCGAGGATGCCCAGCAAAGCCCGGACTATGGCCGCATCGTGAACGAGGGCCACATCCGGCGGCTTAGCCGCATTCTGGAGGAGGACCGGGCCTTTGTCCGGTGCGGCGGCCGGGTGGATGCGGCGGACCGGTACATCGAGCCCACCATCCTTTGCCCGGACGGCATGGACGCGGCCTGCATGCAGGAGGAACTGTTCGGCCCGCTGCTGCCGGTGTTCGCCTACGATGACCTGACCGAAGCGCTGGAGACTATTAATAAAGGCGAGAAGCCGCTGGCGCTGTATGTGTTCAGCCAGAACAAGGCTCTGGTGCGCCGGGTGCTGGATTCCACCGCCAGCGGCGGCGTGAGCGTGAACGATACCATCGGCCATATTCTGGACCCGGACCTGCCCTTCGGCGGGGTGGGCCAGTCCGGCATGGGGGCCTACCACGGTCACGCGGGCTTTCTCACCTTTTCCCACCGACGCAGCGTTCTGCATCGGGGACTGTTCCCCATGCGCGCTGCCTTCCCCCCGTTCAGCGAAGCCGGCGAGCGTATCGTGCGCCGCCTGATGCGATGAGCGGGGGCAAATGGGCGGCCCTCTGGGCCGAGTTCACCCAGAAAAAGCTGCCTTCCATCCGGGCCAAGTGGGCGGCGGCGCTGCCCACCATTCTGGTTTCGCTGACCCTGCTGTTCAGCATCTGGGGCATCTTCGGGGTGCGGTACGTGGTGATGACCTCGTTTCTGACTCTGGTGTTCCGCACCCGCCACCGGCAGGATTTCCGTCCCCGGGAGCTGGCGCGCACGGCAGTGATGATGGCGGTGGTATGTCTTGCGGCCTTCGCGGCCGGGCGGGGCCTCTGGTGGGCCCTGGCGCTGAACCTGGTGGTGCCCTATGTGCTGGTGTATCTGCTCAGCTCAAAATTCAGCCCCAAGGCCTATTTCGTTTACGGCATGGAGTTCGTCTTTTTGCAGCTGGTTCCCATTACGTCCGCTCAGCTGTCGGTGCAGCTGGCGGTGCTGGCCTACGGTCTGGCGGTGGTCACGGCGGCCCTGTGGATTCACGCCAGGATCATCCACCGGCGCAGGCACTTTGGTACCGTGCGCAAGGGCATGGATAACCTCTGCACCCAGCTGGAAAAGCTGGCCCGGGGCGAGAGCGTGAGCGCCGAGCACGCTGCGCTGCCGTCCATGATGATTCACATGACCCAGGTCATCTACGGCAGCCGGGGATATACTTACCTGGCCAACGGTTACGGCAAGGTGAACTATCTGTTTATGCTGCTGTTCCAGCGGTTTTACTATTTCACCGATCACTTTGTGCCCGGGGGCTGGCAGCCCGGCCAGGCGGATGCCGCCTGGCTGCTGGAGCTGGCGGAGCTGTTCCGCCGGGCCGAGCGGGAGCTGAACGGGCCGGAGCACCCGGAGCTGCGCCGCCGTCTGGACCAGCTGCGGGCCGGTCCGGGATTAAGTGACGGGCGGCAGAACGAAGCCATGGGCGAAATTCTGCGGGTGTTCGGCGCGGCGCTGGAAGCCCTGGAGCAGGTGCACCCCGCCCGCCCCATGAAGGACTGGAAGCTGCCTGGCGACCAGAACAAGGTGAAGGGGGTGCGGTACGCCTTCGGGCTGGACCAGTTCACCACCCGGTTTGCGGTGCGGCTCTCGGCGGTGCTCTGCCTGGGCTTCGGTTTTGTCTGGCTCACCGGGCTGGAGCACGCCTACTGGTACCCCATGACCGCCTTTCTGATGCTGATGCCCTATGCGGAGGAGAGCCGGATGAAGATCGGCAACCGTATTCTCGGCACGCTGGGCGGGGCGGTGGTGTCCATTCTGCTGATGTCGCTGTTCCACACCATGCCCCAGTACATGGCGATCATGGCGGTGATGACCTGCTTCATGTACTATGTGCCGGTCACCTCCTGGACTATGACGGTCTACACTACCTGCTACGGCATGGCCCTGGCCCAGCTGCGGCTGGGGCTGATGGAATCGGTGGAGCTGCGCCTGGCCTATGTGGCGCTGGCGGCCGTCACCGCGGCACTGGCCAACCGGTTTTTGCTGCCCAATACCGCCAGACGGGAATTCCAAAAGAGCGTGGAAGAGCTGTTCGAGCTGGACCTGAGCCTGCTGGGACAGGTGCGGGAATACTGCCGCACCGGCAGCCAGGATCTGAACCGGATGCGGGACCGTCTGGTACATTCCCACCTTTTGGAAAACGAGATCAAAACCAGCCTGAAAGGGATGAGCAAGGCGGAGCAGGAGTTCTACAGCCAGATGCTGCCCATGAACCGGCAGTTGGTCAGTGAATTGGAGCAGATCAACGCCTATCTGCGCAGCCGTCCCCAACTGCTGGGCACCGATCACAGCCGAATGGCCGCCGAGGTGCTGGACAATCTGGAGGATGCGATCCTGCGCATCAAGCTCAGCTACACCAAAAACGAGCTGGTGCCCTTCTTCGACACCGGCCGCAGCCCCCAGGCCTTCGGCCGTCTGGAGGAGAGTCTCTACTTCAACACCCTGGCGGTGAACTGTTTGCAGACGCTGCGCCAGATGAATGAATTGCTGGAGAGCAAGGCCAACGGGTAAAACAAAAGCAGCCGTGCGAAAAATCGCACGGCTGCTTTTGTTTGGTTCGTTTTATCAGGCCTGCATGCCCAGGAACATGCCCAGCACGTAGGGGACCAGCCAGATCAGCCACACAACGATGCTGAACCGGTGGAAGCTCTGCTGCTTTTCAGCGTTGCCGCGGGTGTAGACCAGGGTGGCCCACACCGCGTGGAACAGCATCAGCACGATGGCTAGCGCGCCGGTGATGCCGTGGGGGCTCAGCAGACTGGAGCCGTGGGCGATGGTGGACATGATGGTGGTGCCGGTGGTGTCGAACACCAGGCCGCACCAGAACAGGATCACGTGGCGCTTCTGCAGGCTGTGAGCCCGGCGCTCGGAAAAGACGCCCACGGTGTAAAAGAACAAAGCCAGGGTGATGGTAACGATGGCAGCGATCAGCTGAGTGGTCATAAGAATTGCTCCTCTCTGGATTGTATGGGCCCGTCAAAGGGGTCGGATTTGTTATTGAACGATGTTCATTATAGCCGGGCGGCAGGGGATTGTCAAGGCAAAGAAGGGAAAAAGACACAAGGAATACACGATTGTGAACGTTGTTCAGAAAAGCTATTCCCATCCAGGCAAAGGTTTTTTGCCCGGCGGGGGGCGAGGCTCTTGCAAGATGTGCTTTAATCCATTAAAATACTGAATATACGGTCTGTTTTTCGGCGCCGCAATTCCAACGAAAAGAGAGGAAAACGATCATGGATCTTCGTTTCAATACCAAATGCGTCCAGGGCGGCTACACCCCCGGCAACGGCGAGCCCCGCCAGATCCCCATCATCCAGAGCACGACCTTTAAATACGACACCAGCGAGGATATGGGCAAGCTGTTCGATCTGGAGGCCTCCGGTTACTTCTACAGCCGCCTGCAGAACCCCACCTGCGATCATGTGGCGGCCAAGATCTGCGAGCTGGAGGGCGGCACCGCCGCCATGCTCACCGGCAGCGGCCAGTCAGCCAACTTCTATGCGGTGTTCAATATTGCGGGCTGCGGCGACCATGTGGTGAGCAGCGCCAGCATCTACGGCGGCAGCTTCAACCTGTTTGCGGTGACCATGAAGCGGATGGGCATCGAGTTCACCTTCGTGGACCCGGACTGCACCGAGGAGGAGCTGAACGCTGCCTTCCGGCCCAACACCAAGGCCGTGTTCGGCGAGACCATCGCCAACCCCGCCCTCACCGTGCTGGACATTGAAAAGTTCGCCAAGGCGGCCCATGCCCACGGCGTGCCCCTGATCGTGGACAACACCTTCGCCACTCCGGTGAACTGCCGTCCCTTCGAGTGGGGCGCGGATATCGTGACCCATTCCACCACCAAATATATGGACGGCCACGGCGCTGCCGTGGGCGGCTGCATCGTGGACAGCGGCAAGTTCGACTGGACCGCCTACCCGGAAAAGTTCGCCTGCCTGTGCACCCCGGACGAGAGCTACCATGGCGTGACCTATACCGAGCGCTTCGGCCTGGCCGGTGCCTACATCACCAAGGCCACCGCGCAGCTGATGCGCGACCTGGGCAGCGTACAGAGCCCCCAGAGCGCCTTCATCCTGAACCTGGGCCTGGAGAGCCTGCATGTGCGCATGAAGCGCCACTGCGAGAACGCGCTGGCCGTGGCCTCCTACCTGGAGAAGCACCCCAAGATCAGCTGGGTAAACTACTGCAGCCTGCCCGGCAACAAGTACTATGACCTGGCCCAGAAGTATCTGCCCAGCGGCAGCTGCGGCGTGGTGAGCTTCGGCATCAAGGGCGGCCGCACCGCTGCCGAGGTGTTCATGAAGCACCTGAAGGTGGGCGCCATCGAGACTCATGTGGCCGATGCCCGCACCTGCATCCTGCATCCCGCCAGCAGCACCCACCGCCAGATGAACGACGCCGAGCTGGCCGCCGCCGGCGTGGGCGCCGACCTGGTGCGTATGTCCTGCGGCCTGGAGGACGCACAGGACCTGATCGACGACATCGCCCAGGCCCTGGAGCAGGTCTGACCGGCAAAGAAACGCTGCAAAACCTGACAGCACGCTGCGCCCCGCCGGCGCCCGGAATCCCCGGGCGCCGGTGCGGGGCGTTTTGTGTGGTTGGGAGGTCGAATGACCGCCCGGTCCGTGGGACCGATCTCATGCTGCCCGTACCGGCTCAGGCGCTTTTGCCTGGGAAGCCGCGGGCGGGACAATCAAACCAAAGGAGTGAGCGAGCTATGCCGCTGATCATCCCGCAGAATCTGCCCGCCTACACCGCGCTGGGGCAGGAAAATGTATTTGTGATGCACCGCCAGCGGGCCGAGAGCCAGCAGATCCGTCCGCTGCGGATTCTGGCTTTGAACCTGATGCCCACCAAGATCGCCACCGAGACCCAGCTGGCCCGGCTGCTGGCCAACAGCCCCATTCAGGTGGAGCTGACCCTGCTGCACACCGCCAGCCATGCCGCCACCCATGTGGCGGGCGAGCATCTTTCCGCCTTTTACAAGACCTTTGACGAGGTGAAGGACCAACGGTTCGACGGCATGATCATCACCGGCGCGCCGGTGGAAAAGCTGCCCTTCGAGGAGGTGGACTACTGGCCCGAGCTGTGCCGCATCATGGAGTTTTCCAAGACCAGTGTGTACTCCACCCTGCACGTGTGCTGGGGCGCGCAGGCGGCGCTGTATTATCACTTCGGCATCCAGAAGGAGCTGCTGAGCGAGAAGATGTTCGGCGTGTTTCCCCATCGGGTGACCCGGCCCTCCAACCCGCTGGTGCGGGGCTTCGACGAGGTGTTCTATGCCCCTCACTCCCGGCATACCGGGGTGCGGCGGGACCAGATCGAGGCCTGCGGCGCGCTGCGGGTACTGGCGGAAAGCGACGAGGCGGGCGTCTACCTGATGAGCACCGAGTCCGGCCGCCAGATCTTCGTGACCGGCCACCCGGAGTACGAGAAGTACACCCTGGACGCGGAGTACCGCCGGGATGTGGACAAGGGCCTGCCCATCCAGCCGCCCAAAAACTACTACCCGGACGACGACCCCGCCAAAGAGCCGCTCTACCGCTGGCGGGCCCACGCCTTTTTGCTCTACACCAACTGGCTGAACTACTACGTGTATCAGGATACTCCCTACGACCTGGCCACTCTGGCCCGGGTGGAGGAGAACTGAATTATCTGCGCAAACAGAAACCGCCCGGCGGAAGCTTCCGTCGGGCGGTTTTGCTGTTAAGATTGAAAATCAGGCGGCGATCAGGCCACGGTGGAGTTTTCCACCACGAAGTTGTAGCCGTTCTGGATGCGCAGCTGGTGCATGGGATAAGCGGTGCCGCCGTAGGTCTCCAGCGCCTTGTCGTAGTTGTCGCCGAATGCGTCCTTCAGGTCCTGCTCGGTGGGCTGCAGGCCCTCGGCGTCCGCGATGGTCTCGCAGATCATCTGCAGCTTGATCTGATCGGTGTACTGGGTCTTGAAGTCCTCACGGAAAGCATCCATGTTCTCGTAGCCGTACATCATCAGCAGGTATTCCACGGGCAGGCCGTTGGTGGCGGCGGTGTTGTTCAGGTTGGCCTCCTCCTGCTCCAGCATGGTGTTCAGGATGACCTCGGGAACTTCCTTCACCTTGGCGTTCTCCAGCAGGTAGTTCTGCAGGTACTGGGATTTGTTGTACTCGGTCAGGGTGTTCTTGATCTCCTCGTTGGCCTGGTCGGCAGTGGTCCAGCCGTACTGGCTCTGCAGGTTCTCAGCCACGAAGGCGTCGTCGAACTCGGGGTAGATGGGGTCGCCCTCGATGTAGTTGATGGTGGTCTTGAACACGGCTTCCTTGCCGGCCAGCACGATGGTGTTGCCGTCGGCGTCGGTGGAATCGTTGTAATCCTCAGGGAAGGTGACTACCACGTCGAAGGTCTCGCCGGGCTTGTGGCCGATGATCTGGGTCAGGAAATCGTCCACATAAGCGGTGGAACCGGCGGTCACGGTGGTGCCGGCGCCATTGGTGTTGCCGCCGGTGAATTCCACGCCGTCCACGCTGCCCACGTAGTCGATGTTCACCTGGTCGCCGTCCTCAACGGCGCGGTCGGTGATCTCGGTGGGGGTGGCGTACTGCTCCACAAAGGCCTGACGCTGGCTCTCCAGGTCCTCCTCGGTGGGGGTGATCTCGTCGGTGGGGATGGTGATGTTCTTGTAGTCGGGCAGGGTCACGTAATCGGTCAGGTTCACGTCTACCCACTTGCCGTCCTCGGTCAGGTTCTTGGAGAAGTCGATGTCCACCTGGGAAGCGGCGCTGGTGGAAGAAGAGCCGGATGCAGCGGAAGAGCTGCTGGTGCTGCCGGAAGAAGCGGCGCCGCCGCAGGCGGTGAGACCGGCGGCCATGGAAATGGCCAGAGCCAGTGCGGCCAAACGGATCATTGCATGTTTCAAAGGGATTTCCTCCTAATTCTGAAGGGGAGAAGCAGCTCCCCTTTTGTTTGTGTTTTGCCACAGAATAGTTCTATTATACACCACCCGGGGCCACAGAGCCAGTGGTTGGGCCAAAATTTACACATCTGTATTATTATACAAATTGTAATATCGGGGCGAGAAAAAACGGGAAATGCTTTTTTGCAGTAAATTGCTAAAATGCACTTGACAAACCGGCTGCCCTGTGGTTTAATGAGCCTAAACCGATGAGGCGGAGATAAAACTGCACAGCGCACTTCCAGAGAGTCCGGGTTGCTGGAAACCGGGCAGAGAGCGGGGCAGGGGGCCGAAAGGCCTGAAATGGACCGCCGAGGGCAGGGCGAACAAAGCGGGAAGCTTTCAGTAGCCTGGGCCGGGTACCTCCCGTTACAGAGGCAGGGCGTGTTGGCGCCCGGTGAGGTGGCTTCCAGTTTTGGGAAGCAAGCAAGGTGGCACCGCAAGTTTTGAAGAGATTCAGGACCTGTCCTTGCTCATGGCATCGCCATGGGCAAAGAGCAGGTCCTTTTGTTTTTGCCCGGCGCGTACACCAAACGATGCACCAAAGGAGGGCACATGCATGAAACGCTATGCCGAAAACAACCGGTTTTCCACACGATGGCGGGCAGGATGTTGAAAAAGCATGTCCATCCACCCATGACCAAACAACGAAAGGAAGACCGATGATGAAAACGATGAAAACCAGACTGACCGCCCTGTTTGCCGCCGCTGCCATGGGCCTGAGCCTTGCGGGCTGCGGCTCCGCCGCTTCCGCCACCTCCGCCGCAGCTTCCGGCAGCGGCCAGCAGGCGGACTACACCGTGGGCATTCTCCAGTACACCAGCCATTCCAGCCTGGACGAGATCGCCGCGGCCATCCAGTCCGAGCTGGAGCAGCAGGCGCTGGCCGCAGGCGTCACCATCCGTGTGGAGCTGAAAAACGGCCAGGGCGACGCGGCCACCATCAACGACATCTGCAAGATGTTCGTGTCCGACGGGGTAGACCTGATCATCCCCATCGCCACCCCGGCAGCCACCGCGGCCGCGGCGGCGGTGCAGGGCACCGACATCCCCCTGGTCTACAGCGCGGTCACCGATCCGGTGGCGGCTCAGCTGGCCCAGAGCATGGAGGCCCCCGGCGAGAACATGACCGGCACCTCCGATTACATCGACACCGCCAAGATCCTGGACCTGGTGCTGGCCAACAACCCGGACACCAAGACCCTGGGCCTTATCTATAACCTGGGCGAGACCAACAGCGCGGCCACCATCGAGGCCCTGCGCCCGGTGCTGGAGGAGAAGGGCATCCAGGCGGTGGAGAGCACCGTCACCACCCCCGGCGAGGTGCAGATGGCCGCCCAGAACCTGGTGAGCAAGGGCGTGGACGCCATCTTCGTGCCCATCGACAACACGGTGGCCAGCGCCATGAGCGTGCTGGCGGATGAGGCCATCAAGGGCGGCGTGCCGGTCTATACCGCGGCGGACAGCCTGGTGCGGGACGGCGGTCTCGCCACCACCGGCGTCAACTACACCAAGCTGGGCGAGCTGACCGCCCAGCTGGCGGTGCAGGTGCTGCAGGGCGAGGAGCCCGCCACCATGCCGGTGCAGGTGCTGAACGACGGCATCGTGACCGTGAACACCACCACCGCGAAGGCCCTGGGCATCGACCCCAATGTGTTCGATCTCACCGGCGAGGGCTACGTGAGCGTGGAGTAAAACCGGAACAAACAGTGCCCGCCGCAGGCCGCGGCGGGCCATCCGTGTGTTGAAAAGGAGAAATCATTATGAGCATTATGCTGCTGCAGGGGGCGGTGGAGCAGGGCTTCATCTACGCTCTGGTCGCCCTGGCGCTGTATCTGTCCTACCGGACGCTGGACATTGCGGACCTGACCACCGACGGTACCTTTGTGCTGGGCTGTGCGGTGAGCGCGTCGCTGTGCAGCCTGGGCCAGCCGGTGCTGGGCCTGGTGGGCGGCTTCGGTGCGGGCCTTCTGGCGGGCTTCGTCACCGCATTCCTGCATACCCGGCTCAAGATCCAGGCGATCCTGGCGGGCATCATCACCATGACCGGCCTGTACACCGTGAACCTGTGGGTGATGGGCGGCCGGGCCGACCTGCCCCTGTTGAAGGTGGATACCATCTTTACCTATACCCAGAGCCTTCTGGGCGAAAGCTACGGCAAGCTGATCACCGTGGCACTCATCACCTGCGTGGTGGGCGTGCTGCTGGCGCTGTTTTTGAAGACCCAGCTGGGCCTTTCCATCCGGGCCACCGGCGACAACCGGGACATGGTCTCCGCTTCCTCCATCGACCCCTCCTTCACCATCACCGTGGGCCTGTGCCTGGCCAACGGCCTGACTGCTCTGGCGGGCGGCGTGCTGGCCCAGTACCAGATGTCCAGCAACCTGAGCCTGGGCACCGGCGTGGTGGTTATCGGTCTGGCCAGCCTCATCATCGGCGAGGTGGTGGTGCGCCGGGGCGGCGTGGGCCGCTGCATCGCCGGGGCCATCGTGGGCTCGGTGATCTACCGGGTGCTGATGGTGTTTGCCCTGCGGGCCAGCGCCAACCCCGCGAATTTGAAGCTGATCAGCGCGGTGATCGTGGCGGTGGCCATCGGCTGGCCGGCTCTGGCGGACCGGCTGCGGCTGGAAAAGCGCAAAGCCGCCGCAAAACAGAAAGGGGGCCGTTGAGATGCTGTATCTGGAAAATCTGAGCAAGACCTTCGCGCCCGGCACTGTGAACGAAAAGCACGCGTTGAACGGGCTCAGCCTGCACCTGGAGCCGGGGGACTTCGCCGCCATCGTGGGGTCCAACGGCGCGGGCAAAAGCACCCTGTTCAGTGCCATCGCGGGCAGCTTCTTCACCGACAGCGGCCGCATCGTGCTGGACGGCAAGGACATCACCTTTGAAAAGGAGCACCGGCGCAGCCGTCAGATCGGCCGCCTGTTCCAGGACCCGCTGCGGGGCACCGCACCCCGCATGACCATCGAGGAAAATCTGGCTCTGGCCTATCTGCGGGCCAGCGGCAAGGGGGCCAGCTTTGGACGCATCGGCAAGGCCGAGCGGGCGTTGTTCAAAGAAAAGCTGGCCGGTCTTGGTCTGGGTCTCGAGGACCGGATGAGCCAGCCGGTGGGCCTGCTCAGCGGCGGCCAGCGCCAGGCGCTGACCCTGCTCATGGCCACGCTGGTCACTCCCAAGCTTCTGCTGCTGGACGAGCACACCGCCGCGCTGGACCCGGCCACCGCCGACAAGGTGCTGGAGCTGACCCGGCGGATCGTGGCGGAAAACAAGATCACCTGCCTGATGATCACCCACAACATGCAAAGCGCCCTGGAGCTGGGCAATCGCACCCTGATGATGGATTCCGGCCGCATCGTGCTGGACCTGAAGGGAGAGCAGCGGGCCGGGCTTTCGGTGGAGGACCTGCTGCGCCTGTTCCGGGAGAACGCGGGCAAGCAGCTGGACGACGACCGCATCCTGCTTTCCGGCGAATAAGCAAACGAAAAAATCCCCCTGGAACCATTGGTTCCAGGGGGATTTTTGTTGGAAACGATCAGGGCTCGTAGCCCTCCAGGGTGGCCTTGACGGAATCGCCGAAGCCGGAGGAGTAGACCACCGAGCCGTCCTTCAGCATCCACATGGCCTCCACGCCCTCCAGGCTTTCCACCAGGGCCTGGCCGTCTTCCAGAGTCAGGCAGAACAGGCCAGTGGACAAGCAGTCGCCCAGGCCGGAGTCCGGCACCAGCACCGCCACGGCGGAGAAGTGATCCGCGGGCATCAGGGTGTCCGGGTCGATGATGTGGTTGTAGCGCTCGCCGTCCACCTCGTAAAAACGCTGGTAGTCGCCGCTGGTCACCAGGGCCATGTCCTCCATGTAAACGGAGACCAGATAAGGCGCGTCGTTCACCACCTGACCGGCCATGTCCGCCGAGGCCCAGGGGTCCTGGATGCCGGCGGTCCACTGGGTGCCGTCCGGCTTGTGGCCGATGGTGCGCACGTTGCCGCCCACGCTCAGAATGGCGCTGGCCAGGCCCCGCTCCTCGGCGGCCCGGGCCACCATCTCCACCGCGTAGCCCTTGCCCACGCTGCCCACGTCCAGCTGAAGCTGGTCATCGGCAAAGTAGACGGTACCGGCTTCCTCGTCCAGCACCAGGTCGTCGATGCTGCAATGCTCGCTGGCGGCAGTCAACTCCTCCATGGGGGGCAGCTGGGCGCTGTCCGGATCGTTCAGGCCTGCTTCCCGGTAGTCGTGCCAGATGCTCAGCACTGCGCCGAAGGCCACATTCATCTGGCCGCTGGTGGTCTTGTACATTTCCTTGGATTCCACCAGCAGGTCCATGATCCGCTCATCCACCGCCACCGGGCCCTGGGCCGCGCTGTGGTTCAGGTCGTACAGGTTGGTCACGCCCTCATAGTGGTTGTAGATGTCGTACAGCTGGTGGTACTCGGCCAGATCCTGATGCAAAGCGTCCATCTGCCGGTCCCATTCCTCCTCGCTGGGCGCGTAACCGATCACGGTGGTCACGGTGTCGAACACATCATACCAGCTGGCCGTGTATTTCTCCCATCCGGCCATGGCCGGGTCGGCGCTGGCCGAGGAAGCCTGAGAGGCGGAAGCGGACGTGGAAGCGGGGCTGCCGCAGCCGGCCAGCGAAGCGGCCAGCAGCACAGCGGCGCATCCCGCGCAGAGAAGACGTTTTACCATAGCAACAAAAGATCCTCCGTGTGAAGACTCAGGCCGCGCCAGCAGGGCGGGCCCGGAATGAATAACAGAAAACGGCCAGACCGCCGGGGCCTGGCCGTTTTTTCATTTTAACAGATCACGCCGTGATGCGCAAGTTGCTGATCAGGCCAGAGCCTTAGCAACAGCGTTGTTGAACTCGCGAACGTCCATGGTGCAGGAAGCAGCGATGTCGGCGTCGGTGGGACCATTGTGGCCCTCAGCGTCGGTCTCAACAGCAGCCACGTCGGCAGCGGTCTTGCCAACCAGCCAGGCAGCGTAGGCGTTGGCCTGCTCGAACCACTCCTTGCCGATGGGAGAAGCAGCGGTCATGCCGTAAGATTCCTTCTGGGTCTGCTTGGGAACGATGGTCTCGTCCTTAGCAGCCACAGCGCCCTCTTCGGTGGTGGTGAACTTAGCCTGAGTGCAATCCCAGATGCTGCTGGTGATCTTGCCGTCAGCATCGGTGGTCACGGCAGCGTAGGTGGTATCGGTCTGAACCAGGCCCTCGCCCTCGTTGTCAGCGGGCTGAACAGCGGAAGAGCTGAACTCGGTGGACAGGCCCAGAGACAGGGTGTCCTCAGCGGAAGCGCCCAGAACCTGAGCGTTCTCGGTAGCCTGAGCAATGGCCTCGATGAAGTCGGTCACGCTCATGGTGCAGGAAGCAGCGATGTCGGCGTCAACGGGGCCGTTGTGGTCGCCGCCAACCTCGATGGCGCGAACTTCCTCAGCGGTCATGCCAACAACGTACTCAGCGAAGGCGTTAGCCTGCTCGTACCACTCTTTGCCGATGGGGGAAGCGCCCTTCATGTTGTACTCTTCCTTCAGCTCCTGCTTGGACTTGAAGGTAGCAGTGGTGTCGAAGGAACCGTCAGCCTTAACAGCGACCTTGTTCTGGGCAACATCCAGCTTGCAGCTGATGATCTTGCCGTCTTCGCCAACCAGAACAGCAGCGGCGGTGCTGTCGACCTGAGCGTTGCCGTCAGCGTCGGCATCAGCGTCGGAAACGCTGGTTTTGGAAACGATGGCCATACCGGTCTTCACGCCAGCCTCGGTAGCAGCAGCCTCAGAGGAAGCAGCCTCGGAGGAAGCGGCCTCGGAAGAAGCAGCAGTGGAAGAAGCGGTGGAAGTGGAAGTAGCGGTGCTGGAAGCGCCGCCGCAGGCTACCAGGCTGAAAGCCAGGCAGGCAGCCATGACCAAAGCAATAGCTTTTTTCATGATGTTGTTACTCCTCTCGATAATAAAATCGCACAAACACGCCCCGCCTGTTCTGCGGCGGGAAACAGCTATATTATAATTTCCTGACAGATGTTTGTCAATGTAAAAGGGTGCAGTAAAAAATGACAGTTTGGTTGCAAAATGCATAAAACCGTGCACATTTTGCATAAAATATAAGATTATTGCTCTTTTTGCGCAGTCTGAGCAGCGGCGCGGGCGGCAAAGGCCTCCCGTTCCTGCACCAGCTCCGCCAGCAGGGCGGCCAGAGTCCAGCCCTGGTTGGTGGGGGTGACCATGGCCTTCAGGGGGATGGATACGCCCCCGGCCCGCAGCCGGGTCAGAAAGGAATCCAGCCGGGAGCGGTCCAGCCCGTTCATGACGAGGGCGGCGGGGTAGTTTGCCTCAATGGCGGGCGCGCTGGCGGGGCCGGGGCCGCCGCACAGGCTGCCGATGGTGCGGCCGGTGTCGGCGGGGCCCACCGGGGTCAGGGTCAGGCCCTCGGCCCGGCAGGCGTCGGCCAGGGCGGCAAAGCCGGGTTCGGTGTCGGGGTAGTTCCACACCAGCGCACAGGGGGCCAGCGGGCGGATACGTGCTTTCATGAAAGGCTCCTTTCGCCTCCGGGGAGGCTTCAACCATAGTTTGTGTGGGTTACGGGTCGTTTATGCGGGAACGGTCAGTTCACTTCCTTGCCGAAGAAGGTGGCTTCGCGGGTGATATCCTGCATCAGGGCGTCGAACTGGGGGCAGGTCAGGCTCTGAGCGCCGTCGCACTTGGCCCGGGCCGGGTCGTTGTGCACCTCGATCATCAAGCCGTCCGCACCGGCGGCCACCGCGGCCTTGGCCAGCGGCTCCACCATCCAGTTGATGCCCGCCGCGTGGCTGGGGTCGATGACCACCGGAAGATGGCTCATGTGCTTGAGCATGGGCACGGCGGAGATGTCCAGCGTGTTGCGCATGCTGTTCTCAAAGGTGCGGATGCCCCGCTCGCACAGAATCACCTGCTCGCAGCCCTCGGCCATGATGTATTCGGCGCTCATTACGAACTCCTCCAGCGTGGCGGAAAGACCGCGCTTGAGCAGCACCGGCTTGCCCATGCGGCCCACCGCCTTGAGCAGCTCGAAGTTCTGCATGTTCCGCGCGCCCACCTGGATCAGGTCCACATCCTCGAACATGGGAATGTGCTCGGTATTCATGATCTCGGTCACGATGGGCATGCCGGTTTTGGCCCGGGCATGGCGCAGCAGCTCCAGGCCCTCGGCCCGCATGCCCTGGAAGGAGTAGGGGGAGGTGCGGGGCTTGAAGGCGCCGCCGCGCAAAAGGCTCGCGCCGCTGGCCTTCACCTCATTTGCCACCAGGCAGATCTGCTCCTCGCTCTCCACGCTGCAGGGACCGGCGATCACCGCGAAGTGTCCGCCGCCGATCTTGGTGCTGCCGATCTGGACCACGGTGTCCTGGGGATGGAACTTGCGGTTGGCCTTTTTGTAGGGCTCCGAGATGCGGCGCACCTGGTCCACCGCCGGATTGGCCAGCACCCAGCTTTCGGCCACGGCCTTGGTGTCGCCCACAAGGCCCAGAATGTGCTCCTGTTCGCCCAGGCTTTCGTGGATGGAAAGGCCCATGGCTTCCAGCTCGGCCCGCAGTGCGCGTACCGCGGCCTCGTTTGCGTCCTGTTTCAAAATGATAATCATACCAAAACTCCTCTTTCCTTATAACAACGTAAAAGGGCAGGCCCGGCGGGCACGGGGCCCGCAAAGAAAAAAGCCGGGGGCCTGCTTGCTGCAAGCCCCCGGCTGGGTCGTACCGGCAAAACCGATGCGAGGCGTGTTACACCGCCCGGGAATGTTCACAGCAAACCAAGACCTTGCCATAAAAAGCAAAGCCATAATAATAGTTTGCGGTAAACAGTCGAGCCATAAAAAGTCCTCACAATGCGGTTAAGTTAGGCCTAGCATACCACCAGGAAAAGGTGTTGTCAAGAAAAATTTATCCGGCTAAAGCGGCGCGGGGCGGTTGCGGGAAAAAAGCGAACGCATTATAATAGGTGAAAAACATAGGTGAAAAACAAGGGCGATACCGAACGATTCCAGGCGTTGGCCGTGAATTGTCTGGGGTTGCCCAAGAGCCAAAAGGAGGCATGAGCCATGGCAGCCAAGCAAACCAAGACCAACGCCATGCGCAAGCTGGAGACCGAGAAGGTAGCCTATACCTTCCATGAATACGACCACGAGGACGGCGCCATCGACGGGGTGTCGGTGGCAAACAAGCTGGGGCAGGACCCGGCCCAGGTGTTCAAGACCCTGGTCACCCAGGGGGCGAGCAAGAATTTTTATGTGTTCGTGATTCCGGTGGCCGCCGAGCTGGACCTGAAAAAGGCCGCGAAGGCGGTGGGGGAAAAGAGCGTGGCCATGCTGCATGTGGCGGACCTGCTCAAGACCACCGGCTACATCCGGGGCGGCTGCAGCCCGGTGGGCATGAAAAAGCAGTTCGTCACCGTGATCGACTCCTCCGCCCAGGACAAGCCCACCGTAATGGTGAGCGCCGGGCGCATCGGAGCACAGGTGGAGCTGGCCCCCGCCGACCTGGCCCGGGTGACCAAAGCCCGCTTCGAAAGTATTACATTTGCGTGAAAAAACCACAGCATAAGTAATACTACAAGGGTTGACAATTGGTAAATATGCCAAAAAACAAAGGGGAATATTCAACAACCCGGCGAAACTTCTGAAAATGGGGGCGCGGGGTGCAAAGCGGTTGCATTTTGCCGGCCGGGCCTGCTAAACTAGGATTGTAAAATTCTTGTTAGGGGGTGCACCCATGAAGCGCGGATCCATTAAGATGAAGGGTTACGAAGCCGGTTTTGCAGCGCTGTTTGGGGAGAAAAGCACCCATAACGCAATCCTTGCCGTATAAAAGGCCGTAGTGCATGCGCACTGCGGTCTTTTTCGTTGGCGTTTCATCTGGGAGGGTTTCAAAACATGGAACAGAAAAAAGTAGCGATCCTGATGGGCAGCGACAGCGACTGGCCGGTGGTCAAGGCCGCCGCAGCCGAGCTCAAGCGCCTGGATATCCCCTGCGAGGCGCACATCCTCAGCGCCCACCGCACCCCGGCGGCTGCCGCTGAATTTGCCAAAAACGCCCGTGCCGCGGGCTTCGGCGCCATCATCTGCGCCGCGGGCATGGCCGCCCATCTGGCGGGCGCCATCGCCGCCAACACCACCCTGCCGGTGATCGGCATTCCCATGAAGGGCGGCGCGGTGGATGGTCTGGACGCCCTACTGGCCACGGTACAGATGCCCAGCGGCATCCCGGTGGCCACCGTTGCCCTGAACGGGGCCAAGAACGCCGCCATCCTGGCCGCTCAGATGCTGGCCATCACCGACGAGGCCCTGGCTGCCAAGCTGGACGCCGACCGGGCCGCCATGGCCGACCAGATCGCCGCCAAGGAAGAGAAGCTGCAGGCCGAGCTGGCTGCGCTGTAAGGCGGAACATTCCAACCAAGTTTACAAAATTTTATTTTACCCAACATCAAAAGGAGCAGAGAATCATGAACAAGCTGGAGCAGTTGTACGAAGGTAAAGCCAAGAAAGTATTCGCCACCGAGGACCCCAACCTGGTCATCGTGGATTACAAGGACGACGCCACCGCAGGCGACGGCGCCAAGAAGGGCACCATCCGCGGCAAGGGCGTTGTGAACAACAAGCTCTCCAACAACCTGATGAAGATGCTGGCTGAGCAGGGCGTGCCCACCCACTTTGTGGAGGAGCTGAGCGACCGCGAGACTCTGGTGAAGAAGGTCTCCATCGTTCCTCTGGAGGTCATCGTGCGCAACGTGGCCGCGGGCAGCTTCTCCAAGCGCTACGGCGTGGAAGAGGGCACCATCTTCAAGGCTCCCACCCTGGAGTTCAGCTACAAGAACGACGATCTGCACGATCCCCTGATCAACCACTACCATGCTCTGGCTCTGGAGCTGGCCACCCAGGAGGAGATCGACACCATCTCCGCCTACGCCTTCAAGGTGAATGAGATCCTGAGCAAGTACCTGCTGCAGTTCAACATCCGCCTGATCGACTTCAAGCTGGAGTTCGGCCGTCTGGCCGACGGCACCATCGTGCTGGCCGACGAGATCAGCCCCGACACCTGCCGTTTCTGGGACGCCACCACCGGCGCTCACCTGGACAAGGACCTGTTCCGCCGCGATCTGGGCGGTGAGGAAGAGGCTTATCAGGAAGTAATGAAGCGCCTGCTGGGCTAATAGAAAGGAATGCGGCCGATGTTCGATTACCTGGAAAGCAAGATCCACGATGAATGCGGCGTGTTCGCCGTTTACAGCCGTGACGAGGATATGGATGTGGTGGCCGACACCTACTACGGCCTGTACGCATTGCAGCACCGCGGGCAGGAGAGCTGCGGCATCGCCGTGAATGAGGACGGCGTGATCCGCAGCCACAAGGACCTGGGGCTGGTGAACGAGGTGTTCACCCCCGAGGTGATCCGCCGCCTGGGCAAGGGCCAGATGGCCCTGGGCCACTGCCGCTACGCCCCCTATAAGGACCGTACCCGGTCCAGCAGTCAGCCCATGTTGGTCCGCCACATCAAGGGCACCATGGCCCTGGCCTTCAACGGCCAGCTCACCAACGCGGTGGAGCTGCGGGAGGAGCTGGAATTGAAGGGTGGCATCTTCCACACCACCAGCGACATCGAGGTCATCGCCTACGCCATCACCCGGGCCCGGCTGAACGCCGGAAGCATCCAGGAGGCGGTGGAGACGGCGGTGGACCGGCTTACCGGCGCGTACTCCCTGGTGGTCATGAGCCCCCGCAAGATCGTTGCGGCCCGTGACCCGCAGGGCATCCGCCCCCTGTGCCTGGGCAAGATTGGAGGCAGCGACGTGATCGCCAGCGAGAGCTGCGCCATCCACGCGGCGGGCGGCGAGTTCGTGCGGGACATCGCCCCCGGCGAGATCGTGGTCATCGACGAGGAGGGCGTGCACAGCATCGCCCACGCCTGCGGCCAGAAGACCGGCCTGTGCGTGTTTGAATACGTGTACTTCGCCCGGCCCGATTCCGTGGTGGACGGCGCTTCGGTCCACCGGGCCCGCCGCCGTGCGGGCGCCTTCCTGGCACTGGAGCATCCGGTGCAGGCGGACGTGGTCATCGGCGCGCCGGACTCCGGCCTGGACGCTGCCCTGGGCTACGCCCAGCAGAGCGGCATCCCCTACGGCATCGGCTTTTTGAAGAACAAATACATCGGGCGCACCTTCATCCAGCCCAGCCAGAAGCTGCGGGAGAATACCGTGCGCATCAAGCTGAACCCCATCGCGGATACCGTGGCGGGCAAGCGTGTGGTGCTGGTGGACGACTCCATCGTGCGCGGCACCACCTCCAAGCAGATTGTACAGCTGCTGCGGGAGGCGGGCGCCACCGAGGTCCACTTCCGGGCCTCCAGCCCCAAGTTCCTCTACCCCTGCTACTTCGGCACCGATGTGGACAGCCGGAAGAGCCTGATCGCGGCCAACTACACCACCGAGCAGATCGCCGAGCAGATCGGAGTGGACAGCCTGGGCTTCTTGAGCATCGAGAGCGTGAAGAAGATCGCCGAGGGCTGCAAGCTGGACTTCTGCGTGGGCTGCTTTACCGGCGAATACCCGGTGGAGCCTCCCAAGCGGGAATTTGAGGACAAATACTCCCAGAAGCTGAACAGCAACGACTAACGAATGAATCGCCGGGGCCATTTTTCCATGGCCCCGGCCTTGCCCGTGAAATGGGCGGTATAAGGAGGAACAAATGGAAAAGAGCTTTTCTGCCAGCTACGCTGCCGCCGGTGTGGACATCACCGCCGGTTACAAGGCTGTGGAATTGATGAAGCAGCATGTGGCCCGCACCGTGATCCCCGGCGTGATGGGTGGTCTGGGCGGCTTCGGCGGTCTGTTTGAGCTGGACTGCACCAATATGCCCCACCCGGTTCTGGTCAGTGGTACCGACGGCGTGGGCACCAAGCTGAAGATCGCCTTCCTGATGGACAAGCACGACACCGTAGGCATCGACTGCGTGGCCATGTGCGTGAACGACGTGGTCTGCGCCGGTGCCAAGCCCCTGATCTTCCTGGATTACATCGCCTGCGGCAAGAACGTGCCCGAGCGCATTGCCCAGATGGTGGCCGGTGTGGCCGAGGGCTGCGTGCAGGCAGGCTGCGCCCTGGTGGGCGGCGAGACCGCCGAGATGCCCGGCTTCTACCCGGAGGACGAGTACGACCTGGCGGGCTTCACCGTGGGCGCCGTGGACAAGAGCAAGATCCTGTCCAACGAGGCCATGGTCCCCGGCGACGTGATCATCGCTCTGCCCTCCTCCGGCGTGCACTCCAACGGCTTCTCTCTGGTGCGCCGGGTCTTTGACCTGGAGAACCATCCCGAGGTGCTCAAGGAGTACCACGAGGAGCTGGGCTGCACCCTGGGCGAGGCCCTGCTGGCTCCCACCCGCATCTACGTGAAGCAGGTTCTGGCCGTGATGGACCAGATCGCCGTGAAGGGCGTGTCCCACATCACCGGCGGCGGCTTCTACGAGAACATCCCCCGCAGTTTGAAAGCCGGCTGCAAGGCCGTCATCAAGAAGGAGGACGTGCGCACTCCCGCCCTGTTCGGCTTCATCCAGAAGGCGGGCAACATCCCCGAGCGTGATATGTTCAACACCTTCAACATGGGCGTTGGCATGATTCTGACCGTAGCCAAGGAAGACGCGGACAAGGCCCTGGCCATCCTGAAGGAGCAGGGCGAGGACGCCTACATCCTGGGCGTGATCGGCGAAGGCGAGGGCGTGGAGTTATGCTGAACATCGCGGTTCTGGTCTCCGGCGGCGGCACCAACCTGCAGGCCATCCTGGACAGCCAGGCCCGGGGGGAAATCCCCCACGGCCGGGTGAGCCTGGTGGTGGCATCCAAACCCGGCGTTTACGCGCTGGAGCGGGCCGAAAAGGCCGGTGTGCCCGGCGTGGTGGTGCGCCGCAAGGATTACGAGAGCAGCGAGGCCTTCGACGCGGCCCTGCTGAACGTTCTCGAGGAAAACCACATCGACCTGGTGGTGCTGGCGGGCTTTCTATCCATTCTGGGGCCCAGCGTCATCGCCGCTTACCCGGAGCGCATCCTGAACGTGCACCCCAGCCTGATCCCCAGCTTCTGCGGCGAGGGCTTTTATGGCCTGCGGGTGCATGAAGCGGCTCTTGCCAAGGGCGTGAAGGTGACCGGCGCCACCGTGCATTTCGTGAACGAGATCTGCGACGGCGGCCGCATCCTCAAGCAGAAGGCCGTGGAGGTGCAGCCCGGCGATACCCCGGAGATTTTGCAGCGCCGGGTGATGGAGCAGGCGGAATGGATCATCCTGCCCGCTGCCATTGCAGAAGTCTGCGAAGAATACGATAAGTAAATTTAAATCTTTATCATACGATTTGGAATATGGAGGCCAAGATGGAACAGCTGGATCTGTACAAACTGGTGAACGAAAACGCCTACCCCGGCCGGGGCATCGTGCTGGGCCTTGCTCCCAGCGGCAAGAAGGCGCTGATCGCCTACTTTATCATGGGCCGCAGCGCCAACAGCCGCAACCGTGTGTTTGAACCGGTGCCCGAGATCGGCGGCATCCGCACCCTGGCGGCCGACCCCGCCAAGCTGGAGGACCCCAGCCTGATCATCTACAACCCGGTGCGCACCGTGGCGAATGCCCACATCGTGACCAACGGCGACCAGACCGACACCGTGTACGAGTTCATGGCCCGCGGCGAGCGCTTTGAGGACGCCCTGCGCACCCGCACCTTCGAGCCGGACGGCCCCAACTGGACCCCCCGCATCAGCGGCCTGGTGGAGCTGGAAGAGGGCAAATGCAGCTACAAGCTGTCCATTCTGAAGAGCGCCGACGGCAACGGCGAAAGCTGCCGCCGCTACTTCTTCGAGTACCCCATCCCCGTGGCGGGCGAGGGCCACTTCATCCACACCTACAAGTGCGACGGCAACCCCATCCCCAGCTTTGAGGGCGAGCCCGAGAAGGTCGCCCTGCCCGAGGAGGCCGAGGAGCTGGCCACCCGCCTGTGGGAGAACCTGAACGAGGACAACAAGGTCAGCCTGTTCGTGCGGGCCATCGACCTGGCCACCGGTGAGACCGAAGACGTGATCATCAACAAGTACGACGCTGTTTGCGACGAAGAATAAGGGGGAGAACGATACCATGACCGAACTGGAACTGAAATACGGCTGTAACCCCAACCAGAAGCCTGCCCGCATCTTCATCAAGGAGGGCGAGCTGCCGGTGACCGTTTTGAACGGCAAGCCCGGCTACATCAACTTTCTGGATGCGCTGAACTCCTGGCAGCTGGTCAAGGAGCTGAAAACCGCCACCGGCCTGCCCGCCGCCGCTTCCTTCAAGCACGTTTCCCCGGCGGGCGCGGCCCTGGGCCTGCCCCTGGACGACACTTTAAAGAAGATGTACTTCTGCGAGGGCCTGGAGCTGAGCCCTCTGGCCTGCGCCTACGCCCGCGCCCGCGGCGCCGACCGCATGAGCAGCTTCGGCGACTGGATCGCCCTGTCCGACGTGTGCGACGAGAGCACCGCCAAGGTCATCCAGCATGAGGTGACCGACGGCATCATCGCCCCCGGCTACACCGACGAGGCCCTGGCCATCCTGAAGGCAAAGCGCAAGGGCAATTACAACATCGTGCAGATCGACCCGGACTACGTGCCCGAGCCCATCGAGCGCAAGCAGGTCTACGGCATCGTGTTCGAGCAGGGCCGCAACGAGTTGAAGATCGACGAGTCCATGCTGGAGAACCTGGTCACCGACAACAAGACCCTCACCGACGAGCAGAAGCGTGACCTGATGCTCTGCCTCATCACCCTGAAATACACCCAGTCCAACAGCGTGTGCTACGCTCAGGGCGGCCAGGTGATCGGCGTGGGCGCCGGCCAGCAGAGCCGCATCCACTGCACCCGCCTGGCGGGCAACAAGGCCGACATCTGGCAGCTGCGCCATCATCCCAAGGTGCTGGCCCTGCCCTTCCGGCCGGATGTGGCCCGCCCCAACCGGGACAACGCCATCGACGTTTACATCAGCGACGAGTACGAGGATGTGATCGGCGACGATGTGTGGGCCGAGACCTTCACCGAGCAGCCCGCCCCCCTCACCGCTGAGGAAAAGAAGGCCTGGCTGGCCCAGGTGAAGGGCGTGGTGCTGGGCAGCGACGCCTTCTTCCCCTTCGGCGACAACATTGAGCGCGCCCGCCGCAGCGGCGTGGAAGCCATCGTGCAGCCCGGCGGTTCCATCCGGGACCAGCAGGTCATCGACACCTGCAACAAATACGGCATCGCCATGGCCTTCTGCGGCATCCGGCTGTTCCACCACTAAGCAGCCCGGACCCGCGCCGCACAAATTTGTGCGTTGGGCTTTTTGCCCTGCCGCGATTTTGTTATAATATAAGACGGAACCGCGCTATTCCAGGCGGTGGAACGCGTCAAAAAATTTTTTGTGAGATGAACCAAAAAGCACAGCCAATCCTTGGTGGATTGGCGAGCATTTTTGCAAAATATCACGGAAAATTTTGACGTGGGCCGCCGCCTGAGCCATAAGGCGTGAATGGCGTGGGGGCGTCTCGAGCCAGACGACCATAAATTTGCGTTCAAAGGCCGTCTGGCTTTTTGAGTGCTCCACACTTGCCTGCATGGAACGAAAGAGGGAATCAAGCGCATGAAAATATTGGTTGTGGGTGGCGGCGGCCGTGAGCACGCCATCGTGAAAAAATTGAAGGAAAGCCCCCTTTGCACCGAGCTGTGGGCGGCCCCCGGCAACGGCGGCATCGCCTGCGACGCAAAATGCAAGAACATTCCGGCCACCGACATCGAGGCCCAGGTCGTCTTTGCGAAGGAAGAGGGCTTTGACTATGTGGTGGTCGCGCCGGACGATCCGCTGGCTCTGGGCCTGGTGGATAAGCTGGCCGAGGCGGGCATCCCGGCCTTCGGCCCCAGCGCCGCCGCGGCCCGAATCGAGGCCAGCAAGGTGTTCAGCAAGGACCTGATGAAGAAGTACGGCATCCCCACCGCGAAGTACGAGGTGTTCACCGAGGCCGACGCGGCCATGGCCTACATCAAGGCCGAGGGCAGCTATCCGGTGGTCATCAAGGCGGACGGCCTGGCTCTGGGCAAGGGTGTGCTGATCTGCGGCAATGAAGCCGAGGCCGAGACCGCCCTGCACGAGATGATCGACGAGAAGAAGTTCGGCGCATCCGGCACCCGGGTGGTGGTGGAGGAGTTCCTCACCGGCCCCGAGGTGAGCGTGCTGGCCTTCGCCGACGGCGAGACCCTGAAGCCCATGGTTTCCAGCATGGACCACAAGCGCGCGCTGGACGGCGACGAGGGCCTGAACACCGGCGGCATGGGCACCATCGCCCCCAACCCCTGCTACACCCCCGAGGTGGCCGAGGAATGCCGCAAGCAGATCTTCGAGCCCACCATGAAGGCCATGCAGGCCGAGGGCTGCCCCTTCAAGGGATGCCTGTACTTCGGCCTGATGATCACCCCCAAGGGACCCCGGGTGATCGAGTATAACTGCCGCTTCGGCGACCCCGAGACCCAGGTGGTGCTGCCCCTTCTGGACAGCGACCTGCTGAAAATCATGCTGGCCTGCACGAACGGCACCCTGGCGGACACCGAGGTGAAGTTCAAGAACGAGAGCGCCGCCTGTGTGATTCTGGCCAGCGGCGGTTACCCCGAGCACTACGAAAAGGGCAAGGAGATCACCGGCCTTGTAGACGGCCAGGTGCCCGGCAGCGACGTGGTGGTCTACCACGCCGGTACCGCCGAAAAGGACGGCAAGCTCGTGACCAGCGGCGGCCGCGTGCTGGGCGTGAGCGCCACCGCTCCCACCCTGGAACAAGCGCTGGAAAAGGCCTACGCCGCCAGCGAGCAGATCCATTTTGACAAGCTGCACAAGCGCGCCGACATCGGCCGCCGTGCCCTGAACGCCTTAAAAGGAGAGTGAACCCATGGTATACCGCATCTATGTGGAAAAGAAGAAGGGCTTTGACCACGAGGCCCAAAACCTGCTGGGCGAAGTGCACGGCCTGCTGGGCATCCAGTCGGTGACCGGCCTGCGCATTCTGAACCGTTACGACGTGGAGGGTGTGAGCGAGGAGCTGTTCCGCAGCTGCATCCCCACCGTATTCAGCGAGCCTCCGGTGGACGACACCTGCGACCACTGCCCCGAGGCGGACGTGGTGTTCGCGGTGGAATACCTGCCCGGTCAGTTTGACCAGCGGGCCGCTTCCGCCAGCGAGTGCATCCAGCTGATCAGCCAGGGCGAGCGCCCCACCGTGCGCACCGCCCGGGTGTATCTGATCACCGGCAACCCCACCGAGGCGGAGCTGGCTCAGATCAAGAAGTACGTCATCAACCCGGTGGAGGCCCGCGAGGCCAGCCTCTCCCGCAAGGATACCCTGCAGATGGAGTACCCCACCCCCAGCACCGTGGAGACCCTCACCGGCTTCTGCGCGCTGGATGAGGAGGGCCTGGCCAACTTCGTGAAGGAGAAGGGCCTGGCCATGGACGAGGCGGACATCGCCTTCTGCCAGAAATACTTCCAGTCGGAGCAGCGGGACCCCACCATCACCGAGATCCGCATGATCGACACCTACTGGTCCGATCACTGCCGTCACACCACCTTCGGCACCATTCTGGACGAGATCGAGATCCGGGACGTGCAGGTGCAGAAGGCCTTCGACCATTATCTGGCCATGCGCAAGGCGGTGTACGCCGGCCGCAAGAAGAACATGTGCCTGATGGACCTTGCCACCATCGGCGCCAAGTATCTGGCCAGCATCGGCAAGCTGAAGAACCTGGACGAGTCCGAGGAGATCAACGCCTGCACCGTGAAGATCAAGTGCGACGTGGACGGCGAGGAGCAGGACTGGCTGTATCTGTTCAAGAACGAGACCCACAACCATCCCACCGAGATCGAGCCCTTCGGCGGCGCGGCCACCTGCATCGGCGGCGCCATCCGCGACCCCCTGTCCGGCCGCAGCTACGTCTACCAGGCCATGCGCGTGACCGGCGCGGGCGACCCGCTGGTTCCGGTGAGCGAGACCATGGCGGGCAAGCTGCCCCAGCGCAAGCTGGTCACCACCGCCGCCGCCGGTTACTCCAGCTACGGCAACCAGATCGGTCTGGCCACCGGTCAGGTGGATGAGCTGTACCATCCCGGCTACGTGGCCAAGCGTCTGGAGATCGGCGCTGTGGTGGGCGCGGCTCCCGCTTCCAACGTGCGCCGTGAGGTGCCCGCTGCCGGCGATATCGTGGTGCTGCTGGGCGGCGCCACCGGTCGCGACGGCTGCGGCGGCGCCACCGGCTCCTCCAAGGCCCACAAGCTGGAGAGCCTGGAAACCTGCGGCGCTGAGGTGCAGAAGGGCAACGCCCCCATCGAGCGCAAGCTGCAGCGGCTGTTCCGCCGTCCCGAGGCTACCCGCCTGATCAAGCGCTGCAACGACTTCGGCGCGGGCGGTGTGTCCGTTGCCATCGGCGAGCTGGCCGACGGCCTGGCCATCGACCTGGACGCCGTGCCCAAGAAGTACGAGGGCCTGGACGGCACCGAGCTGGCCATCAGCGAGAGCCAGGAGCGTATGGCCGTTGTGCTGGCGCCCCAGGACGTGGAGGCTTTTGTAAAGCTGGCCAATGAGGAAAACCTGGACGCCACCGTGGTGGCCACCGTCACCGAGGACCCCCGCCTGACCATGACCTGGAAGGGCAACACCATCGTAAACATCAGCCGCAACTTCCTGAACTCCAACGGCGCGGAGAAGCGCGCCCGGGTTCTGGTGTACGACTGCCAGGATTACAAGGTGAACTGGCAGGGCGAGACCCTTGCCGAGAAGATGCAGAACCTGGTCACCGACCTGAACGTGTGCAGCAAGAAGGGTCTGTCCGAGCGGTTCGACTCCACCATCGGCGCGGCCACCGTGCTCATGCCCTTCGGCGGCAAGTACCAGCTGACCCCGGCGCAGGCCATGGCCGCCAAGCTGCCGGTGAGCGGCGAGACCACCACCTGCAGCGGCATGGCTTGGGGCTACAACCCCTATCTGATGGAGAAAAAGCAGTACAGCGGCGCATACCTGGCCGTTGTGGAGAGCGTCTCCAAGCTGGTGGCCAGCGGCTTCCGCTATGAGGACGCCTACCTGACCTTCCAGGAATACTTCGAGCGTCTGGGCGACGCCCCCGAGCGCTGGGGCAAGCCCTTCGCCGCCCTGCTGGGCGCCCTGATGGCCCAGGTGGACCTGGGCGTGGCCGCCATCGGCGGCAAGGACAGCATGTCCGGCAGCTTCGAGGATCTGGATGTGCCTCCCACGCTGGTGAGCTTCGCCACCGCCATCGGCAACACCAAGAACGTCATCAGCCCCGAGTTCAAGGCAGCGGGCAGCAAGGTGGTCTGGTTGTATCCCGAGTATCAGGATAAGCTGGAGCTGCGCCCCGAGCCCCACAGCCTGAAGAAGCTGTATAAGAAGGTGGAGGGGCTGATCGCTTCCGGTAAGGTGAAGGCCGCCTACACCCCCGGCTACGGCTGCGCCGCCGAGGCTCTGTTCAAGATGTGCCTGGGCAACCGGCTGGGCTTTGCCCTGGATGCTGCCCGTGACCCGGCCAGCCTGTTCCATCCCGCCTACGGCAGCTTCATTCTGGAAGTGGAGCCGGAGCTGGAGCTGGACGAGGGCGTGACCCTGGGCACCGTCACCGAGACCTACGCGCTGAAGATGGGCGGCGAGACCATCGACCTGGCCGCCCTGCAGGAGGCCTGGGAAGGCAAGCTGGAGCCGGTGTTCCCCTACCGCAAGGCAGGCGCCACCGTGGACAAGATCAGCTATGAGGCCACCGAGCGCAAGGCTCCGGCCATCGGCATCGCCAAGCCCAAGGTCATCATCCCCGTATTCCCCGGCACCAACTGCGAGTACGACACCGCCCGCGCCTTTGCCCGGGCCGGTGCGGACCCGAAGGTGCTGGTCATCAACAACCTGAGCGCCTCGGCAGTCGCCGAGAGCTGCGCCGCCCTGACCCAGGCCATCCGGGAGAGCCAGATCGTGATGCTGCCCGGCGGCTTCTCCGGCGGCGACGAGCCGGACGGCAGCGCCAAGTTCATCACCGCCTTCCTGCGGGCTCCCTCGGTCACCGAGGCGGTGCACGAGCTGCTGCAAAAGCGCGACGGTCTGATGCTGGGCATCTGCAACGGCTTCCAGGCGCTGATCAAGCTGGGTCTCGTGCCCTACGGCGAGATCCGCCCCATCACCGCGGAATGCCCCACCCTGACCTTCAACACCATCAACCGCCACCAGAGCATGCTGGTGAACACCCGCATCGCTTCCAACAAGAGCCCCTGGCTGAGCCGCTGCAGCGTGGACGAGGTCCACACCATCGCCATCAGCCACGGCGAGGGCCGCTTCGTGGCCAGTGATGAGGTGGTGAAGAGCCTGATCGAGAACGGTCAGGTGGCCACTCAGTATGTGGACGCGGCGGGCCAGCCCACCATGGACCTGCGCTACAACCCCAACGGCAGCGTGCTGGCCATCGAGGGCATCACCAGCCCGGACGGCCGCGTGCTGGGCAAGATGGGCCACACCG
>NHCFR00700__coassemble_974_pt1 | contig 43806 bp, 46 predicted proteins | sample NHCFR00700__metabat2_high_PE_065 | metagenome-assembled genome bin NHCFR00700
AAAAAGCCCAGCCATTCGGCTGGGCTTTTCTCATACCATTCCGTCATTCCTCCTTCTCCCCACAAAACTTTGCAAGGCAAATTTTTGCGGGGGCCCCGCTTCCGAAAAGGTTGACGTGCACCCCGGCAGAGTGGACTGCATTCCATTCGAAAACTCAACCAAATAGCTGGGCTTTTTTTATTCTTATTAGTCAAACAATAGAGCAATATATGATTTGGAAAAGCCTGGTCGTTGACCGGGCTTTTCTGCTTAAAAGGGCCACCTTGCTTTTCCACGGTGCTGGGAGCTTTTTGTTGAAAAGCAAGGAACTGTATTTTGAGCGTTCGGAGCGGATTTTCCACAAGAAAAGCGCGATCCTGTGGAAAAGAACAGCCGGAAAGAGCGGCTTGCCATCATAAGTTTCAGGTGCGTACTGTTTAAAAATATGCTATGATAAAGCAGTACACAATCGTGTGATAGGAGGAAGCAATATGTCATTGTTGGAGCAGCTGAACAGCCTGCCCATGTTTGCGATCGTGGGCGTTATGATCCTGTTCATTCTGGGGCTCAGCGTTGTGTTTATGGTGAAAAGCTACCGTGCGGGAGTAGCTTTGGGAATGGACCGGGTCAAGATGCGCCGGGCCATCACCTCCAGTGTCACCTTCACGCTGCTGCCCAGCATTTCGATCCTGCTGGGAGTCATTGCATTGAGCGGCAGTTTGGGTATCCCACTGCCCTGGATGCGGCTTTCGGTGGTGGGTGCACTGCATTATGAAGGCAACGTGGCGGACATCGCCGCCCGCGCCGCAGGCATGAGCGGAGGCCTGGGCAGCCAGGAGCTCACCCCCTCGGTGTTTGTGACCATCGGCCTTGTGATGACTGCGGGCATCCTTTCCGGCTGCCTGCTCTGCATCTTCTGCCTGAAGCGTTATATGAAGCGGCTCAAAAAGGCCACAGCCAAGAAGGAAAAGGGCCAGAAGAGCTTCGGCGACTATATGTTCACCGCCATGTTCGTGGGCCTGATAAGCGCCTATATCGGCTCGTATCTGGGCGAGGGCGTGCGTCTGAACAACTTTATGCCCCTGATCGTAGCGGTGGTGAGCGCGGCCGCCATGGCGGTATTTGAATATTTTGCACGGGTAAAGAAGGTCAGCTGGCTGGATAACTTCTCCATGGCCGGCAGCATGCTGGTGGGTATGGCCGCGGCAGTGCTGCTGGGCGGCATGATGTAAGGGAGGCGCAACGTATGAATGAAATGGAACGCAGCGCCTTTTATGAGCGCTATGAAAATGGAATCCATGTGATCGGCCGGGTGGGTCTGAGCCTGGGCATTCTGCTGATGCTGGCGGTCCCTCTGGCCATGGGCTGGGTTCTGGGGGCAGCCCCGGACTGGGCAGCTTTCGGTATGGGCTTTTTCCAGGTGGCCATTATCTACTGGACCAGCGGCGTGGTGGAGTTTCTGGTCTATTCGCCGCTGCTGGGCTCCGGCGCCAGCTATCTGACCTTCATCACAGGCAACGTGCTGAATCTGAAGGTTCCCTGTGCGGTGAACGCCCGGGAGATCTGCGGCACCGAGGTGGGCACGCCGGAAAACGATGTGATCTCCACTTTGTCGGTGGCGGCGAGCAGCCTGGTGACCACCCTGGTGCTGGCCATCGGCGTGCTGTGTCTGGTGCCCCTCACCCCGGTGCTGGAGGCTCCGGCCCTGCAGCCGGCGTTCAACAACGTGATCCCGGCGCTGTTCGGGGCTCTGGCCTTCAAGTATTTCTACCGGAATATGAACATCGCCATCATTCCGCTGGTGTTCATGTGCATCTTGTTTGTGGCGGCGCCCGGGTTGATCGGCAGCGTGTCCTTCCTGATTTTGCTGTCCGGCGCAATGGCCATTGGCATTGCATACTGGCTGTTTAAACACGGAAAATTAAACTAAAAGGAAAAAGCCGAAGGGCGCGTTTGTTTTGCGCTCTTCGGCTTTTCCTGTATGAAATGGGATGAGGATGGTTTAATAATTCCGGCTGACAAACTCCGCTTCCTCCTGCCCGGCCCGGGCATTGAGAACCAGGGCCAGAAGGAAGAAATAGCCGGAAAGAAGATTGGTCAGATCCAACAGAGCGGGCTCCACCGGGTGGCCCTGATGGGCGTGGCGGTAGAGAAGACGCACCAGGGCCTTGCACTGGACGCGAAGGATGTGCGCGGTGCAGGCAGCAGTGCAGCCCTGGGGCAGCACGAACCGGGCACAGCGCCCTTCGCTTTGGCTGCGCAGCCGCTCGACTGCGGACGCCAGCCACTGAATCTCATCCGGCGTCACGGTGAAGCGGGTACGCAGTGTGGGATTGGCATGGTATACCAGCTCGCATACCTGAAGCAATTCCGCCCGCAGCGCTTCGTCCTCCAGCTGAGAGCGGAGCAGACCGGTGCGGCTGGCGATCTCATCGGTGAGCAGCTCGAAGTCACAGCGAAGGTCATCCGCAGCGTCGCTCAAGAAGGGATAGGCCTCCCAGGGGCTGTGATACAGTTCCATTTAAAATTCACTCCCATCGTTTTAAGGCGCTGCGCATGTAGCCGCGCACATCCAGACCGTAGATCTGATCCAGCAGAGCGGGGTCCAGCGCCTGGGCGATGGTCTGGCACAGGGCCCGGCCCTCCTGCATGAGCAGCAGCTGGTCGGCATAGTTCAACGCCAGATTCACATCGTGCAGCACGCCCACCACACAGCGGTCGCCCTGAGCCACCCAGCGGCGAAGCTGCTCCATCAGTTCGATCTGATATTTCAGGTCCAGATGGTTGGTGGGCTCATCCAGCAGGATGATCTTGGGGTCCTGGGCGAACACCCGGGCCAGAAAAACCCGCTGCAGCTGACCGCCGGACAAAGCGGTGATGGGCTGATCCCGCAGCTCCCAAAGACCGGTCTGTTCCAGGCAGGAACGCACCATTTCACCGTCGCCGGGCGCGGCCCCGCCAAACAGGCCGGGAGAGCGGTGAGCATACCGGCCCATCTCTACTGTTTGATATACAGTATAGGAAAAATACAGATTGGATAACTGGCTGAGAAAAGCAACCGTCTGTGCCACCTGACGGCGGGGCGCGGTGCGCAGATCAAGCCCTGCTGCGGTGATGCTGCCGGTGCTGGGCAGCAGGCCGGACACTGCGCGCAGCAGCGTGGTTTTGCCGCAGCCGTTGGCACCCAGGATGCAGAGAATCTGTCCGCTCTGGGCCGAGAAGGAGAGGTCTTGCACCACGGGCTTGTCCCCGTAGCCGCAGGTGATATGTTCCGCGTGCAGCATCAGCGGGCCTCCTTTCGGCTGGAAAAGAAGATATAGAGGAAGAAGGGGGCACCGATCAGGGCCGTGATGGAACCGATGGGGATCTCGGAGGGAGAAGCCAGGGTCCGGGCGGCCAGATCACACAGGGACAGAAAGCCTCCGCCGAACACGGCGCAGGCCGGAATCAGCATCCGGTGCGAGGGACCGAAGATTCGCCGCACGATGTGGGGCGCTACCAGGTCCACAAAGCCGATCACACCCACAAAGGCCACTGCGGTACCGGTGAGCAGAGCCACCAGCAGCACCAGCAGCCACTTGATCCGCTTGCGCTCCATGCCTATGGCAGAAGCCTGCTCTTCGCCGAAGCTGAGCAGGTCCAGCTCCGGGGCCAGGCGGCAGAAGGCCAGGATGCAGACCAGCGCCGCCAGCGCCACCGGCCCCAGCTGCTGCCAGGTCTTCATGGAAAGACTGCCCAGCTGCCACAGAGTGATGCGCTGGGTGTAGTCCGGATTGGCGGAGGAAAGGGTGGTCATGATGGCGTTCAGGAAAAGCGACAGCACCATGCCGATGAGGATAATGGTGTTGTTGGAGAGGTTGCGGTCCAGCCGGGTGGAAATGGCCAGCGCGCCGCCCATGGTGGCCAGACCGCAGCACAGGCAGACCGCCGGCAGCAGGAAGGTGCCGGCAGCGCTGTCCGCCACGCCGGTGACGATGAGCACCGCAGCGCCCAGACCTGCGCCGGAGGAGACGCCAAGGCCGTAGGAGGAGGCCAGCGGGTTTTGCAGCAGCGACTGCATCACAGCGCCGCTCACCGCCAGGGAAGCTCCCACGAAGAAGGACAGCAGCACCCGGGGCAGGCGGATGCTCCACACCAGCCCCGGAATCACCGGGTTCATCTGTTCGGGCAGTGCCGCACCCCACAGCTTGTTGGCGAGCACTTGAAAAATCTCACCGGGGGAGATGGGCACGCTGCCCACACCGATGCCCAGGAGCACCGCAGCCAGCGCGGCCAGGCACAGCAGGCCGAACCGCGCCGGGCGGGAAAACCGGCTCATTTGCCGAACACCTCAGGATAGACAGCCTTGCCCATCTCTTCCAGAGCGCTCACGATGTTCTCGTTGGGCAGGGAAGAGGCCATGTTGTCGATCTGGTAAACGTCGCCGTTCTTCACGGCGGTCACGGCCTCCCAGCCCTCACGGCTCTTGATCTCGCCCACGGGGTCCTCCAGGTAGTCCACGTTGGTGAGGATCACATCCGGGTTGCCGCTGACAACCACCTCGCTGTCCACGCTGGTCCAGCCCTCAGCCTTGTCGGCCATCATGTTATTGGCGCCGATCAGGTTGATCATCTCGTCCATGTAGGTGCCGGAGCCAGTGCTGTAGGCGGAGGGGGCGGCGGCGATCTCGAAATAAACGGTCTTGCGCTGATCCTCGGGGATGGAAGCGCCCAGAGCGGTGATGCGGTCGATCTCGGCCTTCAGATTTTCGTTGATCTCGGCGGCGCGCTCGGTCTTGCCCATGACCTGACCCAGGAAGGTCACGTCCTCATAGATATCCTCAATGGAGGCGCTGGTGGGGATGCACACCACGGTGGTGCCCAGCTCCTGCAGGGGCTGGAAGGGGTTCTCGCCGCCGGAGGAGCTGATGGAGGACACAAAGATCACATCCGGAGCCAGGGTGGCCATCTGCTCAGCATCCGGGGTCATCATGTCAAAGGCGGGCAGGCCCTGGGGCGCGCCTTCCATGGCGGCGCTGTTGGTGTCCAGCGCGATGATCTGGTCGGTGCAGCCCAGATCCATCAGAGTCTGGGTGATGGAGGGGGCCATGGAGATCACGGTCTCAACATTATCCGGCAGGGTGATGGCGGCGCCGCTGCGGTCCTGGGTGGGCTTTGCCTCGGTGGCGGCCTCGCTGGAGGCGCTTGCCGAAGCGGCAGAGGATGCGGCGGAAGAAGCCGGGGTGGAAGTGCTGGCGGCCGGTGCGCCGCAGGCGGCCATGTCAAAGGCCAGGGCCACAGCTACAAGGGCGGAAAGAATGCGTTTCATAAATGTTCCTCCTGAAAAGATTGGAATGAGGGAGCTATTTCCATGCGGCCGGATTGCCGCAAAGAACAAAAATACGCCGCCCCGGCAAAGCGGAGCGGCGCAGCAGCAATACAGGTACGGCAGAAAAGCCCCCGTGAGGCGAAATGCCCTCGGGCCGGACTGCCGCCCTGCCGCGTGTTTGGTCCGTCCACGAAGCGGGGATCCCGCGTCAGAGAAAAGATTTCCCTGAGCGGATGCGAACGGCAGGCAGGTCTTCCGGCTTGTGGACGTTAAGCGCGTACCCGGCCGGCCTTCCCATTCCTTTCGGAACAGTGGCAGATGGCCGGGACGCTGGTCCACCACGGCGGCGGTCCCGCACGGGATTGATTACCCGTTTCCCTTTTCATTCAGACAGGCTGAACACCTGCCGTTCGATTTTTTATGAGCTGACACGCAAGCGTATCAGAGAGAAAATGCAAAAAAGATCAGGCCCGGCGGCTGCGGTGAAGTGATCGGTCAGCCGTCCAGATCCTCTTCGGTCTCTCGGGTGATGTAGACCGGGCGGTGCTTGGTTTCCAGATAGGTCTTTGCCAGATACTGACCCAGAACACCCATGCAGAACAGCTGCACGCCGCTGCACAAAAAGATGATGCATACCATGCTGGGCCAACCGCTGGTGGGGTCGCCGAACAGAAGGGTGCGCACGATGATCACCACGATCATCACGAAGGCCAGCAGGCAGAAGAACAGGCCCATCAGGCTGGCAATGGCCAGCGGGGCGGTGGAAAAGCCGATGATGCCTTCCAGCGAATAGAGGAACAGCTTCCAGAAGTTCCACTTGGTCTCGCCGGCCACCCGTTCCACATTCACGTACTCCAGCCATTTGGTTTTGAAGCCGACCCAGCCGAAAATTCCCTTGGAGAACCGGTTGTATTCCGGCATGGACAGAATGGCGTCCACCATTCTCCGGCGCATCAGCCGGTAGTCCCGCGCGCCGTCCACGATGTCCGCGTCGCTCATTTTGTTGATGAGCTTATAGAACATCCGGGCGAAAAAGCTGCGGATGGGCGGCTCGCCCTGGCGGGTGGTGCGGCGGGTGGCGGCACAGTCGTAATCCTCATGCAGGAGTGCATCCAGCATCTGGGGCAGAAGGGCGGGCGGGTCCTGGAGATCCGCGTCCATCATGGCCACATAATCGCCCTTGGCGGCCTGCAGGCCGGCCAGAATGCCAGCTTCCTTGCCGAAATTGCGGGAAAAGCTGATGTAGCGCACCCGTTCATCCTGCCGGTGAAGCTCCCGGGCGATGGCAAGGGTATTGTCCTTGGAGCCGTCGTCCACAAAAATGAACTCGAACTCCGCGCCGTGGCTCTGCTTCATCTCCGCGGCGACCCGGGTGATCTCCTTATAGAACAGCGGAAGGGATTCCTGCTCATTGTAGCAGGGCACAATGATGGAAAGAAGCATGCAAATACCGCCTTTCTCAGGTAAAACCCGGCCGCACAGCACGGGCAGTATATATTATATCACAGAGCGGGAAAAAGAACAAACCCTGCAAAATATGCATGAAAAATCATGCATCCAGGATGAAAGATTTCATAAAATAAAACGAAAAATTATTGTTCTGGCGCTGGGTTTTTGATATACTAGGTATACGATTGTTTGCCGGATTTGTAATATAAGCACGGCGAAAGGAGCGGCGCGGTGAAAAGCTGGATGAAAGTCATGCAGGATGTTGCCTGGCTGACTCAATTGGGCATTTCGGTCACTGCGCCGCCGCTTTTGTGTGCCGGCGCCGCCTGGTGGCTTTCGGCCCGGGCGGGCCTGCCCGCATGGGTGATGCTGCCCGCGCTGTTGCTTGGCTTCGGCGGTTCAGGGGCCAGCGTGTGGGGGTTCTACCGCTATATGCAGCGCAAGGCTGCCCGCAAAAAGGCTCCGCCGGCCTTCAACCGGCATGTATAACAATAGAGGGAGGGCGTTCTATGAAGATAGCACCTGCTGTAAAAAAAGAGACCGGGCATATCGCCCTGGGCACCGCGGTGGGCGTTGCAGTCATGCTGGTGGTATTCGCCGTTCTGGGGTATTTCAGCGCCGGTGTGGCGGTGAGCGGCATTCTGGGCGGCGCGCTGGCCGTGGGGAATTTCTTCCTGCTTGGCCTGACGGTGCAGAAGATGGCCGACGGCCAGCCGGAGGACCGGGCCCGCAAGTGGATGCAGTTTTCCTACAACATGCGCATGCTGCTGATGGTGGTGTGGCTGATCGTGGCGCTGGCCGTGCCGTTTTTCAACTGGGTGGCGGCGCTTGTGCCCCTGCTGATGCCCCGGCTCACCATCGGGGTGATGCAGGCCACCGGAATGTATCACAAGGAAAAGGGCGGCACGCTGCCCGTAAATGAAGGGGGGAACGCAAAGGAATGAACGTTTCGATCAACGGCCCGCAGATCTACTGGGAATCCAGCTGGTCGGCACCGCTTTTGGGCAAGCTGCAGATCACGGCAAGCCTGGTGGACGCCTGGATCATCCTGGCGCTGATCGGCATCCTGTGCTGGTGGCTGGGCCGTGGGCTCACGGTGGAGAACATCAGCAAAAAGCAGGCAGTGGCCGAGCTGCTGGTGACCACCTGCCAGAACTTCGTGAACGGCAACATGGGCGAAAAATACGCCTACTTTGCCCCGTTCATCGGTGCGCTGTTCAGCTATTCCGCGCTGTGCAGCCTGTCCAGCCTGGTGGGGCTTTATCCCGCCACCAGTGATCTGTCCACCGAACTGTCCTGGGCGCTGCTGGTGTTCGTGATGATCACCTACACCAAGATTCGCACCAACGGCGTGGGCGGCTATCTGAAGGGCTTCACCACACCCATCCCGGTGTTTACGCCCTTCAACATCATCAGCGAGCTGGCAACCCCCATCTCGATGGCCTTCCGTCACTTCGGCAATATCATGTCCGGCGGCGTCATCAGCACGCTGGTCTACGCGGCTCTGGCGGTTTTGAGCCAGGCGGTGTTCGGGCTGCTGCCCGGCGCGCTGGGCGAGATCCTCAGCCTGATCCCGCTGTTCCAGCTGGGTATCCCGGCTATCCTGTCGGTCTATTTCGATCTGTTCAGCAGCCTGATGCAGGCATTCATCTTCTGTATGCTGACCATGCTGTATATTGCGAACGCAGCCCAGACCGACGAGTGATTCTTTTTGGATTCCATTGCGGCCGACCGCCGCGATCGAAGCGCTCCGCCGCCCGCAAGCAGCGGCCGGGGCAGATATTACCAAGTAATTTATCTTGAACGTTTTAGGAGGACACTATTATGTTGGACAAAGCTATTGTATTGGCCGGCTGCGCCATCGGCGCGGGTCTCGCCCTGATCGCTGGTATCGGCCCCGGTATCGGTGAAGGTTACGCGGTTGGTCAGGCCTGCTCCGCCATCGGCCGCCAGCCCGAGTGCAAGGGCGACGTGACCAGCACCATGCTGCTGGGCTGTGCCATCGCCGAGACCACCGGTATTTACGGCTTCGTGACCGGCCTGCTGCTGATTTTCGTGGCGCCCGGCATGTTCACTGGTATGCTGGGCTGATTTCGGCCCGCAAGCCAGCCAGAAAGGGGAATGACCATTGCAACAGTTTAAAGACCTGGTGACGCTGACGCCCTGGCATATGATCTTCATGCTGGGCAACCTGCTGATCCTCACCCTGCTGGTCAAGCATTTCCTGTTCAAGCCCGTGCAGAAGATTTTGAACGAGCGCCAGCGCAGGGCGGACGCCATTCTTGCCGACGCGAAACAGGCCAAGGAACAGGCCGAGGCGATGCAGGCGGAATACGAGAAGAGCCTGGCAGGCGCCAAGGAGGAGGCAGCCCGGCTGCTGAATCAGGCCAGCCAGACCGCTGCCCGCAACAGCGAGGAGACCCTGAACGCCGCCCGCGCCCAGGCCGCTGAGCTCAAGCGCAAGGCGGGCGAGGAGATCGAGCAGCAGCGCAAGAAGGCGCTGAACGAGGTGAAGGACGAGATCGGCGGCATGGCCATGGCCATCGCCAGCAAGGTGGTGGAACGGGAGATCCAGGAGAAGGATCACCAGCAGCTGATCGATGAATTCATCGAGAAGGTAGGAGACGCCTCATGACCAAGATCGGCACCATATACGGCGGCGCGCTGTATGAGCTGGCCGTCGAGGAAGGGCTGGAGGCCGAAATGCTGGACGAGCTGGAGCAGGTGGAGCAGCTGCTTGCCGCCTGGCCGGACTACGAAAAGCTGCTGGCGCTGCCCAGCGTGCCCAAAGCCCAGCGCTGTCAGGCGCTGGACGAGGCGCTGCGCGGGCGCATCCAGCCGTACCTGTTGAATTTTTTGAAGATTTTGACCGAGCGGGGCCAGATCCGTGCCCTGCGTGACTGCCGCAAGGAATACCGGGCCCGCTACAACGAGGCCCACGGCATTCTGGAGGCGACGGCGGTGGCGGCGGTGCCGCTGAGCGAGGCCCAGAAGACGGCTTTGACCGAAAAGCTGAACAAGCTCACCGGCAAAACGGTGCAGCTTGCGGTGAAGGTGGACCCGGCCTGCCTGGGCGGCGTGCGCCTGGAGATGGGCGGCGCCGAGTTCGACGGTACGGTGCAGGCCCGTCTGGACGCACTGCGCCGCAGCCTGGCCGCCACGGTATAAGTGAGAAGGTGAAACGATGCAATTGAAACCGGAAGAAATTTCCAAGATCATAAAGGCCCAGATCAAGCACTATGAAAACTCCATTCAGCAAAGCGAGACCGGCACCGTGATCCTGGTGGGCGACGGCATCGCCCGGGCCACCGGCCTGGAGGAGTGCATGAGCGGCGAGCTGGTGCAGTTCTCCAACGGCGAATACGGCATGGCCCAGAACCTGGAGGAAAACTCGGTGTCCATCGTTATGCTGGGCAGCGACGTGGGCATCAAGGAGGGCAGCGTGGTCAAGCGCACCGGCAAGGTGGTAAGCGTGCCGGTGGGCGAAGCCATGATCGGCCGCGTGGTGAACGCCCTGGGCCATCCCATCGACGGGAAGGGTCCCATCGACGCCAAGGAGTACCGGCCCATCGAGTCTCCCGCACCGGGCATCATCCAGCGCAAGAGCGTTTCGGTGCCCCTGCAGACCGGCATTAAGGCCATCGACTCCATGATCCCCATCGGCCGCGGTCAGCGCGAGCTGATCATCGGCGACCGGCAGACCGGTAAAACGGTCATCGCCACCGATACCATCATCAACCAAAAGGGCAAGGACGTGATCTGCATCTATGTGGCCATCGGCCAGAAGCAGAGCACCGTGGCCCAGCTGGTGAATACCCTCACCGAGAACGGCGCCATGGACTACACCATCGTGGTGTCCGCCACGGCCAGTGAGCTGTCGCCGCTGCAGTACATCGCGCCCTATTCCGGCTGCGCCATGGGCGAATACTTCATGGCCCAGGGCAAGGACGTACTGGTGATCTACGACGACCTGTCCAAGCACGCGGTGGCTTACCGTGCGCTGAGCCTGCTGATCCGCCGCCCGCCCGGACGTGAGGCCTACCCCGGCGACGTGTTCTATCTGCACAGCCGCCTGTTGGAGCGTGCGGCCCGTCTCGCCCCGGAATACGGCGGCGGCAGCCTGACCGCTCTGCCCATCATCGAGACCCAGGCGGGCGACGTTTCCGCCTACATCCCCACCAACGTGATCTCCATCACCGACGGCCAGATCTTCCTGGAGACCGAGCTGTTCCACTCCGGCGTCATGCCGGCGGTGAACCCGGGCATCTCGGTGAGCCGCGTGGGCGGCAACGCCCAGACCAAGGCCATGAAGAAGGTGGCCGGTTCCCTGAAGCTGCTCTACAGCCAGTACCGTGAGCTGCAGAGCTTCGCCCAGTTCGGCAGCGATCTGGACGCGGACACCAAGGCCCGTCTGGCCCAGGGCGAGCGCATCGTGGAGGTGCTCAAGCAGGACCGCAACAGCCCCATTTCCATGGAGCATCAGGTGTGCATCCTGTACGCCGTCACCCACGACCTGCTCAAGGAGGTAGCCGTGGAGGACGTGAAGGAGTACGAGCGTGGCCTCTACGCCTACATGGACGGCCATGCCGCCGACGTGCTGGAGACCATCCGCACCAGCGGTAAGCTGGAAAAGGAGACCGAGACCGCGCTGGCGGCCGCTCTGGCAGAGTATACCACGGAGTTTTTAAAGACCAAGTAAGGAGGAGATCCCAATGGCAGGTGCGTCCATGAAGGACATTAAGCTGCGCATCAAGAGCGTGGAAAGCACCATGCAGATCACCAAGGCCATGGAGCTGGTGGCCTCCTCCAAGCTGCGGCGTGCCAAGGAGCGGGTGGAAAAAAGCCGCCCCTATTTTGAGGTGCTTCACGCGGCCCTTTCCGACATCGCGGCCTCCAATACCGAGCTTTCCTCGCCCTACATCGCCAAGCGGACGGTGAAAAAGACCTGCTACGTGGTGATCGCGGGCGACCGCGGCCTTGCGGGCGGCTACAACGCCAACATTCTGAAGGCGGTGGCTGCCGAGGCCGAGGGCAAGGAGATCTGCGTGCTGCCGGTGGGCAAAAAGGCGCTGGAGCATTACCAGCGCCGGGGCATCCAGCGCGTCACCGAGGAATACGCGGTGGCGGCGGACGTGACGGTGAGCGACTGCTTCTCCATGGCGCGTCTGCTGGCCAAGGGCTTTCTGGCCGGAGAGTACGACGAGATCCGCCTGGCCTACACCAATTTCGTGTCCATGCTGAGCCAGCAGCCGGCCACCCTGTGCCTGCTGCCGCTGAATGTCTCCCGCCCCGAGCCGGGCGCGGGTCCACGGGGGCTGACCATCTACGAGCCCTCCAGCGAGGAAGTGTACGACGCCATCGTGCCGGAATACCTGGCGGGGCTGATCTACGGAGCGCTGTGCGAATCCGTGGCCAGCGAGCTGGGCGCCCGGCGCAGCGCCATGGACGCGGCCACCAAGAACGCGGGTGAGATGATCGACTCGCTGAGCCTGCATTACAACCGGGCCCGGCAGGCGGCCATTACCCAGGAAATCACAGAGATCGTGGCGGGCGCCGAGGCCTGACGGCCTTTTCCCGCCAGTAAAGGAGATAGATCCATGCCGAATAACCACGAAGGCATCGTGGCCCAGGTCATCGGCCCGGTGCTGGATATCAAATTTGCAGACGGCGAGCTGCCGGACCTGCTCAACGCGATCGAGGTGGGCGAAGGCGAGCACAAGCTGGTGGCCGAGGTGGCCCAGCTGATCGGCGACAATGTGGCCCGCTGCATCGCCATGAGCAGCACCGACGGTCTGGTGCGCGGCACCAAAGCCGTGGACACCGGCGGCCCCATCACTGTGCCCGTGGGCGAGGAATGCCTGGGCCGTATTTTCAACCTGCTGGGCGAGCCGGTGGACGATCAGCCCGCGCCTCCGACCAAGGAGCGCTGGCCCATCCATCGCGATCCCCCCAGCTACGAGGAGCAGCAGAACACCACCGAGATCCTGGAGACCGGCATCAAGGTGGTTGACCTGATCTGCCCCTACGCCAAGGGCGGTAAGATCGGCCTGTTCGGCGGCGCCGGCGTGGGCAAGACCGTACTCATCATGGAGCTGATCAACAACGTTGCCAAGCAGCACGGCGGCCTGTCGGTATTCACCGGCGTGGGCGAGCGTACCCGTGAGGGCAACGATCTGTACAACGAGATGAAGGAGAGCGGTGTTATCAACAAGACCGCCCTGGTCTACGGCCAGATGAACGAGCCCCCGGGAGCCCGTATGCGCGTTGGCCTGAGCGGTCTGACCATGGCCGAGTACTTCCGTGACCGGGAGCACCAGGACGTGCTGCTCTTCATCGACAACATCTTCCGCTTCACCCAGGCGGGCAGTGAGGTGTCGGCTCTGCTGGGCCGTATGCCCAGCGCCGTGGGCTACCAGCCCACCCTGGCCACCGAAATGGGCGCTCTGCAGGAGCGCATCACCTCCACCAAGAACGGGTCCATCACCTCGGTGCAGGCCGTTTACGTGCCCGCCGACGACCTGACCGACCCGGCCCCCGCCACCACCTTCGCCCATCTGGACGCCACCACCGTTCTGAGCCGTGCCATCTCCTCGCTGGGCATCTACCCGGCGGTGGACCCGCTGGATTCCAGCAGCCGCATCCTCACCCCGGACGTGGTGGGCATTGAGCACTACGAGGTGGCCCGCGGCGTGCAGCAGGTGCTGCAGCGCTATAAGGAATTGCAGGACATCATCGCCATCATGGGTATGGACGAGCTGAGCGAAGAGGATAAGGTCACCGTAAACCGGGCCCGCAAGATCCAGCGCTTCCTCAGCCAGCCCTTCACCGTTGCCGAGCAGTTCACCGGCATGGAGGGCAAGTATGTTCCGCTGAAGGAGACCATCCGGGGCTTCAAGGAGATCCTGGAGGGCAAACACGACGACCTGCCCGAGTCCGCCTTTTTGTTTGCGGGCACCATCGACGAGGTGGTCGCCAAAGCAAAGCAGGGTGAATGAGTATGAACACCTTCCATCTGCAGATCGTTACGCCGGACGGCCAGCTCTACGACGGGCCCGCCGCCCGGGTGCTCTGCCGCACCATCGCCGGGGATGTTTGCATCCTGCCCCGCCACTGTGATTACATTACAGCGCTGGGTATGGGCGAAGCCCGGGTGACTCTGGAGGACGGCGCGGTGCGCCGGGCCGCCTGCATCGGCGGCATGCTCACGGTGCGCTCCGGCCAGGTGCGGCTGGTGGCTACCACCTTTGAGTGGGCCGAAGACATCGACAAGGCCCGGGCCGAGGATTCCCGCAAGAGGGCCGAGACCGTTCTGGGTCAGAAGGGCGTTGATGCCCGCGAGCTGGAGCTGGCCCAGGCCCGCCTCAAGCGCGCGCTGGTGCGCACCCACGTGGCGGATCTGGTATAACAAAACCGGCATTTGCGGCAGGCCCTGCCTTTCTGGCAGGGCCTGCTTTTTTATGCGCAAAGCGGAAGGTCGCGGTGTGACCTTTCAAAAGGAGGAACAGGAAATGAAACAGGCGAGAAAGCGGGGCGCTCTGCTGGCCGGGGCGATGCTTTTGCTGGTGCTGCTGGCGGTGGGCGGAGCGCTCTGGTTCCGGGGCCGCCCGACCAAGATTTTGCTGGCGACGGACCTTCACTATCTTTCGCCCGAACTGAACGACCACGGGGCCTGCTTTGAAAAGACCATCCTGAACGGCGACGGCAAGGCACTGGCCTACATCGACGAGCTGACCGACGCCTTTGTGGAGCAGGTCATCCGGGAGAAACCTGCGGCGCTGATCCTCTCGGGTGATCTGACCCTGAATGGGGAAAAGCAGAGTCATCTGGACCTGGCGGAAAAGCTGCGCCAAATTACCGAAGCGGGCATCCCGGTGCTGGTAATACCGGGCAACCACGACCTGAACAGCGGGTACGCGGTGCGCTTCACCGGAAAAACCTACGAACCGGTGGAGAACCTGAAGCCGGCCCAGTTTGATGAGGTATATGCGGAATTCGGCTACAACGGGGCCAGCGCCCGGGACGAGGAGTCCCTGAGCTATGTGTTCCCGCTGAACGATGAGCTGCGGGTGCTGATGGTGGATGTGAACACGCTGGGCAGCGAGGGCGTGCTGGAACCGGAGACGCTGGACTGGGTGAAGGCCCAGCTGGAGGACGCCCGGCAGGCGGGCGCCCGGGTGATTGCCGTGAGCCACCAGAACCTGCTGGCCCACAGCGAGCAGATCAGCGCGGGCTTTGTGATGGGCGGCGCGGAGAAGCTGCTGGCGCTGTATGAGGAATATGATGTGATCTGCAATTTGAGCGGGCACATCCACATGCAGCATACCGCGAAAAGCGAAAACGGCTTTTTTGAAGCGGCCACCGGATCGCTGGCGGTATCGCCCAACCAGTATGCCCGGCTGATGGTGCGGCCCCACCGGATGGACTACCAAACGGTGCCGGTGGATGTGTCCGGCTGGGCAAAAGAGCAGGGAAGCACCGACGAAAACCTGTTGGATTTTTCCACCTACTCGGCGGACTTTTTCCGCCAGGTGAACCGGGGCAAGGTGATCGGCTGGCTCCAGAAGGAGGAGAAGGGCGAGGAAATGGCGGATTTCTTTGCTCAGGTAAATCTGGATTACTTCCAGGGCAGGCCGGACCGCTATGACCGGGAGGACCCGATGTTTGATGTGTGGCAGGAGTCCGGCGCCTTTTATGCCGATTATGTGGAGAGCATGCGGCAGGAACCAGCGGTGAACCACAACCAGGCCACCATAGAATACTGAAAAGCAACAGGAAAGCCCCGGCCGTTGGCCGGGGCTTTCCTGCGCAAATAGCGTGTTTTTCTTGACAAGGGAAACGAAACGGAATATTATTTAACTATATTTTAAAACTGTTTTAAAAATGAGAGGAGAGAGGCCGCATGTTTACCCGGGCGGTAAAAAGTGCGAACGAGCGGCAGGTGATCCAGGTGCTGCGGCAGGGACGGGTGGTCACCAAGCAGGAGCTGGCGGAGGCCTGCGGGCTGAGCTTTCCCACGGCGGGCAAGCTGGTGGACGAGCTGGTGGAGCAGGGCGTGGTACTGGAGGCCGGGCTGGAAACGGGAGCCGGTGGACGGCGGCCCATGCGCTACCGCTTCAACGAGGCCAGCGCCTATGCATTGACCCTCTTTTTTGAGGACGGCACCCTCTGCTGGGCAGTGGCGGACGCACTGGGTGAAGCCGTGTGCTCCGGCAGTTGTGGACCGGAAGAGGGCGGCTATGTGTCCACCATCCTGGCGGTGACCGAGCGGCTGCGCCGGGCGTATCCTGCGCTGGCTGCGCTGGCGGTGGGTGTGCCCGGCGGCGTGGCCGATGGCCGGGTGCTTTACATCGACCGGTACGACGAGCTGGCTGGGCGGGCGCTGCGGGCCGAGCTGGAAGAGGTATGCGGCCTGCCCACCGCAGTGGAAAACAACATGCGGGCGGCAGTCTATGGCATGGCGGCCCGGCGGGGCTGGCTGGACCGGGAAAGCGTGGTCTGCCTGCACCTTACCGGCAACGGTCCCGGCTGCGGTGTGCTGGTACACGGCAAACCGCTGAGCGGGTTTGCGGGCCTGGTGGGCGAGGTGGGCTACCTGCCCGGTCAGGGCGAGGAAACCATGCAGCAGGCGGCGCTGCGGGGGCTTACCGGGGTGGACCCGGTGGACTACTTTGCCCGGCTGGCGGCCAGCGCCTGTGTGTTTTTGAACCCGGAGGAGCTGGTGGTCTACGAAACGCCATACCTGCAAAGCGGCGGACAGCTGGAGCAGGCCTGCGGGCGGTATCTGCCCGCCCAGGCGGTGCCCCGGGTGCATATTTCCCGGGAATATCGGCAGGACTATCTGGCCGGGCTGACCCGCCTTGCCATGGATCTTTTGTATCCCGGCGGCGGGCTGCGGGAAACACAGGAAAGGAGACGAGGAAATGCGCAGTTATAAAACCACGGTGTATGCCTGTTATCTGGGCAGCATAACCCAGGCGGCGCTGATCAATCTGACCCCGGTGCTGTTCGCGGTGCTGCTGCGGGAATACGGGCTGAGCTATGGGGCGCTGGGATTTCTGGTGCTCACCAATTTTGTGACCCAGGTGGGGGCGGATGTGGCCTTCAGCAAGGCGGTGGACCGCCACGGATTTCGGCCCTTTGTGCTGGCGGCGGGAGCGCTGAGTCTGGTGGGGCTGGGCGTGTTCGCAGCCGCGCCGCTGCTGTTTCCGGCCCATCCGCTGGTGGGCTTTTTTGCAGGCACGGTGATCTTCTCCGGCGCGGGCGGATTGCTGGAGCTGCTGCTCAGCCCCATTGTGGACGCGCTGCCCGGCGAGGAAAAGACCCGGGCCATGGCGCTGCTTCATTCTATGTACTGCTGGGGGCAGGCGGGGACGGTGCTGGTGACCACCGCGGCGTTGGCGCTGGGCGTTCCCTGGCAGGCCATCGTACTGGGATGGATGCTGCTGCCCGCAGCGGACCTGCTGCTGTTTCTGCGCGCGCCGCTGAACCACAAGCCGCCGGAGGAAACGCTGCCCATCCGCGGGCTGGCCCGGCAAAAGATATTCTGGCTGGCGCTGGGGGCCATTGTGTTCGGGGCGGCGGCGGAGGTCACCATGGCCCAGTACGCCTCTTCTTTTTTGGATCTGGGCCTGGGCATCCCCAAGCTGTTCGGCGACGTGGCGGGTATGTGCGGGTTTGCCCTGATGATGGGGCTGGGCCGCACCCTGCTGGGGCTCTGGGGCGACCGGTGGGACCTGCCCCGGGTGCTGGGGGCCAGCGCCCTGCTGGCGGCCGGATGCTATCTGGCTGCGGCGGCTCTGCCCGCTGCGGCGGTGGTGGCCTGCGCCGCCACCGGACTGTTCGTGGCCGGGCTGTGGCCGGGCACGCTGGTGGTGGCATCCCGGAAAATGCCGCTGGCTGGGGCCTCCATGTTCGCGCTGCTCAGCGCCGGGGGAGATTTGGGCGCTTCGCTGGGCGGCTGGCTCACCGGCGTTGGGGCGGATGCCCTGCTGGCGGCGGGCTTTTCCCAGCAGACCGCGCTGCGGGCTGCGGTGGGCACGGCAGCGCTGTTCCCGCTGGGAGCGTGGCTGTTTTACCGGCGCTTGCGCAAGCAGGAACAATAAATAAGCGAAACACACCCTCGGGCAGGGGACCGGAAGGCTCCCGTTGCCCGGGGGTGTTGACTTGCCGGGGAAAAGGAGTATAATGGCAAATAGTTATAAAAACAAACTATTTGCTTGACAAACAAAAAGAAAGGGGCGAGGGGCTGTGAACAACCACATGGAGCTTGTGAACGGCCTGCGGGTGATTACCCGCTTTTATGATACCCAGCGCCGGGCGGTCTGCCGCAAGCTGAGCATCTCCCAGATGGAATTCGACATTCTGGTTTTCCTCCATAATAACCCCGGCCGGGATACCGCCCGGGACATCGTGGCCCTGCGGGGGCTGCCCAAGAGCAATGTGTCTCAGGCGGTGGAGGTGCTGATGGGTAAGGGCCTGCTGGCGCGCAGCCAGGACGCCGAGGACCGGCGGCGGGTGCACCTGAGCCTGACCGAGGCAGCGGGGCAGTTGATGCCCCAGCTGCTGGAGGCTCAGCAGACCTTTTGGGAGCAGGCCTTCCGGGATTTTTCTCCCCGGGACGCCGAATGCTTTGCCGCTCTGTATGGACGGATCGTGAAGAATCTTTCTGAAAAGGGAGGCAACGGGAATGAATGAGGACAAGAGCCAGCTGGGGACCCAGCCGGTGGGCCGGCTGCTGGTGAAGATGGCCGCCCCGGCGGTTGTGGCTCAGCTGATCAACATGCTGTACAACCTGGTGGACCGCATCTACATCGGCCACATCCCCGGCGAGGGGGCCTACGCCCTCACCGGTATGGGCGTTTGCATGCCGGTCATCATGATCGTGTCCGCCTTTGCCATGCTGGCGGGCGCGGGCGGCGCGCCCCGGGCTTCCATCGCCATGGGCCGGGGCGACAACAAGTCCGCCGAGCAGGCGCTGGGCAACTGCTTCTGCCTGCTGCTGATCGTGTCGGCGGTGCTTACCGGGGTACTGCTGGTGTTCAACCGGCCGATCTTGATGGCCTTTGGCGCCACCGAAAATACCATCGGATATGCCATCGCCTACATGGACATCTACGCGCTGGGCACCGTGTTCGTGCAGCTCACGTTGGGCATGAACTCCTTCATCATCGCCCAGAGCTTTTCCAAAACGGGTATGCTGTCGGTGCTGATCGGCGCGGTGTGCAATATCGTGCTGGACCCCATCTTCATCTTTGGCTTCTCCATGGGTGTGCGGGGCGCGGCCCTGGCCACTGTGCTGAGCCAGGCGGTAAGCTGTGCGTGGGTAGTGAGTTTCCTGCTGGGCAAGCGCACCATCTGGCGCATCCGGCCCCGGAACATGGTCCTGCGTCCGGCGGTGATCCTGCCCTGTGTGGCTCTGGGTTTGGCCACCTTCATCATGCAGGCCAGCGAGAGCGTGATCTCGGTGTGCTTCAACACCTCGCTTCGGGAATACGGCGGTGACCTGGCGGTGGGCGCCATGACCATCCTCACCAGTGTGATGCAGTTTGCGCTGCTGCCGCTGCAGGGCCTGGGCCAGGGCGCGCAGCCCATCGTGAGCTTCAACTACGGTGCAGGCAACGCCGCCCGGGTGAAGAAGGCCTACTTCCTTCTCTTGCGCACCAGTCTGACCTACTCGGTGGTGCTGTGGGCGTTTCTGATGCTGTTCCCCCAGACCTTTGCCGGGGTGTTCACCTCGGATCAGCAGCTCATCACCTTCGCGGTCCCGGCCATCCGCTGCTACTGCGCGGTGCTGCTGGTGTTCGGCGCGCAGATCGCCTGCCAGATGACCTTCACCTCGCTGGGTTATGCCAAGGCCTCCATCGCGGTGGCGGTGACCCGCAAGTTCGTGCTGCTGGTGCCGCTGATCTACCTGATGCCCCGGCTCTTCCCGGCGGACAAGACCATGGCAGTTTACATGGCCGAGCCGGTGGCAGACGCGCTGGCTGTGACCTTCACGGTGATCCTGTTCAGCTTCCAGTTCCGCAAGGCGCTGCGCCAGATCGGCGTGCCGAAGGAACAGGCGAAATAAAGGTAAGGGCGGCTTCTTTCGGGAAGCCGCCCTTTTTGCCCGGCAGAATATGACAATTGTCTTGACAAGCAGGGCGAACTGTGGTAGAATCAGACGATTTAAATTGACCCGGCAGCAAGGAGGCGAAACCATGAGCAAGATGATCGGCAAGCAGTCTGCATTTGTTCTAGCTTCGGTATTCTTCTTGCTGGCGCAAGGGGTCTTTGTTTGACTTTTCCTTTTTTGGGAAGAGTCATTTTTTTTAAGCTTTTTTCGCTGAGAGGAGGCGCTTTAATGCTCATCAAAAACGCAAAACTGTCGGACGGGACCCAGGTGGATGTGCTGATCCGGAACGGCAAGATCGCGGGCCTGATGCAGGATATGCCCGCCCACGGGGAAGAGGTGATCGACGCCGCCGGCCGCACTCTGTTGCCCGGTTTCATCGATCTGCACTGCCACTGGCGCACCCCGGGCTTTGAATACAAGGAGGACATCGCCACCGGCAGCGCGGCCGCAGCCGCGGGCGGCTACACCTTCGTAAACCTGATGCCCAACACCAAGCCGGTGTGCTCCAGCGCCGCGCAGGCCCACGCCGTGATGGACGAGGCCGAGCGCCTGGGCATCTGCGGGGCCAACCAGACCATCTCCATCACCGAGAACTTCGACGGCCACACTCTGGACCATCTGAAGAGCCTGCCCGAGGACCTGCGCTTCATCACCGAGGACGGCAAGGGCGTGCAGAACAATCAGGTGATGGCCAAGGCCTTCGCCATCTGTGCCCAGCGGGATCTGGTGCTGATGAGCCACGCCGAGGACATGGAGATCTCCAAATGGGATTATCGTCTGGCCGAAAACATCGAGACAGTGCGCAACCTGCACCTGAGCGAGTACTACGGCACCCGGCTGCACATGTGCCACGTGAGCACCAAGGAAGCCGTGGCCGCCATCGGCGACGCGAAGCGCCGGGGCGTGCCGGTCACCTGTGAGGTGACCCCCCATCACCTGTGGTTCGCGGATACCGACTACCGGGTGAATCCGCCCATCCGCCAGGCGGAGGACGTGGAGGCTCTGGTGGAAGCCATCCGCACCGGCGTAGTGGACGCCATCGCCACCGACCACGCCCCCCATTCCCCTGAGGATAAGGCCAACGGCGCGGCGGGCATGATCGGTCTGGAGACCGCCTTCGGCGTGTGCTACACCAAGCTGTGCCGGGAAAAAGGCCTGGATCTGTACTACCTGGAGGCGCTGATGAGCCGCTTCCCGGCCGCCATCCTGGGTCTTGCAGGCAAGGGCGCCATCCAGGTGGGCATGGACGCCGACCTGACTCTGGTGGAGCTGGACACTCCCTATGTGGTGGACGCCGCCGCCATGCACTCCAAGAGCCACAACACCCCCTTCGATGGGGTGACGCTCTACGGCCGGGTGGATCTGACCATCCGGGGCGGGCGCGTGACCTACCAGCGCTGAGTCTGGCGAAAACTGTCGCCATCCTTTATAATAGAGGAAGAGAATCCTCGCACTTGAATATGAAACAAAAACCGGCTTTTGCCGGACCAAAGATGAAGATGAAAAGGAGAGGTTCACAATGACCAACATGGACAAACTGTACGAAGCTGTTGCCGCCCGCGGCCCGGTGTGCGTGGGACTGGACACCGATTTTTCCTATCTGCCGGAGGGCTTTGCCAAGGCCGAGCTCACTGCCGGTGAGAACATCGTGCGCTTCAACCAGGCCATTGTGGACGCCACCAAGTCTGTGGCAGGCTGCTTCAAGGTGCAGATCGCTTACTACGAGAGCCTGGGTCTGGACGGCCTGAACGCCTACAAGAAGACCCTGGACTACGTGAAGGCCACCGGCGTGCCGGTGATCGCCGACATCAAGCGCGGCGACATCGCCAAGACCGCTGAGATGTACGCCAAGGCCCACTTCGAGGGCGATTTCGAGGCCGACTTCATCACCCTGGCCCCCTACATGGGCCTGGATTCCATCAAGCCCTACATGCCGTTCGTGGAAGAGAAGGGCAAGGGCGTGTTTGTACTGGTGCGCACCTCCAACCCCGGCGCCAAGGACTTCGAGTACGAGAAGCTGGCCGACGGCCGCCACGTATACGACATGGTGGGCGACAAGCTGAACGCCATGGGCAAGAGCTGCATGGGCGAGCACGGCTACTCCAGCCTGGGTCTGGTGATCGGCGGCACCCACATTGAGGAGGCGGCCGAGATCCGCGCCCGCTACAAGGACAGCTTCTTCCTGATCCCCGGCTACGGCGCCCAGGGCGGCACCGCCGAGGACATCGCCCAGTACCTGAGCGCAGGCAACGGCGGCGTGGTGAACTCCAGCCGCGGCATCCTGCTGGCTTACAAGAAGCAGCCCGGCGTGGAATTCGCCCAGGCTGCCTACAACGAGTGTGTAAACATGAAGGAGGCCATCAAGAATGCCTGTGATCGCCTGTGATGTAAAGGTTCTGGAGCACCAGCGCCTGACCGATACCATCCGCCTGATGACCGTGAGCTGGCCCCGGCGGGACAAGGCCCCGAAAGCCGGCCAATTCTTCATGCTGCGCTGCTGGCCCGCGGATGTGGCCCCGGTGCTGAGCCGCCCCATCAGCGTGCACTCCTACGACCCGGAGCTGGCCACCCTGGAATTTCTGTATGAGGTGCGGGGCAAGGGCACCGAAAAGCTGGCGGCTCTGGTCCCCGGCGATACCCTGAGCCTGGTGGGCCCGGCGGGCAACGGCTTCAACGTGGCTGAGACCGCGGGCAAGCGTGTGGCTCTGGTGGGCGGCGGCATCGGTACCGCCCCCCTGTACCAGCTGGCCAAGGGGCTGTGCGAGGCGGGCACCAAGGCCGATTACTTCTGCGGCTTCCGGGACGAGCCCTACGGCATGGACCGCTTCACCAAAGTGTGCGGCAAGGTCCAGCTGGCCACCGACAGCGGCCGCTTCGGCTTCCATGGCTTCGTGACTCAGCTGCTCAAGCCCGAGGAGTACGACCTGGTACTCTGCTGCGGTCCCGAGCCCATGATGCGGGCAGTGGCCAAGCTCTGCGATGAGGCGGGCACCCGCTGCATCGTGAGCCTGGAGCGCAAGATGGCCTGCGGCATCGGCGCCTGCCTGGGCTGCACCTGCCACACCGAGACTGGCGGCAAGTGCGTGTGCAAGGAAGGCCCTGTATTTGATTCCAAGGAGGTGTTCGGCGCATGAGCGTATCCCTGAAGGTAAACCTGCTGGGCAAGGAAATGGCTGGCCCGGTGGTGGGTGCGTCCGGCACCTTCGGTTTCGGCGAGGAATACGCCGGTATGGTGGACCTGAAAAAGCTGGGCGGCATCAGCGGCAAGGGCATCACCCTGATCCCCAAACCGGGCAACCAGGGCGAGCGCCTGTTGGAGACCCCCAGTGGACTGATCAACTCCATCGGCCTGCAGAACCCCGGCGTGCAGCACTTCATCGACCATGAGCTGCCGGTGATGGAAACCCTGGGCACCACCATCTGGGCCAACCTGGGCGGCGGCTGCATCGAGGACTACGAGAAGGGCGCCGAGCTGCTCAACCCCACCAGCGTGGATTTTGTGGAGCTGAACATCAGCTGCCCCAACGTGAAGCAGGGCGGCATCGCCTACGGCATCAAGGCCGACAGCGCCAAAGAGGTGGTCAGCCGGGTACGGGCGGTCTGCAAAAAGCCCCTGATCGTCAAGCTGAGCCCCCAGGCCGAGGACATCTGCCAGATGGCCGCCGCCTGTGTGGAGGCGGGCGCGGACGCGCTGAGCCTGGTGAACACCTTCCAGGCCTGCGCCATTGATCTGGAAAAGCGCCGTCCGGTGTTCAACAACATCTTTGCGGGCCTGTCCGGCCCGGCCATCAAGCCCATCGCCCTGCGCATGGTCTACCAGGTCTGCGGCGCGGTGAACGTGCCGGTGATCGGCCTGGGCGGCATCCTGACCGGTGCCGACGCGCTGGAATTCATCATGGCGGGCGCCACTGCTGTGCAGGTGGGCACCGCGAACTTCATGAATCCCCGCGCCTGCGAGACCATCACCGACGAGATTGCCGCCTGGATGGAGGCCCACGGGGTAGAGACCCTGGACGAGATCCGCGGCTGTGCCCGGGTATAAAATTGGCGGCTTTTGCGTTCATCGCGCCCTTGTGTATCCAGATACACGGCGGGCGCTGCTTCGCGCAAAATCCATCCAATTTCTGACCGGCGGCTTTTGCGTTCATCGTTCCCTTGCGTATCCAGATACGCGGCGGGCAGCTTGTGTAAAATGCAGATAATTTAAAACTGATAGTATAAAAGCTGCCAGAGACAGATCAGTTATCAATTGTTTTCAGATAGAGTAGAGGAGAGGTTACCATGAACAACACCATCGAGATTTTGAAAGAGTGCGAAGCCTTTCTGGAGGGCCACTTCCTGCTGAGCAGCGGCCGCCATTCCAGCGCCTACTGCCAGATGGCTTTCCTGCAGCAGTACCCCGACCAGTGCGCCAAGGTGATGGCGAACGTGGCCGAGCAGCTGAAGGATATGGACATTGACGTGATCGTCGGACCCGCCATGGGCGGCATCGTGTACGCCTACGAGCTGGGCCGCCAGCTGGGCAAGCGCGCCATCTTTACCGAGCGTGTGGACAATGTGATGACTCTGAAGCGCTTCGCCATCAAGCCCGGCGAGAAGTGCATCATCGCCGAGGACGTGGTGACCACCGGTATCTCCAGCCTGGAGACCAAGCGCGTGATCGAAGAGGCCGGCGGCGAGTGCCTGGGCATCGTCTGCGTGGTGGACCGCACCAAGGCTGACGCTCCCTCTCCCATTCCCATCCTGGCCAGCGCCGCCAAGCTGGACCTGCCCAACTACCTGCCCGAGGAGTGCCCCATCTGCAAGGAGGGCAAGCTGCCTCTGGTGCACCTGGGCAGCCGCAAGATGAAGGAGCAGGCAAAGCAGACCCTGTGATCACTTTTCTGAGCCCGACCGGGTATTTTTCGCCCGGCCGGGCCGGCCTTTGTCACGCAAGGGCGACCATTTTGCAACAACGCTGAAAGCGAGGGATTAGAGCCTTGAAAACATTTTTGGTTTTGGCCAACGGAACCGTGCTGGAGGGCCAGCAGTTCGGCGCCACCGGCACCCGCGTGGGTGAAGTGGTGTTCAACACCGGCATGGTGGGCTACGAAGAGACCCTGACCGACCCCAGCTATTATGGTCAGATCATCACCCAGAGCTATCCTCTGGTGGGCAACTACGGCATCAACGGCGAGGACGCGGAGTCCGGCCGCATCTGGGCTTTTGGTTATATCGTGCGCGAGCTGTGCGACGCGCCCAGCAACTTCCGCTGCAAGAAGACTCTGGATCAGTACCTGAAGGAGCAGAACATCATCGGCCTGGCGGGCATCGACACCCGCAGCCTGGTGCGCCTGCTGCGTGAGAGCGGCGTCATGAACGGCGCGCTCACCACCGAGTACGCCACCGCCGAGGAGGCCCTGGCGGACGAGGCCCTGATGAAGGCTATCCGGGAGTACAACGTGACCGAGGCCGTGGCCAACGTGACCCGCACCGAGACCACCGTGCTCAACGAGGGCGGCAAGTACCACGTGGCCCTGTTCGACTTCGGCTGCAAGAACAACATCCAGCGCAGCCTGGTCAAGCGGGACTGCAAGGTGAGCGTTGTGCCCGCCACCACCACCGCCAGCCAGCTGAAGGAAATGGGTCTGGACGGCATCATGCTCTCCAACGGCCCCGGCGACCCGGCGGAAAACGTGGAGATCATCGAGAACCTGAAAGAGATCGCAAAAATGGGCCTGCCCATCTTCGGCATCTGCCTGGGCCATCAGCTGATGGCGCTGGCCCAGGGCGCCAAAACCGAAAAGCTGAAGTACGGTCACCGCGGTGTAAACCAGCCGGTCACCGACCTGGCCCACGGCCGCACCTATATCACCAGCCAGAACCACGGCTACGCTGTGGTGGGCGACAGCCTGGACAAATCCCTGGGCGAGGTGAGCCACGTGAACGCCAACGACGGCACCGTGGAGGGCATCCGCTACAACAACATGGACTGCTTCACCGTGCAGTTCCACCCGGAAGCCTGCGGCGGCCCCAAGGATACCGACTACCTGTTTGATGAATTTGTGGACATGATGAAGGGAGGCTGCTGAGCCATGCCAAAGGATACGAGCATTAAAAAAGTTCTGGTGATCGGCTCCGGCCCCATCATCATTGGCCAGGCGGCCGAGTTCGACTACTCCGGCACCCAGGCCTGCCGCGCGCTGAAGGCCGAGGGCATCGAGGTGGTGATGGTGAACTCCAACCCCGCCACCATCATGACCGACCCCAACATCGCCGACCGGGTGTATGTGGAGCCCATGACCCCCGAGGTCATCAAGCGCATCATCCGTAAGGAAAAGCCGGACTCCATCCTGCCCAACCTGGGCGGCCAGACCGGCCTGAACATGGCCATGACCCTGGCCCGGGAAGGCTTTTTGGAGGCTGAGGGCGTGCGTCTGCTGGGCTGCAAGCCCGAGACAATCGACCGGGCCGAGGACCGCCAGCTGTTCAAGGACACCATGGAAAAGCTGGGCGAGCCCTGCATCCCCAGCAAGGTGGTGGAGAACCTGGACGACGCCCTGGCTTTCGCCAAGGAGATCGACTACCCCGTGATCGTGCGCCCCGCCTTCACCATGGGCGGTACCGGCGGCGGCATCTGTGAGGACGAGGCCCAGCTGCGCGAGATCGGCACCAACGGTCTGCGCCTGTCTCCCATCCATCAGGTGCTGATCGAGAAGTGCATCGCCGGCTGGAAAGAGATCGAGTACGAAGTGATGCGGGACGGCAAGGGCAACGTGATCACCGTCTGCAACATGGAGAACTTTGACCCCGTGGGCGTACACACCGGCGACTCCATCGTTGTGGCTCCCAGCCAGACCCTGTCCGATAAGGAATACCAGATGCTGCGTTCTTCCGCGCTGCGCATCATCACCGAGCTGGGCATCGAGGGCGGCTGTAACTGCCAGTTCGCCCTGAAGCCGGACAGCTTTGAATATGCGGTCATCGAGGTAAACCCCCGCGTGAGCCGCTCCTCCGCGCTGGCCTCCAAGGCCACCGGTTACCCCATCGCCAAGGTTGCCACCAAGATCGCCATCGGCTACAGCCTGGACGAGATCACCAACGACATCACCGGCCAGACCTGCGCCTGCTTCGAGCCCGCGCTGGACTACTGCGTGGTCAAGTTCCCCAAGTGGCCCTTCGATAAGTTCGTTTACGCCAAGAAGGACCTGGGCACCCAGATGATGGCCACCGGTGAGGTCATGGCCATCGGTCAAAGCTTCGAGGAGGCTCTGATGAAGGCCGTTCGCTCCATCGAGCTGGGCCTGGACACCATGGACCTGCCCCACCTGGCCGAGTGCAGCGACGAGGAGATCCGTCAGAAGCTGCACGTCTGCGACTCCGACCGCAGCTTCGTGGTGTTCGAGGCCATCAAGCGCGGCTTCAGCTTTGAAGAAATCTACGCCGCCACCAAGATCGACTACTGGTTCCTGTCCAAGCTCGCCAAGCTGGCCGACACCGAGAAGCGTCTGGCCGCCGGTGAGATGAGCATGGAGCTGTACAAGCTGGCCAAGCGCCAGGGCTTCACCGACAAGGCCATCAAGCGCATCAGCGGCTGCACCGAGCTGCCCGCCCGTCTGCGCGCCGGCTTCAAGATGGTAGATACCTGCGCCGCCGAGTTCGCTGCCCGCACTCCCTACTTCTACTCCAGCTTTGACGAGGAGAACGAGGCCGCTCAGTTCATCGCTGACCATCCCACCGACAAGAAAAAGGTGCTGGTATTCGGTTCCGGCCCCATCCGCATCGGCCAGGGCATCGAGTTCGACTACTGCAGCGTACACTGCGTGTGGACTCTGAAGAAGTTCGGCTACGAGGCCGTGATCGCCAACAACAACCCCGAGACCGTTTCCACCGACTTCGACACCGGCGACCGGCTGTACTTTGACCCGCTGGACCCCGAGAGCGTGGAGAACATTCTGGAAACCGAGAAGCCCTGGGCCTGCGTGGTCCAGTTCGGCGGCCAGACCGCCATTAAGCTCACCAAGCACCTGACCGAGCTGGGCGTGAAGCTGCTGGGTACCCCGGCGGACGCCATCGACGAGGCCGAGGACCGTGAGCGCTTCGACGAGCTGCTGGAGCGCTGCGGCATTCCCCGCCCGAAGGGACACACCGTGTTCACCACTGAGCAGGCGCTGGCCGCGGGCAGCGAGCTGGGCTACCCGGTTCTGCTGCGTCCCAGCTATGTGCTGGGCGGCCAGAACATGATCATCGCCTACGGTCCCGAGGATGTGACCGAGTACATGGCCATCATCGCCGAGCACACCGACATGGAGAACCCGGTTCTGGTGGACAAATACCTGATGGGTACCGAGTGTGAGGTGGACGCCATCTGCGACGGCGAGGACTACCTGATCCCCGGCATGATGGAGCACGTGGAGCGCGCCGGCATCCATTCCGGCGACTCTATCAGCGTCTACCCGCCCCGCACCCTGTCCGCCCGCATCAAGCAGATGCTGGTGGAATACACCGGCCGTCTGGCCCGCGAGCTGAAGGTTGTGGGCCTGGTAAACATCCAGTATGTGGTGTACAACAACCAGGTCTACGTTATCGAGGTGAACCCCCGTTCCAGCCGTACCGTGCCCTACATCAGCAAGGTGACCGGCGTTCCCATGGTGGAGCTGGCTGTTCGCTGCATGCTGGGCGAGAAGCTGAAGGATATGGGCTGGGGTACCGGCATCCGCTCCGACGCTCCCTATGTGGCCGTCAAGGTACCCGTGTTCAGCTTTGAGAAGCTGCACGGAGTGGACACCCAGCTGGGACCCGAGATGAAGAGCACCGGCGAGGTGCTGGGCATCGCCCGCAACTTCAGCGACGCACTGCTGAAGGGTCTGGTGGGCGCCGGCTACAAGTTCCAGAAGCCCCGCAGCGGCAGCTGCTGCCTGATCACCGTAAAGAACGCGGACAAGCTGGAGATTCTGGACACCGCCTGGCAGCTGAAGGACATGGGCTACAAGCTCTACGCCACCAGCGGTACCGCCAAGACCCTGAACAGCAACATGATCGCCTGCAACACTGTGCGCCGCATCAGCGACGAGCATCCCAACATTCTGGACCTGCTGGAAAGCGGCCTGGTGGACTACGTGATCTCCACCTCCGATCACGGCCGTGACCCGGATCTGGACAGCGTGAAGATGCGCCGCAAGGCCGTGGAGCTGAGCGTGCCCTGCCTGACCGCCATCGACACCGCCAAGGTGCTGGTGGAGACTCTGCGCAGCGGCGCCACCCTGGACGATGTGGAGCTGATCGACATTTCCACCCTGTAAGCGTAAATCTCTGCTTTTTCAAACGCCGCTGGCTTTGCCTGCGGCGTTTTCTTTATGCATTTTGCTGACAGAATCTGTTCGAACCGGTATAATAAAAGAAAACAAAAACCGGCGCGCCCCCGACGAGGCAAGTGCCGGAACAGGAGGCGGGGTCATGAAGCGAAACGCACCGGAAAATGCCTGGAACGCCCAGACGCCGGAACAAGAGCCCTGGAACGAGCCGGACTACACGCCGGACCAGCTGCCGGAGCGGCGGAGCGGGGGTTCGGCCAGACTGCTGCCGCTGGCCGTCTGCGCCGTGCTGCTGGTGGTACTGCTGGTGGAGGGAGCATTTTTCTGGCTGAAAGGCCGCCAGCTGGCATGGCAGAACGCGGTCTATGTGCCGGACGCTCAGCAGAGCATGTACCAGGCGGATGAGAGCTTTGCCTTCGGCCCGTATCAGCGAGCCGTGAAGGTGAGCGGTCAGGGCGAAGACCTGGGCCGGATCACCGGCATCGCCCAAGGCGAAAAAGTCGTACGTGCGGCGGTGAGCCTGGGTGTTATGAACGATGCCGCCTGGGACTGCGACGGGGCGTTTTATCTGCAATGCGACGGCGTGTATTACCGCAATCTGGGCGGTTATGAGCTGGAAGAGGAACACCCGGAATGGGCCATGCGGGCGCTGGAGGGCTTTGAGCTGTGCGGTCCTGGAATGGAGGAGGGCTGGGTGTACTTCCTGGTGCCGGAATCCGTGAGCGAGGGAACTCTCTGGCTGCACTGGCTGGAAAAGAACGACGATTACGATACCGAAAGCGTGCAGACGGCGGGCGTGGCCGTGCAGTTTGACCAGGAGGTGACCGGCAATGATTGAGGATACCCGCAAAGGAATGGGCCTTTGGGTGCTGGCCGGTCTGCTGGTGCTGGCAATCCTGGGCACAGGCATCTGGGGTGCGATGCGGCTGAGCGCACTGAGCGTCGCACCCGGCTGGTATGCCTCCATGGATGGCGCGCAGATCGAGCCGGTACAGCCGGAAGGCGCAGAGGAGGGGCATGATTATTACCGACTGCGCTTTGTGCTCACCAACAACAGCGACCAGGACATCTATGTGGCAGGATGGAACCTGGGCGTGCGCCCGGCGAAGGGCTACGAGTACGCAGTGGATGTGTGGCATCCCTGGGACGAGAGCATCACCCTGGAAAAAGAGCCCTGCGTGCCGGTGGGCTGCATCGGTGATGTGGAGCTGATTTTAGAGGTGGACCCGGAGGAATTGGAGACCAAAACCCTTCGCGTTGCCCTGGACCCCTATGGGGAAACGCCCCTGGAATTGGGGGAAGTGGAGCTGCCCTGAACCGTGCGCGAAATCTTTTAGAAACGTTCATATATTCTTCATATCGGGAATGTATCCTAGAATAGTAGACTTGAACCGATACCACTTGAAAAAGGCGGAGTGAATATGAAAACAACAGGACCCAAAAACCCCAAAAAGGCGCTGATCTATTACTACGTGGCCGCGGTGGTGATCCTGCTTTTGCTCAATGCGCTGGTGTTCCCCAACATCATGCGCGGTTCGATGACCGAGGTGAGCTACAACCGCTTCGTCACCGACCTGGAAGAGGGCAAGGTAAGTGTGGTGCAGGAGGATGCGTCCAACGGTACCATCACCTACCAGGCACTGGACGAAAACGGCAAGGAGCGGATCTATCAGACCGCGTGGGTCAATGACCCGGACCGGGTGGAGCGGCTGCTGGAAGCCAAGAACCCGGAAGGCGGCGAGGTGGAATACGGCGGCGTGATCCGCACCAAGACCTCGCCCATCATGAATCTATTGTTCAGCGTGGTGCTGCAGGTGCTGTTCATGGTGCTGCTGGGCCAGCTGCTCATGCGCTTTATGATGAAGCGGATGGGCGGACCCAATGCCATGAGCTTTGGCAAATCCAACGCGAAAGTGTATGTGGAGGCCCAGACCGGCAAGACCTTCGCGGATGTGGCCGGCCAGGATGAGGCCAAGGAAGCCCTGGCCGAGATCGTGGACTTTCTGCATAACCCCAGCAAGTACAACAGCATCGGCGCTACCCTGCCCAAGGGCGCGCTGCTGGTGGGCCCTCCGGGTACCGGTAAGACCCTGCTGGCCAAGGCCGTCGCCGGTGAGGCGGGCGTGCCCTTCTTCAGCATCGCCGGTTCCGAATTCGTGGAGATGTTCGTGGGCATGGGCGCGGCCCGTGTGCGCGACCTGTTCAAGCAGGCAGCGGAGAAGGCCCCCTGCATCGTGTTCATCGACGAGATCGATACCATCGGCAAGAGCCGTGACAACGCGGCCGGCATCAGCGGCGGCAACGACGAGCGGGAGCAGACCCTGAACCAGCTGCTCACCGAGATGGACGGCTTCGACGGCAGCAAGGGCGTTATCATTCTGGCGGCCACCAACCGGCCCGAGACCCTGGACAAAGCTCTGCTGCGCCCCGGCCGGTTCGACCGGCGCATCCCGGTGGAGCTGCCGGACCTGGAAGGCCGTGCGGCCATCCTGAAGGTACACGCCAAAAAGGTTATGGTGGACGAGAACGTAGACTTCATGGCCATTGCCCGGGCCACCAGCGGCGCTTCCGGCGCCGAGCTGGCCAATATGGTGAACGAGGCCGCGCTGCGGGCGGTGAAGCAGAATCGCCGCATCGTGAACCAGAGCGACCTGATGGAGGCGGTGGAGACCGTGATCGCGGGCTACCAGCGCAAGAACAAGGTGCTCAACCCCAAGGAAAAGCGGATTGTGGCCTACCACGAGATCGGCCATGCCCTTGTGGCGGCCAAGCAGACCAACAGCGCCCCGGTGGCTAAAATCACCATCGTGCCCCGCACCTCCGGCGCGCTGGGCTATACCCTGCAGGTGCCCGAGGAGGAGACCAACTTGCTGAGCAGAGAAGAGGCCTTCAATAAGATCGCCACCTTCACCGGCGGCCGTGCCGCCGAGGAGCTGATCTTCGGCAGCTACACCAGCGGGGCCTCCAACGACATCGAGCAGGCCACCCGGCTGGCCCGGAACATGGTCACCCGGCTGGGTATGAGCAAGGAATTCGACATGATGGCTCTGGCCACCGTGAACAGCCAGTATCTGGGCGGCGACGCCTCGCTGGCCTGCAGTGAGGGCACCGCGGAGAAGATCGACCAGGAGGTCCTGGAGCTGATCAAATCCGCCCATGCCAAGGCCATGGAGATCCTGAAGGACAATGTGGACAAGCTGCACGAGCTGGCCGCTTTCCTGATGGAGCGGGAGACCATCACCGGCGAGGAGTTTATGGAAATTCTGAACCGGCAGCCCGAACCCCACGCATAATAAAAGCAAAGCCGCAGTCACCGTTGGTGACTGCGGCTTTTTGCTGCCGGGGCGGCAGGCGGAGAGCTATTCCGTTTCCGCCCCGGGCATGCTATAATAATTATGTATACACAAAAAATAAAGCCCCCGCGGCCGGTGGTGCGCGCCTGCGCACGGGACCGGGCGGGAATATACGAAACGGAGAAAACAAACTATGTTATACAGCGAGCTGAAATGCAGCCCCGAAATTTTGCAGGCCGTGGAGCGGATGGGCTTCACCGAGATGACCGAGGTGCAGGAGAAGGCCATTCCGGTGATGATGGCCGGTAAAGATGTAATCGCCAAGGCTCCCACAGGCACCGGCAAGACCTGCGCCTTCGGTATTCCCATCATCGAGCGGATCAACCCCGAAAGCAACAAGCCCCAGGCAGTGATCCTGGCCCCCACCCGTGAGCTGGCCCAGCAGATCGCTGAGGAGCTGACCGAGCTGGCCCACTTCCTGCCCAAGGTGCGCATCGTCTGCGTGTACGGCGGCGCCAACATCCAGCGCCAGGCCGAGAAGCTGAAGAAGGGCTGTCAGATCGTGGTGGCCACCCCGGGCCGCCTGATGGACCACATGCACCACAAGAACATCGACGTGAGCGCCGTGACCAGCATCGTGTTGGATGAGGCCGACGAGATGTTGAACATGGGCTTCTACAAGGACGTGCGCCGGATCATTGATTCCATGAAGGCGCGCAAGAGCCTATGCATGTTCAGCGCCACCATCAGCCGTGAGGTGATGGACATCGGCTGGCTTTACCAGCGAGACGCCGAGGAGATCAGCGTGCAGCCGGTGCTGGAAAGCCAGCCCAAGATCCACCAGTACAAGCTGCTGACCACCGGCCGCAACAAGCTGGCGGACCTGGCCCAGATCATCATCTCCGGCGAGTACAAGCGGGTGATGGTGTTCTGCAACACCAAGTTCACCACCGCCATCCTGACCAACCAGCTGGCCCGGCTGAACTTTGTGGTGGACTGCCTGCACGGCGATCTTTCCCAGAGCGACCGGAACAAGATCATGGCCAGCTTCCGTGAGGGCAACATCGCCGTTCTGGTGGCCACCGACGTGGCTGCCCGTGGCATCGACGTGGACGACGTGGACGCGGTGGTCAACTACGACGTGCCCGGCGCCAATGAGCACTACACCCACCGCATCGGCCGTACCGGCCGCGCCAAGCGGGAGGGTGTGTCCTACCTGATGTACACCGCCGAGGAGACCAAGCGGGTGGACGAGCTGCTGCGGCTGACCCGCAACGAGGCCATCCCGGTGCACTGGAACGAGGACCACACCGCCCTCATCGAGGAAAAGGTGGAAAAGGTGGATAAGTTCCAGATCCGCAGCTACTTTTAAACAATCTTCGGGCGAGTTTGTGGAAAACCTGCCCGGATAAAAAAGAAAGCGCATCCCAAACGGGATGCGCTTTTTGTTTGCGTGATAGAGGTTACAGGCCCAGCTGCAGCAGCATCTTCTGCAGGCTCTCGCAGCAGGCGGCCAGCTGATCCTGCTCTTCCGGCAGCAGGGATACCTCAAGTATCCGCTCGCGGCCGTTCGCGCCGATCACGCAGGGCACGCTCATGGCTACCTGCTCCAGGTCGTACTCGCCCTGCAGCACGCAGCTCACCGGCAGCACGCAGCGCTCGTTCAGCACGATGGCGCGCACCAGACGGGCCACGCTCTGGGCAATGCCGCTGGAGGTGAAGCCCTTCAGCTTCAGCACCCGCAGGCCGGCGGCCTTGGTGTCCGCCAGGATTTTTTCCTTGTCCAGGGCAGAGCTCAGGCCGAAAGCACGGGGCAGCTCGTCCACCGGGATACCGGCCACGTTCACCATGCTCCAGGGGATGAAGGCGCTCTCGCCGTGCTCGCCCAGCAGGTAGCCGTGCACGTTCTTGGAGTCCACGTCGCACTGGGCGGCGATAAGCTGGCGCATGCGGGCGGTGTCCAGCAGGGTGCCGGTGCCGAAGATCTTGTCGGCGGGGTAGTTGTATTTGGTCTGGGCGAAGTAGGTGACCAGGTCCACCGGATTGGTGACCACGATCAGGATGGCGCTGCGGGTGTAGCGGGTGATCTCGGTCATCACCGCGTCCATCACGGCGATGTTCTTCTCCGCCAGCACACGACGGTCGTTCTCACCGGCCTGGATGCTGGGCCCGGCGGTCATCACGATGATGGAGGCGTCCGCGCAGTCGGCGTAGCTGCCCACCCGGATGGTGGTGTTGGTGGAGTAGGCGAAGGAGGTGGTGTGCAGAGCGTCCAGCACCTCGCCCAGGGCCTTGTCCTCGTTGGCGTCGATCACCACGATCTCGCTGACCACACTCTGGGCCAGGATGGCGTTCAGGGTGGCGCTGCCCACCATACCGGCGCCGATCAGAACCAGCTTGCCTTCTTTCATACGCATAAGGGATTCCTCCTAACATAATCTCATGAAACCTGCGCAAAAAGCGCAGAAAAAAACCAGGGTGCGGGCCGTGAGGCTTCCAAGACACCCTGGTTTTTATTATGAATCAGAACCGCTGCCTTTGTCAATCTGCATAAAACAGGAAAAAGATTTTTGGCAGACCGGCCAAAGCGCTGGCTGAGGCAGCGGTACCTCGGTCAGTCAGAGGGAGAGTCGGAATCCTCCGGTTCAGTGGTGTCGCCGGGCGCATTCAGGAAGGCATCCATCCATTCCTGTGCCTCCTGCTGCTGGCTGCGCTCCACATACAGGTCATACCCCAGCAGGGAGGTGCCCAGATAGGTGCTGGAAGCCTTTCCTAGCGTGCCGGATTCCCGCAGATAGCTGGGGATGCCGTTGTCTTCCAAAAGTTCGGCCAGCATCCCAGCCAGTGCATAATCCGGCAGATTGACCAGATGGACCGGGTCCTGGGGCATATGGTGACCGGGTCGGTCCTTGAGAGAAAAATTCCATTCCGCGCGGGGCATCGGTTCCAGGGGGCCGCCGCACTGGGGGCATAACGAAGAGCAGTCCGGTACGCTGCAACGGCAGCGAGAACACCAGAGCATACAGACACTTCCTTTCCGGAGAAACACTTTTTCTTTATTATAGCATGCGGCCGCACACCGTGCATACAAATGAAACGGCCCGTTCCCCTGAAAGGAACGGGCCGTTTGGAATTATTGAGCGTTTGGCAGATTACATGCTCTCGGGTACGGTGACCTTGAACATGGTCAGCACGTTGGCGATGACCTGCTTCACCGCCAGGCACAGGGCCAGACGGGCCTGACGGGCAGCGGGCTCCGCGTCCTTGATGCGGCAGGCGTTGTAGAACTTGTGGAAGGAACCGGCCAGGTCGATCACGTAGCGGGTGATGCGGGCGGGCTCGTAGTTCTTGGCGCTGGTCACGATCTCGGCGGGGAAGGCGCTCACGGCACGGATCAGCTCCAGCTCGGCGGGCTCGGTGAACTGGTAACCGGCCCAGGCGGTGTGACCCTCGTAGGAGATGCCCTCGCTGGCCAGCTTCTTCACGATGGAGCAGATGCGGGCGTGGGCGTACTGCACGTAGTATACCGGGTTTTCGCTGTCCTCCTTCACTGCCAGATCCAGGTCGAAGTCCATCTGGCTGCCTGCCTCACGCAGGTTGAAGAAGAAGCGGGCGGAATCGATGGGCACCTCGTCCAGCAGGTCGGTCAGGGTGATGGCCTTGCCGGTCCGCTTGCTCATGCGCACCTGCTGGCCGTCCTTCACCAGCTTGACCAGCTGCATCAGGATCACGTCCAGGTCCTCGCCGTTCAGGCCCACGGCGTCCATGGCGCCCTTCATGCGGGCCACGTGGCCGTGATGGTCGGCACCCCAGATGTCGATGGCCTTGTCGAAGCCGCGCACGGCCAGCTTGTTGTAGTGGTAGGCGATGTCCGCCGCGAAGTAGGTGGGGATGCCGTTGGCACGCACCAGCACCTCGTCCTTGGCCTCGTCCTCGTCCTTGCGCTTGTTGGCCGCGCCGTACTTCTCGCTGTACTGGGCGCTCTTGTACATGATGGCGCCGTCCTCAGCCTTGTAGCAGGCGCCGGTGGCCAGCAGCTTGTCGATCACGGCCTGCACCGCGCCGGAGTCGTGCAGGGTGCTCTCGCGGAACCACACGTCGTAGGTGATGCGGTACTTGGCCAGGTCACGCTCCAGACCGGCCACGTTCTTGGGCAGGCCGTAGTTGATCAGAGCCTGCTTGCGGGTCTCCTCGTCGGCGTCCACGTACTTGTCGCCCTCGATGGCGGCGAACTCGGTGGCCAGAACCTTGATGTCCTCGCCCTGGTAGCCGTCCTCGGGGAAGGGAACAGCGTCCTCGCCCTTGAAGTGCTGCAGGTAGCGGGCGGACAGGCTCTTGCCGAACTTCTGGATCTGGTTGCCTGCGTCGTTCACGTAGAACTCACGGGTCACGTCGTAACCGGCCCAGTCCATCACAGCGGCCAGACAGTCGCCCAGCGCGCCGCCGCGGGCGTTGCCCAGGTGCATGGGGCCGGTGGGGTTGGCGGAAACGAACTCCACGTTGATCTTCTTGCCCTCGCCGAAATCGGTGCGGCCGTACTGCTCGTTCAGGGTGGCGCCGTAGACCACGCTGGAGAACCAGCCCGGAGCCAGGAACAGGTTGATGAAGCCGGGGCCGGCCACCTCCACCTTGGAGAAAATGCTGCCCTCCAGGCTGGGCAGATGGGCCAGAATGGCGTCGGCGATCTGGCGGGGAGCCTTCTTGAAAACGCGGGCACCGGCCATGGCCAGATTGCTGGCCACGTCGCCGTTCTTCACGTCGCCGGGAATCTCCACGATGAAGTCGGGCAGCTCGGTCTGGGGCAGCTCACCGGCGGCCATGGCAGCCCGAGCGGCCTGGGTCAGCAGGGCGCGGGCCTCGTCCAGCGCATTCTTGCGGGGATTGTAGTTCTTGTAGGTTTCCTTCATCTCGGCCAGCATGGCCTCGTGTTCCGTATTGGTCATAGTGATCGGTAATTCCTTTCCTTTTAAACTTGAAGGCGCGCGCCGCGCCGGGAAAAGCAAATCAAAGGGGCGTGCGCTCGGCCCGCTTCACGGTGATGGTCACCAGATTGCGGCTGAGCACGGTGTCCTGGTCGGCGTCCAGCGTGTAGCTGAACTTTATCTGGCCGCCCTCGTCGGACAGCTGGCTTTCGATCTCGTCGGCGGCCACGCCCAGGGTCATGGAGCCGTAGCCGGTCTCGTAGTGGCACAGATGGCGGGTGCCCTTTTCAATGACCAGCTGGCTGGCGGCAGGGCCGAAGCGCAGCATGGACACCTTCTGGGCGTCCTCGGCCACCTTCACGGTGGTGGTGCATCCGGCATAGCCGGTGGTCTCGCTCTCCTTGTAGGTGATGAAGAAGCTGCCGCCCCGGTGCACAAAGCTGCCGCGGGTCATCAGCTCCACCGAATCGGTCTCACCGGCCTGTTCCATCCGGCCGTCGATGCGGATGAGAAAATCCTCGTTCATAAACTGGCGGGGACCTCCTTTTGGGTTCAGTATTGCTCAATGGCGATCTGGCTGGCTGTGCCCTCCCCCTGGGGGCCGATGAACAGCCGGACCGCCGCGGAAAAGCTCTCCGGGGAATCGCTCATGAAATAGCGGGTTTCGCCCGTTGCGGAGCCGTCGTCCAGAAGGTCCAGCCGGGTGAGCATATCCCGGGCCTTGAGGGCGGCCTCCCGGCCGGAGTCGATCAGAGTCACGTCCGGGCCCATCACCTGCGCGATGATGTGAGCGATCAGGGGATAGTGGGTGCAGCCCAGGATCAGGGTGTCCACCCCTTTGGCGCGGATCTCGTCCAGATATTCGTGGGCGATGGCGGTGGTGATGGGGTCATTGGGCTCCACATAACCGTTCTCCACCAGCGGCACGAACATGGGGCAGCTTTTGGTGAAGACCTCGGCGCCGGGCAGGATGCTTCGGATGCGGTTCTCATAGCTGCGGCTGCGGATGGTGGCCGGGGTGGCGATTACACCGATGCGGCCGTTCTTGGTGGCCGCCGCCGCTGCGGATACCGCCGCGCCCACCACGCCCACATAGGGCACCGGCAAGGCTTCGGTGTAGGACTTGGGCAGCGTGCTGCTCACGGTGCCGCAGGCGGCCAGCAGGAATTTCACGTCCTGGCTGAGCAAAAAGCGGATGTCCTGCTCGGCGTACTGGCGAATGGTTTCCGGGCTGCGGCTGCCGTAGGGCACCCGGCCGGTATCGCCGAAGTAGACGATGTCCTCCCCGGGCAGGATGGCCTGCAGCTGGCGTACCGCCGTGAGACCGCCCATGCCGGAATCGAACACGCCGATGGGCCGCTTATCCATGGCGGACCCCCGCGCGCTGCAGCGCAAGGCCGATCAGTTCATCCAGCAGCTGGTCGATGGGCTTGCCCGCCGCTTCCATCAGCTTGGGATACATGCTGATGGAGGTGAAGCCGGGCAGGGTGTTGATCTCGTTGAGCAGGATGGTGTCGCCGTTTTCCACGAAGAAGTCCACCCGGGCCAAGCCCTCGCAGCCCAGAGCCCGGTAGGCCTTTTCCGCCTGGGCCTTCACCTTGTCCAGCACCTCCTCGCTCAGGTGAGCGGGGATCACGGTGCGGCTGGTGCCCAGCACGTATTTGTCCTCGTAGGTGTAGAAGGCCTCGCTGGCCAGGATCTCGCCGGGGCGGGTGGAAACGCAGACCTCGTTGCCGATCACCGCGCACTCCACCTCCTGGCCCTGCACAAAGCGCTCAAAGACCACCTTGCTGTCCTCGGCCAGGGCCACCTGGATGGCCTTTTCCAGCTCGGCCTTGTCGGCCGCTTTGCTGATGCCCACGCTGCTGCCCGCGTTGGCGGGCTTCACGAAGATGGGGTAGTGGAGCTTTGCTGCCAGGCGGGCCTCCAGGGCCTCAAAGTCGGCGCAATCGTAGCGGCTGGCCCAGTCCCAGGCGCAGCGGTCGATGCCCGCCGCGTCCATCAGGGTGTTGGCCACTGCTTTGTCCATGCAGACGGCGCTTGCCAGCACGCCGCAGCCCACATAGGGGATACCGGCCAGCTCCAGCAGGCCCTGGATGGTGCCGTCCTCACCGTTCTTGCCGTGCAGAGCGGGGATGACCACATCCATGGGAAGCACCGCCCAGGTGCCGTCATGACGGCAGAGCACCAGGCCGTGGTCCGAGCGGTCCGGGCTGATCATGCAGGGCACGCAGGAGGGGTCCTGCTCCCAGCTGCCGTCCGCCATTTTCTCAATGGGGCCGGAGTAGTACAGCCAGCGGCCATCCTTGGTGATGCCCACGGTGTAAAGATGGTACGAGGAGGGCTTGAGCGCCCGGGCGATGGTACTGGCCGAAACGCGGCTCACCTCGTGCTCGCTGGAAACGCCGCCAAACAGCAGCGCGACATTCAGTTTGTTCATAGCTGCAAAGACCTTTCTCTCCAAGGAAATAAACACAAATTGATCCAACATTGACCCAGTCGAAGAGACCGGTCAAGGGCGGTTGCACATAAGTACTCTAATAATACCATAAAAATGCCTGGCAGGCTATGGGCAAAAGGTAAAAGCCTTGGCGGCAGGCCGCGAAAAAATCTGTGGGATTGGTCTTGACGGCCCCGGCGGGATGTGCTATGATGATTACACCTCATTTTGCAGGCTTATTTTTTTGTGCCTTTTTTCAGGGTACGGCCTGCAAGCACGAGGGAGGCTAAACAAACCGTTAAATGGAGGTGCCGAAGACAAATGAGAGTGAAAATCACCCTGGCCTGCACTGAGTGCAAACAGCGCAACTACAACACCATGAAGAACAAGAAGAACAGCCCTGACCGGCTCGAGATGAAGAAGTATTGCCGTTTCTGCAAGAAGCATACTGTCCATCGCGAGACCAAGTAAGAAAGGCGGGAACATCCATGGCTGAAAATACTGCCAAGAAGCCCGGTTTTTTTGCAAAGGTCAAAAATTGGTTCAAAGGGATCGGGAAGTTCTTCCGCGACACCAAGAGCGAACTGAAAAAGGTGGTTTGGCCCTCTAAGAGCCAGATCATCAACAACAGCATCGTGGTGCTGGTGGTAATGATCATTTCCGCCATCGTCATCCTGCTGCTTGACCTGCTGTTCGGCGAGGTCATGCATCTGGTGCTGCAGGCCGCTGCAAGCTTGTAAGCGGCTGCATCCTGAAAAGCGGAAGGGAGTAAACGTATGGCAGAACAGGCAATGTGGTATGTTGTGCATACCTATTCCGGTTATGAAAACAAAGTGGCACAGAACCTTGAGACCATCGTGGCCAACCGCCGCCTGCAGGATCTGATCCATGAAGTGAAGGTTCCCGTTATGATGGAACCCGAAATCAAGGACGGCAAGGAGCGCATGGTCGAGCGCAAAATCTTCCCCGGCTATGTGCTAGTGAAGATGGTCATGACCGACGAAAGCTGGTACATCGTACGCAACTGCCGCGGTGTGACTGGTTTCGTGGGCCCCTCGTCCAAGCCGGTGCCTCTGTCTCAGGCAGAGGTGGACAAGCTGGGCGTGGAGACCGTGGCCGAGCCTACTGTAGACTACGAAGTGGGCGACAATGTGGAGATCAACGCTGGTCCTCTGGAGGGCTTCGTGGGTCTCGTGGAAGAGATCGACATGGAGCATCGCAAGGTGCGCGTGAAGGTCTCGATGTTCGGGCGCGAAACGCCCGCAGAACTGGAGCTGGATCAGGTCAAACCCCTGTGACAGCAAAAACCCTTATGGTAAGAGCCGCTATATGCGGTTTTTATAGGGCGCTGGCGGTTGCCGGTGCCCGTGGGAGGGCCGGATAAGCCCGGCCCGCTAGCTTACCACAAATTTTGGAGGTGCATTTAAAATGGCGCAAAAAGTAACTGGCTATATTAAGCTGCAGATCCCCGCCGGCAAAGCGACTCCGGCTCCCCCTGTTGGTCCCGCTCTGGGCCAGCACGGCGTGAACATCATGGCGTTCACCAAGGAATTCAACGAGCGTACCCAGAAGGATATCGGCTACGTGATCCCCGTTGTGATCACCGTTTACGCTGACCGTTCCTTCAGCTTCATCACCAAAACTCCTCCGGCCCCCGTGCTGATCAAGAAGGCCTGCGGCATCGAGAGCGGTTCCGGCGTTCCCAACAAGACCAAGGTGGCCACCATCACCAAGGCTCAGCTGGAAGAGATCGCCAAGACCAAGATGCCCGACCTGAATGCTGCCAACCTGGAAACTGCTGTCAGCATGATCGCCGGCACCTGCCGCAGCATGGGTGTTACCGTAACCGAGTAATCACCCCGCTGGATTCGTGGGAGGAACTTAAATCCGATAGACCACACAGGAGGAAAAAGTAATGAAACATGGTAAACACTATGTCGACAGCGCCAAGCTGATCGACCGCTCTAAGCTGTATGAGGCCGACGAGGCTCTGGCTCTGTGCTGCCAGACCGCTAAGGCCAAGTTCGACGAGACCGTTGAGCTGCACGTCCGCCTGGGCGTTGACAGCCGCCACGCTGACCAGCAGGTTCGCGGCGCTGTTGTGCTGCCTCACGGTACCGGCCGCGACGTTCGCGTTATCGCCATCTGCAAAGGCGATGCCGCTAAGGCCGCTGAGGAAGCCGGCGCGATGATGGTTGGCGACGCCGACCTGATCGCCAAGATCCAGAACGAAGGCTTCGTTGACTTCGACGTTCTGGTCACCACCCCCGACATGATGGGCCAGGTTGGCCGTCTGGGTAAGGTTCTGGGCCCCCGTGGTCTGATGCCCAACCCCAAGGCCGGCACCGTTACTCCCGACATCGGCCGCGCTGTTACCGAAGCTAAGGCCGGTAAGATCGAGTACCGTCTGGACAAGCAGAACATCATCCACGTGCCCGTGGGCAAGGCCAGCTTCGGCGCTGAGAAGCTGGGCGAGAACCTGCGCACCGTGATGGACGCCATCGTGAAGGCGAAGCCCGCCGCTGCGAAGGGCCAGTACATCAAGAGCGTCACCGTGGCTACCACCATGGGCCCTGGCATCAAGATGAACGGCGCCAAGTTCGGCGGCTAATCACAGCCTGCCGGCTGCGAGTAAGCAGTCCGCTGCCCCGCGCAAACCGCGGGGCGGCTTTTTTGCGAAAAAATCGCAAAAAGCACTTGACAAACCCGCGCGCTTTGCGGTATACTATTCATGCTGTTTTTAAGACAGCAGGTGCTCATGTGATATAAGGAGCATAAGAGGCTATCCCGCCCGCCTGCCGAGAAGCCGCGTAAATTTGCCTTGTGTATGTTTATGCCCCTTTCTCGGCCAAGCTGGGAAAGGGGCTTTTTGTGCGAAGTAGAAGTTACGAAGGTTTGAAACGAGGTGAATCGAAATGCCCAGTGCAAAAATTCTGAGCGAGAAGCAGGCTTATGTTGCCGCTCTGAAGGAGAAGATCGCCGCTTCCGTTGCTGGTGTGGTCGTTGACTACAAAGGCATCAACGTGGCCGATGATACCAAGCTGCGTAAGGAGCTGCGTGAGGCTGGCGTTGAGTATGCGGTTGTGAAGAACACCATGCTGCGTCTGGCCCTGAAGGATACCGAGCTGGAGGCTATGAGCGAAGTGCTGGAAGGCACCACCGCCATCGCCATCGCCCACGAGGACCCCATGGCTGCTGCCCGCATCCTGTGCAAGTACGCCGAGGCTTCCAAGGGCGCTTACAGCGTGAAGATCGGTTACATGGAAGGCGCTGTTATGCCCAAGGAAGAGGTTGAGGCCATCGCTAAGCTGCCCAACCGCGAAGGCATGCTGTCCATGTTCGCCGGCGCTCTCACCAGCACCCTCAGCGGTCTGGCTGTTGCTATGCAGGCCTACGCCGACAAGTGCGAGGAAGAGCCCGCTGCGTAAGTTACGCAAATCCCCGTCCGTGCGGTGCGCATAAACGCTGCCGCTGAACGAAATTATTTTGAAATTAAGTACATTGGAGGTATATGACAATGGCTTCTGAGAAAATCACCAAAATCATTGACGCTGTTAAAGAGCTGACCGTTCTGGAGCTGAAGGAACTGATCGACACCTACTGCGAAGAGTTCGGCGTTTCCGCCGTGGCTGCTGCTGCTCCCGCTGCTGCTGGTGCTGCTGCTCCCGCTGCTGAGGAGAAGACCGAGTTCGACGTTGTGCTGGCTGAGGTTGGCGCCAACAAGATGGCCGTTATCAAGGCTGTTAAGGAAGCTACCGGTCTGGGCCTGAAGGAGGCCAAGGAGCTGGTTGACAACGCTCCCAAGACCCTGAAGGAAGCTGCTTCCAAGGCTGACGCCGAGGAAATGAAGAAGAAGCTGGAAGAAGCCGGCGCCAAGATCGAGCTGAAGTAAGTTCTGCTTTTTGCCTGATTGAGCATCTGCAAGGCCGCCGCCCGTTTGGGCGGCGGCTTTTGTTAACTAGAAAACCACAAGCTATGCTTGTGGACGAGAAGAGCACGAGCGTTGAAA
>NHCFR00700__coassemble_984_pt1 | contig 42363 bp, 41 predicted proteins | sample NHCFR00700__metabat2_high_PE_065 | metagenome-assembled genome bin NHCFR00700
CGGGAACAGGAGGTAGAAATCTTCTACCGCTTTATCGGCAAAATTGATTGAATGACACCAATATCTTTAACTATGTGATACCGGCACCTCCTACCCGGACATCACCCTGCTCTGCCCGCTGGCCCGGGCGCTGGGCACCAGCGTGGACGCGCTGCTGCAATTTGAGGAAACGTTGAGCGATGAGGAGGTGGTGCGGCAGGTAAACCAGCTGCTGGAAACCGCCATGCGCCAGCAGCCGGACGGCTGGCAGGCCGCCGAGCGGCAACTGGAGGAGCTACTGCATCAGTACCCCAGCTGCACCGCCCTGCAGTACAACGCGGTGGCCAGCTACGACGCGCTGACCATGTTCTTCCCCGCGGCGGGCGAGGAGGTGCGCACCCGCTGGCGGGCCCGCAAGCGCCAGTTGCTGGAGCAGGTGCGCGAAAGTGGAAACGCCGCCTACTGGCAGACTGCCACCATCGGGCTGGCGGTGCTGGAGCTCACGGACGGCGACGCGGAAACCGGCGCGGCGCTGCTGCGCCAGCTGCCCGAGCGGGTGGGCGACCCCACAGGGGCCTGGGCCCAGTATTACCTGAAAACCGGCCAGCCCGGCAAGGCGCTGGAAACCATCCAGAAGCAGCTGTACAAGCTGATCAGTCAGGCCCAGAGCCTGCTGGCCACGATGATGGACCCGAAGCTTCTGCCGGAGCCGCAGCGGCAGCGGGCGGTGTGCGAGGCCTACGGGGCGTTGGCCCGGGCCTTCGATTTCCCGGATATGAGCGCGGGCCTTAAAATGGAGCTGTGCCTGCGGGAAGGAGGGCTGGACGAAGCCGTCGCCTGCTTTGCGAAGTATGTGGAGGTGCTCACCGGCCCGCCCGCCTTCCCCCGGGCGGACATCTTCGCCCCGGGTGTGACCGCCAAGCACCCGGAAAGCGCCCAGGCCAGCAGACGGGAGCTGCGCCGCCTGCTGCTGGATGAGATTCGGCAGGACGAAAAATACCGCTCCCTAATGGAGCACCCGGTGTTCGCCGCCGCCCTCGTCCGGCTGGAGGCGAGCCTCTGAATTTTTCTCCCACTGCACACAAAACCGCCCCGGCAGCCGAATTCCTCGGCCGCCGGGGCGGTTCTTTTCTTACTCGTTTCTCATCCCGCTCAGGCCAGCTTGGCTTCCAGGTTGGCGCGGATCGCGCGGATGAATTCCAGGCTGTTCACGGGCTTGGTTTCCACGCCCTCGGCCAGGCCGCACAGGTCCTTGGTCATCACGCCGCTGGCCAGGGTGTCCAGGCAGGCGGCTTCCAGGGTCTTGGCGAACTTCACCAGGGCCTCGTTGCCGTCCAGCTCGCCCCGCTTTGCCAGCGCGCCGGTCCAGGCGAAGATGGTGGCCATGGGGTTGGTGGAGGTGCTCTCGCCCTTCAGGTAGCGGTAGTAGTGGCGGGTCACGGTGCCGTGGGCGGCCTCGTACTCGTAGTTGCCGTCCGGGCTGACCAGCACGCTGGTCATCATGGCCAGGCTGCCGAAGGCGGTGGAGACCATGTCGCTCATCACGTCGCCGTCGTAGTTCTTGCAGGCCCAGATGAAGCCGCCCTCGCTGCGCACCACGCGGGCAACCGCGTCGTCGATCAGGGTGTAGAAGTATTCGATGCCCGCGGCCTTGAACCTCTCTTTATACTCCTTCTCGTAGATCTCGGCAAAGATGTCCTTGAAGGTGTGGTCGTATTTCTTGCTGATGGTATCCTTGGTGGAGAACCACAGGTCCTGTTTGGTGGACAGCGCGTAGTTGAAGCAGCTGCGGGCAAAGCTCTCGATGGAGGTATCCTTGTTGTAGGTGCCCTGCAGCACACCTGCGCACTCGAAATCATAGATGGTCTGGCGCATTTCCTGACCGTCCGCGCCGGTGAACACCAGCTCGGCCTTGCCCGGGCCGGGGATGCGGAACTCGGTGCCCTTGTACACGTCGCCGTAGGCATGACGGGCGATGGTGATGGGCTTTTTCCAGGTCTTGACCACCGGCTTGATGCAGTCCAGCAGGATGGGCGCACGGAACACGGTGCCGTCCAGCACGGCGCGGATGGTGCCGTTGGGGCTCTTCCACATCTCGTGCAGGTCATACTCGGTCATGCGCTGGGCATTGGGGGTGATGGTGGCGCACTTGACCGACACGCCGTACTTCTTGTTGGCCAGCGCCGCGTCTATGGTCACCTGGTCGCCGGTGGCGTCCCGGTTGGGCAGGCCCAGGTCATAGTATTCGGTGTTCAGCTCCACAAAGGGGCACAGCAGCTCCTCCTTGATCCACTGCCACAGCACGCGGGTCATCTCGTCGCCGTCCATCTCCACCAGGGGGGTGGTCATCTTGATCTTTTCCATCGGCTTGTCCTCTCTTTCTCTCTAATCGGGGCGAACAGGCCGCGTTACGCGCCCAGCTCCCGCAGTACCTTGTCCATGATCTCCACGCCCTGGGCGATCTGCGCCTTGGTGGGGGTGGAGAAGTTCAGCCGCACGCTGCGGCAATCGGCGTCGGTGGTGTAGAAGGCGCTGCCCGGCACCACCGCCAGCTTGTGCTCCAGGCACTTTTTCACAAAGGCGTCGGTGTCCACTGCTTCGGGCAGGGTGGCCCAGATGAACATGCCGCCTTCGGGCTTGATATATTCCATCCGGCCGGCCAGCTTGGCGTCCAGTTCGGCCATCATGTAATTGGCCTTTTCCCGGTAGATATCCTGCAAACGGGCCAGGTGGGCATCCATGTCGGTCTGGGTCAGGATGCGCTCGCAGACCCGCTGGGCCCACACGTTGGTGTGCACGTCGCTGCCCTGCTTTGCCACCACCATCTTGCCGATCAGATCCGGCTGCCCGGCGCAGAAGGCCAGGCGCATGCCCGGACACAGCACCTTGCTGAAGGACCCGGCATACACCACCGCGCCGGTGGTGTCGAAGTGCTTGATGGGCGGAATCGCTTCACCCGAGATACGCAGTGCGCCGTAGGGGTCATCCTCCAGCACCGGCACGCCGTAGCGCACCGCCAGCTCGCAGATGGCCTTGCGCTTTGCCAGGCTGGTGGTGTAGCCGGTGGGGTTCTGGAAGTTGGGGATGCAGTAGAAGAACTTCGGCTTTTGATCCCGGAAGACCTTTTCCAGAGCCTCCAGGTTCACGCCGTCGGCCTCCAGGGGCACACCGGCCAGGCGCGCGCCGAAGCTGCGCATGGAATTGTAGGCGCCCAGAAAAGCGGGCTCCTCCACCGCGATCACGTCGCCCTCGTTGCACAGCAGCTTTGTCATGAACTCGATGATCTGCTGGCTGCCGCTGGTGATGATCAGGTCGTCCGCATCGCTCACCACCGGCCACTGACGGTTGGCGTAGTCCCGGGCGGCTTTGCGTAGAGGGCCATAGCCCTCGGTGACGGAATATTGCAGCATCCCCACCGGGTCGGTGGCCAGCAGCTCGTCGCTGAATTTGCGGATGGTCTCGGCGGGGAAGCTGTCCGCCGCCGGGTTGCCGCCCGCAAAGCTGATCAGCTGCGGGTCGCTCATCTGCTTGAGCAGCTCGCGGATGATGCTGGGCTTCATCTGTTTGACCTTGTTTGAATAACGGAATTCCATGCTGAATCGCTTCTTTCGTTTAGATTTTAGGGCAACACCGCACAATTCCAGGTGGTGGAGTGCGCCGGAAAATTTTTTGCGGAATGAACCAAAAAGCGCAGGCAATCCTTTGTGGATTGACGAGCATTTTTGGAAAATTCCACGGAAAATTTTGGCGCGATACGCCGCCTGAGCCGTTCGGCGTGAATTGTGCTGTGTTGCCTCAGGCTTTAATGGGGGATGGAGGCGTAGCTGCTCTCCACCGTGATGACGCAGAAATAATCCGGGCGGCTGCTGCGCACCGCCTGCTTGATGGACTGCTTCAGGTCGGCCTCGTCCATCTCGAAGTCCGCGGGGGTCACGCAGTCGAAGATCAGGTTGGTGTGGGTGGGGCCCGCCACCATGCGCAGGTCGTGGATGCTCAGCGCCGGGTCGATCTCCTTCACCAGCTCACCCAGCCAGTGGCGGGCGTCGTTCACCTTTTCGTCGCTGGTGATGATGGGGTCGAAGTGGATGACCACATGCAGGTGGTCATTGTCCCAGAAGTCCCGCTCGATGTTGTCGATCACGTCGTGGCTTTCCATCACGTCCTCCTCGGCGGCCATCTCCACGTGGACGCTGGCGAACTGGCGGCCGGGGCCGTAGTCGTGCACCATCAGATCGTGGGTACCCAGCACGCCCGGGTAGCTCATCACCTTGTCGTGGATGTAATGCACCAGCGCCTCGTCCGGGGCCTGGCCCAGCAGGGGGTCCAGGGTGTCCTTGATCAGGCCCGCGCCGCTGTACAGGATGAACACCGCCACCGCAAGGCCCATCCAGCCGTCCAGCTCCAGCGGAGTGAACCGGCTGATCAGGGTGGCCAGCAGCACCGCGCCGGTGCTGAGCACGTCGTTGCGGCTGTCCGCCGCGGTGGCCTGCAACGTGGAGGAGTCGATCAGCTTGCCGATGTGGGTGTTGAACACGGCCATCCACAGCTTTACCAGGATGGATGCCACCAGCACCGCCACCGACAGCCAGCTGAACACCACCGGAGTGGGGTGCAGAATTTTGTCCAGGCTGTTCTTGGCCAGCTCCACGCCGATGACCAGCACCATCACCGCCACCGCCAGACCCGCCAGATATTCAAACCGGGCATGGCCGTAGGGGTGGCCCTCGTCGGCGGGCTTTTCCGCCAGCTTGAAGCCGATCAGGCTCACAATGTTGGACGACGCGTCGGACAGGTTGTTGATGGCGTCCGCCGCAATGGCGATGCTGCCGAACACGGTGCCCGCGATGAACTTGCCCGCGAACAGGGCCAAGTTGCAGCAGATGCCCACAATCCCGGCCATACGGCCGTAGGCGCCGCGCACGGCGGGGTCGCGGGTGTTCTCATGGTTTTTCACAAAAAGCCGGATCAGGGCTTTGGTCACGTTGAATCCTTCCTCTCTTTGGGCGAACCGAACCAAATCATTCGATTCACCGCTTTATTATAGCATAGCAAAAGCCCGTTTACCAGAGGGAAACCGGGCTTTTCGCGGCATACCGCGGGTTTTGTCAGTTCTTCGGTTTTTTCAGGTCGGACACCGGGCGGCGCACGCCCTTGTCGTCGATGTAGTCGGCGTTGTCCAGCTGGCTGCGCAGGCTCTGCTTCATCTCGTCGATGTACTCCCGGCGCAGGTCGGCCTGCTCGGCCTTTTCGGCTTCGGTGAGGCCTTCCTCGGTGCGGGATTTTTTGGCCAGCTCGTTGATGCGGGCGATCTTTTCCTTGGTCATATTCTATGTCTCACTTTCTGTGTTCATTGCTTTTGGATATAAACGGCAATACCGCACAATTCCAGATGGTGGAGCACGCCGGAAAATTTTTTGTGATATGAACCAAAAAGCACAGCCAAGCCTTGGGTGGCTTGGCGAGCATTTTTGGAAAATAGCACGGAAAATTTTGGCGTGATACGCCGCCTGAGCCGTTCGGCGTGAATTGTGTGGTGTTGCCTAGGGGTTATTGTAGCAGATTTTACCGCAAAACGCAAAGTCAGCCCGGCATTTCTGCCGGGCTGACTTTGCAACAGCGATTATAAGGAAGCTTTCCTTTACAGAGGAAAACGGAGATGGTTGTCTGGTCCCGGCTCGGCACTGCAATGCCTCGCATCGCCGGGCGCCAGTGTAAGTGCGCAGCGGGCAGCAATTCGGCCCTGGCCGCCCTGCCGCAGCAGTAATACCGGGTTTTGAAAGACGATTGTCTTTCCTTCGGTCTACGCTTATTATCTTACAGGCAAATTGTGGATAAATCGTGATAGGCCTATAAACATTCTGCGAAAACCGTGAAACGCGGGGCCTGCACTGGCGCGGCGGGGCAAAACGTGATACAATAAGCGCCGAAGGGCCGCCCGAATAAACGGCCCGCAAGCAAAGGAGATTTTCCCATGGCAAACCGCCCCAACTACCCCAAAATGATGGAACAGGTGCTGCTGAGCCTGGGCGAAAGCCGCCCCCGCCTTCTGCTGCACGCCTGCTGCGCCCCCTGCTCCAGCGCCGTGCTGGAGATGCTGTGCGGCTTTTTCGATATCACGATTCTTTATTATAACCCGAATATCTGGCCCGCATCCGAGTACCGCCGCCGGGCGGACGAATTGCACCAGTTCGTGAAGCAGGCGAAGCTGCCGGGCATCACCCTGGTGGAAGAGGGCTACGACCAGAGCGAGTTTTACACCACCGTAGCCGGGCTGGAAGCAGAGCCCGAGCGGGGCGGCCGCTGCACCGTGTGCTATCGGCTGCGGATGGAGCACGCGGCCCAATACGCCGCCGCGCATGGCTTTGACTGGTTCTGCTCCACCCTCTCGATCAGCCCCCGCAAGGACGCGGAGAAGATCAACGCCATCGGCCGGGAGCTGGAAAAAAAATACGGCGTGCGCCACCTGCCCAACGAGTTCAAGCGCAAGGAGGGCCACAAGCGCAGCCTGGAGCTTTCGGCCCAGTACGGCCTTTACCGGCAGGACTGGTGCGGCTGCGAATTCTCGGCCCGGGGCAGCGCCCCGAAGACGGAGGAGCCCACCCCCGCAAAATGATTTTTAGACACCGCCCCGCGCTGGCCCAACGGCTGCGCGGGGCTTTTTTGTATCCTCCTTTCCCGCCGCGAAAAGCCCGGCCAAAGCCCGATTTTGACCCGGAAAGCCCGGATTTTTTTGCGTTTTGACCCTGGAAAGCCCGGCCCGACCCGTGCTACCATATAAACTGAAACGATCAGGCGGAGCCGGTGCAGGCCCCGCCTTTTTTGCAAACCGTCATCCGGCGCGCCATGCAAACGCGCGCCGGGGGCGGTTTTTGTTTTCCCGGTTTATCTCTGAGCAAAAAGGAGGGTCACACATGCGTTATTCCTTTGATACCGAAGCCGCCGCCCGCTACGGGGTGGAGGAAGCCATTCTTCTGGATCACATCCGCTTCTGGTGTGAAAAGAACCAATCCAATCCCGACTGCCGGCAGCAGGGCCGCTGCTGGATGTACGCCAGCGCCGCCCGGCTGGCCGAACATTTCCCCTTTTGGAGCGTGCCGAAAATCCGCCGCCTGCTGAAAAGTCTGGTGCGGCAGGGGGCACTTTTGGAGGGCCGCTTCGGCCGGTTTGCCTTTGACCGCACCTTGTGGTATGCAGTCAGCGAATCCGTTCTTTCCATGTTTCAAAATCGTCACTTGCAAGAAACGAATCCGCAACATTCAAGTGATGAATCCGCAAGAGCTATAAAAGATACCCAAAAAGATATCCAAGAAGATACCCAACACACATACACCGCCTGCGGCGGCGGGCGTGCGTTTTCTCCCTCTTCTGAGAAATTGGGGAACGCTGCACCGAAAGCAGAGTCAAAGCCCGAACAGCTCTCGGCCGATACAATCACCAGCTTCGAGCGGTTCTGGCAGGCCTATCCCCGCAAGGCGGACAGGCGGGCCGCTCTTTTGGCCTGGAAGGCCCTGCGGCCCAGTGAGAGCCTTGTGAACACCATGCTGGCCGCTTTGACCGCCCAATGCGAAAGCGCCCCCTGGAAGGAGGCAGGCGGGCGGTACATCCCCCACCCGGCCAAGTGGCTGACCCACCGCCGCTGGGAGGACGCGGCCCCCATCGCCCAGGCGCAAAAGTACCACATGCAGCCTTGGGCCCAGCAGACCAGCCGCCCCTTTGACCCGAACGCCGCCGTGGATATTCTGGCCCCACGCCGCCCTCGCCTTCTCAAGCGGCTGGACGCCTGACCGGCCCCCGGCAAAAAGACAGCAAAAAAGCGAAGCGCAAACACGCTTCGCTTTTGTTTTGGGCAAAACCAGGTTATTTCTTTTCCAGCTCGGCCTTCATCGCGGAAATCTTTTCGTGGATGACCGGCATCAGGGTGCTGGATTCAATGTGCTGCGGGCAGATCCCCTCGCACTTGCGGCAGGCGCGGCAGGCGTCGGCCTGCTTTGCCAGGGACGCATATTTCTGCACGGTCACCGCGCGGGTGTCGTTCACGGTCTGGTTGTAGATCTCGTAGATGCCGGGGATGTCCAGGCCGAAGGGGCAGGGCATGCAGTAGGCGCAGCCGGTGCAGGGCACCAGCGCCATCTTCTGGTATACGCTGCGGGTGTTAGCCAGCATTTCCAGCTGGGCCTGGCCCAGCATGCCGATGGAGGAGCGGGATGCATATTCCAGATTCTGCTCCACCATCTCTTCGCTGCCCATGCCGCTGAGCACCACCGACACCTCCGGCCGGTTCCACAAGAAGTCCAGCGCCCACTCCACCGGGGTGCGGCTGCTATCCAGGGTGTTCTTCACCTGCGGGCTCAGGTTTGCCAGCTTGCCGCCCAGCAGCGGCTCCATGATGACCACGCCCAGTCCCTTTTTGTGGGCGGCTTCCAGCCCGCGCAGGGTGGCCTGGTTTTCCACGTCGATGTAGTTCATCTGAATCTGACAAAAATCCCACCCGTCAAAGCCGTTCAGAATTTCCATGAAGGCGGCCTCGTTGTCGTGGAAGGAAAAGCCCAGATAGCGAACCTTCCCTTCCGCGCGGGCCTTTTGGGCTTTGGTCAGCAGGTCGAATTTCAGCACCTTGTTTTTCCAGCTGTCCAGGCTGAGGGCATGCATCAGGTAAAAGTCGATGTGGTCGGTCTGCAAACGCTCCAGCTGGTTGTTGAGGAAGAAGTCAAAGTCCTCCTCCTTTTCCACCGCATACACCGGCATTTTGGTGGCCAGGTTGACCTTTTCCCGGTAGCCGTCCCGCAGGGCCTTGCCCACCAGCGGCTCGCTGGCCTCGTGGTGATAAAAATACGCAGTGTCGATGTAGTTCACGCCGCTGTCGATGGCGTGGCGGATCATGCCGATGGCCCGGGCCTCGTCGATGCAGTTGTCGGGCTGCCCTTCCAGAACCGGCATGCGCATGCAGCCAAAGCCCAGCGCGGAAACCTCCACACCGGTATTTCCCATTTTGCGGTACTGCATAGTGAAAAACTCCTCTCGCTTTTCCGTGAAGGCGCAGGCCGGTCCACGGATGATGGTTTCATACTGTTTATAGCACGAAGCAAAGCGGCTGTCAAAGCGCACCGGCACAAAAAAGGGTGCCGATGAAACCATCAGCACCCTTTGGCCGGTGTGGCCGGTATACACTTGGGGGGGCTTGCAGCACGGGCCCGCTCAGGCCCCGCTGGTGGAGATTCCGTTTTTGTCCACCCAGTAATGCCGCCATTTGCCGGTGCTGCGGTCGCTCGGCTCGGCGCTCAGGCAGATTTCCAGTTCCATGGACACCGCATCCTCCGGGGTCGTATGGGTCACCAGCCAGCCTTCTTCGTCCCGGTAGTCAATGGAAAAATTCTGGTACACGCTCACCTTTCCGGCAAAAGCCCGCACAAATTCCGGGTTGGGGGCCTGACTGTCCCGGTAGTAGAGGTGCAGGTAGATTTCGTCCTCGGCCAGGGTCACGTCCTCGGGGGGCTGAATTTGCAAAGCCACCAGATCCTGGGTGCGGCCGTCCAGCTCCAGCGAGCCCTGGGCGCGCACCCGGCCCTTCGGGTAGCCCTCGCCGCCCAGCGTTTCGATGGGCATGGGAGTGGGCGTGGGGCTGAGCGCTGCCTGGCTGTTCACCCAGGCCTCATACTGGCGCTCGGCCTCGTCCGCCACCGCCTGATTCGCTTGCCGGGCCGCCTTCTGTACGGCAGCGTCGTTTTTCTGCTGTTCCAGCACCTGTTCCATGTCCTGCAGCGACTCCTGTACCGTACTCAGATCCTGGCGCAGCTGCTCCAGCTCCTGCTCCCGGGCCTGCCGCTCCTGCTCGGTTGCGGCCTGCTCCACCCGGCTGGCGCTGATCTGAATCTCCTCTTCCAGCCGGGTCTGGTCTTCCCGCAGCCTCTTGATCACGTTCTCCATCGAAGTCACCAGCGCCTGCTGGTCGGCCTCTGCGTCGGTGGGCGCTGCATCGGCGTCGCCCAGCCGGAACTGCACCCAGCCGCCCAGCACGGTGTTCTTTGCCTCCATCTTCCAGCTGGACCCGGACATGGTTTCGGCGTCCACCGTCGCCTGCTGGCCGGGCTGCCAGCCCTGGCTCACGAAGGCATCCGGCAGACCGGCGGAGGTGACGGTCCAGCTGCCCCGGCTCTCGTTGTAGCGCAAAAGGCGCAGTTCCCACTCGCCGGGCTGGGCGGTTTCGGGGATGGTCACGGTGAGGGGGCCGCCCAGGCTATACTGGAGGTTCTCCACCAGCGCGTCCAGCCGCCGGTTGAATTCCTCCGTCTGCGCCGGTTCCACGTTGTAAAACTCATAATCCGCCTGCGGGGCGGCGCTGTCCGGCTCGGTGGGCACAGCGGTCACCGTGGGCAGCGGCTGGGCCGATGCGGGCAGCCAGATCTTCTGCTCCTCGCGGGTGGTCTTATCCCGCAGCAAAAGCACCGGCTGAACATTGCCCCGGCCCGCGCCGTTCACGGTGATGGTATCGCCCGGCTGCCAGGTCTGGCCGGTGAACAGGCCCTGCTCGTCGCTCACTATGGTGATGTCGGCACCGCTGCGGTTCAGCTTCAGGCGGATGCCCCGCTCGCCCCAGTCAATGCTGGAAAACATGGACGTGCTTCCATTGGCCCAGCCGAAGCGCAGTTCCACCTCGTTGGGGGAAAGGTCCGCCGGAATGGTGAAGGTGAAGTTCTGCCCCTGCCAGCGGCATCCGGACCACAGCTGCTCCAGTGCCTGCTGGCGCCTGGTTTCCACCTGCTCGGAGGCCGGGTATTCGGCGATCAGCTCCGCGTCGGTTCTGGTCCGAATGGTCTGATGGGCGGTTTGGTCGCCGTAGATGCCGGTTGCCATCGAGAACACATCATGCACCGCGATGGACGTGTTCTCGGTCAGCACATCCTGGCCGGGCTCATTGGTCAGCCGGGCAATCAGGGTGACCGGGCCGTCGGTCAGGCAGTCGGCGGGCACAAGATAGCTCTGGCCCGGCTGCCAGTCCTGACTGGTGAACACCTCCGGCAGGCCCTGTGTGAGGGGCTCGCCCTCGCCGCCGTCCAGCCGCCAGAGAGTGAGATGCCAGTCCTCCCCGGTCCAGCCCGCGACGGCTGGGATGGTGAACTGGATGCCGCCCTCCACCGACTGCAGGCTGCCCACCAGCTGCTGCAGCACATCGTCCTGTATCGACTCGACGGCAGACTCCGGGGCATCGTATTCGGGGGGCTCCTCCGGCTGAGCCGAGAGCTCGCCGCTCCGCCAGTCGTACCAGACCGAGTCGCCGTTCGACTGGTAGAGATGCACCTCCAGCAGCTGCACGGTGTCGTCGGCGGTGGGGCGGGCGTAGTCTCCCATGCTGCCGTCCGCAAATTGGGCGATCACCTGAATGGGCTGCCGGTAGGACAGCCGCCCCTCGTAATGCAGGGTGTTTTCGGCGGTGTTGTCCCGGTTGCTGTTCCAGTAATAGAGCTTGAACCAGCCCTGACCGTCCCGCAGGCTCTCGCCCTCGGGGGCCGCGCTGGCCTGCACCAGAATAATCTCCTGGGTGCCGCTCTCCTGCTGCCAGCTCACCCGGCGGCGCACGGTTTCCCCCTCGCCGATCAGCTCGTCGGCGCTGGCGATGGTCTTTTCCCTCGCCCCGGTGAAGGTGCAGGCGGTGAGCAGCACCACGCCCGCCAGCGTCAGGGCGATGGCGGCTCGCCGGGGCTTTTTCGCGGTGACAATGGCCTTTAAGCGCTGCTGCATGGAATGAGCGGTGCCGCTCATGGAGGTGGCGGCCAGCAGCGCCGTGCCCGGCGCGCGCCGGGGGATCAGCTCCACCAGGCAGCGGCCATAATCCCGCCGCCGGGCCTCTTCCATGGACGCGGTAACCGCCTCGTCGCAGGCCAGCTCGCAGTCCCGCTTGGAGACTGCCGCCGCCCACCAGACCAGCGGGTCGAACCAGTAAGCCGCCAGCACAAGGCAGCGCAGCGCGCCCCAGATGTGGTCTCTGTGGCGGTAGTGGGTGGTTTCGTGGGCCAGCACGAATTCCAGCCGGTCGGGGCTTTGCAGCGCCGCCGGGTTCAGATAGATGGCCGGATGAAACAGGCCGTGCAGGCAGGGGCTGGCCAGGTCCTCGCAGAGGTAGACCGTCCGCCCGCCGGTGGCCGCCGGGTCGATTTCCAGCAAGCGACGGGACCGGCGCAGCCGCAGCGCAAACCGCAGGTTTGCCCAGAGCAGCGCCCCGCCGGTGAGCAGCACGCCCGCCGCCCAGACCAGGGGCAGCAGCACCGCCGGGTTCAGCGACCATTCCGGGTGCTGTGGGGCGAGTGCAGCGGCATCCGAACCGCCGGAAAGGCCCGCCTGGGTGCCGCTGGTTTCGGCGGGCTGGGCAAGGGCAGTTTCCGGGGCGGTATCGGTTTCATTTTGCATAACCGTATCCACCGGGGCGGGCAGCGTCTCGCCCCGCTCCGGCTGTGCCGAAGCCATCAGGCTGACCTGCGCGGTATCGGGCAAAGCGTTCAGCACGCTGGCCCGGCTCTGGGGCAGGCTCACCGGCAGCAGCAGCCGCAGCAGCACAAGGCCCCACAGGGCGTACTGCATCCGGCGGCTGATGCGCCCGGCCAGCAGCGTCCGCGCCGCCAGCACGGCCAGAATCAGCAGGCTGGAGGTAATCAGCAGTTCCATCTTGTTCCCCTCTTTCTTTCGGCAGCACCGCAGCCTTCACGCAAAATGGCGCGGCATTGCCTTTACTCAAATTCCACCGACAGGGTGGTGTTCCACAGGGTATTGGTGGCGTTCAGCCGGTAGTGGCCACCGGCGGGCAGGTCCGCACCCTTCAGGGTGAGCGTCTCGCCCGGCTGGGGTTCGGTGTCCGGCAGCAGGGCGGACCGGGTGACCCAGCTGCCCCGCTCCCGATCCCGCTGGCTCAGCTCCAGCGTCCACTCGCCGGGGGCGGCGGTTTCGGGAATGGTCACGGTGAAATCCCGGGTGTCCGGGTCCCACCGAACGGTCTCGGAAAGGGCGGTCATCGCCGCCTGATACTCCACCAGTGCGTCGCCGGTGGGTTTTTCCTCCTCACTCTGTGTGGAGAAGAGCGGCGCGGTCAGGCGCAGATAATCGGTTAGTTCGATGCGAACCAGCGGGGCCACATCGTCCTCCTCAATCAACAGGCGCAGCGCGGCGGTTCCCTCGTTGCCGGTGGGCAGGGCATCCAGCGGGATGTCATATTCCTGCCCCGGCTCCCATTCGCCGCTGGCGAACGGCTCCGGCACACCCTCGGTGATCTCCATTTCCTCGATTTCTCCGGTGGGTGTCCAGACCAGTGCCAGCCGCCAGTGCTCCGGCCGGTCCTTCAGCCCTGCCGGAAGGGTAAAGCGGATGGCGTCGCCCTCCTGATGGATGCTATCCTTCAGCTCGGTGTTCAGGTCCATCAGCTCCCACACCATCTGCATGGATTCGGACGGCTCTTCGTTCTCAACTTTGCGGGTCTTGATGAGGGTCAGCGGCGCATCCCGGTTCAGATTGAACTGCAGTTGGGTACCGTCGGGTGCCAGAAGCACCACATCCAGCGTTCGGATACCGGCCGGGTCCTCGCTGCCCTGGTACGGCTGCACCCGCACCACCCCGGACTCCTCATCCGGGTCAAGCGTCTCGTCGCTCCAGGTGGCCTCCAACGAACCATTGGCCACCGGCCCGGCAAATTGCAGACAGTTTTCCTGTCTTTCGGCAGCGCTGTCCCAGTAATAGACCTTCACATATTCCTGGCCCTGGGCAAGGGTCTCGCCCTCCGGGGCGGGGGCCCGCGCCACCAGAAGCTCCTGCATCCGGCTCTCGTCGCCCAAGGCGCAGAGCTTCCACTCGGTCTCACCCTCGGCCAGATAGTCCCGGGCGCCGGTAACGGTCTTCTCGCTGGCCCCGGTGAAGGTGCAGGCGGTGAGCAGCACCGCGCCCGCCAGGGTCAGAGCAATGGCGGCGCGGCGGGGCTTTTTCGCGGTCACGATGGCCTTTAACCGCTGCTGCATGGAACGGGCGGTGCCGCTCATGGAGGTGGCGGCCAGCAGCGCAGTGCCCGGCGCGTGCCGGGGGATCAGCTCCAACAGGCAGCGGCCGTAGTCCCGCCGCCGGGCCTCTTCCATGGCGGCAGTGACCGCCTCGTCGCAGGCCAGCTCGCAGTCCCGTTTGGAGACTGCCGCCGCCCACCAGACCAGCGGGTCGAACCAGTACACCGCCAGCACCAGGCAGCGCAGCGCACCCCAGATGTGGTCCCTGTGGCGGTGGTGGGCCTTCTCATGGGCCAGCACAAATTCCAGCCGCTCCCGGCTTTCCAGCGCCGCCGGGTTCAGATAGATGGCCGGATGGACCAGCCCGTGCAGGCAGGGGCTGGCCAGATCGTGGCAGAGGTAAACCGGCAGACCGCCGGTGGCTTCGGGGGCAATGTCCAGCTGGCAGCGTTCCCGCCGCAGCCGCAGCGCAAACCGAAGGTTCGCCCAAAGCAGCGCCCCGCCGGTGAGCAGCGCGCCCGCCACCCAGAACACAGGCAGCAGCGCCGCCGGATTCAACGACCATTCCGGGTGCTGTGCGCCGGATGCGGCGTTGTTTGTAATTTCGGAAAGGCCCGCCTGCATCTCGCCAGTTATGGCGGTTTCGGCGGTGCTTGTCTGCGTCTCAGTGTCCACCGGGACGGGCAGTGTCTCGCCGGAAAACTCTTCCGGGCGGGTCAGGCTGACCTGCGCGGTATTCGGAAAAGCGTTCAGCACGCTGGCCCGGCTCTGGGGCAGGCTCACCGGCAGCAGCAGCCGCAGCAGCACAAGGCCCCACAGGGCGTACTGCATCCGGCGGCTGATGCGCCCGGCCAGCAGCGCCCGCGCCGCCAGCACGGCCAGAATCAGCAGACTGGAGGTAATGAGCAGTTCGATCATACGATCACTCTCCTTTTTCGCCGGGGGCCTCTTCCAGAATTTTCAGCAGCTGGGCGCGTTCGCTTTCGCTGAGGCCCTTCTGCTCCACAAAGGCGTTGACCAGAAGGCCCAGACTGCCGCCGTAGATGCGGTCCAGAAGGCTCTCGGTCTCCCGCAGGGCCACCCCGGCCTTTTCCACCGCCGGGTAATACTCTTTGGCCCGGCCGCCCTCCTCGTGGCGCACCGCGCCCTTGGCCTCCAGCCGGTTGAGCATGGTGATGACGGTGTGCTTGGACCAGCCGGTATCCTCGGCCAGGTCGGCCACCAGCTGGGTGATGGTACGGGGGGCGTTTTGCCACAGCTGATTCATCAGCTTCCACTCCCCGGCAGACAGTTCCACGTTCATGCTTGTTCCCTCCCTCAAAAAGGTAGTCTCTTGTCTACCTTAAGCATAACAGACAGGTAGACAGCTGTCAACCAAAATTTGAAAATTCTCTTTTTCACCGCCCGCCGGACGCAAAAAAGCGCCCGTGCCCCGGCGTTTTCGCCAAAGCACGAGCGCTTTTGTTCCGTTATTTCCGCCGGCCTGCGCCGCCGGGATGGTCATCAAAGGGATTTTGGCCCCACTTCTTTTTTCCGGACTGACCGCCGTGGAACGGGCTGCGCGTCTGCGTTCCCACCCGCACGGTCTTTATTTCCTTGGAGGGGGTCCGTTCCTCCGCTGTGGCGCGAGGCGTCTGCTCTGCCGGGGGCGGTGTGCGAAGGGCAGGCCCGCCGGACCGGCCATGGGATGCCCCGAGCGACCAGAACAGCGCCCGGACCATCAACACCAAAAACAGGATAAGTCCCAGCAGCACGCCCATCAGCATGCCTGTGCTCATCCCGCCGGACGATTTTTCAGGCTCGGACGCGGAGGGCACCGAAACCACACCAGTCACCAGACTTTCCGCAGGCTGACTGACTGAATCCATTTGCGGCTGGCTCTCCGGCTGGCTTGCCGTGGTTGCCGCAGAGGAATCGCTCACTGCCGCTTCCGACTGGCTGACCGCAGCTACTACAGAGGACCCGCCCGTCGAATTCGACGTACTCCCGGCCTCAGGTGCATACAGCTCCTTCAGCTCGTCGCACATTTCTTCGGTAAAGCGCAGAACGCATTTGTCGTAATCGCCCTTGGCAAAGCTTGGCTCGGCGTATTTATCCAGCAGCTTTTGCAGCTCCTTGCGGCTGAACTGGTCCGCCAGTCCATCGCCCATCACACAATAATAGTCCGCATCCGAGATCGCCAGCACGAAAAGCACTCCGTTGTCCTTTTCGGAATCGCCCACACCCCAGGTATCGAACACATCATAGGCATAGCTGTCGATCGCACGCTCTTCGGTGGAGTCCACCGTGAGCACCGCGATTTCCGCGCCTGTTTCCGCAAGTTCTTCGTTGTAGCCGTCCACCTTCCGGATGGTGCTCTTTTTCAGCACCTCCGCGCCGTCCAGCGTATAGTTGCGGGTGGGCGCTTTGGGCACTTTGTTGGCCGCAAACGCCACCGGCGACAACAGCACAGCCGCTAACACGGCTGCCGCAAGCCGCATTATCGTCTTCTTCATCTTTTTGATTCTCCTCACACAGATTCCGGCCTTTGCTGGTTTTAGTCCAAACCGGCACCACCACCGCGGGAGCCGCCGCCCCCGAAGCCGCCGAAGCCTCCGCCTCCGCCGCCAAAACCACCGCCGCCGAAGCCGCCTCCGCCAAAGCCGCCGGGGCCGCCGAAGCCGTCGCCGAAACCGCCCGGCGGGGGCCGGTGGTAGGGCCGGTGATAATAGCGGGGCCGTCCCCAGCCGCCCAGGAACAGGGGCCAGAACACCACGTCACGGCCGCGGCCTCCACCGCCGCCGCCCGGGCCGCCCCGTCCGCCGCCGCGGCCGCTCGTGCCGATGATAAGAATAATCAGCACCGCCGCGATCAGCAGCATCAGCAGCACGCCGGACAAATCGCTGTCGTCCTGCTCCACCGGCTTCGGCTGAGGCTGCCCCTCGCCCGGGGTGATGCCGTACAGACTGCATAGCTCGCTGTACATCGCACCGGTGAACTGGACCACCGCATCGTCATAGTTGCCGCTTTTCACCCCGTCACGGGCATAATCCTCCAGCAACTGCTTGATTCGGCTGTAGGTGATCTCGCCCTCCAGGCCGGTGCCAATGGTACAGTACGCGTTCTGATCGCCGGTCACCAGCAAAAACAGCACGCCGTTTTGCTTTTTCTTGTCGCCGATGCCCCACTCGTTGAACACCTGCAGGGCGTAATCGTCGATGCTCAAGTTCCCGGTGAAATCCACCGTGAGCACGGCGATCTGGGCCCCGGTGGAGGAAAGGGCGTTGTTGTAGCCGTCCACCGTGTTGATGGTCTCCTGGCTGAGTACGCCCGCCTGGTCCAGCACCGCGTGGCCGCTGGGGGCGGCGGGAATGTCGGCCGCGAAGGCCGGGAGGGCCAGTGCGGCCAGCAGAATGGCCGACAGCACAAGGCCGGTCAGCCGCCGTTTGATTGCCTGTTTCATGCAAAATACTCCGCTTCGTCCACGCCCCACAGCGCGCCGATCAGGCTGGCCGGGAAGGCGTTTCGGTCCTTGTTGAACTGCTCGGCCTCTTCGTTATATGAGCTGTTGCGCAGGATGGTGCCCCGGCTCATGAACTCGGAATGCTGCTCACCGAGCAGGTCCTTCTGGTCCGCGCTCGCCAGGGGCAGGGCCGCGTCGTACAGCGCCTCCACCGCCGCGTCCAGCGTCTCGTTGGCCGCGTAGGTATCCGCCGGGCCCATGGGTTCAGCCAATGCGTCCACCGCGTTTTGAGCGGCGGCGAGCAGAGTCTGGTCCACCCCGGCGATCTTCTTCGCCACCGTCACCACGTTGGCGGCGGCGCTCACCCGCTGGTCCAGGTCGGCGGTGATGCTGTATTTGCCGCTGTTAAAGCCCGCCATGGTATCGCTGTAATACCCGGCCAGCTTGGCCCCGCCGATGCCGAATACGCTCACCGCCAGCAGCAAAAGGGCTGCGGCCTGGGGCACGCCGGTCTTTTTGAACACGGCGGGCAGGTTTTGTTCCAGCTTTGCCAATTGTTTCATCTGTTAGTGCAACTCCATCAGCTTTTGTTTCAGCTCGCCCTCGATGCGGCCCAGCTCCTGCTCGGCGGCGGCGCGCTTCTGCTTGCCCTCGGTCTGGATCTTGGCCAGCTCGTCCAGGGTCTCGATCAGGCTCTTGTTGGTCTGCTGCAGGGTCTCGATGTCCACGATGCCCCGCTCGGACTCCTTCGCCGTGTCGATGGTGCCCTGCTTGAGGGCGGCGGCGTTCTTTTTCAGCAGTTCGTTGGTCATGTCGCTCACGGCGCGCTGGGCGTCGATGGCCTGACGGGAATGGGCCAGGCCCAGCGCCAGCACCATCTGGCTCTTCCACAGGGGGATGGTGTTCACGATGCTGGTCTGAATCTTCTCCGCCATCATGGTGTCGTTGTTCTGCAAGAGACGGATCTGGGGACCCATCTGGATGGAGATGGTACGGGTGAGCTGCAGGTCATACAGCTTTTTCTCGAACCGGTCGCACATATCGGACAGGTCGCGGGCGGCCTGGGCGTCCTCGGGCAGGCCGCTGGCCTTGGCCTTGTCCATGGCCTGCTGCAGCTCGTTTGCCCGCACCTGGGCCAGCTTCTTCTTGCCGGCCAGAATGTACATGGTCAGCTCTTTAAAGTAGAGCATGTTCATCTGGTACATCTTGTCCATGAGGGCGATGTCCTTGAGCAGCTGCACCTGATGGGCCTCCAGCATGGCCTCGATGCGCTCCACGTTGGTTTCGGCCTTGGCGTACTTGGTCTTCATCTGCTCGATGTTGTTGCCCGCCTTCTTGAAGAAGCCGAAGATGCCCTTGGACTCCTCTTCCTCGGCGTCGAAGTTTTTCAGCTCGCCCACCAGGCTTGCCAGGGCTTCGCCCACCTCGCCCAGGTCCTTGGTGCGGACCTTATCCAGGGCGGCTTCGCTGAAATCGCCCACCTTCTTCTGGGTGGACGCGCCGTACTGCAGCACCATCTGGCTGTTGGTCACGTCGATCTTGTTGGCGAAGTCCTCCACCATCTTCTGCTCCTCGGGGCTCAGCTTGGCGGCTTCCTCGGCCAGCGGGTCCGGCGCGGGAGCGGGTTCGGGTTTCGCTTCCTCCTTGGGCTGCTCCACCTCCAGCGTGAGGCTGGGCATGGCGGTGGCGTCAAAGCTGTCGAAATTCAGTTCGGGGGTCATCTTGTTGTCGTCCATCTTGATTGCTTCCTTTCTTTTATGGCAATGCCACACCAGTTACGCCAATCGGCTCGGTGTGGGGTTGCCTGTCAGTCCACAAGGCCCTGGCCCTTCAGCATGCCGTTCAGCACTTCCAGATCGGTGCTGATGTCCAGTGCATCCCTTGCGAACAGGCTGTCCAACTGATTTTCAAAAGCGGTGGCGATGGTCTGGGCGTTCTGGGCAACCTCGGCCCGCACCCCGGCCGCGTTCTCGCCCTGCACGCCCTTCTCTTCCAGCTCGGCGTAAAGGGTGAGGATCTTCACCGCGTCCTGTACATAGTAATTGGCGAACCGCCGCACCTGGGCGGCCTTTTCCGGGTGTTGCTCCACCTCGTTCAGAATGCCGAGGCAGGCCTTTTCCATCCGGTCCATGGCGGCGCTCAAGGGTTCGTCCTCGATGCGCACGTTCAGCTCGTGCAGCTCCTTGCGCTTTGCGTCGATGAGGGCCAGCATCTGGTCGGCATCCTCCTGGCCGGTCATGAAGGGCACCTCCTTGCGGGTGACCACATCCGGGCAGATGCGCCGGGCGGCGGCAAAGCCCACCACCGAAAGCACCGCGACCACCGCCAGGGCCCACAGCTGATAGATGGGCAGCGCCAGCGCGCCCACCAGCCAGACAAGCCCGGCGAAATACCAGGGCAGCACCGACTTGCGGCGCACCTCGATCCATTTGCTCATACTTTACTACCTCCAACACCGCGCCAAAAGCGTGCTGTATCTTTATTCTTTTATGATACCAACCGGCCCCGCAAAAATCAATGAACAGGGTGTAAAACCTCTTTAGTGAAAGAAAGTATTTTCCGCCCCGTTCATCCCAGAAATTGTCCCAGAGCCGCGCCCCAGGCGGCGGCCAGCCTGTCCGGGCTCCAGGCCGCGTTGGCCGGGCTGGTGCTGGGCAGCTTTACGGCGGAAATTCCACTCACCGGCTGCAGAAACCGGCCGTACAGCGTATACGCCGCCGCCCCGTTGCAGAACACCGCCTCAATGGGCGAAGAATCCAGCACCCGCTTCAAATCCACCGGCACCGGGTCTTTGATGGTGGCATCCTGCGCGCCCTCGATGGTGCAGCTTTCCAGCACGTCCCAGAGGGCCAGGCCGTGGGTCAAAATCAGGGCTTTCTTTTCCTCCACCGTGCCGGGCGTTTCGCACCCGCACAGCCGCGCCAGCAGCGGCCAGAACCGGTTGCGGGGGTGGCCGTAGTAAAAGCCTTCCTCCCAGCTTTTGGGGCTGGGCCAGCTGCCCAGGATCAGCGCCCGGCTGCCGGGGCCATACACCGGCTCAAAGCTCATGGAATTTCCTCCTTACTTCAAAAACAGCTCTTCCACCACCTGGCGCACGCCCTCTTCCTGCACGTCGGGGGCGATGTGTTTGGCGGCCGCCTTGGCCTTTTCCGAGCCGTTCGCCATACAGTAGGAGCAGCCCGCCAGCTGCATCATAGCCACGTCGTTGTCGTTGTCGCCCAAAAAGACCAGCTCCTCCGGCTTCCAGCCGGTGAGCTCCATCAGCCGCTCCATGCCCCGGGCCTTGTCCACGTCCGCCTGAATCACGTCGTAGTAGCCGGGGCGGTAGGGCACGAATTTCAGACCCAGATAGCCATACCGCTCCTGGAAGTCCGCCACCTTTTCCGGCGGCAGAATGGCGAACGCCCCGCTGGGCATGCCCTCCAGGTGACGGTCCTGGTCCTCGCCGTCCGCCACGTGCTCCCCGTGGCCGGTGGCGCTCTGGTAAAAATCCCTCATGGGTTTGTATTCCACATACACGTAGTACTTATCCGGGAAGCAGAAGGCCAGCGGATAGTCGAAATCCTCGAAGAAGTCCACCAGGGCGTACATCTCCTCGGCGGTCATGTCCTGGCTGGCCAGCAAACGGCCCTGCCGGTCCAGCAGCTGGGCGCCGTTGGCACAAATCAGGTAATCCGGCTTGATGCCGCCCAGGATGGCGGGTTCCACAGCAAAGCTGGTACGCCCGCTGGCGATGACCACCTTCACGCCCTTTTTCTGGGCCGCCTTCACCGCCGCGGCCACCGCCGGGCGGGCGCTGGGCTCGCCGTGGGCCACCAGAGTGCCATCCACATCTAGAACGATTGCTTTATACTGCATATTTCAAAATTCCCCTCTTTATTTCTCCTGGGCCGCACCGCACAATTCCCGGCGGTGTTGCCCCCCCATGAACGGGTTCGTCTTATTCTGATTGTAATTATAGGGCATTTGCCCGCCGGGGACAAGGTGGGGAAAAATCGCTTTACTTCCCCGCACTTTATTTGTATAATGTGATACAGCACTTTGTTTAAAGGGGGAACGCCCCATGAAAGGGGAATACAAGGCAGGCCTTGCGGACGGGCTTGCCATCGGCATCGGTTATTTTTCGGTGAGCTTCACCTTCGGCATTCTGGCGGTGAAGGGCGGGCTTTCGGCGCTGACGGCCGGGCTCATCAGCCTGACCAACCTGACCAGCGCCGGGCAGTTCGCCGGGCTCACGGTAATCCTGGCCCACGGCTCGCTGGTGGAGCTGGCCCTTACCCAGCTGGTGATCAACCTGCGCTATGCGCTGATGAGCCTTTCGCTGAGCCAGCGGCTGGGGCCGGAGTTCACCACCCGGCGGCGGATGACCATTGCCTTTGCCAACACGGATGAAATTTTCGCGGTGGCCATGGGACGCAAGGCCCCGCTGACCCCGGCTTACATGTACGGCCTTGCCACCCTGCCCATCCTGGGCTGGACCCTGGGCACGGTGAGCGGCGCGGTGGCCAGCGGTCTTTTGAACGCGGCGGTGCGCAGCGCGCTGGGCGTGGCGCTCTACAGCATGTTCGTGGCCATTGTGGTGCCGCCCATGCGCCAGCTGAAAAGCGTGCGCATCGTGGTGGCGGCGGCGGTCATCGTCAGCTGCCTGATCGCCTGGGTGCCGCTGCTGAAATTCATCTCCAGCGGCTTTGCCATCATTCTGAGTACGCTGGCGGCGGCCGCGCTGGGGGCCTGGCTGTTCCCGGTGGACCTGACCGATGAAGAGCCCGCGGAGAAACAGGAGGCAAGCGCATGAGTCTGTTCTGGTATTTGCTGGTCATGGCGGGTGTGACCTATCTCATCCGCATGCTGCCGCTGACGCTGCTGCAAAAGAAGATCCAAAACCGGCGGCTGCGGTCCTTTTTGTTCTACGTGCCCTACGCCTGCCTGGCGGCCATGACCTTCCCGGCCATCCTCTCGGCCACCGAAAGCCCGATCAGCGCCTTCGCGGCCCTGGTGGTGGCGGTTGCTGTGGGCTTCGCCGGACGGGGCCTTGTCACGGTGGCCGCCTGCGCCTGCGTGACCGTCTTTGTGGTGGAGCGGCTGCTGGCGCTATTATAATTGGATAAAAAGCGGACTGCATCGTTTCCGGTGCAGCCCGATTTTTTGCAGGTCAGGGGGCAAAATCCGCCGGTCAGTCAAACGCCCCTTTTCCCCGGCGGCCCGCTCCGCTATACTGAAAGCGGGAACAACCGCCGCAGCGCGGAACCGAAAGGAGGGCGCGCCCATGCGCATCCAGCTGCACACCGACCCCTCGCTGGAGGAGACCGTGGTCACCGTGGCCTGCCCGGCGCTGGACGATGCCACCGCCCGGCTGCTGGCCAGCCTGCAGGCCTTTGGCCGCAAGCTCACCGGCCAGGCGGACGGCCAGGCCTACCTGCTGGACCCGGAAGAGGTTCTTTACATCGACACCGTGGACAAGCTGGTCTTTTTATACACCCGGCAGGCGGTGTATGAATCGCCCCTGCGGCTTTACGAGCTGGAGGAACGACTGGCCGGGTGCGGCTTTCTGCGGGCGGGCAAGTCCTGCCTGGTGAATCTGGATCGGGTGCGCTCCATCCGGCCGGAGCTGGGCGGACGGTTGCAGCTGACGATGGAAAGCGGCGAACGGCTGTTCGTCTCCCGCCAGTACGCCCCCGCCTTCAAACAGATTTTGGGCCTTTGAGCGCCGGAACAGGAGGGTTTTCCATGGGCAATTTGGGCAAACAAATCGCGCTGGTCTACCTGCGCGCGCTGCTTCGCTGGCAGGTTCTGGCGCCGGTGTATCTGGTGCTGCTGTTTGGCTATTACGGGCTGACCAGCCTGTTTTCGCTGCCCCGCCATCCCGGGGTGGGACTTCCAATCTATCTGATCTTCTGCGCGGCGTTTGTCGGCGCGCTGTATGAGCTGATCTTCGCCGGGCGCGGACTGGCCCGCTGGCGGTGCGCCGCCCGGCTGCTGCTCTTCACCGCCTGCCTGCTCCCCCTCTGGGCGGGGCTGATTCCCTTTCTGGGCATTCCCCTGACGGCGGGCTTTGCGGGCTTTGCCGCCCTGCTGCTGGCAGAGGGTGCGGTGCTGGCCTTGTATGAGCGGTTCAGCCGGGTGCGGGGCAGGCGCTACGACCGGCGGCTCCGGGAATACCAGGCCCGCCCCCGCCAATGACCGCAAACAAAAAAACCGTGGAATCCGGAAAAGGACCGGCTCCACGGTTTTTTCTTTTTTAAAGTATTACAGCAGCTTTGCCCACTCCTCAGCCTTGAAGCCGGGGAACACGCCCTTGTCGGTAATCAGAATCGGCCGCTTGACCAGCATGCCGTCGGTGGCCAGCAGGTCAAAAACCTCTGCGTCGGTCATGGCGGGCAGCTTGTCCTTCAGGCCCATGGACTTGTACAGCAGGCCGCTGGTGTTCACGAACTTTTTCACCGGCAGGCCGCTTTGGGCCTGCCAGGCAGCCAGCTCGGCGGCGGTGGGGTTTTCCTCTTTGATGGGGCGGGCGGTGTAGGCAGCGCCCTGCTCGTCCAGCCACTTTTTCGCCTTCTGGCAGGTGGTGCATTTGTCGTAGCAGATGAAGGTGGTCATGGTATTCTCCTCCTTTTTGATCAGAACAGGGGCTCTTCCTCCGGGGGCAGCTCCACTTCCTCTTCGAAGATGAACTTCTCCACCGCCAGGCCCACGCCGTCGTGGTCGTTGTCGGCGGTGACCCAGGTGGCCTCCTGCTTGACCTGGGGCACCGCGTTGCCCATGGCGATGCCCACACCCGCCAGCCGGATCATGGAGATATCGTTCCAGCCGTCGCCGCAGGCCATCAGGTTTTCCTCGGTCAGGCCCAGGATGGTCAGCAGCGCCCGCAGGCTCTGGGCCTTCTCCACGCCCAGAGGCATGATCTCCAGAAAGAACGGCATGCTCTTATAAATGGAGAGCTTGCCCGCGAATTTCTGCTGCATCCGCTCCTCCACATGGACCATCCGGTCCGGCTCGGCGGTGACCAGCAGCTTGTTCACGTCGTAGTCGATGTAGCTGCCCAGGTCCTCCACCCGGGAGGCGGAGATGCGGTTGATGGTGCATTCGATCTGCACGTACTCATCGTCGGGGTGCTCGCTGACCACACCCTCGTCGTTGTAGCTCAGGGCCACCGCGCCCGCGGCACGGGCCTCGTCGCACACGGGCTTTACCAGCTCCAGCGGGAAGGCCTCCTGGGCCACCACCTTGCCGGTGGCGCAATCCAGAATGCAGCCGCCGTTGTAGCTCAGAATGTAGCCGCCCAGCTTTTCCAGCTCCAGCTGGCGGGCCAGGGGCCAGATGCCCACGGTGGGCCGGCCGCTGGCCAGCACGATGCGCACGCCCGCGGCGGCTGCCCGCTGCAGCGCCTCCAGGGTGCGGGGGCTGATCTCTTTTTTGGTATTGGTCAGGGTGCCGTCCAAATCCAGCGCCAGTACTTTGATAGTATCGTTCATGGCAGTATCTCCTGTTGGTTAAGGCGGCCCGCCGACCGGGCGGCGGGGGCCGGGAAATGTCTTGGGCAATACCGCACAATTCACACCGAACGGTTCAGGCGGCGTATCACGCCAAAATTTTCTGCGATATTTTCCAAAAATGCTCGCCAAGCCACCAAGGATTGGCTGCGCTTTTTGGTTCATATCACAAAAAATTTTCCGGCGTGCTCCACCACCTGGAATTGTGCGGTATTGCCCTCACTTTTCCCATTGTAGCGAAAAGAAGTGCGCTTGAAAAGCCTTTTTCCCCAATTTCCGGCCCCCGGTTCCCAAACTTTTGCCCGCCGGGGGCCGATTTTCTGTGCCATCTGCCCGCGCGGGAGCCAGCGGGCAAAATTTTTTTGCTCCGCCCCATTGACATTTAACAGTCGTTTATCTATAATGAACATGCAACTTAACAACCGTTTATTATTATTGAACGCCTACAGGAGGGACTCATATGATCGATGTACAGGCAGCCATTGCCGCAAACCCCGCTCTGGACCGGGTGGCCCGTGCCGAAGAGACGGTCTGGATCAACCCGCTCCATCTGCCCGTGGAAGTGACCGACGGACTGTGCCAGCTGGTGGTACCGGACGAAGCCATTGACGACGCCGAGGCCCGGCTGGCCCGGTTTGCGCCCTTCATCCGCCGCCGCTTTCCGGAGACCGAGCCCACCGGCGGGCTGATCGAATCTCCCCTGGAGGACATTCCCCGCATGCAGCAGGCGCTGGAGCGGGAATATCACTGCACCATTCCCGGCCGTCTGATGCTCAAGATGGACAGCCATCTGGCCATCGCGGGCTCGGTAAAGGCCCGGGGCGGCATCTACGAGGTGCTCAAGCACGCCGAGGACCTGGCCATCGCCGCGGGCAAACTGTCCCTCACCGACGATTACGCCAAGCTGGACAGCGAGGAGATGTGCGACTTCTTCCGTCAGTACACGGTGCAGGTGGGTTCCACCGGCAACCTGGGCATGTCGATCGGCATCATGAGCGCGGCGCTGGGCTTCCGGGTGAAGGTGCACATGTCCGCCGAGGCCAAGCAGTGGAAGAAGGACCTGCTGCGCAGCCACGGCGTGGAGGTGCTGGAATACAGCGGCGACTACTCCAAGGCAGTGGCCGAGGGCCGCGCCAACTCGGAAAAGGCCCCCATGAGCTATTTTGTGGACGATGAAAAATCCGTGGACCTGTTCCTGGGCTACGCAGTGGCGGCCCGCCGCCTGAAAAAGCAGCTGGACGCCCGGGGCATCGTGGTGGACGCGGAGCATCCCCTGATCGTCTATCTGCCCACCGGCGTGGGCGGCGCGCCCGGCGGCATCACCTACGGGCTGAAGCGTCTGTTTAAAAATAATGTACACTGCTTTTTGGTGGAGCCCACCCTCTGCCCCTCGGTGCTTCTGGGCATCGCCACCAAGCAGTATGAGAAGGCCAATGTGCGCCACTTCGGTCTTTCCGGCCGCACCCACGCCGACGGTCTGGCCTGTGCCAGCCCCTCCAGCTTCGTGACCCGCGTCCTGAGCAATCTGGTCAGCGGCGACTTCACGGTGTCGGACGCCAAGCTCTACGACTACCTGCGCCTGCTGGATTCCAGCGAGGGCAAGCGGATCGAGCCCTCCAGCTGCGCGGCCTTCGCGGGTCCCCGGGGCCTGCTGACTTTGCCCGGCAGCCGGGATTACTGCGCCGCCCATGACCTGACCGAACAGGTGCTGAACAACAGCGTGCAGATCGCCTGGGCCACCGGCGGCCGTCTGGTGCCCGCCGAAATCTGGGACCAGTACCTGGCCACCGTTCTGGACTGAGCCGCTTTTCCGTGAACTGATTCAACAAAAAGGGCACTGCTTGCAAGCAGCGCCCTTTTTGATTTTGGTTTTAAAAGTAAAACAGCTCCTCGAACTTTTTGTCCAGCGCGATGCAGAGCACCAGCGCCAGCTTCGCGGTGGGGTTGAACTGGCCGGTCTCAATGGAGCTGATGGTGTTCCGGGACACGCCCACCATCTCCGCCAGCTGACTTTGGGACAGTTTCAACTCAGCGCGGGCTTCTTTCAGGCGGTTTTTCAGTACCAGCTTATCCTCCATTCCTGCCACCGCCTTACCCCTGCACGGACACTGCCAGCAGCTGATAGAGGTGATACCCGGACATGACCGCCACCAGCAGCGTATAGGCGGCCGCCAGCATCAGCTCGCGGCTGCGGCGAAGCTCCCGATATTTCACCCAGCAGACCGTCATGTTCCCGCTGTACACGATTGCCCACAGCCCCCAGTTGATGCCCTCCCCGGCAAGGAGCTGGGCCACAAAAAAGACCGCCGCCAGCGCCATCTGAACCACGACCGCGTTTTTGCTCGCCTTTTTCAGGACCTCCAATGCGTATACGTCCTGGTTTCTATTTTCCGCACGGCTTTTCGCTAAAATTTCGTCCTTGTTCATGCTGCGTCCCTCCCAACAAGTTTGCCAAGTTTACTTTGCATGCCTTTATTATAGCACCGCCAAGTATACTTGGCAACAGTTCCGGCCTGGAATTTTTGCCGGCTTTTCCCCCGGGCGGGTTTGTGGTATAATCAGTTCTGTTACCATCAGAACGGAGGGGAATCCAGCATGGACGAAGAGCTGAATATTGGCCTGAAGGTGCAGCAGTTCCGCAAACAGAGCGGGCTGAGCCTGCGGGAGCTGGCCGCCCGGGTGGAGCTGAGTGCCTCGATGCTGAGCCAGATCGAAAACGGCGCGGTGAACCCCTCCATCAATACCTTAAAGAACATCGCCCAGGCGCTGCGGGTACCTCTGTTCCGCTTTTTCAAGGAGGAGCCCCCCGCCGAGCGGCTGATCGTGCGCCGGGGCGAGAACCGGATCATCGGCCATCCCGGCGAGGAGGTGCTGTACAAGCTGCTCACCCCCACCGCGGACTGCGCCATCGAGTTCTGCCTGATGGAGATCCCCGCCCACACCGCCTCTTCGGACATCGACCGGGAACACACCGGCGAGGAGGTGGCCTATGTGATCAGCGGCCAGGTGGACCTGCATCTGCGGGGCAGCGTATACCGGCTGGCCGCCGGGGACTCGGTGCAGATTCCGCCCGCCACACCCCACCGGTGGGTGAACGATTCCGACGAGGAGTTCCGGGCCGTGTTCGCCGTCACCCCGCCCAGCTTTTGAACAAGACTAAACCTCCCTTTGCGCAAAGGGAGGTTTTCTTTTTATAACAGCAAAAAAGGCCCGGTCCCCAATGAGGACCGGGCCTTCGTGTTTGCAAAAATTACTGCTTTACGCCGCCGATGAAGATGGTCTCGGGCTGCAGGGTCTCCTTGTTCAGGATCAGCACGTCGGCGCGCTTGCCGGTGGTGATGCTGCCCACCTCGTCAAACAGGTTGACGGCCTTGGCGGGGTTGATGGTGGCGGCCTTCAGAGCGGTCTCCAGGGGCACGCCGAACTTCACGGCGCGGCGGAAGCACTCGGCCAGGCAGGTAGCGCTGCCCGCGATGGTGCCATCCTCCAGGGTGGCCTTGCCGTCGTTCATGAATACCTTCTGGCCGCCCAGGCTGTACTCGCCGTTGGGCATGCCGGCGGCACGCATGCTGTCGCTGATCAGGCAGACGCGGTCGTTGCCGAACATGGCGAAGACGGCGCGCACCACAGCGGGATGCAGATGGATGCCGTCGCTGATGATCTCCACATGAGCGGCGTCATCGGCAGCCGCGCCCACAACGCCGGGAGCGCGGTGGGTGAAGGCGGGCATGGCGTTGAACAGGTGGGTGGTGTGGGTAGCGCCCGCGGCGAAGCCGGCCTTGGCCTCCTCATAGGTGGCGCAGGTGTGGGCAATGGACACGGTGCACATCTTGCTGGCCTTGCGGATGAAGTACAGCGCGCCGGGCAGCTCGGGGGAAACGTCCACCAGACGGATGTTCTTGCCGGACTTCTCATACAGACGCTGGAACATATCGAAATCGGGGTCGATGATGTACTTCTCGGCCTGAGCGCCCTTCTTGGCCTTGTTGAAGAAGGGGCCTTCCATGTTCACGCCGCGCAGCACGGCGCCCTCGCCGTCCTGGTAGAAGCGGGGCTTGGCAGCCTCGAACACATTGGTGAGGATCTCCTCGTCGAAGGCCATGGTGGTGCCCAGGAAGGTGGTAACGCCCTGGCTGCCCTCGTAGCGGCTGATCTTCACCACGTCCTCGGTGGTGGCGTCGCAGAAATCGCTGCCGGCAGCGCCGTGGATGTGGATGTCCACAAAGCCGGGGGTAACGTACTTACCGGTGGCGTCGATGACCTCGTCGCCCTCCAGAGTACCGGCGGGGGCGATCTCCACGATGCGGTCGCCCTCCAGCTTGATGTCGGCCTGCATGAAGCGGCCCTGATCGGTGAAAATATGACCATTCTTGATAATCATATGAAATACTCTCCTTCCTGTTGGAAAAATTCCGGTCGGTTCTAGCCTCATTATAGCGCAGCCGCCGGGCCGGAACAATCGGCAGCGGGCAAAATACGCGATTGTGCAAATTAAACAATAAAAACGCCCAAAGCGGGGGGCAAACTGGTTTGTTTCCATGCAGTTGTAAAGCAGCAAAAAATCCCCCGGACCACACAAAGTCCGAGGGATTTTGCAAAATCTCTCAAACGCCCAGCAGCTGGAGGGCCATGCCGGTCACCGCGCCCGCGCCCCAGAGCAAACCGATGATGAACAGGTTCTGCTTCCAGCTTTTGTTGGCCTGGCACAGCACCACCAGGCCCACGCCCGCGCCGCTGCACAGACCCGCCACCGCCGCGCCGAAGCTGATGGAGCCGCCCAGATACAGCTGGGTCAGCAGCACGCTGGCCGCGCAGTTGGGCACCAGGCCGATGAGGGCCGCGAAGATGGGCTGGAACACGCCCAGGTTGGCCAAAAAGGCGGTGAAGACCTCCTCGCCCACCAGCTCCATCACGAAGCCGATGGCAAAGCTGAAGCCCAGGATATACAGAAAAATAATGAAGGTATGCCACAGCGCCGAGATAAAAATGCTCTGGCGCTCGGCGTGATGCTCGTGGCAGTCCACTTCGTCGGCGTGACCGGTGTAGCCGCCCCGCAGCGAGCGAGGCAGGAAACGCACCAGCAGCACGTCCAGCACCAGGCCCGCCAGCAGCGCCACGCCGATCTTCACGGCGATGAGCAGCGCCAGCCGGGGCCACTGGTCCGGCACGGCCAGCAGCATGGGGATGGCCTCGTCGCTGGTGGCCAGGAACACCGCCAGCAGGGTGCCCAGGCTGATGACCCGGCTGCCGTAGAAGTTGGCGGCCATGGCGGAAAAGCCGCACTGGGGCACACAGCCCAGCACCGCGCCGGGCACAAAGCCCCAGTGTCCGCCGCCCTCCAGGGCTTTTTCAATGCGGCTGCCGTGGAACCGCTCGATGTATTCAATCAACAGATATGCAAGATACAAAAAGGGCAGCATGGGAATGCTGTCTTCAAAGGCATGCTCCAGGGCATGCAGCAGCTCGTGCATCATAAAATAACTCTCTCCTTCCCCATCCCGCCGCCCGCAAATACCTGCGCCGGGCGGCAGCATTGACTAGTATAGCCGCATTTCGCTCCCCGCACAATACCCCCCCGCCCCATCCCGGGGCGCTTTTTTGCCGATTTTTGCGATTTTGTGCAACAAATCAAAGACCCGGCCCCGGTTTTTGTTCCGGGGCCGGGCATTCTCGCTCGTTTTTTATGTGCAGCGGGACGTTTTCCCTTCCGCTCAGCAGGTCTCCCGCAGGCCGGAAAGCCAGGCTTCCAGCTCCTTGCAGGCTCCCACGCTCATGTTGCCGTGGTCCTCCTCCAGCGCCGCCAGCTGCTCCAGCCGCCGGAAGAACTCCTCCTGCCCCACCAGCTTTTGCTTTCCGGCGCAGAGGGCCCGCGCCTGGTCCAGCATCCCGCGGGCGGTGGGCAGGCCGCACAGTGCCAGCAGCGCTTGCTTATCCTCGCTGCTGAGGGCATCGGTGGGCGGCAGCTCCGGTTCGGGTTCGGGCTCGGGTTCCGGCTCCGGCTGGGCCGGGGCGGCGGGCAGCTGTTCCGGCTCCGGCTGCGGCTCGGGCACCGGTGCGGGCGGGTCCTTGGGCCGGGTGTTCCACCGGATCTCCTCCAGCAGGTCCACGATCTCGCCCACCGCATAGATCAGCCCGCTGGCCAGCGCCGTGGAGAAAAAGACCAGCACCGAAAGAAACGGGCTCAGCGCGATCATCACGAACAGCACCAGCAGCACGCCGCACACCGCGTTCACCACCGCGTAGGCCTTGAGAAAAGCCGCCACCTTGTTTTTTTGCATCTCTGCCGCCTCCTTTGCCAGAATCCGTCTGTTTGTGTTTATCCTATTGCATTAAAAGGAAATTGTCAACCGGTTTTGGCAATTCTTTGGAGAAAATGCAGAAAACCGGCAGGCCGCAGGGCCTGCCGGTGCTTCGCTATGAAAAAACTTATTCCTGCCACTCCCGGGCTTTGGCCAGCAGGGCCTCGCGGGTGTTCTCCACCCGGCCCTCCACCACCTCGTGAAGCAGCCAGTCCAGCATGTTGCTCATGCTGGGGCCGGGCTTGGCCAGCCCTGCGGTGAGCAGGTTGCCGCCGGTGACGGCCAGCTGGTCGGTGGCGTAGCAGCCCGCGTTCTTGATGGTATCCGCCAGGGTCTTTTCAAAGGCCTTCAGATTTTCGCCCTTGGCGTGGTGAGAGGAAACGTCCGCCCACCAGATGTGCACCAGGCTGTTCACCTGACGGGGGCCCAGCAGATTCAGCCAGCGGCGCACGCTCACGTCGCCGGTGGCGGGACGGATGCCGTGGAACCGGATCAGCTGGCACACGGTCTCCCGGCTGTTCCGGTCCACCTTCAACCGGCGCATGATGCAGTCGGCCAGCTGGGCGCTCACCTCGGCGTGGCCCTCAAAGGTGCTGTCGCCCTCCTTCAGGGTCTCGCGGCACCAGGGCTTGCCGATGTCCCGCAGCAGCATGGCCCAGCGCACCTCGGGCAGGTCCGGCGCGTAGGCCAGGGTGTCGGCCGCGTGCTGCCACAGGTTCTGCTCGGCGCCGCCCCGCTTCTGGGTGAAGGTGAGGGCCGGCTCGATCTCCGGCATCACGTAGGCCAGAACCTCGCCGTTTTCCGCCGCCACCCGGTGGGCCGCCTTGCCGCAGAGCAGCTGGGTCATCTCCCGGGCCATCCGCTCGCCGCTCACCCAGCGCAGCAGCGACTTTTTGGCGTGGGCCGCGGCCAGGGTCTCCTCCTCAATGGCAAAGCCCAGCACCGAGGCAAACCGCAGCAGCCGCAGGATGCGCAGTGCGTCCTCGCCAAAGCGCTGGGCCGGATCGCCCACGCAGCGCAGCACGCCGTTCTTCAAATCGCCCTGACCGCCGAAGGGGTCGATGACGGTGCCGTCCGGCCCCATGGCCATGGCGTTGATGGTGAAGTCCCGGCGGGCCAGGTCCTCCTCCAGACTGTTTACAAAGGTGACTTCCTCGGGGTGGCGGTGGTCCTCATAGTCGCCTTCCGCCCGGTAGGTGGTGATCTCGTAGGTCTCGGTGCCCGCCAGCACGGTCACGGTGCCGTGCTGGATGCCGGTCTCCAATACCTTATAAGTACCGGCGAAGCACTCCTTCACCTGGTCTGGCCGGGCGCTGGTGCACAGATCCCAGTCCTTGGGGTCCTTGCCCAGCAGGCTGTCGCGCACGCAGCCGCCCACCGCCCAGGCCTCAAAGCCCTGCTCGTTCAGCGCGCCGATCAGGCTGGCCGCCATGGCGGGCATCACCGGCAGCTCGATCTGCCGCTCCCAGGCCAGACGCTCCACCAGCGCCACATCCGCCGGGCAGAAGTTGTAGTCCTTCATCTCGGCGGGGGCCACCCAGCAGGCCTCCTCGTGCACCCGCACCTCCATCTCGCCGCCGGTCACCCGGCCGTTGAAGAAGGTAAAGTGGATGTCCTTATCCGGGTAGGAGTAGTCCAGCGAGGCATAGGCGGGCCCCAGGGTGATGTCCAGCCCCAGCTCCTCCTTGCATTCCCGCACGGCGGCCTGCTCGGCGCTTTCGCCCTCCTCCACCTTGCCGCCGGGGAATTCCCACAAAAAGGCGCAGCTGCCGCCCTCGCCCCGCTTACAGATCAGGATCTTTCCCGCCTCGTCGGTCAGAATCACCGCTGCCACATGGATCATTTCACATTGCCTCCTCTTCTTGTTCCTCAAAGGCGCGCAGGCAGGCCGCAAAGCTGCCCACCGTATCGCCAAGGTCCACCCCGCAGCCCGCTTTCAGGCGGCTGGTGTCCATACTCAGATTCCGTTCAAATTCCGGCCACCGGTCCGTGTCCGGCCGCAGCAGGGCCAGCACGTCCTCCCCCGCGCCCAGCAGCCCCAGGCACTCCAGGGCGGTGGCGTAGGTGTTCAGGGGGTTCTCCGCCCCCATGTTGTACACCCCGCCGGGCAGGGCGGCCATCTGCTCCATAGTCTTTACCACCGGCTGCACCCAGGTGATGCCCCGGTACTCCCGCAGAGCCATGGAAAGGGGCATCTTGCCCGCGGCGGCCCGCCGCAGAATGCCCCAGAAGCCGGTGCTGCTTTTCAGCCCCGGCCGGTCAAAATCATACATCCAGCTGGCCCGCAGGCAGACCGCCTCGGGGCAGGTCTCCAGCACCCGCTGCTCGGCCTCCCACTTGTGGCGGCCGTACACGTTCACCGGGTCCAGGGGTGCGTCCTCAGGCAGGGGGCCCAGCTTCCGGGTGCCGTTATACACCTGGTCCGAGCTGAAAAACACCAGCTTTGCCCCCAGCGCCGCGCATTCCCTGGCCAGCGCCGCCGGGGCCTGCAGGTTCACCTCGAAGCTTTCCAATGGATGGCTCTCGCAGTAGCCGGTGTCCGCCAGGGCTGCGGTGTGGATGACCAGCTCGGGCGCTGCGGCCTGCAACGCCGCGTGCACCGCCTGGCTGTCGGTGAGGTCCAGCTGTTTGTGGTCCAGCGGGGTGATGTCCCACCGGTCCCGGTAATATGCCGCCAGACGGCCGCCCACAAAGCCGCCCGCGCCGGTGATGAGCACTCGTTTCATGGCTGCCGCCTCCTTACAGATTCAGAGCTGTTCCGATGCCGATGTCCGCCACTTCCACCCGGCCGCACCGGGCTGCCGCCAGCCGGTGGCAGGGCTTTGCCGCGTGGAAGGTCACGGTCAGATCCGCCTGCACCACGCCCTCGGCTGCGTTTCCGCTGTCCGCCTCCAGGCCGCTGGGCAGGTCCAGCGCCAGCACCTTGCCGGGCGCATCGTTCATCCGCCGGGCCGCGGCCAGCCCCTCCGGGCGCAGGGTCCCGTGGAAGCCGGTGCCGTACACCCCGTCCAGAATGACGTCCGCGCTTTGCAGAAAGTCCGCCTGCTCCGGCTCGTCCAGCGCATCCGCCGCCAGCACCGGCAGGCCCATTTCGCGTGCAAGGCCGCAGTTGTAAATGGCGTCGGTGGTCACCGGCTCGCCCTCTACCAGATAAAGACGCACCGCCAGGCCCGCGTTCGCCAGATGGCGGGCGGCCACGAAGCCGTCGCCGCCGTTGTTGCCCTTGCCGCAGAACACCGCGGCGCGCTTCGACCCGGGCCAGGTGCGCAGGGCGATCTTTGCCGCTGCCTCACCCGCGTTCTCCATCATCTGCCGGTAGGAAAGACCCGCCGCGTCCGCCTGTTGTTCCAGCCGTTTCATCTCGGCCGCCGTTACTTCGCTCATCCTCGTTTCCCCCTTACGGCCCGCGCGGGGCGCTGGTTTTTTGTATCGTGGTGCTCTGGTAAACAACGTTCAGTATTACCATTATAACACAAAAGCCCCGGATGTTTTACCGATCCGGGGCGCTGATTTTGTTAATTTTTCACGAATTTTTCCCGCAATTTCGCCTGTTTCGGCCCCTTTTCCGCCCCCGCAATGCCAAAACGGCCCCGGTCCTCTGCAAAAACAGAAGACCGGGGCCGTGTGATGTTATGCCGGCGGGCAGCCGCTTACCGCTCCTCGCGGAAGTAGTTGTTGCCCAGGAACGCCGGGATGTGCGCGCCCTTGCTGCCCCGCATGCTGGTGATGATGAGCACCAGCGCGGTGATCAGGAAAGGCAGCATGTCGAAGAAGGCGTCGGGCAGGTTCACCATGAAGCCCACCTTGTAGTATTTCAGCACGCGCAGCGCACCGAATACGAAGCTGCCCAGAATGGCCATGTGAGGCTTCCAGGCGGCGAAGATGACCAGCGCCACCGCGATCCAGCCCAGGCCGTTCACGCTGTTGGAGATCCACACGCCGCCGTTGATGATCATGCCGCAGTAGGCGCCGCCGATGCCGCAGATGCCGCCGCCCAGCAGAATGTTAAAATACTTCCACTTGGTCACCTGGATGGAGGCCGCGTCCGCCGCGCCGGGGTTCTCGCCGATGGCCTGCACGTTCAGGCCGGTCTTGGTGCGGTAGAGGTACCAGCCGGTCACCGCCGCCACCACGATGCCCAGGTAGACGAAGGGGTTGTAGCTGAACAGCAGCTCGCCCACCACCGGCAGGTCGCTGAGCACCGGGATGTGGATGCTGCGCATCTGGGCGGTCACGGTCTCGGGCAGCTTCAGGGTGCCGCCCTCGGAGGTGCCGATCATGTACACGCCGATGAAGTTGGAGATGCCCACGCCGAAGATGGTCATGGTCAGGCCGGCCACGTTCTGGTTGGCCATGAAGGTGACGGTGAGCACCGCGTAGATCAGCGCGGCCAGCAGGCCCGCCAGGAAGGCGCAGACCAGCGCCACCAGGAAATTATCGCTCAGGTAGCCGCCCATGAAGCCCGCGCAGGCGCCGATGGCCATCATGCCTTCCACGCCCAGGTTCAGGTGACCCACCTTCTCGTTCAGAATCTCGCCCACGGTGCCGAACAGCAGCGGGGTGCCCGCGCCGATGGCGGCCACCAGGAATTTAATGAACAGGTCCATTATTTGGCGCCCCCTTTCTTGCCGCGGCCCACAAAGGCGTACCGCACAAAGAATTCACTGCCCAGAATGAAGAACAGAATGATGCCCTGCAGCACGTCCGCGCAGTCGGAGGAAAGGCCGTAGGTGGACTGCACCACGCTGGATCCCTTTTCCAGAATGCTGAACAGCAGCGAAACCACCAGGATCATGCCCGGGTTCAGCTGACACAGCCAGGCCACGATGATGGCGGTAAAGCCAACGCCGCCGGCCACGCCCATGGACAGGGTCATATCGCTGCCCGCCGCCTGGCACACGCCCGCGATGCCCGCGATGGCGCCGGACAGGAACATGGTGCGCAGCACCACCTTTTTCACGTGGATGCCCGCATAGCGCGCGGTGTCCTGGCTTTCGCCCACCACGCTGATCTCGTAGCCCTGCTTGCTGCGCTTTAAGTAGATCCACACCAGTGCCACCAGCACCAGCATGATGATCCAGCCGAAGTGCACGCCCAGCACCTTGTCAAGACCGGCGTTCTTGTCGAACCGGGCGATCTTGGAGAAGCCGTTGGCCTCCGGGTCGCGCCAGGGGCCGGCCTGCAGATAAGACACCAGATGCAGCGCAATGTAGTTGAGCATCAGGGTGAGCAGGGTCTCGTTGGTGCCCCACTTCACCTTGAAGGCCGCGGCCAGCAGGCCCCACAGGCCGCCGCCCAGCGCGCCCGCCACCAGCATCACCAGAATCAGCACCCAGTGGTTCCAGTGGGGGAAGTTGAGGGCGAAGTAGCTGGCGAACACCGCGCCCATGATCAGCTGGCCCTCGCCGCCGATGTTCCAGAACTTCATTTTAAAGGCCAGCGTCACGCCCAGTGCGCAGATGCACAGGGGGATGGCGAACTTCACGGTGGACTGGATGGCGATCTTGCTGCGGAACGCGCCCTCCAGAATGGTGCCGTACACGGCGATGGGGTTGTGGCCGATGGCCAGAATGAACAAACCGCCCGCCACGATGCTCAGGGCCACCGCCAGCAGCCGGAAGCCGATCATCTGGCGGCCGCTGCGCTCGGCATGCTTCACCACATGGAACAGCGGCTCTTTTGTTGTTTTCACGGTACCGGTCATGCCTCCTGCGCCTCCTTCTGCTTCTCTTCCTCGGTCATCTCGCCGGTCATCATCAGGCCGATCTGCTCTTTGGTCACGGTCTTGGCGTCCACCAGACCGGTGATGCGGCCATGGCACAGCACCAGAATCCGGTCGCACAGCTCCAGCAGCACGTCCAGGTCCTCGCCGATGAACATCACGGCCACGCCCTTCTCCTTCTGCTGGTTCAGCAGATCATAGATCACGTAGCTGGAGTTGATGTCCAGACCGCGCACCGGGTAGGCGGTGATCAGCAGGTTCGGGTTGGATTCGATCTCGCGGCCCAGCAGCACCTTCTGCACGTTGCCGCCGCTCATCAGACGCACCGGGGTCTCGATGCCGGGGGTCACGATGGAGAGCTTCTCCACCAGCTTTTTTGCCAGCGCCTTGGCGGGGGCGCGGTCCACGAAGGGACCCTTGCCCGCCCGGTAGCTCTTGAGCAGCATGTTGTCGGTCATGCCCATGCTGGCCACCAGGCCCATGCCCAGACGGTCCTCGGGCACGAAGCTCATGGAGATGCCCAGGTCGATGATGGCCTCGGGGCTCTTGCCCAGAATGTTTTCCTTTTTATAAAGAACTGCGCCCTTCTTGGCGGGAATCAGGCCCGCAATAGCTTCGCACAGCTCCTTCTGGCCGCTGCCGGCCACACCGGCCACGCCCAGAATCTCGCCGGAGTGGATGTGGAAGCTCACGTCGTCCAGACCCTTGCTGCCGTCGGGCTTGTCCACGGTCAGGTCCACCACCTTCAGGATGGTGTGCACGTCCTTGGGTTCGGGGCGGCGGATGGACAGGCTCACCGCGTGGCCCACCATCAGCTCGGTGAGCTTGGCGGCGTCCACACCGGCGGTGGCCACGCTGCCCACGCTCTTGCCCTTGCGCAGGATGGTTACCCGGTCGCTGATGGCAAGCACCTCGTTCAGCTTGTGGGTGATGATGATGATGGCGCAGCCCTTGGCCTTCATCTGCCGCAGGATGGCGAACAGCTTGTCGGTCTCCTGGGGAGTCAGCACGGCGGTGGGCTCGTCCAGAATCAGGATCTTCGCGCCCCGGTACAGCACCTTCAGAATTTCAACGGTCTGCTTTTCCGAAACGCTCATCTCGTACACCGGCTTCTCCGGGTCGATCTCCAGGCCGTAGTTGGCGCACAGCTCCTTGACCTGGGCCTTCAGGGCCTTTTTGCCGGGCAGCTTGCCGGGGGTGCCCAGCACGATGTTCTCCATGGCGGTGAACACCTCCACCAGCTTGAAGTGCTGGTGGATCATGCCGATGCCCAGGTTCTGGGCGTCCACCGGGGAGCTGATGCTCACCGGCTGCTCTGCCACAAAGATCTGGCCGTCGTCCGGGTGGTAGATGCCGGAGATCATATTCATCAGGGTAGTTTTGCCGCTGCCGTTCTCGCCCAGCAGGGCCAGGATCTCGCCGTACTGTACGTCCAGCTCGATGCCGTCGTTGGCAACCACGCTGCCGAACCGCTTGGTGATGCCGCTGCAGCGGATGGCGCATTTCTGTTCGCCCATGAGGTTCCTCCTCCTTGCGTTTATGGTTGTGTGCGGGGCCGCGGCCCCATATACCGGAAAAAAGGGCGGTCATCAGGACCGCCCTTTTCAGGGTTATGCGTTGGGTTTGGCGTTATGCCTGCTCGTGCACGTTCTCCACGTACCAGTTGCAGCTGCCGTAGTCGGCGCCCTCCAGAGTGTGGGTGTTGCCCTCGTTGTCCTTGATCTCGGTCTTGCCGTCGAATACATCCCACTCGCCGGAAACGATCTGGGCCTTCACCTCGTCGATCTTCTCAGCGGTGCCCTCAGCGATCAGATCCTCGCTCAGGGGAGCCAGGGTCACCAGGCCGTCGGCCATGTCGCCGAAGTAGTTGTCAACCTTCTCGCCGGCAACCCAGGTGCCGTCGATCACGTTCTGCACGGCCTGGGTGTAGTAAACGCTCCAGTCCCACATTACGCTGGTCAGGGTGGCAGCGGGAGCATCCTTGCTCATGTCGCTGTTGTAGCCAACGCCCCAGACACCGTGCTCCTCAGCGGCCAGCTGGGGACCGGCGGTGTCGCAGTGCTGACCGATCACGTCGCAGCCGGAAGCGATCAGAGCCTCGGCGGCCTGCTTCTCGCCTTCGGGATCGAACCAGCTGTTGGTCACCTTCACGTAAACCTGAGCATCCGGGTTCACGCTGGCAACGCCCATAGCGAAGGCGTTGATGCCGCTGGTAACCTCGCCGTTGTCCTTGCCCATGGCGGCCACGTAGCCGATCTTGTTGGACTCGGTCTTCAGGCCGGCGGCGATGCCGCTCAGGTAACGGGCCTGGTAGATGCGGCCGAAGTAGTTGTTGAAGTTGGTGCCGTTGGACTTGTAACCGGTGCCGTGGCTGAAGATGATCTCGGGATATTCCTCGGCCATGGCCTCACAGGTGTCCATGTAGCCCCAGGAGGTGGCGAAGATGATGTTGCAGCCTTCCTCCACCAGCTCGGTCAGAGCGTTCTGCACAGCGGCAGCGTCGGTATCGGACACGTTGATCTTCTCCACCAGCTGGTCCTCAGACAGACCGATGTTCTTCATCATGCCCTGGATGCCCTGCTCGTGGGTGTAGCTGTAGCCGGTGCCCTCAGCGGGGTCGGACAGGTGCACAACGCCCACCTTGATGTCTTCCTTGGCAATGCCGGCGCCGGTGGTCTCGGCGGAAGCGGCAGTGCTGCCGGAGGCGGCGGTGGAAGCAGTGCTGCCGGAAGCGGTGCTGCCGCCGCAGGCGGCCAGGCTTACGGCCATCACAGCGGCCAGCGCAAGGCTCAGAATCTTTTTCATGTGAAAAGTCCCCCTTACAAAGTTGTTGAGTCGTTCCATTCCCGGAAACGGCGCGAGCAGGCGGCCGGGCCGCCTGCTCCCGCAAGCTCGTTTCTTTGAGTACGTTACCCATTGTAGCCGTTCTTTTTCACGATTTCAACACTTTTCCCCGCGCCCGGCGCATCTTCGGCAAGATTCACGACGGCCCTTTCCATTTGCACGATCATTTTGTCTGTTAAGACAATGCAAAAACCCCACAAACCGGCCTGCAATGCGGGTTCGCGGGGTTTTTCGCAGCTTCAAAAGTATTACTTTTAACTTTCGTTCATGAACGTTTGTGCAAACGTTTCCGGCGCGTCGAAGCGGCTCCTCTGACTGAGGGTAAAGGCGGTGCAGGCAAGGCCAGCGGCCAGCAAAGCCAGCTCGGTGAGCACCGACGCCACGGTGGTGTTCACCACATAGGACAGGCCCATCAGCAGTAGGGAAACCCCGGCGTTGAAGGCGGTGTGGGCCAGGATGGCCGCCAGATACAGCACCGGGCGGCGGCGCTTCACCGCCAGGAACACCAGACAGGTGGCGAACACGTGGTACATCACCGCGCTCACCCGCTCCAGCAGGCCCAGATAGACCATGAGCGGGCTGGCAGCGGCCAGCTGCTGGGTGACGGCCTGCAAAAGGTCATTGCCGAAGCCCAGCGAGGCGGCCAGCTGGGGGTCCCGGACCAGCAGGCAAAACAGCAGGTTGTTCAGCTGACCCAGACCAATGAGCAGGATCACCTCGCACAGGCCGTGGCCCAGACCGAAGCTGATCATATCCTTATAGGTGCGGTGCTTTTTCAGCAGCTTCGCCCCCACCAGCCGGGCGGTCTCCTCAAAGAGACCGGCGGAAAGGCCGCCCACTACGATCACGTACACCACGGTGTGCGCCGCAAAGGCCGCAAACCAGCTTTGTGTACCGAGCACCTGCAGCAGCGGAATGCGCAGCAGAATCTGGCTGATAAAAAAGCTCAGAAAACCCGCCAGCAGCGGCAGCGGATTCAGCTTGCGGGTAATGAGCAGCACCACCAGCAGCAGAACCGGCAAAATCAGAGTGCACACCAGCGAAATTCCAACGGAAACGATCAAGGCATTGGAAATCATGCTTTCTCTCCCCCTCTCAGTCCACAAAGCGCACGGCGGTGCCGTAGGCGATGCACTCGGCGGCGCTCTGCATCACGCTGGAGGAGGCGTAGCGCAGATTCAGCACCGCGTCCGCCCCCATTGCCTCGGCTTCCTTCACCATACGGCCGGTGGCGATCTGCCGGGCCTCGGCCAGCATCTCGGTGTAGTCGGCGATCTCGCCGCCCACCAGGCCCTTCATGGCGCTCATGAAGTCCTTGCCGAAGTTCTTGCTCTGCACCACGTTGCCCTTCACAACGCCCAGCACCTCGTAATTTCGGCCGGGAATGTGGTCAATCGTTACGATAATCATCAATTTCTCCTCCTTTGATTTCCCGAATGCGCTGCCGCAGCGCCAGCAGCGCCCCCACCAGAAACACCAGCGGGATGCTCAGCAGCAGCACCGCGATGCCCAGCGGCGCGGGCTCGGTGCTCAGCGCCCAGGCCAGAAAGGCCTCGGTCACCAGCATCAGAGCCACGAAGATGCCCGCCGCAAGCCAGGCGCCCCGGAAGCGTTTTTTCTTGTCCCGTTCGTTCACATCCACAAAGCGCACCCCCGTTTCCTCCAGCCGGGCCATCTCGTCCAGCCGTTTGGCCGCGTCCAGCTCCGCCAGTAGGCCCGGCTCCTTTGCCAGCTCGGCGCACAGCGCCTGGGCGGTGTCCAGGTTTTTGCGCCGGTTCTCCAGCGTCACCAGATGGCGGCGCATGCCCTGGGCCAGGGTCAGACGGCCCTCCAGCATCACGGCGATCTCGCTGAGCGCCACGTCCAGCTTGCGCAAAAGCTTGATGCGCCGCAGCCGGTCCACGTCCTCATCGGTGTAACTGCGGTAACCGTTGCCCGCTTCCCGGCGCGGACAGAGCAGGCCCTCCTTTTCATAAAAGCGGATGTTCTTCTGGCTCATTCCCACCAGAAGCTCCACCTGTTTGATCTGCATGGGCCTTCCCTCCCCGCCGAGCCAAACGGCCCCGGCTGTTTTGCGTGCGCCGCGCCTCATCGAGCCGCAGCGCACCGCCTGCTTTGCTATAACATATACCCTCTACCGGGTGGAAGGTCAAGTGTTTTTTGCCTTGGGCAACACCGCACAATTCACGCCTAACGGCTCAGGCGGCGTTTCGCGCCCAAAATTTCTGTGATATTTTCCAAAAATGCTCGCCAATCCACCAAGGATTGGCTGTGCTTTTTGGTTCATCTCACAAAAATTTTTTCGGCGCGCTCCACCACCCGGAATTATGCGGTGCCGCCCGTGTTTTGGGCAATTTTTTCGTTTCCCGCCGCTGGAAGCTTCCCGAAAGCAGCGCAAAAAGCCGCGGCCAGGAGCTTTGTCCTGGCCGCGGCCTTGCTGTTTCATTGGGATGGAGAATTATTCGCCTTCCGCGTTCTTCTTGCGGTTGATGGCCCACACGACAGCCGCGATCACCACGATGGCTGCCACAGCACCGCCGATCACCATGGGCATCACATTGCCGCTGGTGTTCTCACCGGGCAGGTTGGCCTGCGGGGTGCTCTCGTCGGGGAT